>Ga0116226_10006014_pt1 | contig 10871 bp, 8 predicted proteins | sample S1TSphfallax_FD_89692 | JGI IMG/M metagenome (GOLD analysis project Ga0116226, IMG submission 89692) | Host-associated microbial communities from peat moss isolated from Minnesota, USA - S1T2_Fa - Sphagnum fallax MG | ecosystem: Host-associated > Plants > Peat moss > Unclassified | place: USA...
AGGTTGAAAGAGTCTTGGCCAATATCGACGAAGACCGGAACCGCGCCCATGCGCGAGATGGCGGAAGCGCTGGAGATGAAAGAGATAGCCGGCAGAATGACCTCGTCGCCCGGCACCACACCCAGCAGCGGCAGAGCCAGTTCCAGCGTCAGCGTGCCGTTGGCGGCACTGATGGCATATTTGGAATGCTGATAAGCCGCAAAGTTGCGCTCAAACTCGGCCACAAACGGGTGAAACCCTCCCCATTGCGGGCTGTCGAGCACTTCGCGCAGCATCCGAGCTTCGCGTTCATCTGACTGCGGCCATTCAGGAATGGTCATCATTGCCCATGATGACATGCTTCTTCAGTTGCTCCTGAACTGCTGGCGACAGGACCAGTTCGGCCTTTCGCTTGTCCAGGAATTTTGAGGATTCTTCCCACGCCTTGCGCGAATCTTCCGTCTCGCCGGAGAGCCAGATGTTGGTGTTCGAACCGTCGGTTTTCAGGTAATAATCGCCGACAAAAGTGCCAATCAGTTCGAAGCTGGACGGATATTGGGCGCAGAAACGAAGCAGAAAATCGTAATCCTCATGTTTGCTGAGCGTGGTGTCAAACCACAAATCAGTTCTGTCCGCTCTGGACCGGTCAATGACAAAGCTGTGGATGGGACAAAAGTTATGATCGAACAAATCCGCTAGATTCTTTCCGACAAACGCCGGAATGCGGCGGTTGACCAGCACCGTATCTTCAAACACTTCGGCATCTTTATACGCGACGCTGGCGAAGGCAATGGCGGCTGAACTTCGTTCCAGTTCGCCTATCAGTTGCGAATAACCAAACGGCAGAATTGTATCGTCATGGTCCAGAAAAGCCAGATAGCGACCGCGCGCGCTGCCGATTCCCAGGTTGATCAGCGCGGATCGCGCATCCGGCGGCAGTTCGGCGGAATAGTTGTAAATTTCAAACTGAACCGCTCCATTCAGGTCCAGCAGCGGCGTCAAGGCTTCTCTCAATTCAGCTGTCTCCGCGCTGCGGAAACGCTGCGTCATCAGGCAAATTTCCAAAGGCGCATAGCTCTGGCATAGCAGCGAAAACAGACAACGGCGCAGCTCAAACAACCGTGACAGATCATGAAACCGAACCACAACGCTCAGCATGATCACCATCGAACCGGCGCAAAGGAAAAACCGCGGCTGAAGTCGGCCATTCCGCGCGGGCCGGGAAAGCGCAGCGGATTCGGAATGCCTTCGCTGTTCATACCGCGCCGTTCCAGTTCAGCCAGCATTTCCGTCTCAAAGCTCTTTGATCCCCATTTGCGGGCCAAGACGACGCCCGAGCGCAAATAGCGCTGCACGGTGGCGTGGTCCGGCTGGCGGCCGCTGACCGGATGATAGAACAGCGCGCGCGGACACGTCTTGACTGAGAACCCCGCCGACCGCGCACGCCAGGAAAAATCCACATCTTCGCAATACATAAAGAACGCTTCGTCAAAGCCGCCAATCGCCTGAAACACCGCGCGCGGGATGAGCAGGCACGCGCCGGAAGCCCAGGGCGTCTCAAAATCGTCATCCGCATAAATCTTTGGATGCTCTTCCGGAAACTGCAGCGCTTCCACAACATCCCCGCGCATTCGCAGCATGGCCTGAATGGCCGTCGGTTCAAAGAGTCCGTCCGGGTTCGCCGCTATGTAGCAGTCCGCGCCTCGCTCAAACGCGGCGGCCATTAAAAGATTGTGCGCGGCGCCAAAGCCAATGTTTCCCTGCGTGGGCCACTTGATGACACCAGCGGGAACCACGGAAGCATCACCATTATCGATGACAAATACCGGCGCGGAACCGGCGCTTCGGATGCAGCGTTCCAGCTGAACCGCATCATTGTTGAATGTCACAATTCCAACGGCGGCGCGGGCGGTGCCGCCAGGAGTGCCAAGCACCTGCCTGCGGCGAACATCCCGGTTAGCGTTCCAGTTCGGCATGGGAACACGCCGCTCCCCTCTCCCGAAAAGCAAGTAATGGGCAAACGGACCAAGCCCCGACGCGTGAACGTCGGGATTTGCCTGCCCGTACCAGAGCGGCTCAAAATTTGGAATCGGGCTAAGCCCTTCCGCCTCGCCCTGATCTGCGTAATGAGATAAAGGCTCTTCAGCGGTTGTGACGTTTTCCCGATACCAGTCGGGCTTGAATAAAGCATTCGGCATACGGTTTTCAGCCGATCCATTCCTCAGGTAATGCTGTAAAGGATCGACGCCCGCTGCTTCCACATCAGCGTATTGCGCCAGATACCAATCCGGATCAAACAGCGGACTGGGTCTGCGGTGTTCCTTCCATCCAAAATGCAGGTAATGGCTGAGTGCTTCAGCGCCCTTGCTCACCACGTCGGGTGATCGTTCCCGGTACCACGCCGGATCAAACAAAGGCGAAGGTTTGCATCCGGACGCTGAGCCCTTTTGATAAAAGTGGACCAATGCATCGCCAGCCGGGGTATATTTCTGGCAATACCAGACCGGGTCAAACAGCGCATTCGGACGCAGTCCTTTCGCCAGATAGTCCGCCAGCGGTTCCTGACAATGGTGGTGAGCGCGATAAAACGCAGGATCAAACAGCGGGTGCGGCCAGCGGTTCTCCTTCGAACCGTGCCTGACATAGTGAACCAGCGGATTGATACCCGCCGCGGCCACGTCTGGATTGCGAGCCAAATACCAGCCAGTGTCGAATAGCGGGTGAGGATTGCGCGCCTGCTTCCAGCCGACGAACAAGTAATGCGCCAGCGGGTCCAGTTTACTTGTGGCCAGTTCCGGAACCTGGCTCCGATACCATTGCGGATCAAAAATAGCTATCGGCTTGCGGCCCTGGGCCAACCCAAATTTCAAATAGTGCGCGAGCGGATCCATGCCGGCAGCATCGGGATTCTGCCGCAGATACCAGTTCCCATCGAAAATGCCGGATGCCCGGATCAGCGACTTTTGCGTCAGCCGTGCCCGCTTCACACGCAGCCAAAAATTCAGACGGCTAATGCTTCCGGGCATCCAGCATGGCCTGAGCTTTCAGGACAATCATAAATTCATAAAACGCGACCATGATGCAGTAATTCAGTCCGGCCGCTCCATCCAGAAATCCGCGCCGCCAGACGTACATATAAACAAACCGCACCACGGGCCGTCCGGGCAGGCGCGCAAATAATTCTTTCAGTGCCAGCCGCCGGACCATTAAATCGGAAGAGAAAAACTCCGCCAGTTTGGGCATGGGTTTTTCCAGCGAAGTCAGCGCAATCTGCGCTTCCACCTTGCTGTAGTGATTGTGCTTGGCAAACCAGTCGTCCAGGCCCTTTTCGAATGCGTAATGAATCAGCCGCTGGTTCATTCTGAGGTCTTTGCCGTGCGCGATGCAGACCGTATTGATCAGCCGCTCGAAACTGATTAAGCTGGGAACCCAAAGCCGTCCAAACCAGGCGTCCACGCTGCTGTGCCTGATCCATTTGCCCTGGAAAATATCTTTGCGGCGCATGCGAAAAACCGCTGCATCATCCGCCGCTTCGCCCACCAGGCGAAACATCTCTTCGCAGAATTCCGGTGTCGCCACTTCGTCGGCATCCGGGTTGAAAACCCAGCGATATTTAAACGGCACCTGGAGCATGGCTGTCCTTTGCCCCAGTTCACTGTCCCATTTGCGCTGGATGACGCGCGCGCCGAAAGCTTTGGCAATTTCAACCGTGCGGTCAGTGCTGAACGAGTCAAAGACGGTGATGTCGTCAGACCAGGAACAGGCGCGCAGACAGCGCTCAATATTCAATTCTTCGTTGAAGGTGGGAATAAGCACACTTATTTCCCTACTCGGCATCAATCATCTCTGTGTTTTATTTTATGCAAGCGGCGGCAGAACCAGCGCGGGTGAGAATTGGGTGCCGGGCGCGGCCAGCGGGGCCACTGTTTCGTGTTCCGCATAGCTGACCACGGAAGAATATTGGCCGGCGGCCGGATCACGATGCACAACCAAACGGCGCCCGTTGAGGTCTAAAACCCAATATTCCACAATTCCGGCGCGCGCGTAAATCCGGGCCTTGACATTGAGGTCGTAAGGCAGCGTGCTGTCCGCGACCTCGACTAAAAGACGAACATCGCCCGGCTGAGGATTGCGCGCGAAAGTTCGACTATCGCGCGTCAGAACGAAAGCGTCGGGCTCGGGTTCGTTCGTAGGGTTGTCTTCTGGACTGACATCAATCGGCGCCTCAGCCTCTGCGAACGATTTTCCGAAGCACTCCATAAGCCAGAAGAGCATGGATTTGGAAGCGATGACATGAGGCCGGTGCTTTCCCATCTTGCTGATCAGTTCTCCTTCCACCAGTTCCAGCCGCTCATCTTTGAAGAATCCGGCGGCTTCCAGCGGTGCAAGCTGTTCACGCGTCCAGGTCTTGCGGCGCGGAACAGGTTGAGGCAAAGTGACGGGATCAGGGGCGAGCAATGTCGGCATCAGATTCTGATTCCAGTGTAACCGCGCGGGAGCAGTTGTGGTCTGCTCCCGCCTCAGTTTTACTAAGCCGATTGCGCGCGGCTGTTGGTCCGCTGAGAAATGCTGGTCAGCAGTTCGTCGGCATGCTTCTCTTCTTCCAAAGTCTTCTGAAGCAAATCCGCATGCGCCGTGAAGCCCAGAGAAACAGCCCACTCACGCGCTGAACCGTAAGAGGCTATTTCGTAGTGCTCAATCTTCTGTGCCGTCGCCAGCAGACCGGCATCTCTCACCGGGCCTTCGTCGGAATCGCTGACAATATTTTCTCCCGAACCAATCAGCGCCGTGACGATGGGGTCTTTCTTGTCGTCAACGTCGCCGTCATTCACATCGGCCACAATCTGTTCCAGACGGCTGACATGCACCTCGGTTTCCTGCCGGTGAGACTGGAATGCCTGCTTCAACTGCTGGCCGGTTGAATGCTCTATCATGCTGTCCAGGCCCTTCAAGATTTGCTTCTCAGCCGAAAGCAAATAACGAAGCTGCAAGGTGTATAACGATTGGAATGTTTTTATGCTGTCAGGTGTAAGTAATCCCATTTAATTTCTCCTCGGGAGTGAGTGACTCCCTGGCCACTAGAGGAGAACGGGCGGATTAAAGTTTCGATGGGCAATCTACTAAAATGCTTTGTAAACCAGTTCCGGCGCTGGCGCATTCATCAGCATCATCACCGCGATCGCAATGACTGCCGCGGCGGTATTCCAAACCGTGCGCGTGTAGCGCGATAGAATAATAGGTTCGCCGGCTACCTGAACGCCCAGCAGCAATATCCTGATCCTTTCCCAAAGTTCAAGAACAATGGCGGCGCCGAGAAAGATGGCAAACAGCGAAAGGCTGAACAGAGCAGGTCTGAGTGCCGTCAGCATGCCTCCAATCTGGGTCCAGTTAGACCAGAACCAGAGCAGCGTGAACGCGAACCAGGCGAATGTCAGGCCGCGCGCCAACGCATGATAGAAAGGGTCCGCGCCCAAACTCTTGTAACGCTTTCTGCCAAGGGTTCGAATCATCAGCACCTGATAAAGCTGCACCGCCGCCACGCCGGACCCCTGCAATAAGCCGAAGAACAAAAATTCCGAGGTTTGACCATGCCAGACGCCCACCAGGAAGAAGGTGACAAATATGGCGAATGCGCTTAGAAATGGCTCCCATGCGCGTGACGGGTACTTCCGCATCGCCGCCATCAGCAGCGGATTGTAAACATAATTCTTCAGCCATTCGGAAAGCGTAATGTGCCAGCGGCTCCAGAAAATCATAAAATTGCCGGCTGAAAATGGCCTGTTGAAATTCTCCGGCAATTCAATGCGCAGGAATCTGGCGATGCCAATCACCATATCGATGTAGCCGGAAAAATTGCAGTACAGGTAGAGCGGATAACAGGCGATTATGACGATGCCGTGCCATAGCCGCTGGTCAAAAGAAGCGGCGGAATGCAGTGTGTTCAAGGCTCGCGTCTGTTCCAGGGAGAGCAGCAGCGACAGCACGTTTACCTTGAAAAACCCGGTGACGATCCGTTCAAATGCCTTGCCTGCCTGGATGATGTCGAGTTCCAGAGGGACCGGCGAAAGCTGATATTTCGAAAAGTCCTGGTAGCGCTGGATGGGTCCAGAAATAAAGGTCGTGAAATTCAGTGTGTAGTTCAGATAGGAAACAAAACTCACCCGCTCTTCCAGCCGGCTGTTCGCCGCGTCGATGATGAGGTGAAGCACTCGAAAGAACACGTAGGACAGGCCCAGCGTGGTGTACGGAGAGTGCAAGAGCAGACTAGCCGGCACAAAGGTGTACTTCTTAAGCCATACGAACGCTCCAATGCCCGCAATGAGAACCGGAATGAGAGCAGCGCGGCCGGAGCGGTTCTGCATGAGCCGGAGGCCGGCGAAACCGAAAGCCAGGAAACCGGCGAATGGAACCCATACGGCGGCGTGCCCTGAACAGAAGGAAAGAAAGACCACATTCGCGATAAGCAGCGTGAATTGACGCCACTTGATATTGCCGTTGAGGTTGAACACCACAACAGTCAGCAGAGCGAATAGCAGAAATTCAAACGAAGCCGTTCCCATTGCCTTCTAAAGCGCCTCCTTTGGCCGCTGGAACACATTTCTCGTCATGTTCCATAGAAACATTTAAGCTGATCTTCGTTTCAGCCAGCGGTGCATGTACCATGACGTATTTCTACCATGACTAATTTTTTCGTGAGGCGTATCTAAATATTTCGAAAGGCAGGTCAAGACATATTCAATATGTCCAGCAGCAGCACTCTTAACTCATACACCGGGGCCAGTTCCTCTTCGTTCGTGGAAACCAGGGCGGCTTCCGGCAGACTTAGCCGGCGGGACTGCTTCCTGCTGCCGCTGCTCAGCCTGGCCACCATTTTCGTCCTGTTCGCGGCTGCTGAAATTAGCGCGCGTATTCGATATCCCGAAAAAGAATATGAGGAGTGCCGTGTCGAGGGTGCCACGGACCCGCGGCGTGCGAAGCCGAATTGCACGGTCAACGCGAAAGTAGCGGAGGGTCCCTGGGTCACCTACTCAATGAATGAATGCGGCTACCGCACACCCGACTCCTGCGGACCCAAGCCTGCGAATACTCTGCGCATCGCCTTGCTGGGCGCGTCCATGACCATGGGCAAGAACGTTCCGCTGGACCAGACATGGGGGGAAAGACTGGCACGCCGAATGGAAAAGATGTCCGGGCACCCGGTGCAGGTTGAGAATTTGGGATGGGAACTGCTGTCGCCCCTGCATTGCTATCGCCAATTGGGCAAGGTGGTTTCGCTCCAGCCCGACTTAGTTATCTATGCCGTGAATCCATTCGACCTAAACAGGGGAATCGACAGCCGGCAGTTGGAACACCGTGATGATGCGGTTCTGCCGCCCCTTCAACAAGCCACGCTTCCGAAAGACGATGGCGTGAATCTGCGCAACACCCTCAAGGCAATCCAGAATGCCATGGCCGACAGCACAGCCGTCACAATGGCTCAGCACTTTCTGTTTTCCAATCCGGATACGTTCCTGCGAATTTATTTAGCCGACGGCGACCGCGCGGACTACGTGCGGCAGCCTTTTACTGAAGCTTGGAAAAGCCGGTTTTCAGATTTCAGTCTCATTTTGGGCGATATGGCAGCCCGTCTTCACAAAGCTGGCATTCCGCTGGTGCTGGTGGGGCTTCCCGCCCGCTGCCAGGTGGTGATGGTGATGAACGGCCATCACCCTCCGGGCACGGACCCGTATGCGTTTGACCGGGAACTGCAGCGCGCCTCGGCCCACGCCGGCATCCCGTTTCTGCCCACGCTGGACGCATTCGCGCACAAAGCAAATGGAGACAAGCTTTTCTACGTGGTTGACCAGCACATCACCGGCGCGGGCAATCAGGTGATAGCAAACGTGATTACGCGCAATTATCTTGACCGCACATTGGCGAAGCGGAACTAAACAGGCGACATGGATGCCAAAAGATCTTTCAGCGGAAACGTGGCGAACCCCGTGGCGTGGTCGGCAAAACCGTACGGCATGATCAGCGTTCCGTTGTGCAGCAGCGCGCCGCAAGTGTAGACCACATTCGGCACGTAGCCTTCCCGTTCACCTGGGTTGGGCATCAATAAAGGTTCGCGAAGTCTGGCAATCACTTTCGACGGATCATCGCGATGCAGCAGAAACGCTCCCATGCCATACTGCCGCACTGGTCCCACCCCGTGGCTGAGAACCACCCAGCCCGCGTCGGTCTCAATGGGCGATCCGCAGTTTCCAAGCTGCACCAGTTCCCAGGGGAATTGCGGTCTCAGAAGCACCTTGCATTCATTCCAGAAATGGACGTTATCGGAATACATCAGGCAAATGTCTTCGTTCTCCTGTCGGGAAAGCATGGCGTAGCGGCCGTTGATTTTTCTGGGGAACAAGGCCAAGCCTTTGTCGCGGGCAGCGGGACCGTTCAGCGTGATGAAGCGAAACAGCAGAAAGTCAGACGTCTCAACCAGTTCCGGTATTACAATCCTGCCATCAAATGCCGTGAAGGTGGCAAAGTAGCGGTGGCTGCCGTCATCATTCTGGAAACGCACGAATCTTGCGTCTTCAATGCCATTGCGCTGGGAAGGGGTGGCCGGGAAAATGACGCGCTCGCAAAGCTCCTGGCCGGGCTGAAATTGAACCTGGTAATTGGACTTGGCCAGCATCCAGATGCCTTTGGCCGCGCTCATGTCCTCGGCCGACAAACCGCCATTGGCGCGGTCCTGATGCTCTTTCAGAACAAGGCGAAGGTCCTCCAGAGAAAACGGATCGGCCAGGGCTTCCAGAACGCGCCTGGAAAAATCGCCGCTCGCACCCAACTCTTCCAGTTTGCGCCCAAACAAAGCCCTCTCATAACGCGCGTTCGGCACCTGCCTTGGCTCGGTGACAAAACTGGTGGGCGCCGGTATCTCAATCCGCTGATCGGCATGAATCACGCCGGCACGAAACGTAATGGAGGAGATATGTCCCTCGCCGGTGGCACGCAGGCTCAGGATAAACCGCAATTCGCCGGGCTGCAAACCGCTTTGGTCGGGATGAGGAACAATGGATGGATTGAAAAGAGCGGCCGATTCAAGCGAATACTCAGCCAGGAAATAAGAGCCGATTAGAAGCTTTCTCTCGTGTGAAATTTCGCCGGTCCCCCCGGTCAGTTGGCGCACTTCTTCGAACCGTTCCAGAAACACCGCGTGTATGTCGCGATGCCGCTGACAGAATTCCAGACAGACCGCCGCAATCAGCGTGCCCACCTGTTCTTCCGGCAGTGCCATGATGCGCGCGATGATGCCGGCGGCGCGCTGCGCGCCGCCGGGGTTGAAAGGGCGCAGAAGAACTCGCGACTGGTCGGGCTTCAGAATGGGCCCTGTGCGTTTTACATCAAGCACTCTAAGTGGCAAAGAATGCCAACTCAATGCTGCTGCCCATGGGTTCTTTGAAACTGGTGATAATGTTTTGCGCCTGCCGCATCTCAGCCAGGGAAAGCAGGAACGACAGGGTGGATTCCGCGCCCTGGTTACTGTTCACGCGGTCCACATGCAGACCATCGCGGCAGCCGCCGGTTTCAGGACTATAAATTTCCAGACCCAGGTCATTCGCGCCGCCGAACCAGTCAAAAGCATCCTGCGCGCGTTCATACCACCAGATATCGGAGGTGGCGCGGTAAGCCTCCAGACAAGCCGATATGGTGGCGTGCGCCTCCACCGGCTGCTGGTCGAAGGCGGCACGCGTTCCTCCGCGCCGGTAAAATCCATTGCTGCCAATCGGCCGAAAGTGGCCCTTCTCTGACGTTTGCAATTCCGCCAGCCAGCGCAGGGCTTCGAGTCCGCAATCCAGCACCGCCTTCTGCCCGGTGGCATGGCCGCTGACAATCAGCGCGTGTGCCAGCTTGGCGTTATCGTAAGCCAGTTCTTCTTCAAACCAGAGCCAGTCCGGACTGGCAACCTTCTCAAACAGCTTCATTAAACGCAGCGTCAGCACATCGCGAATTTGCTTCACCATGCTGTCGCCGTTCAGCCGGCGCAAATATTCGTGAATTCCAATGAGCGCGAACGCCCAGGCGCGCGGTGAAGTGAAGCCGGTCAGCGGCGGCAGAGCCTGCGCGAAAAGCTGGCCAGCCATCATTTGAAAACTTCGAAAGGGCGAACGGCCCACGCCTATGCCCAGCGCCCAAAGCGCCCGGCCCTGGCAATCCTCTGAACCCTGCTTGTCCACCCACTGCCGGTCAAAGCTCAGGTGATTGTGGAAGCGGTTGGTGCCGGCGATAAAAGCGTGGTTCAAGAAAGCGGCGGAGGTGGTGGCCAGCGTGCGCATCTGTTCATGGTCCTCACCCAGTTCGGCCAGCACAACGGCAAGAATGAAGGCGCGGGCGTTGTCGTCGGTGCAGTGGCCTTCGGAAAAATTGGGAATGCTGAAGTTGGCGTGCTGGAATATTCCGGTGGAATCCGTCATTCTCCACAAATGCTGCAGATTCATCTTGGGCAGTTCGCGCGGCTTTTGATCCAGCGTTTTGGCGGACAGCGACCTTCTGAGCGGCGCGGCCGCTTCCAGACGCGCGGATTCAAAAGACATCATGTATTGTTCCGCCACACTGTTCCAGATCATGTCGCGGCCCATTCTGTAGGCGGTCTTGCGTATGGCATTGCGGCGCGTGTCATCCCGCAGCAGGCCCGTCACACCGCTGGCTATAGCATCCGCATCGGCAAAAGGCACCAGCACACCCCGGTCATCGGCCAGCAGTTCCGCCGCATGCCAGTAAGGAGTGGACACCACCGCTTTGCCTGCTCCAAACGCATAGGCCAGCGTTCCGGAGGTGATCTGTGCTTCGTTCAGATAAGGCGTTATGTAAAGGTCGGCCGCGCCGCTCAGAAGGTCGCTGTCCGCCAAAACGCTGGA
>Ga0116226_10006015_pt1 | contig 10871 bp, 6 predicted proteins | sample S1TSphfallax_FD_89692 | JGI IMG/M metagenome (GOLD analysis project Ga0116226, IMG submission 89692) | Host-associated microbial communities from peat moss isolated from Minnesota, USA - S1T2_Fa - Sphagnum fallax MG | ecosystem: Host-associated > Plants > Peat moss > Unclassified | place: USA...
AAACCTGAGTGATTTTCATAACAAACAGAAATGGTCTCCAAAAGAGCTGTGGTTGGTTATTCAGGTCTATTAGCATGACTAAAGTGTGTACATGCTTTTACTTGACATCTATGTGTTATTTGGCATTTTGTTTTGGCTTGAATTGGGAACTAATTTTAAGTAAGAGCAACTCCACCCATACCCCCTACTTGAGGCCTGTAGGAGTGTTTAACACATTCAACCAGGGTTTTTTTTTTCCCTTGGCAATCTGTGGCCAGATTTCGACCCTTGCCATGTATGTGTGATAAGGTCAATAGACATCTATCTCCAATAGATGTCTATGTGTCCTATTTGCCATTAAAGTAGTTGGATGAGGTTGATTGTCACCAGGCGGCATTAACGACTTCCATCCATATTGACAGGATATATGTCCTTGCAGCAATCCTAAACCCTAAACCATCGCCCCATTGCTCCAAGAATGGAGGTTGTTTTCACATGTTTGATTCTAGGGTTTCCCTTTAGGCGCCATTGTTGTGCTCAAGCCCAAGCTACCATCGTTGCCAATTTCAATGGAGAGGGCATAGATTTCACCAAAGTCTTCATGTGTGGTTGATTACAAATCACCATAATTAGTTCCTCAATGTCTACAAGTTGTTGGTATGTTTGTGGTTGGCCCTTTATGCATCCTTTGTGCATGTTTTGACAGCTAAGGTGACCACTCTTATCATCTTGTCCTACATGTCTTATTCTTTTCCAATCTGTAACATTTTGCTCTTCAATTTGTAATATTTTATTTTTCGGCTTCACCAAGTGATTATGTCTACAACTCCTTTGTGTTTGCAACTTATTGTTTAGGCTTTGTTTTTTGTTGCATTGTTGTCTAGAATGTTTTATTCTCCAATTTATAATTTTCTACTCTTCAACCTATAACATTATGTTTTCTAACTTCCTAGTGATCAAATAATTATGTTTACAACTCCAAGTTTGTGTCCTTTTTTTGTTTCTTCATTTGCTTGATTGTTCCTCTTGGACCTACAAGGTTCTTTGTTCTTGGTAATGAATAGATTAAGTCTACAACTCCTTTGTGCCTACAACTTATTGTTTGGGCGTTGTTCCTTGTTGCATTATAGTTTATCATGTCTTATTTTTTTCCAATCTATAACATTTTGTTTTTTGATTTATAGATTTTATTTTCCAACTTCCTAATGATTAGGTGATTAGGTCTATAACTCCAATTTTGTGTCCCTTTTTTATTTTTTCATTTGCTTGATTATTCCTCCTAAATGTACAAGGTCACGTGTTCTTGGTGATTAGCAAATTAGGGACCTACAATTCCTTTTGTGTCCCTTTTCTATTTTTCATTTGCTTGACTATTCCTCCTAGACCTACAAGGTCATGTGTTCTTGGCAATTAACAAATTAGGTATGCAATTCCTTTGTGTTTGCAACTCATTGTATGCATTTTCTTCCTTGTTACATTGTTATTCAACATGTTTTACTCTTCTCCAATCTTGAACTACTTCAATTCATTTAGAAATGCTATGTTCCCCACTTCTTTGCACTATATGTAAAATTCCACTAATATTTTTTGCATCTTATAGTTTTGATAGTGGGCCCAAGTTGCCACTTAGTGAAACATGGCCTCCTACTTTCAAATCTATACTCAATCTAGTGACTAGTTGTGCATAAGATGTAGATGTGTAAACACACCTCAATTTTTCCTAATGCACGTTTGAAATCTTTTTTAAATCCTTTGTAATTCATTTGACCTTGAGCAAATTGTGGAGTTAACGAAATTCACAATCTAACCCATAATGTAACTTGCCTTTGAAGAAGCAAAAAATGAGGTTGATGGAAAGAAGCTAAAAAAATCACATGATAGGACACAGAAGTTTGAGATTGAGTGGGCAACCAAATTGCCATGGGTAGAGGATTTGGTGGCAAAGGGTGGGTTTATCCACACTATGAAGTGCAAGGTTTGTTCTCTTATTGAAAGCAAGGAAAAAATTGTGGGTTACAAATGGGATATTTTAACAAAACATCAAGGGTGTAAAATAATGAAAGCACATTAATGTGTAACACTTTTAGGCACATGTGGAAGTCCATACTAATCAAAATTAACATTGCAAAGGTAATGTGAAGGTAAGATACTTTGAACCACACAAGTCATTTTACAAGTTATCATTAAAAATTTCAACTCTAATTTACTTCATGGAGAACTTGAATTTGAAAGATGAGCTTCTAAACTATTAATTTTGTTAAATAAAGGATTTAATAAGAAAAAACCATAATTGAAAATACATAGAAAAATTTGAAATCAAAATTGTTCCAAAAAATCTTCCTTGATATCAACGTTACCACATCGTAATATTGTTGAGTCCTTTACTCACTAAAAAACATTATATGAAGGTGCATGGAGTTCATACTCATTGATTATGGACTATTATAATTTTTTTGGTACTTCTTTGAAAGTCCATCATGTTATGGCTATTCAAACTACCCATGAATTCATACAATGTGGTTATATTATATAACATTGTAATGTTGAGGCCTTTATCATTTTAGTCAATTATATTTAATCACATGGCCAATTAAAAATCCCAAAATCTTGTAAAAACTACCTTGTGAGAATATTTTATGAATAATGTAATGTATTCTCACCCATAATTGTAATGCAAAACTTGCCACATCTTGGGGTGAATAAGTGAGGGGTATACATTGTTAAAGATTGCATTCACTTGAAGATTATGAGTTTATACCACTAGTGGGTTTCTAAATCAGTTTTTGGAAGAAGTGCAATGCCCTGGAGGTGAAGCAAATTGGAAGTGGTTCAAATGAAGACCTTGTTCCACATTCTTGCACATGGATGTCCAATGTTGGAATACAAGTCTTTGTATGAATTGTTTGTGAACTTACAAGTCTCAAACAATCCAACCATGGATTGGTCTAATGGAATTGGTTGGATCCTTGTTGAATTCATGTATAATGAAATACAAGCTACCATTATTGTAGCCATCCAAGGAGCTTAGTTCATTGCTTGTTCATGTGACAAAATTACAACAATTGATAGGTTTTAGATTTGCATTCATGCCTATGTGGTTGATGGATCAAACATAGGGCCTATTCTAGTTTGTGTTAACAAAATTGTTGATGGATTTAGGACCAACAACCCAACTGAAATAATCATGAATGTTTTGTTGAAGGATGGGGGGCTATCCAAGCAAGATTTTTCCCAAAAAAAAATATGTTTTGGAACATATGGAATGGATGTCTTTCAAGGGGGAAAATAGGAATGACAAAGCAAATCAAACGTTCATGGGTTTAGGGTTTAGGGTGTTCATTGTGTTCATTGTGTTGTTGATAGGACTAACTTGGCAATCCAATCCTTGGATGATTTGAACTTCATTGCAAGGATTAAATCATTTGTGTTTAACATGTATGGTTATTTCAACCATTCACCAAAATAACACTTGGAATTTCAAAAGCTAGCTTAGATCATTGAGATAAATGGAAACAAAACACTAAAAAAATGCGAAGATTAGGGATGTCTATGTTGGAGCTTCTAAAAAGAATAATGGTAGTATATTGTCCTTTGCTTGTAGTGATGCAAGTTGATTCTAATTCTACCCAAACTTGACAAAGGTTAATCCTATAATGTTGTTGCATTTTTTTATTTCAATTTTTTTGTTTTAAATTTTATAAGGAATTAAGATGATTTTTTAATTTCATGTGATGTTTGTGGCATGCAAACTTGGGCCTTTTCACTAAAATACACTTGTTATTGGGTGTGTGTTTTGCCATTGATGGAGACAATGTAGTCCTTCTTAAATTTTGTTCAAAAGAAGGACATTTTTGTATGTGATTTCATCAATTTGGTGAAGGTCTACAAGGGTCAATTAATATTTTATATTGTGACAACAACTCTACCTTTAAAAATGATGAACTTTAGTCCTTTCAAGCGTGGTTACAAGGTGATCGTGCACAAATCCACACAAAATGGGTCATAAACTACAACACACACTCAAGTGGATACATGTAGTGTGTTGCTAGTCACACAAGTTGCTTTTGCACATGTACTGCAACTAATGAAAACTAAATCCAAAAATAAGTTGCTCAACTTTTTGGAATTTCACTCAAGGGATAAATTTTATGAATTCCATTTGACGTTACTCATGGGTGTGGCAAATTATGGCAGAGGCATGATGTGAGATTGCTCAAGCCAACAAAGTAGGCCTTTTTTTGTTGCTTTAATCAACATCCATACAACAAGGATTCTAATTTTTTTGGGCTTGCAACATCACTCACAATGTTTAGGATGTGGCAAATGTGGGAATTGTTATTTCAATTTGGCATTACTTATGGTGCATGCTAGTGTTGTTTCTTGAAATGTGGTAGAGGTGGGAATTGGAGTTTAATTGGCTTGACTAGGTTTAACGTGGCAAATGTGGGGGTTGATTTTCATTGTTTGACAAATTGATGGTGTTTATTGTTGGGTGGTGGAAGCAACTAGAAGACTGATTTTGGAGTTGGATGTTCAATTTCCTTAACAATTAGTTCTAAATGCCATGGGAATTATTTATCCTCAATATTAATTGCAAGTTGATGCAAAGGTGACATTTCTTTAGCATTTGGAGGTGTTGAAAGGCATCCCAAATCCATGTGGACAATCCAAAGTCAACATCTCCTCTAATGGTCCCTATGATTTTATCAAGGTGGGAGTTGGATACTCAACAAGGCATATTCAAGTTGACAATGAAATATACTTTCTACTTTTGTTATAAAGTAATGGGTCTTGTTTCTAACAAGGTTAATCCCACCATTGCAAATGCCTTTACAAATATTTGGCAAATCATCAATGCATTGTAATTATTGTTTCATTCATTTTCAAAGTATGTCAAGCTTGTAGAAGTTATTATGGTTCATGTTTTGGGTTTTGTTGAAGATGAACATTGTTTTAGTTTAGTTTCATTCTTGAAAAACAAAATGTGCAATCATTTGAACCAACACTTGCAGTTAGTTGTTGCAATGTATGCCGACTTTTATTTTTATTTTATTTTTATATTTTTGATATTAGGCTACATATGAAATGTGATCACAAGTTCAATCAGCCCATGTTCAAGCCAATATGTTTGAGCCTTGAACCATTTTTTTGCATTTTTGCCCCCTCATTTCCATTGAGTTTTGGAGGTGAATAATTGGATGTGGACATGACAACAAAACTTTTGCCATTTGCTAGATTTTGAGGAAAAATATAATTTCCATAGTCAAAAAAATTGCAATTGGAGTTATCATAGCCAATCCAACTAAATATAGTTTATGTCATTGTTGTTAGATTGAATAGTGTACTTGTTTATTGAATCACTTAAGGGTTCTTGGATTATAATGGCAATAACCACATTTCTTTGTTTTTGCGACCTCCACACTAATGCAAAAATAGAAAAAAAAGGTCGCATCCAACATAATGTACATTTGTTTCTCCATCCTTGTCCATAAATATGGAAACTAGAATATAGGACAATATATGAGATGAGACCATTTTAGTCAACCACCTATGCCAACCAAAACAAGTAGTCAATCACAAGCACTTATTGTATCATGTACTGTCTTTTCTTATAAGCACTGAATCTTGTCCAAAATTTCCATCCCAAACAACAATTATATGTTGGTTGTAACAAAATAATGAATTTCTAAAATATTTAAGTAATTTTGGAAATTTTTAGAATGCCTTTATACATTATAATGTTTATGAATCTACATTGAATCTTCACTTTTAACTCCCATGTTTCAATTACATCATTGCAAGGACAATTTGACAAGGTGAATTTTTTTTAATGAACATCCACACATAAAGTTAAATGTATAGTTAAACCATTGTGAAACTTATTTTGTGTGGAAGAAAGATGTTGAAGGTTCTCATGAATCTTCACAAGACCTCGACATTTTCATCATTTGAACTAGTTTCATATATTTGTTGAACTTGTGGGGGGAGATGGAAGAACTCGTTTTCAATGACATTGTAGTGATAGGTTCTAATTCTCAAGGTTCTAGCAAATTACCCCTTCAAATTATGAAACATGATTCCTCAAAAAATTGACTACGTACTAAGCAATTGTGATATTAATATGGTCAAGGGTCCAAGCATGGTAAAGTAGACCAAAAAGTACATTTGCCCAAATTCAATTCTTAAATATGGTAGTTTTTCAACATAAACATAAGAAAGAATATTCAAAACATTTTAAAAGTATTGTTACGGAAACCTCCATGCTTCCGTTGAATTTTGATGAATTGAATACAAAATTTGAAAATTTGTAATACAATAAAAGTAGGTAACAAGAATAAAACTAACAAGTTAATATTATGTTCATTCCTACTTCTACATTAGACATAATATATTTTGATTTTATTATGAATTTTTAAAAATGTCCACTAATATATTTAACATGCCATTGACTTAAAAATAGAATAGATTTAATATTTAATCTACTTGTGTTTAAATTTTAATTTACTTTGTAAGTTGTGACATCTATTTGATTTTTGATGAATATATATAAACCTATTTTAAACATGTGGTTTTAAATATAGTTGTAACAAAGTCAATGAACTTCATATAATTAAAGAGCAAAGTAAATAATGGTTTAAAACTCAATATACCAAGGCCTACTTGATAACCAATTTCCATTTATGTTGCAAGGTAATTTTCCGATTTACTTTACCATGTTTTCACCTTCAAATCACATCACCTTCCTTAATCTTCCTTGTAACACATAAAGCTCCTTTGAACATTGTCAAATGCACAAGGAAAGATTTGCCAACAATCTCCTCATTCATCCAATATTGAAGATATGCCATCCCCATAGTCCTCATGATCCTACATTCAAGAAATAGTTTTTTCCATTGAAGATTATATTTTGAGCATGAATTTGTTGGCTTGGTTTTCATATTCATTTCATCAAAATGACTTACATTTATGAGTAAAAGTCATTATGAATAACATATATTTATCTAATGAGTTGAAAGACCAAACATTGTTCAAGGTAGAAATGATTACAACACCAAGTCAAAGGTAGTTGTTCACTATTATGATCAATCAAAGCACTAAGATTTTTTATAAAAAAATAATTCATTGAATTTGAAAATAAAAAAATGTCCAAGCAAAAGAATTCAACTTTAACAAGTTTACATCCACAAATTCAATAGTGAAAAAATCTCAACTTTGAATTTTTTTTATCAAGGTTAATTCATTTGACAAAATATTGGTCACATTTCAAAATATACAAGCACAAGCATCCTTCACATTAAATTGAACAATAACAACGAGTTTGATTACACTCCAATTAGACTTTGACATTCACCTCTCACAAACCCACCTCTCATCCCCCACCTGTGATCTACTACTTGTTATCAATAATGGAACTTTGTTTTTTATTACCAAGTTTATTATTAGTCATCTAGTATTTAACAATTAAATGTTAGACTTATGTCCTAACTTGTGTTCAACTAATGATTATCAATATAGTTATTTAAACATATAACTTAGGAGGTGAAAACAATTTCCTCCCCCCCCCCCCCCCGCCCCTCTCTCTCTCTCTCTCTAAATTCTATCCAACAAACAAAAAAAATGTTATACTTACCCCCAACTTTATACATAAAAGTTAAGAAAATATGATGTTGATGACCAAACCTAACTTGAGTTTAAATAGAAGTTAGGTTATTAATCAAACTCTACTCTCACACCTAAACATAACACCTTTCAAAATTTTCACAAGTTTTGATTTAAATTTTACTTTAGATGCTAAAAACTAAAACCTTTTGCCCCTTTTGCTTTCTTCTTCTTTGTTAGAAATAATAAACATGTTTGTTGTTGCTTGTTTGTCATATTGCCACCTTTAAAGTTCCTTTGAGTGTGACATTGGTGGTGACAAGGAAGTTTCAATGCGAAGGTTCAAGTGAATTCATTATAGAATTTAGAATCAAAGCTCCAAGGTTCTAGGGTCATGAAAATTACAAAGTGAACAACAATCAGGTTGTAGAAACCTTATTATAATCAAATAATGAAATGCATTGTTTTCCATAGCCAAATGTGTGGTGGATTAAGATTTTAGCTTTATGAAACAAGTACTACAACGGCTTGACTGGTTACCATAAAGCCAATGGCATAACAAACATGAAAAACATTTAGAGGTGAAATGCAAAACCTTGTTTACAATGTATGTGCAAAAAATGTAAGCAATTTTCATAGAGGTCCATTTGAACAAAAGCTAACCATGAAAAGGCCACACATAATGTTGAACATAATCTCTAGTTTTTTTACTAAAATTGATTTGTCTCAAAAAGACATTCACACAAAAGGGCTTTTGGAAGGCGTCACGTTGTTTGTGATCAACAATTTTTTGCTTGTTAAGATTGTGGAGTTTATATGGTTACATCAATTGGTGTGCATATTGTGCCCAAGGATGGTGTTCCCACCTTGAAGTTGAAGTTCTTTTTGCATAAGTGGGTAAAAACTTTGGTAGAATATGTACAACATGCCTTGGTGACATGCATTTCAACCCCTTACACCTTCAACCTTTGGATGTCAAAAAGGGCACATGATGTGTTTGCTATCATTGTCAATTTTATTTTGAGCAATTGGGAACTCAAAGACATAACTAGCATAGTACCTTGGCAACTTTGACAAGAAATATATTATTTTTTAAAATGCTAAAATTCCCCCAAAGAATTTTTTAAAATATTTTTTAATGAAAGAAAATCAAGGATCTTTCAAAATATTCAAGGAATATATTTTTAAAAATGGAATCCTCAAAAGTATTTTATTTTTCAGTAGACTAGGACGTGTTGAAGCCATCCTTATACTATGATATTGGGTTTATTTTATGTCATTCGTACAAGTGGCGTAACCATGGTTCCTAAGTTGCAACAACTCCTTAACAAGTTATTTTTTCACTTTTAAAATTATTGTTTACATGAAAGGCAAGGGGTCCAATTTGTAGATGTGTGCAAATGTTTTGAACTTATTTGTTTCTTGTGATTGCTTGGGTATGTCTAAGTCATTTGATCTAGGTTTTTCTTTAGGCATGTTTTATGAAAGGTCTACCAATATGCCACTATGGATGATCAAATGACTTACAAATTCCCCCATGCATCTATCAAGGTTTCACAAGTTAATATTCAAAAATGTATCACCTAGCTTAAAAGATTGGGCAAGTGGAGACAAACATGAGAAAAAACTTGCATTAATTCTATATTGAAGCCCAAAAAATGAAACATGCCTATGAAGACAATGTTGTTGGAATCTTCATTACATTGCATAGATGTCAACTTTATAGTAATTATATCGACAAAATGATTTTTACTAGTAAGATTTGACTTTCCAATCTGTGAATTGTATGTTTGAAGCTATCTAATTTTGCAAGTGCATCAAGTGCTCAATTTCATCCTCCAATTTTGAATCAAGTTATTTTGAATTTTTCATACTTATTCTTCAACTATTAAAATTTTGGAAAATTAAACTTGAAATTGACAAACCTTTTTTTTAAATAAATAAATAATGGGCAAAAAAGGTGTTAAACATTAGTCATATGTATGGTATATTAGTGCATCAAGTTATTTTTCATTTTTCATATTCATTCTTCAACTGTTAAATTTTTGGAAAATTAAACTTGAAATTGCCAAACCTTGTTTCCTTAAATAAATAAATATTTAGCAAAAAGGTGTTAAACATTAGTCATATGTATGGTATATTAGTGCATCAAGTTATTTTTCATTTTTCATATTCATTCTTCAATTGTTAAATTTTTGGAAAATTAAACTTGAAATTGCCAAACCTTGTTTCCTTAAATAAATAAATATTTGGCAAAAAGGTGTTAAACATTAGTCATAGGTATGGTATATTAATGTTGGGATTTTTGAATTCTTGTAAAGCTAGTTGTTTTAATGTTATTTTTTTGTGTGTTTGCACATTTGGGCATATGTGGGGTAGGTGGAACATGTAACACAAATTCAGATTTAATATTTTGAAAATAACAAAAAAAAATGATTTGAAAGCACCTCATTTTACATTGTTTTGCAAATTTAGTCTTTGTTTTGTTTCACACATTATGGCAAAACATGGTTTTTATGACTAGTCCTTGTTTATTGTGCCTAAATCAAACTTGTCACTTTTGCCATTTTTAGTTGTTTTTGTTAGGTGTATTTGTATGGGACTAGTCATGGATGCCATGTTTTGGTATAGTGGTAGAAGACAATTTTTTAGGCCTTAATGTAATGCAAGCGTTTCAAGAGTGGGCATATTTCTTCAGATTTGTTTTTCTTTTTTGCAATGCATACATGATATGCAATGTATGAAAAAGAAATGTTTCATGATTATTTGAATGTCTTGTCTTTTACATCTGCAAATTTGAATCCATCCCCTTCTTGCCTATATGTCTCCATATGTTTTGTCCTTCCATTTGCGAGAACTATACTTGTTTTCTTAGGCAAGGTATCTGAAAAAAACTAATAAATATGCCCATTTGGATATTTGTCAAAGAACCTATGACTATAGCCATGAATCCAAGCCATTTAAGCTTCCTACCCCCAATTCGTACCAATGTCGTGCAATTTTTAAATCTTTAAGAACTAGCGGTTCCAGGTAATTGACTTTTCAAAAATGTAAAAACTAGGTAGTTATGGATTTTAGAAATTTTAGATTTTTAAAGAATAAGGTGATTTTTGATCTTTAAAAATTTTCAATTAAAAAAATTGGCCAGTTCCATGGGTTTGGAAATTTTGATGGATAGTTCTTTTGGCCAAATTTTGATAGAAACCCAATTGGTTATATGAAAAGGTTTTCAAGTAAAACCCCTAACCTGGATGCAATCCATCGGTTATTAAAATTGAAAGTGCAATTCTTTA
>Ga0116226_10006017_pt1 | contig 10868 bp, 10 predicted proteins | sample S1TSphfallax_FD_89692 | JGI IMG/M metagenome (GOLD analysis project Ga0116226, IMG submission 89692) | Host-associated microbial communities from peat moss isolated from Minnesota, USA - S1T2_Fa - Sphagnum fallax MG | ecosystem: Host-associated > Plants > Peat moss > Unclassified | place: USA...
CCGCGCCTCCATCGAGTCGCAGCGATGATGCACAGATACGGGGGAATGCCGCCATGGACGCAGCGTTTACAAGCTATCAGCTCCCTCTCCGCATCCTCATTCGGGTCGCTTGCCTTTGCTACGATGAGACCGGCCAGGACATGGTGGAGTATGCGCTGGTCGCCGCTCTCATCGGTCTCGGCGCTGTGGCCATGATCAGGTCTGTCGGATCCAGGGTCGGCTCCGCCCTCAACAGTATCGGCGGTGCCTTCAACGATATCGGCAGCACCCTCTCGACAGACACCTAGGGGAGACACCTAGCGCAGTGCGTCAGAAATTCCTGACCGGCCTTTGGGTCTCGGGTGGGATGTATGCCGCTCGGATAACTCCCCATCTGCGTGACGCATGCCACCAGGCCGTGGGCCCATTCTCGCCGGCATCTCGCCCCGCCTCAAATAACGCTTGCCCGCAACTCTTGCCCGGCGTGCTTGGGGCGCTTACTGCACCACTTCCATCACTGAGGTCGAGGAGATAGGGAAGCTGGTGGCAATTCCCGGAAAGTGAAATGGCGGCGTGACGTTCGCGCTGGCCACGACCTGCAGGAACTCCACGGCGTGATTGGTTCCACCGGTGCAGGCCGCGGTCGCATTGGCCTGCGCGCTGGAGCCGGTATACTGCGTGCCGGTGGGCGCGTTGGCGCACACGTAGTAGGTGGTTGGCGTCACGGTCAGGCTGGTTCCCGGGAAGTCGCTCGCCTCGGCCCGCGCGGCCGTCTGGATGCCCGAGGTGCTGGAGGCGTAGGTGATGCTCTGGCCACCATAAGCGGAGCCGGCGTGCGACGCGTTGTCGATCTCGATCGAGTCGTAGATGACCGTCGCGATCTCCGCAGTACCGAGAATCAGCGGGAGACCCAGCAGGGCCCAGATCAGGGACACCTCGATCAGTGCCTGCCCGCTTTCGCCGCGCAGCGCTCCCAGTCGGGACCTGAGTCTTGACAGCAAGGAGCGACGGCCGGAATGGGAGACTTCGGAGTGCTGTTTCATTGGACCAACCTTGGAGAAGTGATCGCAAGACTGCCTTCATTGACGCCCGCGCTGGCCGTCAGCGTCCCGCCGCCGGACATCTTCAGTTGGGACGCAACCAGGCCACCCTGGACCGTCGTCGCCGTGCCGCCCGCGAAAGACATCAGCGCCGACGGTGCCAGCAACGCACCATTGATGTACGTGTTGGAGCCGCCGGAGATGTTCATCTGGCTGGTATCGCTGCTGTCCTGGTACACCAGGATGCCGTCGTATGCGCCGAGGTCGGGCGCCGTGCCTCCGCCCGACTGCGTACCCGCGCCGGACACCAGGTTGACGTTCGCGCCGTTGTCGATCGTGAGGCTCGCGGTGCCGGTGAGGTAGAAAAAGACGCCCTGGCCCCCTAGGTTCGACACCGTGCCGTTACCGCTCTCAAAGTGCAGACTGCCCGAGGCGATCACGTAGATCCCGGGGTTGAGCGTCGGCGTGGTGCCGTTCGCGCCGATCGTCAGCCCGTTGTAGCATACGGTTCCGGTGTAGCTGGAAGGTCCGGCCGTGAAGTTCGTGCTGCCGCCACCGGGGTTGGCCACGCAGCTGCTGTAACTTGGGGCCGCCGGCATGGTGGGCGCGCAGCTGCTGGTGATTCCCTGCACCACCGTCATCGACGACGAGATGCTTCCGCCGTTGTTGATGTTGCTGGAGTTTTTCCAGTTCGAGGAGACCGTACCGAGCGATGTGCCGCTGAGCGTCGAGCTGCCCACAATGCCGACCGCGTTGCTGGCGCTCGAGTCCACAACCACACCGCAACTGCTGGCCGTCAACTTGGAGGCGTTCGACATGTTCAGGTCCTGCGCCGAGGTGCCTTCAAGGCAGACGCAGGTCGGGCTCGATTGGCCCCCCGCGATCGCGGTCGCGACGATCGGAATGCTGGACTGGTTGCCGCGAAAACCGTTGAGAAAGGTCGTCGCTATCGTTTGAGAGACCGTAGCCTGCACATAGCCCGATCCCTTGAAGTTTCCCGTCGACGGGGTGCTCAGCGTGACTGTTGCGGGGTTGGTGCCTGCGGTGGTGTCGAAGCCGTTCAGCTTGGCGACCGTGTTGGCCATGGCCTGTTCGTTAGAGGAGGTATTGCCCGCCGCGACCTCTTCGGCAGCGGCGACCGCGGCGGCGTCGGCGGCGGCCTGGGCGTTGCTCTTGGCGCGGAACAGGGAACCGACATCCAGCGCGAAGGCTAGGAAACCGACTCCGACAAGACCCATGAATGCGGCCATGACAACCAGACTCTGTGCTCTCTCTTCTCTAAGAAATCTCATGTTTCCAGCCTTTCAGTGTGAGCCTCCCGGAGATCGGACGGTTGGACCGCCTCCGGCATCGCTGGCCGGAATCTCCGCGGAGGGCAGGCCCCGCCATCGCTTGGCGGTATCCCTGCAACTCTCAAAGTTAACTCTAGGGGCACTCCCGCCATTTTGCGATACAACTTCAGTCGGCCCGGATTCCACCCTGGATGTAACGCCCCGCCGCCGGGCATGCGCCGGCCGCCGGGGATCCGACGGGCGATGGCGCAGCCCCGAAACGCCCGGCGTCACTGGACCAGTCTCGGACTGACGATCGTCGTGCCCTGGTTTACATTGGCATTCGTGTTCAGCACCGACCCGCCGGTCATGATCAGTTGTGTGCACACAAGGCCGCCCTGGATGTTGCTCCCGGTGCCGTTCGAGAAGATCATCTGCCCGGACGGGGCATAGAGCGCGCCATTCATGTAGAGGCTGGAGCCGCCCGCTACGTTCATCTGCGCGCTGTCGCTGCTGGACTGATACACCAGGATCCCGTTGTACGCTCCAAGGCTCGGCGCGGTTCCTCCGCCGGATTCGGTCGCGCCGCCCGACACCAGATTCACATTCGCCCCGTTGTCGATGACAAGCCCGGCGCTGCCCGTAAGGTAGAAGAAGACGCCCTGTCCTCCCAGGTTGGACACCGTACTGTTGCCGCTCTTGAAGTGCAGCGTTCCCGAGGCGATGACATAGATTCCGGGGTTCAGTGTGGGCGTGGTGCCGTTGGCCCCGATCGTCAGACCGTTGTAACAGACCGTCCCGCCGGCGATCGCCGGCCCCGCGGTAAAGTTTGTGCTGCCGCCGCCGGGGTCCGCGACGCAGCCGCTATAGGCGGGGGGCGTCGGCATCGTAGGCTGGCAGGCGCTGGTCAGCCCCTGCACGATCGTCGTCGACGAGCTGATGGAACCGCCATTGTTGATGTTGCCCGAGTTGTTCCACGTGGTCGAGACCGTGCCGAGTGACGATGCGTTGAGAGTGGAACTGCCCGAGATGGTGACCGCGTTGCTGGCGGGCGAGTCGTCGACGACCCCGCAGTTGTTCGCGTTCAGCGTGGAGCCATTCACCATGAAAAGCGCTTGCGCCGAGCCTTCAATACAGACGCAGACCGGATTGGTGCCGCCACCGGCGATCGCCGTCGCCGAGACCGGCACGGAGGTCCGGTTGCCCGGAAACGCACCAAGAAATATGGTGGGCACCGACTTGGAAACCGTCGCCTGCACGTAGATCGATCCCGTGAAGTTCCCAGACGATGGTGTGCTCAGGCTGACCGTGGCGGGGTTGTTGCTGGCGCTCGGATCGAAGCCATTCAGCCTGGCGACCGTGTTCGCAATGGCCTGCTCGTTCGTGGTCGTGTTGCCTACCTCGACCTCCTTCGCGGCGGCGACGGCGGCGGCATCGGCGGCCGCCTGGGCCAGACGCTGGGCGCGGAACAACGAGCCCACGTCCACCGCGAACGCAAGAAAGCCCAGTCCCACCAGTCCTATGAACAGGGACATCACGATCACAGCTTGCGCCTGTTCTTCCCTGAAAAATCGCACGAATGCACCTTTCCGGCAGGCTGTGGCAAAGACTGCCGCGCTGACTCTCGCGTGCCTCCCCAACTCTGCTCGACGTGCTCATCGGCGCGTAGCGAAACAGGGCGATACAACTTTCAGTGTGGGGCCGTAGCGCGCCCGGCTTCAGGTGGCTGCGGACCATTTGCCGTTCGCAAGGGCGGAGGTCTACGCAATCAGGGCTACTGGACCAGCTTCGGATTGGTGTACACCACGCTGGTCTGCCCCGCGCTGGCGGTCGCGTTCAGCACCGCGCCGCCCGACATGATCAGCTGCTGACCGACCAGGCCGCCCTCGATGGTGTTGGTCGCGCCATTCGAGAAGTTCATCTGTGCAGATGGCATGTACAGCGAACCGTTCATGAAGAGATTGGAGCCGCCCGCCACCGTCATCGCGCTTGAATCCGATGTGTCCTGGTAAATGAGGATGCCATCGTAGCTGGACCCGACGCTCGACGCGGTCCCTCCCGATGAGGTCGTGTTCCCACCCGCCACCAGGTTCACATTCGAGCCCTGGTCGATCTGCAGCGTGGCACCGTTCGTCAGGTAGAAGAAGACCCCGTTGCCGCCATAGTTGGCGACAGTCTGGTTGTTGTTCTCAAAGTGGAGGTATCCCCCGTTGATGATGTAGATACCGGGATTGAGGGTGTCGATCGTGCTGTTCGAACCGATCGTAAGCCCGTTGTAGCACTTGGACCCGGTCGGGGTCGACGGGCCCGCCGTGAACGCGGTGGTTACGGCAGAGCCGTTGTTGCCCGGATCTGTGATACAGCTGGAGGGAGTGAAGCTCGGAGGGGTCGGCATGGTCGGCGCGCAGGAGCTCGTGATGCCCTGAATGATCGTCGTCGTCGGCGTGATGCTTGAGTTGTTGTTGATGTTGCCGGCGGTGTTCCAGGTCGTCGATACCGTGGCCAGCGTCGAAGCGTCGATCTTCGAGCTCCCGGTCATGTAGACCGCTACGCTGGAGTTCGAGTCGTCCACGATGCCGCAGCTCTGTGCATTCAGCTTGGAACCGCCGACCATGAAGATGTCCGCGGCCGACGAGCTCTCCATGCACACGCAGGTCGGACTCGACACACCCCCTCCGGCGATCGCGGTCGCCGAGACGGTCATGTTCGCCTTGCCACCAGGAAGCCCCGAGAGAAAAAGCGTCTGCACCGAACGCGTCACCGTTGCCTGCACATACCCCGCGCCCTGAAATGTTCCGGTGGAGGGCGTGCTCAGCGTGACGGTGGCCGCGTGGGAGCTGAGCGTCGTGTCGAACCCGTTCAGCTTCGCGATTGCGTTGGCCATGGCTTGCTCGTATGAGCTGGAGTTCCCTACGAACTTCTCCTTTGCCGCGGCGACCGCGGCCGCATCCGCCGCCGCCTGCGCCATGCGCTTTTGACGAAACATGGAGCCGACGTCCAGCGCGAAGGCCGCGAATCCAAGCCCTACGACGCACATGAATACGGCGACGACCAGCAGACTTTGCCCACTCTCCTCACGTAAGAATCTCACGATCACACCTTCCTGTGGGCCTCTGAGCTGCCGTCTGGATCATCCGTCGGTGCCGGCCATGGCCTGCAACCAACGAAGACCGCCGCAGAAGAAACACGTCTCCGAGGCTCTCTTTAGTGGACTCATCGGCGGGCCACGGCTGACCACGATACAACTTAGGGTCAACCGGCATTCCACCCTCGGCCCGGTGCCGCGTAGAGGATGTGTAGTGTTGGGGGGATTCGCTTCGAGATGGAGCGGAACGCGGCGGAAGCCGCGAAGAGCGCGGCCTACTGCACCAGTTTCGGGGACCCATTGGTGAGCGTGCCCTCGCTCACGTTGGCGTTCGCATTCAAGGTCGCCCCGTCTACCTTCAGCTTCGAGCAGACGATACCACCCTCCACCGTCGTCCCGCTGCCGTTCGAGAAGGTCACCTGCGCGGACGGCGCAAACAGAGCGCCGTTCATGAACAGCGTGGAGCCGCCCGTTATGACGATCTGGTTGGGGCTGCTGGCGGTCGGGGACTGGTACATCAGAATGCCGTCATAGCCGGATCCGACGCTCGGAGCCGTCTGTCCCGTCGAGGTCTTGTTGCCGCCCGCCACCAGATTCACATTGGCACCCGCTTCAATCTTCACCTGCGCCCCGTTCGCCAGGTAGAAGAAGACCCCGTTGCCCCCGTAGTTCGGCTGCGACCCTGCCCCGCTGAGAAAGTGGAGGTAGCCTCCGTTGATGATGTAGATGCCGGGGCTCAGCGTATCGATCGTGTCGTTCGCTCCAAGCGTAAGGCCGTTGTAACAGATCGATTCGGTGGCGCTCGCGGGACCCGCGGTAAAGGCAACCGCCTGTGCGCTGCCGTCGTTGCCCGGGTCGGGTTTGCAGCTGCTGCTCACAAAGGTGGGCGGCGTCGGCATCGTGGGCGCGCAACTGCTCGTGATCCCCTTGATGATGTTCGTAGAGGAGGAGATGGTTCCGCCGTTACTGATGTTGCTGGAGTTTTCCCACGTGGTTGAGACCGTTCCCAGCGAACCCGCGGCGAGCGTGGCGCCGCTGCTGATATAGACCGCGTTGTTCGAAGCCGAGTCGTCGACGACTCCGCAGTTGGGTGCGTTCAGCGTTGCATTGTCCTCCAGATCGAGGTCTTCGCCCGTGCCGCTCTCGAGGCAGACGCAGCTCGGGCTGGAGAAGCCGCCCGCGATCGCCGTCGCCGTGACCCGCATCGTCGCAAAGCGGCTCGAAAACGATGCCATGAAGGGCGTCGTGATTGAACGCGCGACCGTCGCCTGGACATAGGTGGAACCCTTGAACGCCCCTGCCGTCGGAGTCGTCAGCGTGACTGTCGCGGGATTCCGGCTCAGGGTCGTGTCGAAGCCGTTCAGCTTCGCCACCGCATTCGCCATCGCCTGTTCGTTGGCCGCCGAATTGCCCGAGAAGACCTCCTTGGCCGCCGCCACTGCCGCGGCATCCGCCGCCGCCTGGGCCATGCGTTTCTGGCGAAACAGCGAACCGACATCCAACGCGAAGGCAAGGAACCCCATTCCGATGATCGCCATGAAAAGGCCCATCATCGCCACGTTCTGTCCCGATTCTTCGTGTAGCAGTCTCAAGCGTTCACCAGATCGTCGCCTCAACGGCGGCGGTATTCCCTTTCTTCCCTCTCGTCTACTGAACCAGCGCTGCGACCTTCCGGAACGGGTTCCCCGTCGTCACATAGGAGTAGTTGTTGAGCGGCGTGAAGATGGTGCCGCCGATGTACATATTGTCCGCTACGACACCCAGGTAGTTCGTTCCTGTGAAGGTGCCGCAGGACCATATGTTGAGTCCGGCGTGTGGCATATACCAGATGCCGTCCCACTGCACGGTCGCGTCATAGAACTTGAAGTCCTGTGCGTTGGAGGTAACCCAATTGCGGTCGGCAAAGACTGCGATCGCGGTAAGACCGCCGTTTGTGGAGTTGTTCGGCGCGGTGATGTTGACGTTGGCGTATTGGACCTGGAACTGGCCGAAGCCGGCTCCGCCTCCCTGGGTAAAGAACAGCGTCACGCCCGTCCCGGTTACGGTCACGTTCGACCACGTCGCGCCGCCCGTAATGGTGTAAAGACCGGGGCTCAGGTTCACAGTCGCGTTGCTCAGGTTGAGTCCTTTGCAGTAAACGCCGGGGTTAAGCGTAACCATGCCGCTGGTCACGCTCTTACCCGTGTATCTGCACTGGCTGGGGTCGGTGACGAGCGCGGGCGAGGCCATGGAAGCGAGCGGGTCCGTCACGACCGGCACACCGTAGTTCGGGCTCGGAAACATGAATCCCGAGACCACCGAACCTCCCGCGGAACCGGAGACGTTCATCGCCTCCACCGCAATGTGGCCGCTCGCGGGTACATCGATATTGTTCTTGGCATAGATCGGACACGTGTTGCCGTCCAGCGATCCCGTTACGTTTTCAAGGTTGTATGGCTGCAGTGTGCCGCTTCCAAGCAGGTAGACGCACGGCGTGACCAGCGCGGAGCTCTGCGCGGTCAGAGTGAACACACCGCCATTCAACGCCCCCATGAAGATGGTATGCACGCTCTGCGTAATCGTCGCCTGCAGCGTGTCCCAACGGCCGTTGTAGGCACCGAAGTTCGACCGCTGTATCAGCGTGACGGTCGTATTGTTCGTCCCGTCCGTGAAGCCATTGAGGCTGGCCTCCTGCTGCCCGATCGTCTGCCAGTCTCCGGTGCCTCGTTCCGCCTCCAGTTCGGCGCCAAGCGCCGCCGCGTCCGCCGCCGACTGCATCTGCAGCTTCCTGAGCTGGAGCATACCGATGTCGATGGAGAGGCCGCAGAAGAGAATCAACGCCGGCAGTACGACGGCGAAAAACTGGATCATTGCCCCGGTCTCCTGGCTTTGGGATAGCCGGTCGCAAAGCCGGTCTCACAACTCCCGCAACATCTCCTGATCTTCGTGCGTGTTGACCGAATACTCAATAACACTTCCGTGGCCGCCACCATGACAGAAGGGTAAGTGACCCAAGGCGCACCGGCGACTACCTTAATGGGAATACGTTATGCGACTATGCCGCTCTGAAGACGGGTCGATTCTGATTGAGTTCGCGCTCATCCTCACGCCGATGATCCTCATCCTGGCGTCGATGGTCGATTACGCCCTCTGGATCCAGAAAGAGATGCAGTTTCAGGAGGCCGCCTCCGCCGCCGCCGCGTATGGCGCCATCCCGGGGAAGATCCCGGAGTCCACCGCCGTCACCAATGCAACCCTCGACCAGATGAACGCCCTCGCAATGTATGTCGCCACGGGCTCGAGCACTACGACGAACTCAGCGGCGTTCACCGTCACGCCGACAACCTTCTACGCCTGCACCCCGGGTGGCGCACACGTAGCGTCGACCACGACTTGTGCCTCCGGCGCACCCTTCCATTATGTGCAGGTAACCACCACCGGCACCATGGACAGCCTCATGAAGTTCCGCTGGATTCCCTCCAGCATGACGCTGCACGGCTCGGCGACATACAGGATCGAGGTCAATCCGTGACCTCGATCCGCATGACCTCGCGCTCCCGTCCCTTGCCGGTCTACGAAACCCCGGCCCATGGCAGCGGCGAATCCATCCTGCGACGCCTGCTCGCAATGGGCGGACAATCCGGTCAGGCTGTACTGGAGATGGCCTTCGCCGTGCCCCTCTTCCTCGCCGTCGTCTTCGGCATCTTTCAAAGCTCCATCGTCATGCTCACCTACTGTAGCGCCACCTACGCCTGCCGCAACGCTGCCAGATTTGCCAGCCTGCATAGCTCCACCAGCCTCGCTCCCAGCCTTTGCTCCGATGTCACCACGATGGTGCAGAACGGACTCTTTCTCAGTTCGTCCATCCACCCCACCGTGAACGTCCGATACAGCATTGCAACGTTCAATTCAACGGCCATCCCGGCCTTTGGGGCAGCTTGCACAGGCGGCGGCACCACCGACCCCAACAACGTTCCCGGCAATCTCGTACAGGTGCAGGCGACCTGGACCCAGACCATGCTGATCCCATTCATGCCGACCAGCAGCTTCTCCGTCGGAACGCAGACCTTCCGCACCATCACACGTTAGCCCAGACACACGATAGCCCAGACACACGATGGCCCAGACACAGAACACCGCATCTAGCCTCGCTTCCGCTCTCTGGGCTGCCTTGGATTACGCTTCTACCAGAGTCTCAAGCCGCGATTCCGAGGCCGCCGCGCCGTAGCGCTTCTCGACATACCCGTCCAGAATCACCTGAAACTCTTCCACAATGCGGTCGCCCTTCAGCGTCGTGAACAGCTTGCCGTCGACATAGACCGGTGCCTTGGGCTCCTCGAACGTCCCGGGCAGCGAGATGCCGATGTTGGCGTGCTTGCTCTCGCCCGGGCCGTTGACGATGCAGCCCATCACCGCTAGCTTCAGCTCTTCGACGCCCGGGTACTGCTTCTTCCACTCCGGCATCGACGCCACCAGGTACGACTGGATGCGTTCCGCCAACTCCTGAAAATAGGTGGACGTCGTGCGCCCGCACCCGGGGCAGCTCGTTACCTGCGGCATAAAGCTGCGGATGCCCAGCGATTGGAGTATCTGCTGTCCGCAACGGACCTCTTCGGACCGGTCGCCGCCGGGCGTCGGTGTCAGCGACACCCGGATCGTATCGCCGATGCCGGCCAGCAGCAGCGGTGCCAGTCCCGCCGTACTCGCGACGACGCCCTTCATCCCCATGCCGGCCTCGGTAAGGCCAAGGTGCAGTGTATAGTCGCACCGCGCCGCAAGTTCCGTGTAGACATCGATCAAGTCGCGAACGCCGGAGACCTTCGCCGAAAGAACGATCTGGTCGCGCCGCAGGCCGTAGCGCTCCGCCGCCGCCGCGTTGTCCAGCGCGGAGACCACCATCGCCTCCATCATCACGTCGCGTGCCGGCAGCGGATCCGCCAGCTTCGAGTTCGCGTCCATCATCGTCGTCAACAATGCCTGGTCCAGCGATCCCCAGTTCACGCCGATGCGTACCGGCTTCTGGTGCTTCACCGCCACCTCGACCATGGTCCGGAAATTGTCGTCGTCTTTCCGCCCAATGGAACAGTTCCCCGGGTTGATGCGGTACTTGGCAAGGGCCTCCGCGCAGGCGGGATACCTGGCGAGAAGCTGGTGGCCGTTGTAATGGAAGTCGCCGATGATCGGCGTGCTCCAGCCTTTCGCGGCGAGCTTCTCGACGATGTAAGGCACGGCCTTCGCAGCATCGTCATTGTTCACGGTCACGCGAACAAGTTCGGAACCCGCCCGCGCAAGCGCCGCGATCTGCTGCACGGAGCTCTCGACATCGGCGGTGTCCGTGTTGGTCATCGACTGCACGACGACAGGATGGCCGGAGCCGGTGAGGATGCCGCCAATGTCGACCGTGGGTGTGCTTCTGCGCGTGATGGATGGCATGGATGCTCCAGACCCAATTTTATCACTCGCTCACCGGGAAACCGCATCCTACGGAGAGGCAGGCATCGGGAGTCAGAGAGC
>Ga0116226_10006018_pt1 | contig 10867 bp, 9 predicted proteins | sample S1TSphfallax_FD_89692 | JGI IMG/M metagenome (GOLD analysis project Ga0116226, IMG submission 89692) | Host-associated microbial communities from peat moss isolated from Minnesota, USA - S1T2_Fa - Sphagnum fallax MG | ecosystem: Host-associated > Plants > Peat moss > Unclassified | place: USA...
ATTGCGGGGCGGCATGGAATCATTCCGCAATTGGTGCACTTGGGATCGGTGAAGGACGAGACCGAGTACATCGCGAGACAACTCGGCGCGCTGCATGCCCAGGGGACGCCGTGGAACCACATGGCCGTGCTGTTTCGCGCCGCCTTCATCGGCGAAAAGATTGCCGCCACGCTGGCGCTACGGGAGATTCCATGCCAATGGCTGAAGGACGGCAAAGCGAAGCGCTTCCATCTGCAACACGACAGCGTCAAGGTGCTGACGCTGCATAACAGCGGTGGGTTGGAATTCCCAGTGGTGGTGATTGCCGGGTTGGGCATCCTGCCCTACAAAGAGGACGAGATCGCGGCGGAGGCTCGGTTGCTGTACGTCGGCATGACCCGCGCCATGGATCGCCTGCTGATGACGACCAGTTCGGACAGCGTCTTCGTCCAGAAGCTCACGGCATACAAGATCGCGGCGTGAGATTAATCCGCCACCGAAAATGCATACCGCGCAACGATACTCCCCGATCCCGTCGCGCCGGCAGCGCCCCGCAACACGAGGGCGTAATTGCCGGGTTGCCAATGGGTATCGGGCACCCGCAGTGATATGGTGTCCTTTGCCTGGTCAGCGGTGATCGGCAGTTGGACCATCGTCCTCCCGGTGGGATCGATGAGCTCAGCCAAGTAGGCGGGGAAACGCTCCGCCGCCGGGACGTCGAAGGTCAACAGCAGGGAATCGCCGTCGTGCAGCGTCCCGGACGCCAAGGTACCCCCCCGGCTGTTGCTGCCTATCAAGGAGATCGAGGCCAAAATTTCCGGCCGGCTGAGGCGCGCCACATCGTCCCGCACGCCGGGATACACCACCACATTCTGGTAAACCAGCGCCAGCAGGAGGAGCGCCGCCACCGGTGACAGGAACTGAGGTCGCCAGAGGAATGCAAACCACGGTTCGCGGCTGGGGCGGGCAGCGACCTTGGCGAATCCACTGCCGCGCAGCTCCCGCCGCGCGGCGCCGATGAAAGCGGCGGTGAGTTTGAGATCGTTCGCGCACTCGGAGCAGCCGAAATAATGTGCTTCGAAGGCATCGCGATCCGCCGGCGCGAGTTCGCCCAACAAGTATCGCTCGACCGTGTACGAGTCGGCGGCGGGATGTTCCATGCTCATCATGGCTCGCCCTCGCCACCCATACGCTGGTGATAAATCGAGGCGAAGGCTTGCTTGGCGCGGTGGATCAAAACGCGCAAATAATCGCGCGACAGCCCCAACTCTGCGCAGACTTCATCCTTGTCGCGTTCCTCGAGCAACACCGATTGCAGCAGACGACGATCGCGGTCCGGCATGTCGCGGAGGATCTTGTGCACCACCCGTGCGGTCTCGTCGACCTCGAACATACCCGAGACGCTGACGCCGGGCGCCACCAGATCGCCCTCGGGTTCGTCGTCGATGCTCGATTGCGGCCTGCGCTTGGCACGGTAATGTTCCATCAGCACGTTATTACAGATCGAATTGACCAGCGCGCCCAAGCGCTCGGGTTGACGTATGCCGTCCTCGGCGCGCACCAGGGCGAGCACGCGGGCGAACGTTTCCTGACGCACGTCGTCGATGGCTTCCGGGGAGTTCAGGCGTGAGCGCAGCTTCAGGCGGATGAGCTCGCTGAAATAGGAGGCAAAATGCCGCTCGGTTTGCGGATCGCCGCGTTGCAGGCGTTCGAGGTAGGCAGCATCGAACGCAGTGAACAGCAAGCGCGATCCTTCCCAGACGACGGCTGGAATGGTGCAGTGTACCGACGTTTGCTGCCCAAGGGGACGCCGGCGTGAGTCTCGCAGTTGCCTGGGTAGGATCGATAGTCCGATAGCCATGAGGCTATGGTGCTTCGAGCCTGCCAATCGTTACGGACTTTCATCCGAAACAAGAACCGGCGACGAAGACACAATAACGACCCGGAGGCGAGCCGCGGTTATCATGGGCGGGTAACGGTCCTCAAATGATGTGAATGTGGGAGTGGGGTATGCTCGGGTGGTTTGAAAAACGGGTCGATCCGTTTCCGCAGAGGACTCCGGAAGCGCTCCCCGGGACTTTTCTGGCCTTCATGTGGGCGTGTTCGGTCGGTGTCCGGCCGTACCTCCTGTGGATGACGGTTCTGACCGCGCTCATCGGTGCGTTCGAGGCATTGCTGTTTTCGATGCTCGGGCGCCTCATCGACTGGCTGGGGGCGTCCGGTCCGGCGCGTTTCTTCACGCTGCAGCGCACCCACCTGACGTGGTTGGCGGCGATCTTGCTGGTAAGTCCGGTGGTGATCGCGCTGCAGGCCTGGCTCAAATACCAGGCGATAGCGCCGTCATTCCCGATGCGGCTGCGCTGGATCTTCCACCGTCGCATGCTGGGTCAGTCCTTGAGCTTCTTCCAAGATGAGTTTGCGGGCCGCATCGCGGCCAAGGTGATGCAGACGGCGCTGGCGGTACGCGACACATGGACCACCGTGGCGGACATCCTGGTCTATGTCATCGTCTACTTCATTACCGTGGCCGCCGTGGTGGCCGGATTCGATTGGTGGCTGCTCTTGCCGTACCTCGGCTGGATGGCCGGCTATGGGGCGGCATTGGTGTACTACGTGCCGCGCCTCGGCAGAATTGCCACGGCGCAAGCCGATGCCCGCTCGCTGATGACCGGGCGCATCACCGATGCCTACACCAACATAGCGACCGTCAAGCTGTTTTCCCATGGTCAGCGCGAGGCTGAGTTCGCGCGCGCGGCGATGGAGGAATTCCTGGTCACCGCGCGCGGTCAGACGCGCCTCGTCAGCGGCTTCGAGATCGTCAACCATTCGCTCAGCATGTTGCTGATCGGCGCCACGGCGGCCATCGCGATCGCGCTGTGGGCCCACGGTCATGTGGGCGTGGGCGGGGTTGCGGCGGCCACCGCGCTGGCGCTGCGCCTCAACGGCATTTCGCATTGGATCATGTGGGAACTCGCGACACTGTTCGAGAACGTCGGCACGGTTCAGGATGGCATCCGCACGTTTGCCCGCAGCACCCGGGTCACCGACCCGAAGAACGCCGAGCCGCTTCGCGTCAGCCGTGGCGAGATCCGTTTCGACCGGGTGCGCTTCAACTATGGCGGTTAGAAGCGGGTGATCGACGACCTGACGTTCACGATCAGACCGGGTGAGCGAATCGGTCTGGTGGGCCGCTCCGGGGCCGGCAAATCCACGCTGGTGAATTTACTGCTGCGCTTCTACGATCTCGAAGGCGGACGCATATTGATCGACGGCCAGAACATCGCCGTGGCGACCCAGGAGAGTCTGCGGCGGCAGATCGGCATGGTGACGCAGGATACGTCACTGTTGCATCGCTCGGTGCGCGACAACATCTTGTATGGCCGGCCCGACGCCTCGGAGGAGGCGCTGCATGCCGCCGCGCGGCGTGCCAAGGCGGATGAGTTCATCGACTCGCTCCGCGATGCGCATGGGCGGCGGGGCTACGATGCCCACGTCGGCGAACGCGGCGTCAAATTATCGGGGGGCCAACGCCAGCGCATCGCCATCGCTCGGGTGATGCTGAAGGATGCGCCCATCCTGTTGCTGGATGAGGCGACGAGTGCGCTGGATTCGGAGGTCGAAGCCGCGATTCAGGAGACCCTCACGCTGCTGATGCGCAGCAAGACGGTGGTCGCTATCGCGCACCGCTTGTCGACCATCGTCATGATGGACCGACTGATCGTACTCGACGCCGGACGGGTGATCGAGGAGGGCACGCACGACCAGCTGCTCGGCGCGGGCGGGCTGTACGCGCGCTTGTGGGCACACCAGAGCGGCGGATTTCTGGGCGAATCCACCGGGGCGAACGATCAGCGCACGGTTGAACCGGCCGCCGCGGGTTTGGCGCGGTGATTACCGTCGAATCCTACCCGCTGGCCGTCGCCCTGTGCATGGTGACCATGCTCTGTTGGGGCTCGTGGGCCAACACCCAGAAACTCGCCAGCCGGCAGTGGCGCTTCCAGCTGTTCTACTGGGATTATGTGTTCGGCGTGTTCCTGCTGGCGTTGTTGTTGGCATTCACCTTGGGTAGCGGCAGCACGAACGGGCGCGGTTTTCTGGTCGACCTCCGGCAGGCGGACGGCAGGTGGCTGGGATCGGCATTCGCGGGCGGCGTCGTCTTCAATCTGGCGAACATCCTGCTGGTCGCGGCCATCGACATCGCCGGCATGGCGGTCGCGTTTCCGGTCGGCATCGGCCTCGCGTTGGTGCTCGGTGTGGTCACGACCTATGTCGCCAAACCGGAGGGTAACGTGCCGAAGCTCGTGCTCGGCGTGACCTGTGTGATGCTGGCCATCGTGCTCGACGCGCTGGCGTACAAACGACTCGCGGCGGCGGGCATCCGGGCGCCACTGCGGGGCATCGTCCTGTCCATCGTCGCGGGGGTGCTGATGGGATTTTTCTATAGTTTCGTGGCGCAATCGATGGGCGCCTACGATGCCGCGACGCATTCGCTCGAACCCGGTAAATTGAGTCCGTACACCGCGCTCGTGCTGTTCAGCGCCGGTGTGTTGGCATCGAACTTTCTGTGGAACAGCATAGCGATGGCCAAGCCGTTCAGCGGCGCGCCGGTGAGCTACGCGGATTATTTTCGGCTTGGCAACCTGCGCCTGCATCTGATCGGCATCTTGGGCGGTGTCATCTGGAGTCTCGGCATGAGCCTCAGCATCATCGCCAATACCGCCGCGGGCCCGGCACTGTCCTATGGGCTGGGCCAGGGCGCGACCATGGTCGGTGCGCTGTGGGGGGTATTCGTCTGGAAGGAGTTCAAGGGCGCGCCGCCGGGTACGGGGCGGTTGCTGGCGGCCATGTTCGTGCTGTATCTGGTCGGCTTGGGAGTGCTGATTGCCTCGAAAACCTAGCATCGTGGTCATCGGCAGTTCGAACACCGACATGATCATCCGGGTGGCGCGCATCCCGCAGCCTGGCGAGACGCTGTTGGGCGGCGTATTCCTGACGGCGGCGGGCGGCAAGGGAGCAAATCAGGCGGTGGGCGCGGCGCGTGCCGGCGGCAAGGTGTCGTTCGTCGCGCGCGTCGGCGCGGATGACTTGGGTGACGCCGCGCTCGCGGGTCTGCGGCGTGACGGGATCGATGTGAGCCGTGTGTCGCGCGATCCCGACCAGCCCTCCGGCGTGGCGCTGATCTTCGTCGCCAAGAACGGTGAGAACAGCATCGGCGTCGCGAGCGGCGCCAATTCGAGCTTGTTGCCTGCCGACGTGCGCCAAGCGACCGCGCTGATCCGCTCCGCCGCGGTGTTGGTGGCGCAACTCGAGACGCCGCTTGCGACCGTGCGGGAGGCGGCCCAGGTGGCGGCCCAGTGCGGCGTGCCGTTGATCCTCAATCCCGCGCCGGCACGACCTCTGCCGAATGCCTTGCTGAAACTCGTCTCCATCATGACGCCGAACGAAACCGAGGCGGAACTCTTGACCGGCATCAAGGTGGGGGATGAAGCAGGCGCGGCGGCGGCGGCGGCGCAACTGCGTGCGCGCGGGGTGGGTACGGTGGTCATCACCTTAGGCGTGCGCGGAGCTTACGTGGCCGGCACCGACGTGCGACAACTCGTGCCCGGATTCAAAGTCAAAGCGGTCGATACGACGGCCGCGGGCGATGTATTCAACGGCGCGCTGGCCGTGGCGTTGGCGGAGGGCCGGGCGATTCTGGAGGCGGTTCGTTTTGCCAACGCGGCGGCGGCGCTGTCGGTGACGCGGCGGGGTGCCCAGCCGTCGGCGCCGACCCGGGCTTCGATCGAGGCGTTGCTGCGAAGGCGCGCCGTCGGCCGTTAGTGGGCATACTATTCGCCTATATAGGGTATAGGGAGCATGACCAGCATGGGTAGATCGTGGATATCGATCATGAGTATGGCTTGGTTCGTCGGGTGTGGCGGCATTGCCCATGCGGACACGCCCGCGCCCGCGCCGCCAGTGCGGGTCGAGACCGGGACGCTCGACGGCGCCTCGTACCGCATCGACATGCCGGAGAAGTGGAACGGCGTACTCATTATCTATTATCACGGCTACTCGGAGACGCCGGTCATTTTCGATAAATCCAAGCCAAATCGCATGGGATCGGGCTTTGCGGCGGCGGGTTACGCCGTGGCGCAATCCGGCTACTCGGTCACCGGCTGGGCGCTCGAGCAGGCCATTCCGGAAACGGAGGCCCTGCGCCAATACACCATTGCCCACTACGGCAAGCCGAAGGAAACGTATGTCATGGGCCACTCCATGGGAGGCCAGCTCACGCTCGCAACCATCGAGAGCTACCCGAATCGTTATGACGGCGCACTGCCGCTGTGTGGATTGCTGCAGCCCTCGACGCTGGCGTTCGCCAGCGGCGGTGCCTTGGTCGCGGCGTTCGATTACTACTATCCCGGCCTGCTGCCGGACCCGCTCAACATCGGCGCATCGGTCGCACTCGATGAGACGCTGGTGAAAAAAGTGAAGGATGCGCTGCCTGCCAATCCGACCGGCCATGCGGAGATCTTGGCGCTCAGTCACATCAAGAACGACGAGGATCTGGCCAACGTCATGGTGTTCTTCACGTACATCCAGCGCGATTTGGAACAGAAGATCGGCGCTTCGGTGCTCGACAACCATGATGCGATTTACGCCGGTGGGCCGGATGACAATACGCTGAACGACGGAGTCAAGCGCTATACGGCGTCGCCGGCAGCGCTTGCGTACTTGAAGACGTGGTACACGCCGACCGGAGTGCTGCAGCGGCCTGTGCTGGCCGTGCACACCACGTACGATCCGATCATTCCGGCCGAAACCACCGCGCTGTATACGGACGCCGTGCGGCGGGCGGCCAGCGGCGACTACTTCGTGCAGCAATACGTGAAGCACGATGGCCATTGCAATATCGGCGGCCCTGAAACTGGCGCAGCGTTGGGCGAGTTGATCCGCTGGAAGCGGACCGGCGTCAAACCGAGCGCGGGAATCGTCCCGGTCGCCGACCACTGAGTTTGAGGCAATGCCACAATATTGGGCCCAGGCTCTGTAACGATTCTCGGGCCCGTGCACCATAGGACAAACCCACTACAAGGACCGTCATGCAAACTTATCATTCCAAACACGACTTCTACTTCGACGCGAGCGCGAGCTCGTTGGGCGGCACGTTGATCGAGCCGTCGAGCTTGTCCATCCCGGCCCAGGCATCCGCCTCGCTGCCCGTGGCCGGCGGGTTTGCCACGGCGCGCTCGGAGGCGTTTAATCTGGATGGGCTCATTTCTTGTGCGGCAGCGTCGACGACGGTGTACGGCAGGAAAAAGGCGGATGGCTCCGCTCGGGTGCTGATCAAGGCAGTGGTCGAGGGGCTGAACCTGCTCGACGTCGTCACGGCGGATCGGCTGGTTGCGCAGATTTCGGTGGATATACCGGTGAGAGCCGAACCGCGCCGGGTTTCGGTGCTGGGTTCGCAATTCGACGGGCTCAAGGTGGGCGGTACCCTGGTGCGGCCATGCTTTGCTCCCGACCTGCTGCGACCGAAGCCCGGTGTCAACGGGAGCATGGCGAACCTGACGTGGGAAGATTTCGACCGGGTCGGACGCGCGCAGGCGGGGGAGTTCGCTCGGTGTGTCGATCGCGATGGGCACGGCGAGCTTGCGGGTTGGCTGGACGCGCGCTTCGGTTGGATGAGAGATGATCAAGGGAGAGACGGGAGCCAGTGTTCGCTCAGTTCTTTGTTCGACACTGTCACCGCGGTGAACGGCGTGATTCCGGGCAGGGTGTTGGGCCACGTGATCGAGCTGCCGGCCTTTGGCCGGATTTTTCTGGGCGAAGTATTGGCGTCGCGCGACTTCGTGCAGGTGACGATGGTGCGGGCGGAGTTGGGCTGTGCGGTGGTCGGGGGCACGAGCGGAGGCGTGGTGACCGCCAACGGCCACATGGTCCCGCCGATCGGCGGCTATTAGTAAGTTTCGCGGCGTTCGCCGCGAGCTGCGCGCTGCTGGGATGCCATGCACCGCCCGGCGCCGATCTCGCGGCGTCGTATGCCAGTATTCGCGCCGATTTCTTGCATGGCAGCCTTGACGCCGCGCATGCGCGGGTGGCGAAGGCGCTCGCGCCGGTGGCCGCGTCAGCCGGCCCGGAGGACGCGGCCTGGGCTCTAAAGTTCCAGCTGCTCGACGCCGAAATCCTCACCTATCAGGGCCGACCGCGCGAGGTGCTCGCGTTGCTCACGGCCACTGGCATCGACTATCCCCCGGAGGGCGATGCGGCGATCGAGAGGAACTTACTCTGCGGGCTGGCGCATGCCGGAGTCGGCGACGCGCATACGGCCGATCGGGAGCTCGGCGCCGCCCGACATCTTGCGGAGGTATCACGGTCACCGCGCATCGGTGAAGTGCTGCGCGCCGAGGCCGAAGTGCAAGTTTTGCGTAATGCGCCGGCCACGGCGGAGGAGTTGTTCAAGCAAAGCCTCAAGGTCGCCCGCGAGCAGCGGGATGTCTATCTCGAGGCCAGCGATCTCCTCAATATCGGCTTCGTGAAGCTGGAACTCGAGCACTATGACGAGGCGCTTGGCAGATTCAGTGAGTCGGCAGCGCTGGCCGAGCGCATCGGCGCACGCACCGTCGTCGAAGCGGCGCTGGGCAACGTCGGCTGGGCCTTCTACTATCTCGGCGACTTCGAGCGCGCACTCGCCAACTTTCAGCGGGCGGAACGCGAGGCACAGGAAATCGGCACGACCAGTGCGCAGATCGACTGGCTGCAGAGCACGGGATTGGCCTATTTCAAACTGGACGATCTTGACCAGGCACTCGCCTTCGACGACAAGGCGCGGGTCGCGGCCTATTCTTTGAATTCGCGGGAACAGATCGTCGAGATCGAGACCGATCTCGCCTTTCTCTCGCTGCGCCAGGGCCATGACGTCTTGGCACAGCAGCATGTCGATGCCGCCGCGAAGTCTCTTTACCCGACGGATCGATCGACGGCCCTGCGCATTCGGCTGGTGCAGGCGTTGCTTGAAGCGCGTCGAGATTCGGGCGTCAAGGCGGTCACCCTGCTGGTCGCTCTTCACGCCGAAGTCGATACCGACAACGCTGCCGCCGCCGACCCGGCGCTGCGCTGGCAGATCGAGAATGCGCTCGCCCACGTATATGCCGATCGGCACGATGCCGGACAGGCCGAGCAGTGGTATCGCCGCTCAATCGACACGTTCGAGAATCGGCGTGCCTCGGTGACCGACGACGCCCTGAAACTGTCGTTCTTTGCCAATGGCGCGACGCTGTACCGCGACTATGCCGGTTTTCTGATCGCAACCGATCGGTCGACCGAAGCGCTGCGCCTGTTGGATCGGGGACGGGCGCGAACCCTGGAAGAGGGTTTGGGCGCGACCACCACGCTGACTGGCGTGGATCCGCAAACGGTGGCGCAGCGCCTCGATGCCACTATTCTCTTCTATTCCCTGGGGGCGGATAAGTCGTATTTATGGGCGGTCACGGCCATGCATACCGAGCTGTTCGTGCTGCCGTCGCAAGCAACGATCGAAGCGTTGCTGAGAACCCATAAGAAGTCGATCATGCGCTCGAGCGATCCGTTGCACGAAGCATCCGACGCTGCGCAGGCGTTGTACGACACGCTGGTCGCGCCGGCCGCAGCGCTGATCCGGAGCGGCTCCCGGGTGACGGTCATACCGGACGGCATGCTGTACGAATTGGATTTCGATACGTTGGTCAAACGCGGTGCGGACGGTCTGCATTATTGGATCGACGACGTCGCGGTGTCGACGTTGAGTTCGATCGGCATGCAAGCCGTGGCGGGTGCACGCGCCGCGACCATTGCACGCGCCGCGGCGCAGACCACCTCACATACGCTGCTGTTGATCGGCGATCCGGCCACGCGCGGCACCGAGTTCGAGGAATTGCCGAACGCGGCGGCCGAGGTCACCCGGATCGAGCAGTATTTTTCGGAGCGGAGCTCCAAGGTATTGACGCGGGATTTGGCTGAACCCGCAGCCTACGGGCGCAGCGATCCGGGGCGCTTCGAATACATACATTTCGTCGCTCACGGCACGGCCAGCCGTTTGAGTCCGCTGGAGTCGGCGGTGGTGCTGTCGCCTCCGGCGGATGATCCCAGCCAATTCAAATTGTATGCGCGCGACATCGTTCGCTATCCGCTGAATGCCCGGCTGGTCACGGTGTCGGCCTGTAACGGCTCCGGTTTGCGCGCGTATGACGGAGAGGGACTGGTGGGCCTCTCGTGGGCATTTCTGCGCGCCGGCGCGCACAACGTCATCAGCTCGCTGTGGGAGGTCGACGATGCCGCGACACTCGAGCTCATGGACCGGCTGTACCGCGAGCTCAAGCAGGGTGCGGCGCCGGATGCGGCCTTGCGCGCCGCGAAATTATCATTGATCCATTCGTCGGGCGTGTATCGCAAACCGTTCTACTGGGGAGCGTTTCAGCTTTACGCTGGCGCGTGAGCCGGCGCTACTGCGGCCGATATTCGCGCTCGATGTGTCCCGCGAGATCCTCGGGGTAAAAGTACACGGGCCGTAACGCCCCGTCGGCGTAGCGTGCCGCCTGGTCGGCGAAATGCCGCGAGCGTGGATCGCTGCTTTCCCCGCCGATCGATATCGCACGCGCACTCACTTTGTCGCCGAATTCGACGATGGCGACGAAGCTGTTGCCGCTGGTGCCGTAGTATTGGTTGGTGCCTTCGTAGCGCCGCGCGCCGAACGATGCCAGCGAGCCCCAACGCGCGGAGGTGAACGGCACCGGAATGCTCGGCGCGGAATCGCTGAAGTGCTGCACGATGTCGCCGTTGATTCGCTGATAGCGATTGATCTCGCCCCAGGGGATGCGCCAGCTCCCGAAGTCGTGCTGCAGTCGATCGGACACGGCGGCGAGGGCCG
>Ga0116226_10006019_pt1 | contig 10867 bp, 10 predicted proteins | sample S1TSphfallax_FD_89692 | JGI IMG/M metagenome (GOLD analysis project Ga0116226, IMG submission 89692) | Host-associated microbial communities from peat moss isolated from Minnesota, USA - S1T2_Fa - Sphagnum fallax MG | ecosystem: Host-associated > Plants > Peat moss > Unclassified | place: USA...
CGCCGCGTCCGATGCGCCTCCAGATAGCCATGCCAGGTCATCGGCGTGCCTGCCAGCGCCACCAGATGCTCCACATTGCCGGCGAAACCCTCCCGTTCGGGATCGACGGTGAAGTCGGGGCGGTATGCGGGAAGCACGCGGCCCCGCCAGCCGGACTCCCGAACCGTCGCATGGGCTGCGAGGTCGCTCAGCGGACTGTCCGTGGTCGCGATCGCCTCCAGGCGGAAACGCTCGTAGAGCGCGCGCGGGCGGAACTCCGCGCGCGGCAGGCAGTCGGCGATACGGTCATAGATGTCGTCGGCATTCCGCGCATCGAGGCGCTCGTGGATATCGAAGAGATCAGCGAGGGATTGCTCGAACCAGATGCGTGTCGGCGTGCCGCGAAAGAGCGTGTAGTGCTGCGCGAAGATGCGCCAGATGGCGCGGCTGTCGGTCGCAACCGGGGCGCCGTCGCGGCGGGGAATGCCGAGCGATTCGAGGGGCACGCCCTGGGAATAGAGCATGCGGAAGATGTAGTGGTCGGGCTGCACGAAGAGCGTCGCGGGGTCGCTGAACGGCGCATTCTCCGCATACCAGCGGGGATCGGTATGGCCATGCGGCGACAACAGCGGAAGCCCGGCCACGGCCTGATAAAGCCGGCGCGCGATGGCCCGGGCGGCGGGCTCAATCGGCAAAAGCCTGTCGGGATGCAACGTCACGCGATGTTCTTTCCTGCTCTCGTCGTGGTCCGGCCGGCATGACGGAACCTGTTTCGTCCAGCAGCCGCGCCAGCGCAACCCGAGCCGCAGGTCGCAATCGCGCGATCGAACAAACGGACGAAAGGTGATGCGCTCGCTGATCCGTTGGAGTTCAGGAGTGCGTAAAGTCCTTCGGGGACAGATCCGTGATGTCGAGTAGCGTGATCTTCATCCCGTCAGGCAAGGTCAGATGGGTGGAGCCATCGCTGATCGTCTCCCCTGCCACAACCTGTTCGGATGTCACGCTGAAGCCCCGAAGATCGATCTTGTCGAGCCCCTTCGTGAAGTCCGTGATCACGGTCTGGTCACCGCCCGGTGGAATGGCGCCAGCCGCGTGCGCCAGGAAACGGAACTGGTCGCGTCCGGTGCCACCGGTCAGCGTTTCGGCCGCAAGCCCGGCGATCAGGGTATCATTGCCGCTTCCCGCCTCGATGACGAGGCTGGGCGCTGCCGGATCATCACTCGGCACATATGTGCCGGTATAGCCTTCGAAGGTGTCGTTTCCGGTCGACGTGCCGCCGCTCAGGGTATCGTTGCCATACTCGCCGGCCACCAGAAGATCCCGCGCGCTCCCGTTGGCAATGAGGAGTGAGCTTCCGTGCAGACCGCCGATGAGCGTGCTGGCTTGCGCACCGGCCGTAATAACGTTGTTCGCGCTATAATAGGGGATGGAGCTATAGTTCGGATTTGTGAAGTAGCCGCCGGTGAACACACCTCCACCAGCACCACCGGAGATCGTGGCGTTCTCCGCGCTACCGCCATCGATGCTGTAGCGGCCGGTGCCCCCCGTGAAGGTGAAGTCCGCACCACCACCGGTCACGGTCTCCTTGCCGATGCCGTTCGCCACCACGGTATTGTCGCCGAATGGATCTTCGCTGTCGGCAACCTGGGTCGGCTCGATCGTGATGACGTTGTCGGTCCCGTTCAGCACGAGGCTGTTGTATCCGCCGATGTCGATCGCGTCGTCCTTCCCGTTCACGTCGATGGTATCGGTGCTGCCCGGAAAAGGCTGTCCAATCACGGTATCTTGATAGCCGAACAGCTCTATGACGTTCTGGCCCGGTCCTTCACTGCTGCCAATGGTGACCGCGGATTCCGCTCCTGTGACGATGACAGTATTGTAGGACCCTTCGCCTTCCTCGTAACTGTCGCCGGCCAAATCAATCTGCTCGGCCGCTCCGATGGCCAGCACGGTCGTATCATTCACGCCGCTCAGATCGATCGATTGGCCCGGTGTCACTAAGACAATGACATTGGAAGCGCCATTTACTGTGTCCGACATTGGAGTGCCTTTGACATTATTATGTCTAACCTTAGAGGGATTTGCACACCTGCGCAACAAGCGCACCGCGAAGGCATCCGTTGCTCACAAGCGCGGCTATGCGATCGTTCGTCATGTCCTCAAGGAGCGAGGCCGCGAGGCCATGGCCGCCGGAACGCGGTCTATGCGGACGCAGCGTCCCGCGCCCGCATCCCTCGCGCTCTCAGTTCCGAAAGGCTCACGCCCGGCGTTATGGCTTCGGGACTGATGATGAGGTGAATGATCGCGGCGCGACCGGAGGCGACCGCTCGATCGAAGGCGCCCGCGAACTCCTCCGTCCGCTCGACACGTTCGCCGTGCCCCCCGAAGGCCCGCGCATAGGCCGCGAAATCGGGATTCCGCAGGCCCGTGGACGACACCCGGCCGGGATAGTGACGCTCCTGATGCATCCGGATCGTGCCGTACATGCCGTTATCGACGATGCACACGATGATCGGCAGGTTGTATTGGACCGCTGTCGCGAATTCCTGTCCATTCATGAGGAAGCAGCCGTCACCCGCGAAGCAGACGACGAGGCGGCCGGGCCGCACGGCTTTCGCGCCGACGGCCGCGGGCAGGCCGTAGCCCATCGAGCCCGATGTCGGGGCAAGCTGCGAACCGAAGGAGCGATAGCGCAGGAACCGCTGAACCCAGATCGTGTAGTTGCCCGCCCCATTGGTCACGATCGCGTCCGGCGGCAGACGGTGCCGCAGCCAGAGCATGATGTCGCCGTACTGAAGCGAACCGGGCAGCCTCGGCGGCGCGTCCGTCCAGGCCAGAAACTCGTCGCGCGCTTGTTGTGTCTCTCCATGCCACGGAGCATCACGGACCGGCGTGAGAGAAGCGAGGCCGCGCGCGAGGCCCGTCGCCGTCGCCTGGATGCGGAGCGCCGGATGATAGACGCGGCCCAACTCCGCCGCATCGGCGTGGATGTGAACGACCGTCTGGCGCGGCACGGGAATGTCGAAAAGCGTGTACCCCTGCGACGGAATCTCGGCCATGCGTGTGCCGACGAGCAGCACGAGGTCCGCACCATCGATCCGCGCGAGGAGCTTCGGGTTGGGGCCGATGCCGAGCTCGCCGGCATAGTTGGGATGATCGCCGCTGAAGAGCATGGCCCGCCGAAACGTCGTGCAGACCGGAAGGTCGAACCGCTCAACAAAGCCGCGCAGCTGCGCGATGCTCTCCTCGCGCCAGCCGCCGCCGCCCAGGATCAGGATGGGCTTCCGCGCCTCCCGCAGCAGGCCCGTCAACGCGGAAAGCTGTTCGGGGCTCGGCGACGTTTCCACCGGCTCCACACGGGGCGCCGGACGGGCCGTCACCACATCCGTGAGCATGTCCTCGGGTAGAGCGATCACGACCGGGCCCGGCCGCCCCTGCATGGCAACGGAGAACGCCCGCGAGACGATTTCCGGGATACGCGCGGCATCGTCGATTTCGACGACCCACTTTGCCATCGATCCGAAGACGGCTTTGAAGTCCATCTCCTGAAAAGCGCCGCGGCCGCGCATGGACCGCGCAACCTGCCCGACGAAGAGAATGAGCGGCACCTGATCATGCTCGGCGATGTGGATGCCGGGCGAGGCATTCGTCGCACCCGGCCCGCGCGTGACCATGGCGATGCCAGGGCGGCCGGTGAGACGGGCGGCGGCATCGGCCATCATGGTGGCACCGCCCTCCTGGCGGCAGACGGTCACGCTGATCGGCGCATCATGCAGCGCGTCCAGAACCGCGAGAAAACTCTCCCCCGGAACGCAGAACACATGCTCGACACCCTGGGCGACCAGACAATCCACGACGAGTTGGCCGCCGCTGCGAGGAACCATGGGCGGGACCGTCATCGTTATGTCTCCGGCAGGGTTTTTTCGGGTCGTCCGGATCATAACCGGATGACCAGCCGTCCTCGCGTGCCGCCGGCCTCGAGCCGGCGATGGGCGTCGGCCGCCCGTTCAGGCGGATAGACCTCGGCCACGCGAAGCGTCATCCGGCCGTCCTCGACCAGTTGCCGGAGTTGATCGAGCTTCTCGAACTCCTGAGCATAGTTGCGCACGAAGGTTGTCGAGAACCGGATGTCCCGCTGCGGAACGCCCGGGAATCCGCGGACGGAGGTGAAGGCCCCGCCGTCACGAACCGCGGGGATCACACGCTCGTTGAGCACGGCACCATCCGCGAGCCCGTCGACGCCCTCGGGAAAGTGGCTGCGGATCCGCGACGCGACATCATCGCCGCGTCTCACGACGATATCGGCCCCAAACGAGGCCACGAGCTTCTCGTCTTTCTCCGAGGCATCGGCGATGACCGTCAGCCCCTCGGCTTTGGCGAGCTGAACGACGTAGCCGCCGTAAGCGCCCGCCGCCCCGGTCACGGCGATGACCTGTCCCGGGGACAGCTTGAGCAGGTCCAGCGACAGGCGAGCGGTCAACCCGTTCATCGGCAAGGTGCAGGCCTCGGCGTGGGTGGCGCCGGCCGGAGCGCGCACAACCGACCGCGCGTCGAGCGCGATCTGCTCCCGATACGCGCCATGGCTACCTTTCGGCACCACGATCGCCATCACCGCGTCGCCAACCCGGAGCCTGTCGGGAACGCCGCTGCCGACTTCGTCGATGATCCCCGCCGCCTCCATCCCAGGCACGTAAGGCGGCGGATCGGCCTTCTGCTGCTCGGCGCGCGTGCCGTTGCGGGCCAGGATGTCCGTCGGGTTGACCGTCGCCGCATGAACGCGCAGCCGCACCTGCCCCGGACCCGCGTGAACTTCGGGCAAGTCAACGACCTGGAGAACCTCAGGACCGCCATGAGTGAATAGTCCTACTGCGCGCATCATGCGTCCTCCATGCTATAGCCGCCGCCGCCGGTCTTGCCCGGCGCCAGCTATACCATGCCCTGCACGCCTTGGCTCAGGCCACGCGGCGCGGGTGCCGGATCACTGATTTGCGGGCACGATGATGGAGACCCGCCGGTTCTCCGACTGGCCCTCCGGGGTGGTCTCGTCGGACACCGGGTCCTGCTTGCCCAGCCCGCGCACGATGATGTTGGAGGCGAGAAAGCCGGCTCTCACGAATTCATTGGCGACGGTTTGCGCCCGGCGCTGCGACAGCTGGTTGTTGTAAGCGTCGGTGCCGTACTCGTCGGTATGCCCTTCGACGCGCAGCCTTGTAATTTCAACCGAGGTCAGCGTGCGGCCGATGCCTGCGATACGCGAGGCCGTATCGGGTTTGAGGCGATCGGAATTCGAGTCGAAGAGGATCTTGTCGGCGACACCGAGTCGCCATGAGCTGTCTGGCCCGGGCGAAAAGCCTTGCTGCTGCAGCACGGCGATCTGCGCCGGGGTGAGGCCGGGCGGCGTGGCGCAAGCCACAAGCGCGACGGCCAGGACAAAAACCCAGACAAACTGAAAGAAGCGAGACTGAATGGACAAGTCACTCCCCTTCGGTGGTTGGCTTGCTAGCCTTCTGCCTTGCTATGAATTTCGATCTGTACATCGCGAGATCAGCCAGATGCATAAGCTGCGAGACGTCTCCCGCGTGATCCGGATACATCGCGATGCCGATGCTGAGCGAGGCGACGATCCGCTCGCCACCCGGCAGCGTAATCGGCGTCTGCATGCTCGCCCTGATGGCGTCCACGATACGCCGTGCATCGGCGATGTGATGGCCCGAGGTGACGAGGAGGGCGAATTCGTCGCCGCCCAGCCGGGCCGCCACATCCCCCGTGCTGAGCTGATCCCGGAGACGCTCGGAAATGCACACGAGCACCGCGTCACCGGCCGCGTGCCCATAGCGGTCGTTGATTTCCTTGAAGCGATCACAATCGATCAGCAGCAGCGCAATCTGCGCGCCGCGCAGATTGGCGTGGTCGATTTCCTGCAGAAGGCGGTCCTCGAACACGGCGCGATTGCACAACCCGGTCAGGCTGTCATGGCTGGCGCGATATTGCAGCGATGCGGTTTCTGTCGCGACATGACTTTGCCAGATCGCCAACTCATCCAGCAGCGCGTTGAAATCCGCGGCGAAGCTGTTCAGCTCGGTGATCGCGGCGCCCGGCACGCGCCTGTCGAAGTCACGATCCTCCCGCACGGCATGCGCGACCCGCGTGAAGTTCTGCAGCGGACCGACGATCTCGTCCATCATCCGGCGCGACACCAGCACGGCGCTCGCCACGATCAAGCCCTCGCTCAAGATTATGCTGAGAATGCCGGAGATGATGTAGCTCAGGAGGTTCTGGCCATTGCCCGAGACCGTCGCCACGCCGATGATGGCCTCGTCATGGATGATGGGCGTCGACACGGATCTCTGTTGCAGAAGCCTTGCGCTGTAATGCGCGAGCATGGCGAAGAGACCGTGCGGCGGGCTGTCCCACCGCGCCAGAATTTCGCCGTGCCGATCGGTGATGGTGGCCGATGCGATATCCTCGGTCGTGGCGATCGATGCGAGCGCGTCGAGCGCCGCGGCATGGTCCTCGAACACCGTCGCCGCCTGGGCATTATAGGCGATCGCATGCGCCACCAGACGCAGGCTGTCATTCGCATAGGCCATCAGGATGATCGCGCCGGTCGTCATGAGCGACAGGCCAACGAGCGAGATCGCGGCGACGACGACGCTGAGGTGCGCACGCCGCAGCACGCTGAGCAGCGTCTTCTGCCGGACAGGGGCCCTCGGCGGCGGCCTGATCATGGCGCCACCGCCCGGCGCCGCCCGAGCAGGAGGACCTGCGGATTGACCTCAAGGCCGCTGCGCGCCACCGAATCAAGGTTCACGGAGAAGTCGACCCGTGTTCCGGAGGGGGTGAGGCAAAACATGACGAGGCCGGAACAGGCCGTGTCGTCCTCGTCGATGGTGAGGACGGGGTGGCCCTGGATGTCGTCCCGCAACACGACGCGGTCGGCGGGTGTCAAGGCGCCGGAAAAGACGACATTGCAATCCGTGCCGAGCCTGGGATCGGCGATCGAGATGGCGGCGGCCCGCACGCGCGTAGCCCCGATCCGCGCGCCGTCGAGCAGGCGCCGCTCGAGGTCGCCCGGCTGTTCAAGGATGCAGACCCGCAACGGCTCGGGCGGCGTCGGCCAGGTCGTATAGCTGATGATCCCGAGCACCACCTCGGCTACCGCCATGGCCTGCTGCACGTCGGGGGGTAGCGGGGTGGGTGGGGCGGCACGGGCGGAACTGATTGCTAAAACAGAAAAGATAGCGATACCAATAAGTGAGTGCCGTGACCAGATGCGTTTCGCTCTTGCCGCGCGATCCGGCGCGGACAACCTACTTCTTTTGGATAGGGAACCAATATAAGTTTCCGACTTAAGGCACATGTTCCGTTCTCAAAAGCGTAACATAGTCGGATGACTGCCGGAACGAATGGCCGTGTTTGATTGCATTGCCGAGCAGTAGCCGCAATCGCGGTGCAAGGGAATGCCGGGTGAAAGGCTTACGTCATCGGTCGGCATGGCGATCCTTGCCCATTTGACAGGGGCAACGGTGGGTTCGGTGGCGCAGGCCCCGCGGCGGTGCCCGGCCCGTTCATCGCTCGTTCCGGGCGACGACCAAGCGCGCCCTGGGATTGCGGGCGCATTCCGGATGCCGAAGAGGCCGCGACTTGTGCTATAGGTCGCTCTTGTCCACCGCCCGCTTCGGGAAGGAAGGCCCGCCATGGCAGAGACCATCATTATCCGGCGCCCTCAAACCAACGTCGAGGTTGAGCGCCCCAAGCTCTTCAAGGTCATCCTCGTCAACGATGACTACACGCCGCGCGACTTCGTCGTGACGGTGCTTCGATCCGAGTTCCGCTTGAGCGAAGAACAGGCGCGCAAGGTCATGATGACGGCGCATCGGCGCGGCGTCTGCGTCGTCGCGGTCTTCACGAGGGAGGTTGCAGAGGCCAAGACCGCGAGCGCTATCGATGCGGCGCGGAAGCAGGGCTACCCTCTCCTGTTCACGACCGAGCCGGAAGAGTAGCGCGGCCCGCCACCGCTGCCGCCCGGTTGCCGCCGCAAGGGGCGGTGCGGTCAGACCGGCCCCTCGCCCGCCCATTCGCGCCACAGAAGAATGAGCGCCGCCATGATCGCGGGGCCGATGAACAGGCCGAGCAGACCCCAGGCGTCGATGCCGCCCAGGATGCCCAGAAGCACCCAGAGGAATGGCAGCCGCGTGGCGCCGCCGATCAATACCGGACGGATGAAGTGGTCCGCCACGAAGGTGACGACCACGCCGGTGCCGAAGACCACGATCGCCCAGACGATGGCCCCCTGCGCCAGCAGCAGCAGGGCGGCGATGGAGAACATCACGGCACCGGCGAAGGGCACCATGGCGGCGATGGCCGTGAGCAAGCCGAGCACGGTCGCCTGAGGCACGCCGGCCACGGCGTAGACGATGCCGAGCAACACCCCCTCACCCAGGCCCACCAGCACCAGCCCGTTCACCGTGCCGTGCACGGAGGCGATGATCTGCCGCCCGACCCGCTCCCCGCCGAGGCCGAACGCGCGCGTGGCGACGCGCTGCGTCTGCCGGGTGAGGGTATGCCCCTCCTTGAACAGGAAGAACAAGGTGAGGAGCGTGAAGACGAAGGCGGTCAGCCGGCGGATGAGCTGCTCGCCCACCATCTGCCCCACATGGGCGACATGGCCGTGCGTCGCCTGCTGCACGAGCTTGCGCGCGCTGGCCGGCGTCCCGAGATTCTGCTGCCACCAGCTATCGAGCTGGGCCTGACCGAAGGGCAGTTGTTCGAGGACCGCGGGCTCCGCGAGGCCGTTGGCGCGCACATCCTGCAGCCAGTCCTGCGCCTTGTCGGCCTGCCCCGCGAGCTGAACGCCGACGAGGCCCAGCGGCAGGATGAAGAGGAACGCCACCCCCGCGGTGAACACGGCGGGCAGGAGGATGTTGTGCCGGCCCGGGGGGAAGCGGATGACGGCTTTTTCGTAGAGCGGCCAGAGCGCGATGGCGAAGATGCCGGCCCAGGCGAGCGCGCCAAGGAAGGTCTTCAAGGTGAACAGGCCCAGCAGCAGGAAGCCGAGGGCGAGGGCCGCGAAGGCAACGCTCTGGGCGCGCGTGGAAGGCGGGCTGCCGGGGGCGGTCGGGGGGAGGATCATTCCGGGTATCTCTCACCCCTCCCCGGATTGTGCAACCGGCGAGCGGCCACCGCCACCGGGCGATGGCCGCCTATCCGGCAGGATCAATAGTAGCGGTAGTAACCATGCGGATGGTCATGGTCCTTCACATAGTGCCGGTGGTGATAATGATGCCCGTTATAGTAGTAATCCGCGTGCGCCGCGCTGACGACACCGAACGATCCGGCCGCCAGAACTAGGGCCATGACCATGCCACGAGCCGATCTGAGCCTCGACATCATGATACTATCTCCTCTCTACGCGGCCTTGGCCGCTCTTCTCTCACCGACGACCGGGATGATCTTCAGTTGGCTCTGACTTGAGCAGCCGCTGGCGAGCGTCAAGATGCCGGAGCGTGAGCGTTACAATGGTGTCACCAAATGCCTTGGTGTCGCCGCATCCGGGCCTGCCGGCTGGGAGGCTCAGAGCAGGCTGGCGGCGATATTGACCGTCAGCGCCAGAATGACCGTGTTGAAGACGAAGCCGATGAAGCCATGAAGGGTCGCGAGGCGGCGGATCTTCCGCGAGGTGATGTTCACGTCCGACACCTGAAAGGTCATGCCCAGGACCATGCCGAAATAGAAGAAGTCGAAGTAGTCGGGCTCGGGTTCATGGGGAAAATCGAGGCCCCCATCCATCGTCGCTGTGCCATCGGACACCGTGTAGAATTCGTGGGCGTAGCGGAGCGCAAAGACCAGCTGCATCGTCAGCCAGGAGACCAGCAGGGTCACGATGACCAGGGCGAGATGAACGTCGCGCGCCTGGTTCTTGAGGTTGGTGATGTTGTGGAACTCGATGATGATGGCGACGATGCTGGCGACGATGCCGGCGAGCGTGAACGCAAACACGGTCCATTCGCCATCCTGCTGCGCCTTGGCGCGCTTCGGCATGTCCCAGATCGGAGTGCGGATCATGGTGATCGCCCATAGCACCAGGAAAACGGCCGCACCGATATCCCAGCTCAGCACGATATGCGCCTTGCCGCGCGGCATGAGGAGCAGTTCCGGTCCGGGAATCGTCACCGACGCGATGACGCCCGCCAGGATCGCGATCAACAGGTGAATGCGGCTTGAAACAAAGAGGGCGATTCGTTGCATCCTGAGGGTCCTCCCGGGGCGGTCCGGAACCCGAAAGGCCACGCCGGAGGGCAGAGATCAAGCTGTTCGCGCCCGCGCGGCCGAGCTTGCATGCGGCCACCGGGTCTGCGACTGGAGCGCGGACAAGGGGAGAAGCACCATGACGAAACCCGCAGGCACAGAAGCCGCCGCGACGCCCTGGTCCGGCCTCGGCACGCGCTGGACCACACGGCCAACCCATCGCCGCTGGCTGGAGGCCAGGGCCGATGCGCTTTGGGACCAGTTCCAGCTTACCTCGATCGACCCGGCGGGCGGCTTCTTCGACCTCGACATCGCCGGCCAGCCGCGCCGGGAGACGCCGGTGCGGGAGCTGGTGACCACGACCCGCGTCATCCATTGTTTCGCGATCGCCCATATGCTGGGGCGACCGGGCGCCGATGCCATCATCCGCCACGGTCTCGCGGCGCTGTGGACGCTGCACCGCGACCCGGTGAATGGTGGCTACCGCTGGCAGGCCGGCCCCGGTGGCGACCCCTCGAAGCAGGCCTATGGCCACGCCTTCGTGCTCCTCGCGGCGGCCTCCGCCAAGATGGCGGGCTTCGCCGAGGCCGACCGCATCCTGCACGACGTGACCGAGGTTCTGCAGACGCGATTCTGGGAA
>Ga0116226_10006020_pt1 | contig 10867 bp, 9 predicted proteins | sample S1TSphfallax_FD_89692 | JGI IMG/M metagenome (GOLD analysis project Ga0116226, IMG submission 89692) | Host-associated microbial communities from peat moss isolated from Minnesota, USA - S1T2_Fa - Sphagnum fallax MG | ecosystem: Host-associated > Plants > Peat moss > Unclassified | place: USA...
GAGCGCATGGTGGCCGGGTTGGACTCTTGACTGACGAGGTCACGCAATTCACGGTCGAGTTCACCGTCAGCGGGCGCACGATTGCGTGCGACGCGGACCAGTTCGTGCTGACCGCGGCGTTGGCGGCGGGGCTGAAATTGCCGTTCGTGTGCCGTCGGGGGATTTGCGGTACGTGCAAGAGCAAGCTGGTTTCTGGCAAGTACGACATGAAGCAGAACGGGGGTATCCGGCCTCGGGAGATCGAGGGTGGGATGTTCTTGCCGTGCTGTTCGAAGCCTCTGAGTGATCTGGTCATCGAAAAATGATAGAACAAGGCAAAACTGGGTGGGGCTCGCGTCGGCATATATGCCGATGCGAGCCCCACCCAGTCTTCCTTCCCTGGTCTTTTTCACATGAGAACCCACGCCCGCGCCGTCGTGATCGGCGGTGGTGTCGTTGGTGTCGGCACGCTCTACCACCTTGCCCACAAAGGCTGGACTGACTCCGTTCTGCTCGAACGCAAGGAACTTACCAGCGGGTCGACCTGGCACGCGGCCGGGCTGCTGCCGCTGTTCAACCTCAGCTATTCGGTCGGCCAACTGCACAAATATTCCGTGCAGCTCTACAAAAAATTACAGCAAGAAACCGAGTTGCATGTCGGGTTCAGCCAGGTCAGCAATATCCGTCTTGCCTGCACGCAGGATCGGATGGACGAGTATCGTTATTATGCCGGCATTGCCAGCACGATCGGCGTCAATGTCCGTTTTCTAACGCCCGCGCAGGTGAAGGAAATCTGGCCGCTGTGCGAAACCGATGGCATCATCGGCGCCATTCAGCATCCAGATGACGGCTACATCCAGCCCGCCGATGTCACGCAAGCGCTGGCCCGCGGCGCGCGGCAAATTGGCGCCGAAATTCATCGCAATACCGAGGTCACGTCCATTACGCAGCTGCCGAGTGGCGAGTGGCGCGTGCGCACCGCGAACGGCGACATCACGTGCGAACATCTCGTGTGCGCCACCGGCAATTTCGCGCGGCGCACCGGCGCCATGGTCGGCCTGGACATTCCGGTCATACCCGTTGAGCATCAATATCTTGTCACCGAACCGCATCCCGCCATTCTGGAACGCCGCGCGCTTGGCCTGCCCGAGATGGGCGTGCTGCGTGAATCCGACGCGTCCTATTACATGCGGGAAGAAAATGGCGGCCTGCTGCTGGGGCCGTACGAAACCGGCGCGCCGTGCTGCTATCTCGACGGCCCCGATCCAGCCAGCGAATATGAATTGTTCCAGCCTGACCTCGATCGGCTGCTGCCCTATATCGAAGCCGCCATCGCCCGCGTGCCGGCATTCGCCGAGGTCGGCATCAAGCGTGTCTATAACGGCGCTATTGCCTACACGCCGGATGGCAGCCCGATCGTCGGCCCCGCCTGGGACAGACGCAATCTGTGGCTGAATGAGGGCCATAGTTTCGGCGTCACCGCCAGCGGCGGCGCCGGCTGGCAACTGGCGGAATGGATTGTCGAAGGCGAGCCCAGCATCGACATGTCCGGCGTCGACCCGCGCCGGTTTGGCCCGTACGCGACCCAAGGCTATCTGCGTCAAAAAACCGAGGAGGCGTACCGCAAGGTCTTCACCGTTCATTACCCGGACGAGGAACGTGGCGCGGCACGCCCGCTTCGCCGCACGCCGTGCTATGACCGGCTGAAGGCGGCCGGGGCGGTGTTCGGTACCGTGTTCGGCTGGGAACGGCCTGGCTGGTTTGCGCCACCTGGCTACGAAATGACTGCGGCGGAGCAAAGCAAGCCGGACGTGCTGCTGAACGTGAACCATCACGAACCGCAGGGCGGCAGCAAACCGCTAGAACGCTGGAGCTTTCGCCGCAGCAATTATTTTCCGCATGTCGGCAACGAATGCCGCACTGTGCACGATGCGGCCGGTCTGCTCGATATGTCGCCGTTCGCCAAATACACGGTGTCGGGTCCGGGCGCCGAGGCCTGGCTCAATCGCATTTTCGCCAATCGCATGCCGGTCAAAATCGGCCGCATTGCGCTATGCCATCTGCTGACCAAATCCGGTGGCGTGCGCGCGGAGGCAACGATCTATCGCGAGGGCGAGCAGGATTTCTACCTCGTCATGGCCGGCGGGATGGAGCGGCATGATTGGGATTATTTGCAGAAGCTGGCGCCAAGTGATGGCTCCGTGCGGCTGCAGAAAGTGACGACGCAATATGGCGTTCTGGTGCTGGCGGGTCCGCGGGCGCGGGATATCTTGCAGCCTTTGACCGACACGGATTTGTCCAGCGCCAAATTCCCGTGGCTGACCGGCAAGCCGATCAGCGTCGGCTTTGCGCAGGCGACCGCGTTACGCGTCAATTTCGTCGGCGAACTCGGCTGGGAACTGCACCACCCGATCGAAATGCAGACCACGATCTATGATCTGCTGATGGAAGCAGGCAAGGATGTCGGGCTGAAACCGTTCGGCATCAAGGCGATGGACAGTTTGCGCCTGGAGAAATCCTACCGCGTCGTTGGGCGCGAGCTGTCGATCGAGTATTCGGCATACGAGTCGGCATTGGATCGTTTTGTCAGGCTGGAAAAGCCCGATTTCACCGGTCGTGATGCGTTGTTGGCATTGAAAGACAAGCCGGCTGCGAACCGGTTCGTCACGCTGGAGGTGCATGGCGTGACCGACGCGGACGCGCGTGGGTCGGAGCCGATTTTGCTCGGTGACGAAATGGTTGGCCGCACGACGTCGGGTGGCTATGGGTGGCGTCTGGAAAAGTCGTTGGCTCTAGCCATGGTGCGGCCGGATTTGGGGGAGCCAAGCACGGAGTTCGAGATCGTTGTCTTGGGGGAACGCCGGCGCGCGACGGTTATTGGGGAGTCGCCGTATGATCCGGATAATGTGAGGCTCAGAAAGTAAATTTTTTCCGGCGGCGCGTAGTGGGCTATAAGGTGCCCACCCCACATTTGGGTTCCACCAGCGCAAGAGTAAAAGTTTTTTGCTTCTTTTTTTCAAAAAAGAAGACCTTCCTTTTTTACCTTGGCGCCGCCGCGCGTTCCAGCCGGTCGTTAATCGCGTCACCCAGCCCACCCGCCGGCACCGTCATCGCGGCAATGCGCACCAAGCCGAGGCGGGGCCCCTCCGCGTCCAGCCAGCGCAAGCCGGAAAATAGGCGCGCGGCGGCTTCCGCTAGGTCGGCGGCTTCGCTCAGGTTCCAGACCAGCCCCGCCCCGGCCGGTGCCGGGCCAAACGCCAGCAGCGCCTCGTCGGCGCTTGCGCCGGTGGCGCCGAGCCGCACCGGCAGGTTCGGCGCGTAGTGCGACACCAGCAGGCCTGGGGAGCGCAAGCTGCGCGCGGCCTCGGCGCGCGCCGGCGTAATGCCCCGCCCGACCGCCCCAATCAGCGCCTCGATCACCTCCGCCGGTATGCCACCAGGACGCAGCAAAAACGGGTGCGGACCGGACAAGTCCAGCACGGTGCTTTCCAGCCCCACCACGGCAGGCCCACTGTCCAAAATGGCATCAATGCGCCCGTCAAGGTCGGCGCGCACATGCGCCGCCGTGGTGGGGCTGACCCCGCCGGAGCGGTTGGCCGACGGCGCGGCAACCGGCACGCCCGCGGCACGCAGCAGCGCGTGCGCGGTATCATGCGCCGGCACGCGTACCGCCAACGTGTCCAGTCCGGCACCCGCCAGCAGGTCCACCTTGCTGGTAATACGCTTTGGCAACACGAGCGTCAGCGGTCCCGGCCAAAGGGCCGCAGCCAGCGCTTCCGCGCGCTGATCCGCCACCACATGCCGAAACGCAGCATCGGCGTCTGCGAAATGAATGATCAGCGGATTGAAATGGGGGCGGCCCTTTGCCGCAAAGATGGCGGCCACAGCGCGGCCGTTGCACGCGTCCCCGCCCAACCCATAGACCGTTTCTGTACCGAAAGCGACCAGGCCGCCACCACGTAGCAACGACGCGGCGGCTGAGACCCCCAGAGCATCAGCGCCCAGCACGCTCGTCATGGCCACAAAGGCCAGGGGCGTCGTGCGAAGCACGCAGTCGCGTGACGCCCCTGGACCAAGCTGGGGACAAGTCCCCAGACCCCATTCCTTTTAGCTCCCCTGGACGACAAAGCCGCTATTCGCCCATCCCGGCTTGCCGTAGCGCAGCGCCGTGCCGTCCAGCAGCGTCAGCGTGCCGCCGGCCGCTTCCAGCACCGCCTGCGGCGCCGCCGTATCCCACTCCATCGTGCGCGAAAACCGCGGATACAGATCGGCCACGCCCTCCGCCACCCGGCACATCTTCATCGCCGACCCTAACTGCGTCACCGACGCCACGCTCCTGCCGTGCAAATATGCGCGCAGCCGCGGGTCGTCGCTATACCGGTGCCCGACCAGCACATGCAGCCCGCCGGCCGGCGGCGGCCGTACCCGGATCGGCCGCCGCCCCGCCGCGTCCTGCTTCCAGGCGCCCACGCCGACCAGGCCGCCGAACAACTCGGCTGTCGCCGGCACAGCCACCACGCCCAGGACCGGCACCGCGTCGCGCACAAGGCCGATATTCACACAGAACGTATCGCGGCCGGCGGCAAAATCGCGCGTGCCGTCCAGCGGGTCGACATACCAGGTGGCGCGCCCTGGCCGCGGTACGTGGCCGGCACTGATCTCCTCTTCCGCCACCACCGGGATCAGCGGCGCGCCGGCGCGCAAGCCCGCGGTGATCAGCGCCTCGGCCGCCTGGTCCGCCTCGGTCACCGGCGACCGGTTCGCCTTCTGCTGGGTGGAAAACCCGCGCGCCCGGATCGACAAAATCAGTTCGGCCGCGTCCCACGCAAGGCGCGCGGCAAGGTCCAGCAAAGCTTCGTCATCCAATGGCGGGGGCATGCGCGGGGGGATAGACCGCCGCGCCGCCCCTGGCAAAGCCCGGCAGCACTGTTAGATTGCAGCGCCTCACCCCTTATAACCCACCCCTGACGACTGGACGAAAAATTATGCTGGATGTGCGTTTTGCTGCCTCCTCCCTGCCCGCGAGCGGCGCACTGGCGCTGCTGGTGGCGGAGGGCGCCGCGCCATCCGGCCTTTGGCAGGCGGCGGATTCCGCAACCGGTGGCGCAGTCAGCCGCGCCTTCGCCACCGCCGACTTCACCGGCAAGGAAGGCACCACCTGCAGCCTACTGGCGCCCGGCGGCGGCCTGACCCGCATCGTCGCCGCCGGCCTTGGCAAGCCGGCCGACCTATCCGAACGACGGCTGGAGGATGCCGGCGGTTCGCTCGCCGCTGCGCTGAGCCGCGAGACCAGCGTCGCCCTCGCCACCGACGGTATCTCCGGCCCGCATGCCGCCCTGGTTGCGCTCGGCGCCGTGCTGCGCGCCTACCGGTTCGACCTGTATCGCACCAAGGAAAAGCCGGAGGACAAGCCGAAGCTCGCCACGCTGAACGTGCTGACCACCGACGCCGCCGCCGCCACCGCCGCCTGGGCCAAAGCCGCCGCCGTCGCGCGCGGTGTGTTCATCGCGCGCGATCTGGCCAGCGAGCCGCCGAACATCCTCACCCCGGTGGAAATGTCCAACCGCATCGAAAAGCTCCGCGACCTCGGGCTGGGCGTCGAGGTGCTGACGCCGGAGGATATGGAAAAGCTCGGCTTCGGCGCGCTGCTCGGCGTGGCGCAAGGCAGCGTCAATCCGGCCCGCACCGTGATCATGAGCTGGAATGGCGGCGCCAAGGGCGAGGCGCCGCTGGCCTTCATCGGCAAGGGCGTCACGTTCGACACCGGCGGCATCAGCATCAAGCCCGCCGCCGGCATGGAAGACATGAAGTGGGACATGGCCGGCGCCGCGGCCGTCACCGGCCTGATGGCGGCACTCGCCGGCCGAAAGGCGCCGGTCAATGCGGTGGGCCTGGTGGGCCTGGTTGAAAACATGCCGAGCGGCACCGCGCAACGGCCCGGCGATGTGGTGAAGTCCTACTCCGGCCAGACGATCGAGGTGCTGAACACCGATGCCGAGGGCCGCCTCGTGCTCGCCGACGTGCTATGGTACTGCCAGGAGAAATTCGCGCCGCGTTTCATGGTGGACCTGGCGACGCTGACCGGCGCGATCATCATTTCGCTCGGCCATGAGCATGCCGGCTTGTTCAGCAACGATGACGAACTGGCAGCGAAACTCACCGCCGCGGGCCTGGCCTCCGGCGAGCGGTTGTGGCGCATGCCGATGGGCCGCGAATATGACAAGCAGATCAAGTCCGACATCGCCGACATGAAGAATATCGGCGGGCGGCCGGGCGGGTCGATCACCGCGGCGCAATTCATTGCGCGCTTCGTCAATGATACGAAATGGGCGCACCTGGATATTGCCGGCACCGCCTGGTCGACCAAGGATCTGCCGATCGTGCCGAAGGGCGCCACCGGTTACGGGGTGCGGCTGCTGGATCGGCTGGTGACGGATCATTTTGAAGCCTGACCGATGCTGCGGGTTCATCTCGGCACGCATCTGGAAGGGGACTGGCCGCTCGGCATCCCGGTGCGCGCCGGCGCGCCCCCGCCCGAATTCGTCACCGCCGCGGCGGCCGAGGATTTCCAGGGCGCGCCGGAGACGGTGTGCGACATATTGGGAGGCGCGCGGCGCGTGATCCTGCTCGGCGTCGGCGATGCGCCGTACGAGACAGCGATGGAAAGCGCCGGCGCGATCGCCGCCGCGCATACGATGCGGGTGTCCCGGCTTTCGCTGGATTTGCGCGGATTTCACCGGCGGGAGGCGATTGCATGCATGACCGGCGCGGTGCTGCGCGCCTGGCGGTACGACAAATTGCGCACCAAGCTGCCGGAGAACCCGGCGCGGCTCGCCGACCTGTACGCGGTCACCGACGATGCGACGCTGGAGGCGCGCTGGGCCCGCCAATTGGCGGTGCTGGAGGGCGTTGATTTCGTCCGTGACCTGGTCACCGAGCCATCCAACACGCTGACGCCGGATGGTTTCACCGCGCGGTTGGAGGACATTGCCGGCGACGGGCTGACGCTGGATGTGCTGCGCGGGGACGCATTGCGCACGGCCGGCCTGACAGGCCTGCTTGCGGTGGGAGGCGCCTCGATGCACCCGCCGGCGCTGGCGGTGCTACGCTGGAGGGGCGGGTTCGACGCGCCGCCGGTGGCGTTCGTCGGCAAGGGCATTACGTTCGACACCGGCGGCATCAGCATCAAGCCGGCGGACGGCATGTGGGAAATGCGCGCCGACATGGCCGGCGCCGCGGCATGCGCAGGTGCGATGCTTGCGCTGGCGCGGCGCGGCTCGCCGGCGCCGGCGATCGCGGTATTGGCGCTGGCCGAAAATGCGGTCGGCGACGCCGCCTATCGCCCCAGCGACGTGCTGCGCCACGCCAACGGCACCACGATCGAGGTGGTGGACACCGACGCGGAAGGCCGCCTGGTGCTGATGGACGCGCTGGGCTTTGCGGCCCGCGAACACCCGGCCGCCATTATCGACCTAGCGACGTTAACCGGCAGCGTGGTGACGGCGCTGGGCCATCACATGGCCGGCGTGTTCAGCAACGATGATGCGCTGGCAGCCTGCGTCGCGTCCGCCGGCGCCGCGGTGGGCGAGCCGGTATGGCACTTGCCGATCGACGAAAGCCATCGGCGCGCGCTCGATAGCGACATCGCCGATCTGCGCCATTGCTCGCCCGAGCGCGGCCAGCCGGATGCGAGCCAGGCCGCCGCGTTTCTGCGCGAGTTTGTGGGTGACGTGCCGTGGGCGCACCTGGATATTGCCGGGGTAGAGAATGTGGCCGAGGCTGATGACCGGCGCGCGGCGGGGGCGACGGGATTTGGGGTGCGGTTGCTGGATCGGCTGGTCAGGGATCGATTTGAAGATCCGGATAGAAATTAAGGTAGGCCTTCTTTTTTGAAAAAAAGAAGCAAAAAACTTTTGCTCTGGCGCTGTCGGCACCTTGCGCGCTCCTGCGTAGCCTTGCGCGTACGCCAACGAGCAAAAGTTTTTTGGTTCTTTTTTTCAAAAAAGAACATTCTTTCTTATGTCTGACATCGGCTTCTACCACCTAACCCGCACAGGCCCCGAGCAAGCCCTGCCCGCGCTGCTCGGCCGCACGCTCGCCGCCGGCAAGCGCGCCGTGATCCGCTGCGTGTCCGACCGCATCGCGTCCGTGGATACTGCCTTATGGATCTGTCCCGAGCCCGACTGGCTGCCGCACGGCACCGAGGCGATAGGCGCCGCGGATTTGCAGCCGATCTGGATCACCGACGCAGACGACGCGCCGAACGGCGCCACGTTTCTGTTTCTGCTGGACGGCCAGGACAGTGCGCGGCTTACCGCGTACGAGCGCGTGTTCGACCTGTTCGACGGCGGCGACGAAAGCGCCGTTGCCGCCGCGCGGGCGCGCTGGAAGGCCGCGAAGGCAGCCGGGCATGCGCTGACCTACTGGCAGCAAGGGCCGCGGGGTTGGGAGAAAAAGTAGCGTGGCCTGCATGCAGCCCAACCCCGTCGGCGCTAAACGGCCGCAACTCTCGTCTTAGGGGCCTCAGCCTGTTATAACGGCAATTATAACATTGAGGCATGCGGTCCGTCGTCATGGTGAAGCTCAAGGTAACGACCGTTGGGAGTTCAGCCGGCGTGATCCTGCCCAAGGCAGTGCTGGCGCGGCTGCATGTCGACAAGGGCGATACGCTGTTCCTGACCGAGGCGCCCGACGGCTATCGACTTACGCCGTACAACCCGGATTTCGAACGGCAAATGGACCTTGCGCGGAAGGTCATGCGCCAACGCCGTGAGGTGCTGAAGCAACTGGCGAAGTGAACGAGGCTACTTGGCGCTGGGTGGCACAGGACGTGGTTCTGGCGATCCACGACGCCCAGATCGCCGAGCACGGCGGCGCCGCGGGCATACGTGACCTCGCGATGGTTCAATCGGCACTTGGACGGCCGGAAAATCTGGCGGCCTACGGAAGCCCGGATATCGCGGACATCGCGGCCGGTTACGCGTTCGGCCTTGCTCGCAACCATGGCTTTGTCGACGGCAACAAGCGCACCGCGTTTGTGGTAGCAACGGTATTCCTGCTCGACCATGACCACGACCTGACGGCGGAGGACGCAGATGCCGTGACAATGATGGTATCGGTCGCCGCCGGCACCTTGCCGGAGCCAGACTTGGCGGCGTGGTTTCGCGCCAACACGCGCCCGCCCGTGACGTCATGAAGACCGCCTTTCGTAAGAAAGAACATTCTTTCTTTGGACTGAAAGAAGCGTGCCTACGGCAAAACGTAACGTCACCATGATCCAACGGCAATCGCGCAAAGGCCGGTCACGTCGATGGCAGCAGATGCCGCTTTGGAAACGCAATAAGCGCGCCTCTGTGGGCTCGTCAGGAGGGCCAATAGGAGCGCATGTTCGGCGCCCCGCGATACGCAATACAGGCCGACATACGGTCCTGCGATCGGAAGATTTCGCAGACGCTGCAGGCTGGCCGCCGTCTGGTCGATCGGCACACGCACAATATCGCCCGCGTGCCAGCTATTTCCGCCTACAGAATATGATTTCGGGTAGGCCAGGAAACCTTGCACTGCAAGTGAAATGGCGAGGCAGTGGCTCCAGCCGGCCGATCCGCCCTCACTGCCATGCAGCAGCATGACGACCGGAAACGGCCCGTCGCCGGGCGGGCGATACGCTCTACCGAGACCCGGGAGATCGCGATAAGTCGGTTCCCATACGGCTGCATGCATGCCAGACATCTACCTTATTTGCGTCCGCGAATGTTCGCGCCCGCTATTGCTGTCTCCAACAGTGCATCGCCGACGCGCTGCGCGACCTCGCCCCAATCCAGCGCGATCTGCTGGCGGAACAGCCGCGCGGTCGGGTACCACGGGCTGTCTTCGCGCGCCATCAGCCAGCGCCACTCCGCGGCGTAATAGAGCAGCACCCATACCGGCCGCGCCAAGGCGCCGGCGAGATGCGCTGGCGCGCTGTCGACGCTGATGACGACATCCATCAGCGAAATCAGCGCCGCACTGTCGGCGAAGTCCTCGGTCGCCGCCCCGAACATGCGCACGCCGAGCTGCGCGGCCGCGTCCATGTCGTGAGGACGGATATCTTTCTGCACCGCGATATATTCAATGCCGTCGCGGAACAGGGGTGCCAGTTCCGCCAGCCGCGCGCTGCGCACATTGTCGGACTGCAGCGCGGCATTGCCTGACCACGCAAGGCCCACACGCAAGCCACGCGCGGGGCCCAAAATGGCACGCCACTTTTCAACGCGTGAAGGGTCGGCCGCCAGATAGGGTGTTTCGGCCGGAATGGTTTCCAGGCGCGTGCCAAACGCCAGCGGCAAACTCATCAACGGTGTCTGCATGTCGAACGCCGGCAGCTTCTCCCCGAACGCCACAAGCGTATCGACACCGGCCAGCGTGCGCAGCAGCGGCAGCAGCGGCGGCGGCGCTTCCAGCACCACGCGCGCACCGAGCGCTTTCACCATCGGCACATAGCGGCAGAACTGGATCGTGTCGCCGAAACCCTGCTCGGCGTAAAGCAGGATCGTGCGTCCCTGCAAACTCCCCTGGCCCAGCCACAGCGGTTGCGGGAAATTGCGAGCGTGCTGCCTGAACGTGGGGTCGCGCCAGCGCCATTCGAACTCGCGCCAGCCGCGGGCGTAATCGCCCATGGCGAGACAGATCGGGGCCGCATTGAAATGCGCCAGCGCATGCGCCGGGTCGCCAGCAATCGCATCGTCGCAGGCAGCCAGCGCCTCGTCGCGGCGGTTCAGCCGGTCCAGCGCCCAGGCACGGTTTGCCCGCGCCTCCGCCAGCACGTCATCCGCCGGCGCGCGGCGATATAACGCAAGCAACTGGTCGTAGGTCTCCAGCGCCTCCAGCGGCCGGCCCAGCCGCGTCAGCA
>Ga0116226_10006021_pt1 | contig 10867 bp, 8 predicted proteins | sample S1TSphfallax_FD_89692 | JGI IMG/M metagenome (GOLD analysis project Ga0116226, IMG submission 89692) | Host-associated microbial communities from peat moss isolated from Minnesota, USA - S1T2_Fa - Sphagnum fallax MG | ecosystem: Host-associated > Plants > Peat moss > Unclassified | place: USA...
GCGGACGACGTTCGTACGCGGGAGGCGCTGATGACCATCCGCACCCCCTATGCGGGCCTCGTCTATGAGCGGAATGTGCGGATCGGCGATATTGGCGGGGCGACGACGCCCTGGTTCCGTATCGCCCGGGACGGCAAGGTCGAGTTGGCGGCAGATGTCAGTTCCGACGCCCTCGACAAGATCAAGCCCGGCGATCAAGTAAGCGTGACCCTGGCCGATGGCAGCTCGGCGCCTGGCGTGGTTCGCCTGGTGAGCCCCGGGGTGGACGCCAGCACGCGCCTGGGCCGCGTGCGGGTCAGCCTGCCGGTCAGGCCCGATATTCGCGCGGGCGGCTTCGCCCGGGCGCGGTTTTTGGGGTATGCTAGGTCCGCCCTGGCGGTTCCGGAGACAGCGGTGCGGTATGACGCGGACGGCGCCTCTGTGATGGTGGTGGGAGCGGACGGCAAGGTGGCGCGCGTCGCCGTCACCACGGGCGAACGCGGCGGGGGCTATGTGGAGCTTCTCACCGGCCCGCCAGACGGATCGCGCGTGGTGGAGCGCGCGGCGGCCATGCTGGTGCCGGGTGATATCGTCCGGCCGGGGAACGGCGCATGACCCATCCGGAAAATCCTGACTTCCATGACAAGCCGCGCGGGGGCTTCCGCGTTTCGGAATGGGCTATCCGCAACCCCATTCCCGTGGCCGTGCTGTTCATCGCCGCGGTTCTGGCGGGCCTGGTCGCTTATGGCGGCCTGCCCATCAAGAACTATCCCAATATCGAGTTTCCCGCCGTCCTGATTCAGGTGACCCGCAGCGGCGCTGCGCCGGCGGAGATGGAGACGCAGGTCACACGGCCTGTGGAGAACGCACTGTCAGGCCTCTCCAATGTGGAGAACATCGCCTCCACGGTCACCCAGGGCAATTCCAGCACCATCATCCAGTTCCGTCTGGGTGAGAATATCCAGAAGGCCACCGACGACGTTCGCTCGAAGATCGACCAGATCCGCAACACCCTGCCGCGCGATGTGGACCCCCCGATCACCCAGCGCCTGGAGGTGGATTCTCAACCCATCGTCACCTACGCCGTGTCGGCCCCGGCGATGTCGGAGACCGACCTTTCCTGGTTCATCGACAACACCATCTCGCGGGATCTCCAGGCCCAGCCCGGCGTATCCCAGATCAACCGCCTTGGCGGCGCGGATCGCGAGATCAATGTCCTGGTCGACCCCGACCGGCTGGCGGCCCAAGGCCTGACCGCCTCTCAGGTCAATGACGCCCTGGCCCAGGCGGATGTGGATATCCCAGGCGGGCGTGTGCAGATCGGCGGACGCGAGCAGACCCTCCGGGTTCTGGGCGCCGCCCCCGACGTGAACAAGATTCGCAACCTGGTGATCCCCACGGGTACCGGCCGCTTTGTGCGTCTCTCCGACGTCGCCGATGTGGGCGATGGATCGGCGGAGGTGCGTGGCTTCGCCCTGCTGGATGGCCACCCCGTGGTGGGTTTCGAGGTCAGCAAGACCAAGCTCGCCAGCGAGGTCTCCACCGAGGATGGCGTCGACGCGGAGATCAAGCGGCTTGAGAAGCAATATCCCGGCGTAACCGTCAACAAGATCGTCTCGCAGGTTGATCAGACCCGCAGGGCCTTTTCGGCCACGGTGCACACCCTGCTGGAAGGCATGGTGCTCGCGGCCGTGGTCGTGTGGCTGTTCCTGCGCGACTGGCGCGCCACGGCGGTGACCGCCGTCGCCATGCCGGTCTCACTGATCCCGACCTTCGCGGTGATGAATCTCCTGGGCTTCAGCCTGAACACGATCACCCTGCTGGGACTGACCCTGGTGATCGGCATTCTGGTGGATGACGCCATTGTCGAGATCGAGAACATCGAAAAACGTGTCTTCACCGGCATGCGGCCTTTCCAGGCGGCGATCGAGGGCGCCGACCAGATCGGCCTCGCCGTGGTGGCGACGACCTTTTCGATCATCGCGGTTTTCCTGCCGGTCGCCTTCATGCCGGGCATCCCCGGCCAGTTCTTCCGGGAGTTCGGCATCACGGTCTCGGTGGCCGTCCTGTTCTCTCTGGTGGTGGCGCGGCTTCTGACGCCGCTGCTGGCCGCCTATTTCCTGAAGCCCAAGCCCGCGCGAGACCGCGCGCCGCTACCGGCCTTCTATACGCGCTCCCTGGCCTGGGCCCTGGACCACCGCTGGCTTTCGGCCCTCATCGGGACCCTGATTTTCGTGGGCTCCATGGCTCTGTTTGTCCCCCTGAAGAAGGGCGTACAGCCCGAGGGCAACCCCAACTATTACTATGTGAACCTGCAAGGTCCCCCCGGGGCGACGCTGGCGGACATGCGCCGCGCCGTCGCCCAGGTGGATCATCTGCTCGCGGCCCAGCCCGAAACCGACCACGTCTTCGCGCAGGTTGGCGGGGGCGGAATTTCCTCGGGGCCTGGCGGTCTGACCAACAACGCTGGGGTTAATAACGGCGCCGTGGTCGCGGTGCTCAAGCCTGATCGCAAGGCCAAGGTCGCTCAGATTCGCGACCGCCTGCGCAACGCCCTGCGCCAGATCCCTGACATGCGCATGTCCTTCGATATATCGGGCTTTGGGGCCGGCGGCGTGCAGGTGGTGCTGACCAGCGAGAGCGGAGTCGGGCTCGAAGACACCGCCCTGGAGCTCCAGCGTGAGATGCGTACCGTTTCGGGTATCGCGGATCCGAGGCCGGCGACCCCGCCCAGCGGGCCCGAGCTGGTGGTCAAGCCCAAGGTGGATGAGGCCGCGCGCCTGGGCGTGTCGGTCACCACCATCGCCAATGCCGCGCGCATCGCGACTCTGGGTGATATCGACGCGAACGTGTCCAAGCTTGATGAGGGCGAGCGACGGATTCCCGTCCGTGTGCGCTTTCCCGCCCAGGACCGGACGAATCTCGCGGTGATCCAGAACATGCGCCTGCCCACGGCGAACGGCGGGTCCACCACCCTCGACAGCGTGGCCGATATCTCGTTCCAGGCCGGGCCGGCGGAGATCGACCGCTTCGAGCGCAAACGCAATATCACCATGGTGGCCGACACCACCGGCGACACCCAGGTCGGCGACGCCATCAACCGTGTCCATAAGCTCCCCGCGCTGCAGCATCTGCCGCCAGGGGTGTCGCTCGCGACGCAGGGTCAGGAGGAGGCCTATGCGGAGCTCTTCGGCGGTTTCGCCATCGCCATTCTCTCGGCCATCGGCCTCGTCTATGCGGTCATGGTGCTGCTTTTTGGCAGCTTCTTCAAACCCCTGATCATCCTGTCAGCCCTGCCCACGGCCATCGGCGGCGCCCTTCTGGCGCTGCTGGGCCTGGATCTCTCGCTCTCCATCCCCTCGCTCATCGGCTTCCTCATGCTCATGGGGCTGGCGGCGAAGAATTCCATTCTGCTGGTGGAATTCGCCATTGAGCGCGAACGCGAGGGCGCGACGCAACGCGCGGCCCTGCTGGAAGCGTGCCGTGAACGCGCCCGGCCTATCGTCATGACGACCCTTGCCATGGCGGCGGGGATGTTGCCCACGGCCCTGACCCTCGGCAAAGGCTCGGAATTCCGCCAGCCCATGGCCGTGGCGGTGATCGGCGGCCTGATAACCTCCACCATCCTATCGCTGGTCTTCGTGCCGGTTGTTTATGAATTCATCGACGACTTCGAGCGCTGGCTTAGCCCCCGCCTCGGCCGCCTCGTGACGCCGCGGGACGCCCCGCTCAAGGCGCCGCCGACCAGGTCACCCGCCAAGCCCCGACCGGCCATCGGCGCCCCGTTAGGGGAACCGGCGGAGTAGAGCGCTTAGGCGCCTCGGATCCCCGCCTCCGCCTCCTCCATGGCCCGGCGGGCCAGGGCGTCGACGCGTTCGTTCATCGGGTGACCGGCATGGCCCTTGACCCAGCGCCAGTCGATCTGATGGCGCGCGCGGGCCTCGTCGAGGCGCCGCCACAGGTCCTCGTTTTTCACCGCGCCCTTGCTCATGGTCCGCCAGCCCCGCGCCTTCCATAGCTGCAGCCACTGGGTGACGCCGTTCTTCACATAGAGGCTGTCGGTGTGCAGCTCGACCTGGCACGGCCGCTTGAGGGCGAGGAGGGCCTCGATGGCGGCGGTGAGCTCCATGCGGTTATTGGTGGTGTCCGCCTCCCCGCCCGAGATTTCCCGCTCGTGGGCGCCCAGCGTGAGGATCGCGCCCCAACCGCCGGGACCGGGATTTCCCCGGCAGGAGCCGTCTGTGAAGATCACCACCTTCCCGGAATCGTCGCTCACGCCGCGACCCCTGAGAGATCCAGACCTCGCCGGTGGGCATCCAGCTTGCGGGCATATTCCAGGGGATCCTTCGGCTGAACGAGTGACCCTGGCGGAGTCGCGCCCCAATCGATGAGGCGGGTGAGGAAGAAGCGCATGGCCGCGCCGCGCGCGAGTATGGGAAGGGCCGCGCGCTCGCCCGCCGCCAGGGGCCGCCGTCGCTCATAGCCGGCGATCATTGCCGCGGCCTTTGCCGGTTCGAAGACACCGGCTTTCGTGAAGCACCAGGCATTGAGGGCGACGGCCAGATCATAGGCCAGGGCGTCCCAGGCGGCGAAATAGAAATCGATGGCGCCGGCGAAACGGTCATCGATGAAGAAAACATTGTCGGGAAAGAAATCCGCGTGAACGATCCCCTCGGGCAGGCCCGCGGGCCAGAGCCGCGCCAGTTCGCCAAGATCATCGGCGATCCGGGAGGAGAGGCCAGGTTCCAGAGCCTCCGCCGCCGCCGCGTGAGGGGCATAGAGATTCGCCCAGGCGCCCTGGCCTAGATCGTTGGGTCGGCGCCTGCCAAACCCCTCCGACGCGCGGTGCAGCCAGGCCAGGCCCTCCCCGGCTTCCCCGCAATGCCTGACGTTCGGGCGCCGCACCGAGAGGCCGGGAAGGAAGGCGACAATGGCCGCCGGCTTGTCCTCAAGACTGTTCAGCAAACTCCCATCTCGGCCCGCGATAGGCGTGGCGCCGGGAAACCCCCGCGCCGCCAGCCACTTCATGAGGTCCAGGAAGAACGGCAGCTCCTCGCGCCGCACCCGGCGCTCATAGACCGTCAGGATATAGCGACCGGTATCGGTTTCCAGAAGGAAGTTGGAGTTTTCGACGCCTTCGGCGATGCCCTTGAAGGCGCGGGCGCGCCCCAACGCATAGCGCGCCAGAAACCGCTCCAGAGCCTCGTCGGTGATGTCGGTATAGACGGCCACGGCGGGGTGATCGGCGAGGCCGCCCGCAGCGTCAAGGCATGGCGGCGCCTTATCCCTAATCCCCCCGCCGCGTTGCGGCCTTGATCCGGAAGCTTTATCAGGGCCCCCAACTGCTTCCTGTCTCGCGCTCCACTTAAGCGTCGGCCAGCAGCGCTTTCGCCGCCGGACACTTCAAATATGCGTCGTCTCAGCCATATACTTATTCTGACGGCCTTCGCCGCGTCTGTTCTCGTGGTCCGCCCCGCCCTGGCGCAGATGGGGGGCATGGGCGGTGGCGGCGGCGGGGGCCACGGCGCGCCCGCCGATAGCGATGACGACGCCAAGAAGAAGCAGCGGGAGCTGGATTTCGGCGGTCTCAATGCGCCTCTGCCCAAGGTGCGCAGCGCCGGGCCCTGCCCGTTTGTAAAGGTGCTTTATGACGCGGCGCGCTATGTGCCGTTCAAGAACAATGTCGAGGACTACGCCAATGTCGGCTACACTGGCGAGATCGAGGATATCGTCTCCGACTGCGCCTATGCCGGCGATCAGCCGATCACGCTAAAGGCGAAGGTTCGTTTCGAACTGGGCCGGGGTCCCAAGGCGACGGGTCGGGAAAACACCTATCATTATTGGGTGGCTGTCACCGACCGGAACCATGCCGTTCTGGACAAGGTCTATTTCAACATGCCGATCACCTTCCCCAGCGGGACGGATAGGGTCACGCACATCGAAACGCTGAACAGGATCGTCATTCCGCGCAAGGACGCCCGGGTGAGCGGGGCCAATTTCGAGGTGCTGGTGGGCTTTGACGTGACCCCGCAAATGGCGGCCTTCAATCGCGACGGCAAACGCTTCCGTCCCAATGTGGGTCAAACAGCCCAGGCGTCCGCCGGGAAGTCATGAAAGATCTGCGTTCGGCCCTTGGCGAAGCGGCTGAGGCCGCCTTCGCGGGGCTGGGTTTGGACGGTGCGCTGGGCCGTGTGACGCCCTCTGACCGGCCCGATCTGGCGGATTTTCAGTGCAACGGCGCCCTGGCCGCCGCCAAATCCGCGGGGCGCAATCCGCGCGAAATTGCTCAGGCCGTCGCGAAGAGGCTGGCGGGCAGCCCGCTCGTCGCCGGCGCCGAGGTCGCTGGTCCGGGCTTCATCAACCTGCGCGTCAGCGCCGAGGCTCTTTCCGCCCGGGCCCGGGCGTTGGCGGCAGATCCGCGCTTGGGCGCCGTGAGCCTGACCCATCCCCGCCGGGTGATCGTCGATTATGGCGGACCTAACGTCGCCAAGGAGATGCATGTGGGGCATTTGCGCGCCTCCATCATCGGCGAGTCGATCAAGCGTCTGCACCGATTTTTGGGCGACGAGACCCTGGGGGACGCGCATTTCGGGGATTGGGGCTTCCAGATGGGGCTCTTGATTACCGCCTGCGCCGACGCCGACCCTGAGATCGCCGCGATCCTGGCCGAGTTGAACCAAGCTTCGGTTACTGACGAGGCCCATAAGGCGGCCGCCGTCGGCCTCTTCAGCGGCAAGATCGCCGTTGAGGATCTGGACCGCCTCTATCCCGCCGCCGCGTCCCGGGCGAAGGAAGACCCCGACTATCGCGACCGGGCCCGCAAAGCCACGGCGGAGCTACAGGCCGGGGCGGCAGGCTACACGCTCATCTGGCGGCATTTCGCGGGTGTCACCCGCGCGGCGCTGGAGCGCGATTTCGAGGCCTTGAGGATTCATTTTGACCTCTGGCGCGGCGAGAGCGACGTGGATGATCTCATCGCCCCCATGGTGGAGGACCTTCGCGAAAAGGGTCTTCTGATCGCCGATCAGGGCGCCCAGATCATCCGCGTGGCGCGAGAGGGCGACAAGCGGGAGGTCCCACCTTTGCTTGTGGTCTCCTCCGAGGGCTCGGCCATGTATGGGACCACCGATCTGGCCACGGTGCTTGACCGCAAGCGGTTTTTTGACCCGGAGCTGGTGGTTTATGTGGTGGACCAGCGCCAGGCCGACCATTTCGAACAGGTGTTCCGCGCCGCCTATCTGGCTGGCTACGCCGCCGAGGGATCGCTTCGGCATGTGGGCTTTGGCACCATGAACGGCGCCGACGGCAAGCCGTTCAAGACCCGCGCGGGGGGCGTTCTCAAGCTCCGCGACCTCATCGACATGGCTGAAGAAAAGGCCCGCGAACGCCTGCGGGAGGCCGATCTGGGCGCCGAGGCGCCTCCGGAAGAGTTCGAGGCCGTCGCCCATCAGGTGGCCGTGGCGGCGCTCAAGTTCGCCGATCTCGTCAATTTCCGGGGCACGTCATATGTCTTTGATCTGGATCGTTTTTCCAGCTTCGAGGGCAAGACCGGCCCGTATCTGCTCTATCAGGCTGTGCGGGTGAAATCCCTGCTGCGCAAAGCGGCCGCCGAGGGCTTGGCGCCGACAAACGATATCCTCGTTGAGGCGCCCGCCGAGCGGGATCTGGTGATGATCCTCGACGGTTTCGGCCATACCCTGCTGGAGGCCTATGACAAGAGCGCCCCCAATCTCATCGCCGACCACGCCTTCCGCCTGGCCCAGGCCTTTGCCCGCTTCTACGCGGCCTGCCCGGTGTTAAGCGCCGCGCCGACGGAACGTGGGTCAAGGCTGTCCCTGGCCAAGCTGGCCTTGGACCAGCTGGAAAAGGCGCTCGATCTGCTGGGTCTGGAGACGCCCGAGCGGATGTAGGCCTCGCCGCAACTTGAGGCGCCGCGCGCCCGGCGCGCGCTGGAGCCTCGCGCCGCTTGACTTGCGGCCCCGCCGCCCTCACTGACGGAGGGCTCTCGCGGGAGAGACCGGCGGCCTTTGTCGCGGCCGGAGCCGAAGGCGCAACCGCCCCGGAAACGCTCAGGCAAAAGGACCGCGAGGACAGGACTGACGCTGGAAAGAGGCGGACTCCGTCAAAGGAGTTCATCTCGCCGACGGAGCAAGGACCGTGGGGTCCGGAATCTCTCAGGCTCAAGGGACAGCGGGGGCGCGAGATGGAGAGCGGGATGGCCGCTCGCCTGGCATCGCGTTCCTGGAGGTCCTTCATCACCGTTCTGGCCGACACCCTTCTTTCCACGCCGCTCAGCGCGGCGCATCGCCTGCGCGGCGCGCGCATGACGCCCTTCGCCGGCTATGACATGCCGGTGAGCTACGCCGCCGGTGTGCTGAAGGAGCACCTGTGGACCCGCGCCCATGCGGGCCTTTTCGATGTCTCGCATATGGGCCCGGCGTTCCTGACCCTGAACACCCTGAGCGGCGATCCGGCGGCGAACCACGCGGCGGTAAGCGCCCTTATCGAGCCGCTGATCTGCGGCGATATCGCCGGCCTCGCGCCCGGGCGTCTGCGCTACACCCTCCTGATCAATGCTGATGGGGGGATCATCGACGACCTGATGGTGGGGCGCCCCGCCGCCGCCGATCGCCAGGGAGAGCTCTATCTGGTGGTCAATGCGGCCACCAAGCCAGAGGACTTCGCCTTGATCGCCGAGGCCGCGGGGGCGAAGGGGCGCCTTTCCCGCGCCGATGACGGGGCGCTGATCGCTGTCCAGGGGCCGGAGGCGGCGGCGGTGCTGGAGGCGCTCGTTCCCGGCGTGAGCGCCTTAAGTTTCATGAGCTTCGCGCCCTTTACCTTTCAGGGTGAGCGTCTGCTGATCTCGCGTAGCGGCTATACGGGCGAGGACGGCTTCGAGATTCTGAGCCCCCCCTCCCTGGCGCAAACGCTTTGGGAGGGTCTTCTGGCGGATGAACGCGCGTGGCCCATTGGCCTGGGCGCCCGGGATTCGCTGCGACTGGAAGCCGGCCTGCCGCTCTATGGGCATGACATCGACGCCACGACCTCGCCCCTGGAAGCCAATTTGGCCTTTGCCGTCTCCAAACGTCGGCTGAAAGTGGGGAGCCTGCGCGGCGCGGCGCGCTTGGCCAAAGAGGCGGCGGAGGGCACGAGCCGCCTTCGCCTCGGCCTGAGCGTCGAAGGCGCGCCAGCCCGGGACGGGGCCGAGATCACGGGGCCGGACGGCGCCCCGCTGGGCCTCGTGACCAGCGGGGGATTTTCACCCAGCCTCGGGGCGCCCATCGCCATGGGCTATGCGCCCCCCGCTTTCGCCGCCCCCGATACTGATCTTCGCGTCACCGTCCGCGGCCGTGCCCAAGGCGCGCGCGTCGTCGCCATGCCGTTTTTTCCTCACCGCTATCATCGCCCCACAACCAAGCCGGAGACCTGACCATGAGATTCACCAAGGATCATGAATGGGTGGAAATGGAGGGCGAAATCGCCACCGTGGGCATCACCGCCTACGCCGCTGAACAATTGGGGGACGTGGTTTTCGTGGAGCTTCCGCCCCCCGGCGCGACCCTGAAGGCCGGCGCTGAGATGGCGGTGGTGGAGAGCGTCAAGGCCGCCTCGGACGTCTATGCTCCGATATCGGGTGAGGTTACGGCCGCCAATGCCGCGCTGACCGACAATCCCCAATCGGTGAATGACGCGCCCGAAAACGGCGGCTGGCTGGTGAAGATCAAGATCGCCGATCCCGCGCAGGTTGAGTCCCTCATGGATCGCGACGCCTACGAAGCCCACCTGAGGAGCCTCTGACGCCCATGCGCTATCTGCCCCTCACCGCCGCGGACCGGACCGATATGCTGGGGGTGATCGGCGCTGCGAGCGTCGAGTCCCTGTTCGCCGATGTCCCGGCGGCGGCGCGGCTCGAAGGCCTCATCGACCTTCCCCGTAAGGCTTCCGAAGCGGCGGTGGAGCGGCGCCTTGGCGCTCTGGCGGCGCGCAACCGCGCCGCCGGGGCGGGGCCTTTCTTTCTGGGGGCGGGGGCGTATCGCCACCATGTCCCGGCCAGCGTGGACCACCTGATCCAGCGCTCTGAGTTTCTCACCAGCTACACCCCCTACCAGCCCGAGATCGCCCAGGGCACGCTTCAGGTCCTCTTCGAGTTCCAGACCCAGGTCGCCACCCTCCTTGGCCTGCCTGTGGCCAATGCCTCGATGTATGACGGATCCACCGCCTGCGCCGAGGCCGTGATGATGGCGGCGCGGGTGACCAAGCGGCGCAACGCGGTGCTCTCGGGCGGCGTCCATCCGCACTATGCGGCGAGCGCCCATACCCTGGCCCATTCGGCGGGGGTGAAGACTGAGCGTCTGGCGGCCGCCATCGACGGCGAGGCGGCGGTGATCGGCGCCATCGACGCGGAGACGGCCTGCGTGGTGGTCCAGACGCCTAATGTCTTCGGGACCGTCACGGATGTGAGCGCGATCGCCGAGGCCGCTCACGCCGCCGGGGCACTGCTGATCGTGGTGACCACCGAGGCCGTGTCGCTCGGCCTCCTCAAATCGCCGGGCGAGATGGGCGCGGATATCGCGGTGGCGGAGGGCCAGTCCATCGGTAATGCTCTGAACTTCGGCGGGCCCTATGTGGGGCTCTTCGCCTGCCGCGAGGCTCTGGCCCGCCAGATGCCAGGGCGCCTTTGCGGCGAGACCCTGGACGCCGAAGGGCGGCGAGGCTTCGTGCTCACCCTCTCCACGCGTGAGCAGCATATCCGGCGCGATAAGGCCACATCCAATATCTGCACCAATTCCGGCCTCTGCGCCCTGGCCTTCAGCATCCACATGTCACTGCTGGGGGGCGAGGGCCTGCGCACCCTGGCCCGCATCAATCATGCCAGGGCCCGGGCGAC
>Ga0116226_10006023_pt1 | contig 10866 bp, 6 predicted proteins | sample S1TSphfallax_FD_89692 | JGI IMG/M metagenome (GOLD analysis project Ga0116226, IMG submission 89692) | Host-associated microbial communities from peat moss isolated from Minnesota, USA - S1T2_Fa - Sphagnum fallax MG | ecosystem: Host-associated > Plants > Peat moss > Unclassified | place: USA...
CCGCCGTACCATCCGGACATGCCGGCCTGGCTGCGGGACATGCCGATCAATCCGCACCTGCTGGACCCGAGCCTGTACCATCGCAAGTCCCGCCGACCGCGAAAAAGAATGGCCTGAGAAAGCGGGTTCCTTGGTGCGTTCATTTCGTTACGATATCATAACGAAAGTCTCCGCCGGATTGGTTGCGGTCGCTGGAGGCGGAACGGGGCTTGCATACGTCCGCGAGACCGACAAGCAGACGCGCCACGACAATCAGGCGGTGAGACCATGCCAGACTTGGTGCCAGACTTCGTGCCACTCTCCATGCCAGACACAGCACCCGTCCGGCGCGACGCCCGCATTCCGGCGACCGTGATCACCGGCTTCCTCGGCGCCGGCAAGACCACCTTCCTGAACCACGTCCTGCGCAACCAGACCGGCCGCCGGATCGCGGTGATCGTCAACGAGTTCGGCGAGATCAGCGTCGATGGCCAACTCGTCGTGCATGACCAGGCGCAGCAGCTCGTCGAGTTCAACAACGGCTGCCTGTGCTGCACCGTGCGCGGCGACCTGATCGAGACGCTCGGCCGGCTGCGCGAGCGGGCCGGCAGCCTCGACGCCATCCTGATCGAAACCACCGGCCTCGCCGACCCGGCGCCGGTCGCCTCGACCTTCTTCGTCTCCGACGAGGTGAAGTCGGCGATCCGCCTCGACAGCTTCGTCACCCTGGTCGACGCGGTCAACATCGAGACCAACCTGGCGCAGAGCGGCGAGGCGCAGGAACAGGTGGCGTTCAGCGACATCATCCTGATCAACAAGATCGACCTGCTGGACGAGGCGCGGCTTGCCGCGCTGGCGCGGACGCTCCGCGCGATGAACCCGACGGCCGCGATCCATTTCACCCGGAACGGCGAGATCGGGCTGGCCAGCGTGCTCGACACCGGCGCGTTCGAACTGGCGGCGAAGCTGCAAGTCGATCCGGAATTCCTCGGCGACCACGCGCACGAGCACGACCCGGCGGTGACCTCGTTCGTGCTGACCGAGACACGGCCGCTCGCCATCGACCGCTTCATGACCTGGATGAGCGGCTACGCGGCCGAGCACGGCGCCACGCTGCTGCGCACCAAGGGCATTTTTCATGCGGCGGGCTTCGACGAGCGGCTGGTGTTCCAGAGCGTGCGGATGCTGACGACGCTGCGGCCGGACCGGCCGTGGCGGGACGGCGAGGCGCGCGCCAGCATGTTCGTCGTCATCGGCCGCGACCTCGACCGGCAGGCCATCGCCGACGGAATCGCGGCCTGCGTCGTCGATGCGTGAGCGCGGCGTCCTTACAGACCGAGGTCGGACAGGCCCGGGTGATCGGCCGGGCGAGGCCCGAGCGGCCAGTGGAACAGCCGCGCCTCCGCCGGGATCGGCACGTCGTTGATGCTGGCCTCCCGCCGGCGCATCAGCCCGGCGGCATCGAACTCCCACTGCTCGTTGCCGTGGCTGCGGAACCAGGTGCCGCTGTCGTCGTGCCATTCGTAGGCGAAGCGCGCGGCGATGCGGTTGCCGGTGACGGCCCAGACTTCCTTGACCAGCCGGTACTCCAGTTCGCGCGCCCATTTGCGGCGCAGGAACGCGACGATCGCCTCCCGGCCATGGAAGAACTCCGCCCGGTTGCGCCAGCGGCTGTCCTCGGTGTACGCGCCGGCGACCCGATCCGGGTCGCGCGTGTTCCAGGCATCCTCGGCCATCCGCGCCTTCTGGGCGGCGGTCTCGGGCGTGTAGGGCGGCAGCGGCGGGCGCGGGCTCATCTGGCTCTCCGGCAACGGGTCGGCGCATGATGTAGCGCGCCTGTTCGGCGGCCGGGAGGGGCAACGGCGGGGTCCAGCGATATGTCGGCAAGTTCGGACGAGGCGGCGACACCGGCACCGTGGCGGGTGATCACGCTCGGCATCCACGGCAGCGCGTCGACGTGGGTGTTCAACGTCGCCCGCGAACTGCTGGTCGCCCGCTTCGGCGCGGCGTCGGTGCATCCGTGTCACGCGCTGCGGGCCGACGATCTTCGCAACCTGCCCGCCGGTCCGGCCCGGCACGTCGTCGCCAAGACGCACGGCTGGCCGACGCTGCCGGCGTTCGCCGCGGAATGGCAGGCACGCGCGATCATCTCCGTCCGCGACCCGCGCGACGCGGTGCTGTCGGTGATGCAGCGGTTCGGCGAACCGTTCGAGCGGAGCCTGCAAGGCATCGCCCAGGATTGCCGCGCCGTGCTCGCCTGTGCCGGCGCCGGCTTTCCGGCGCTCCGCTACGAGGACCGATTCTTCGAGCAGCCGGCCACGGTCGGGGCGATCGCCGCCTACCTTCGCCTGCCGGTCGAGCCGTCGACGGCGGCCGCAATTTTTATGACCTATTCGACCGACGCGGTGCGCCGGTTCGCCGCCGGCATGGGCGGGCTGCCGCCCGAGCGGCTGGACGGCCAGGGCAGCTTCCGCTTCGACCGGCTGACCCAGATCACCAACACCCACATCGGTGACGGCCGGGTGGGCAAATGGCGAGACCAGCTCGACCCGCGGCAGCAAGCGCTCGCCACGACGGTGCTCCGGCCGTTCCTCGCCCGGTTCGGCTACGACGCGGGCGGCCCGCCCGGCTAGGGCCGCGCCGCTATTGCAGTGCCCAGGTCAGGTGGCCGCAATAGATCGAGGTCACGTGGATGCTGCACACCGCCTCGACCGCGCGCGCGGTCCATCCGAGGCGCCACGCACCAAAGCCACAGCCGGCCAGCACGACGACCGCCAGCGGCATCACGAAACTGCTTCGGTACATCCTCTGTCTCCCGGGCAGCCAAGCGCGCCGCCGTCCAACGTCTCGACAGCGCCTATGGACACGGATCATTTGCCAATTCGTAAATCAATCGCCGGCCATTGATCGCCGGGGCGGCCGGGCGCATCTCGGACAGGTCCGGCGTCGATGGCGGCAGGAGGATCATGCACGGGAAGACCCAGCCCCTCCGCACGCTCTCGCCGCAAGCCTGGCGCCATGGCGTGCCGGCGCCCGGCAATTGCCGTGACGTGCCGGAGGAGACGCCGCTGGCGCTCACCTTCAACCGCGAGACCTACGCGGTGATGATGGGCACGCCGGCCGACCTGGAGGATTTCGCCGTCGGCTTCTCGCTGAGCGAGGGCATCATCCGCGCCGCCTCCGACATCGCCGCGCTGGAGGTGCTGGAGCACGCCAGCGGCATCGAGCTGCGCATGGATCTGGCCGAGCCGCAACTCGCCGCCCTGACGTCGCGGCGGCGGCGCATTCTCGGCCCGACCGGATGCGGGCTGTGCGGCATCGACAGTCTCGCCGAGGCCGTGCGCCCGCCCCGGCCGGTGCCGGCCGGCGGCACGTTTTCGGCGACCGACATCGCGCAGGCGATGCGGGCGATCGAGCCGATGCAGGCGCTGAACAGCGCCACCCGCGCGGTCCATGCGGCCGCCCTGTGGCTGCCCACGGGGGGCCTCGTCCTGGTCCGGGAGGATGTCGGCCGGCACAACGCGCTTGACAAGCTGGTCGGCGCCGCCGGGCGTGCCGGGCTCGATGCGTCCGCCGGGATGGTCCTGCTGACCAGCCGCGTTTCGATCGAGATGGTGCAGAAGGCCGCCGTGCTCGGCGCGCCCGTGCTGGTCGCGGTCTCGGCGCCGACGGCGCACGCGGTGCGGCTGGCCGAGGCCGCCGGGATGACCCTGGTCGCCGTCGCGCGGCAGGACGGGTTCGAGGTGTTCTGCGGCGGCGACCGCATCGTCGGGGCGGCGACGGCGCATGTCGCCTGACGGGATTGTCCACACGCCAGCGGGCGCGGTGAAGCCCTGATCCCGCCGGACAGCCGGATCAGGGCCGCCCCGAAAGGCGTCGCGACGCTACAGGTTGCGCAGGAAGTACAAAATGTCCTGCTGGCACGTGGTCTGCCCCGCGACGATCGCGGTGGTGCCGCAGTTGGTCGCCGGCAGGGCATTGAACGCGGCGATCACCGCGTTCGACTCCGACGCGGGGATGCCGCCGCTCGCGGCGCTCGCGTGTTGCTCGATCGCCTGCATCAGGTCGGTGGTCCGGCCGTCATGCAGGAAGAAGATCCGCTGGCCGGTGCCCCACAGCGCGGTCGTCTTGAACATGTCGCTGGTTGCCAGCCCCTGCGTGATGCCGTCCGCGAGGCCCGGCCCCATGTGGTGCAGCAGCAGATCGGACCAGAGCACCGCCTTGATGTTGTTGGTCGCCGCATAGTTGCTGACGGTCGAGGTCTGCTGCGAAACGGTATGGCAGAGCACGCAGCCGATCGTCTCGAACGTGATCTTTCCGTTGCTGATCTGTTGCGCGGTGACCGTCTGGCCCGACGCGGTGGTGAACGCGCCGGAGGCCGGCACCTGGTTGAGGAACTTCATGAAGAACGACAGCCGCTGGATGTCGCTGACCGATTGCGAGACCGTCAGCCCCTCGGCGTTGTCGACCATGGTGGTGTCGTTGGTCACCGGCGCGAACTGGCAGGTCGGGTTGTCGTCGCGTTCGTTCTGGAACAGTTCGTTGCTGCGGCCGATCTCGACATTATCGGCCTCGCCCGCGAACAGCAGCAGTGATACGTTCTGCGCCTTCCAGCCGAACCGTGAGATGGTGCCGGTGTTGCCGTTGCGATTGGCGACGCCGCCGATGCCCAGCGCCGCGCGGGCCGAGGCGGTGGCGGAGTGATTGGCCAGGATCGTCGCGTCCGAGATCGCCTCGATCAGTCCGTCGCCGAACAGCGAAATGGGCTGGCGGAGTGCGACGTTGCCGTTCTGGTACTGCGTGTTGAAGTTCTCCTGCACGTCGTTGCAGGTGTTCGTGACCCCGGCGGGCAGCGAGTTGTCGTTGCGCCCGGTGATGACGAACAGCGAGTGGACGCCGCCGTTCAGGCCACCGCTCGGGTCGACCTTGAAGCGCGCCTCGACGATCGGGCCGTTGGCGGTGACGAACATCGGCAGCGTGTTCTGCGCCCCGAACGCGGTCGCCACGTTGACCTGCGGATTGACCGCGGGGGCCGCGCCGCCGATCGCCGGCTGCGAGTGACAGCCGAAGCAGCTATCCAGGTTGAAGCGCGGCCCCAGCCCGGTCGCGAGCGTCTGCTGCGTCTGGAACGTCGCCGCGCCGGCGTTGAACATCGTGTTTTCGTCCGGGGTCAGGTTCAGCAGTGGCGTGCCGGGTGCCGGCGATGTCGTACCCGGCCTGACGCCGGGATCGACGGCCTGCGCCCAGGCCGGCGCCGCCATGCCGAGACTGAAGAACGCGGCGGCGGTGGCGGCGGACGGGACCCCGAAATACCAATGCTTGCTTGCTGCGCGCGTCGGACTGGCTCGCGATCCAAGAATTTCCTTTGCGTTCCAAGCATATTTACTTGAACACATTGCCACGCCCTTTCACGTTACATAACATACCGGCTTATGCACGCTCGTGTATTAACAACGGCGCCAAATGACTTTGGTCAAACTTCCGAATCGGGTCAATGTCTTTTTTAATATTCAAAACACATCGATTGTGTAAGGAAGATTTATTTAGACCAATAATATTGTCTCAAGCGGATGTGACGGCGCGCTGTACCGCCTGGCGGCACGAGCGGACGTCACCGGCACCTTAATTCCGGCGGGCATGAAAGATATCGAACATCAAACTCTCAGTATTGGTCACGTGAATTTGACAGAAAACGTCTAACTCATGACGTTGTAGTATCATTCATCGCTGGTCCCGTCTGGTCGTACGGCCCGAAGCGGGCCCGCCACGCATTGGTAAAATTGTCATCGCCAGTATATTGTCTTTAGTAATATATATTCGGCAATCTCAAGTCTCTTGACTTCAAGAATGACGGCGGGACATGCTTGGCTCGAAAATCGAGTCAAAGGAGGCCGCCAGATGTGACCCGCTACGGCGATCACACGCTGACCAAGCGGCGGCCCCCTATGCAATCCTGAAAGTCAAAAAACCGGACGGGCAAATGTACCTGTCTGATTCCCGCTGTCATGCGCGGTGAGCAAACGCGACCGACCAATCCAATCCCCGTGACCAACCGAGACCGGTCAACAACCGAACGAAGATCGATTCATGACAACCATTATTGTCTCCTCGGGTCAGACCAGCACCGGGCTCACCGTGAGCAGCGGCAACATCCTCGACGTGCTCTCGCATGGCGTCGTCATCAACACGACGGTCAACAACGGCGGCACGGAGACGCTCTCGGGCGGCACCGCAAGTGCAACCCAGGTGAACGGCGGCGGATTCGAGGACGTGTTCGCGGGCGGCATCGCCAGCAAGTCGGTGCTCGAAGGCGGCGCGACGCAGATTGTGTTCGCCAGCGGCCTTTCCATCAGCGCCCTCCTGAACGGCGGCGCGACCGAGACCGTCTCCTCGGGCGGGATCACGAGCGGCTCGCTGGTCAATGGCGGCAGCGAACTCATCGCGGCCGGCGGCCTGGCCATCGGCACGATCATCGCGGGCGGCTCGGACACCGTGCTGTCCGGCGGCCTCGCCAGCGCCACCAACGTCAATGGCGGCACGGAGTTCGTCTCGTCGGGCGGCGTCGCCAGCGGCACCACCCTCACGACCGGCGGCAGCCAGAGCGTGCTCAAGGGCGGCATCGCCAGCGGCACGATCGCCAGTGGCGGCACGCAGACGGTCGCCAGCGGCGGCTCCGCCGTCGGCACCACGGTCACCAACGCCGGCCGGCTGCTGATCGCCTCGGGCGGCACCGCCACCGGCACGATCCTCAACACCAACGGCAGCATGAGCGTCTCCGCCGGAGCGACCGTCAGCCTGACCGTCGTCAACAGCGGCGGCGCGGCGACGCTCTCGGGCGGCACCGCCAGCGGTTCGGTGATCAACGGCAGCGGCAGCATCACCGTGCTCTCAGCCGGCGTGACCGTCGGCACGACGATCAGCAGCGGCGGCGTCGAGGTAGTGTCCGCCGGCGGCAAGGCCAGCGCCTCCATCGTCAGCGCCGGCGGGACGCTGACGGTCACGTCCGGCGGCCTGGACAGCGGCACCGTGGTCTGCAGCGGCGGCACCGAGATCGTGTCGGCCAGCGGCGTGGCCAGCGGCACCACCGTCAAGGCCGGCGGCAGCCAGGCCGTCCTCGGCTCGGCGGTCAGTGCCGTGCTCAGCGGCGGGACCGAATTCGTGTCGGCGGGCGGTGTGGCCAGCGGCACCGTCATCAAGGCCGGCAGCCAGGTCGTTGTCGGCTCGGCGGTCAATGCCGTGGTCAGCGGCGGCGGGACGGAAATTGTGTCCGGCGGCGGCGTGGCCAAAGGCACGACCATCGGCAGCGGCGGCACGCTGCTGGTGACTAGCGGCACCGCCACCAGCGGCACCGTCAGCAGCGGCGGCGTGCAGATCGCCTCCGGCAGCGGTGCCACGATCAGCCTCAACAAGATCGGCGCGTTCGGCGAGGAAATCGTGTCGGCCGGCGCGCACGCCGTCAGCACCAGCGTGGCCAGCGGCGGACGGCTGTTCATCCTGGGCGGCACCGCCAGCGTCACCTCGGTGCTGACCGGCGGCCAGGATCAGGTATCAGGCGCCACCGTCACCGGCACCATCCTCAACGGCGGTGCGGAGGAGCAGGTGCTGGCCGGCGGCATCACCGTCTCGGCCAAGGTCGCCGGGCTGGAGATCGTCTCGTCCGGCGGCTCGACCGTCAGCGCCACGATCGGCAGCGGCGGCGCGGAACTGCTCTCGGCCGGCGCCACGGCCAGCGCCACGACGGTGCTCAGCGGCGGTCTGCTCGTCGTACTGCCGGGGGCGGCGGCCACCGGCACCACCGTCTCCTCCGGCGGCGCCGTCGTCAGCACGGGCGTCGTGCTGCTCAATGGCAGCGCCCTTTCCGTCCTCGCCAACTCGGTCAGCGGCCTCAGCGCCACCAGCGGCAAGCAGCAGACGCTGTACGTGCTGGCGGGCGGCACCGCGACCAGCACCAATGGCGGGTTCGCCACCGCGCTGCTGATCGTCGATGGCGGCCTCGCCTCGGCAACGGTCCTGAGCAGCGGCGGCGACCAGGTGGTTTCGGTCGGCAGCGCCGTCGGCACCGTCCTCGGCCATGGCGGCGAGGAGCTGGTGACCGGCGGCACCACGATCGGCACGACCGTCACCAGCGGCGGCGAGCAGTTCGTCGAAGCCGGCGCCGCGAGCGGCACCGTCGTCAGCAGTGCCGGGACCCAGTTCGTCCAGGGGGGTGCCACGGTCGGGACCGTCCTGAGCTCCGGCGGCGCCCAGATCCTCTCCGGCGGCTCGGCCTTCACGACACTCATCGGCGCGGGCGCGACCGAAACCATTGGCGGCGGCGGCATCGCCATCGGCGCCACGATCAACAGCGGCGGCCAGCAGATCGTCGGCAACGGCATCGCGTCCAACACGGTCATCAGCGCCGGCGGCGTCCAGATCGTCACCAACGGCACTGCCAGCGGCACCCTCGTCAAGAGCGGCGGCATCGAAATCCTGTCGGGCGGCGCGAGCTTCGGGACGGTTGTCAGCAATGGCGGCCTCGAACTCGTGTCGCCCGGCAACGCCATCGGCACGACGCTGAGCAGTGGCGGCCGCGAAATCGTCAGCTTCTTCGGTCAGACCGTCAGCACGGTCATCAGCAATGGCGGCACCGAAACAGTCTCGGCGGGCGGCACGGCCTTCGGTACCGTGATCAGCAACGGCGGCACCGAGACGATCTGCCCGGGCGGCACGGCGCTGACCACCGTTATCAGCAGCGGCGGCCTGCTGAGCGTCTCCTCCGGCGGCTTCGCCGACGCCACCAGTGTCGGCAGCGGCGGCAAGCAGTTCGTGCTTGCGGGCGGCATCGTCAGCGGCACCATCGTGACCAGCCGGGGCCTCGACCTGATCCTCGGCGGCACCGCCAGCGGCAGCGTCGTCAGCAACGGCGGAACGGAAACCCTCTCCGCTGGCCTCGATATCGGCGCGGTCCTGAGCAGCGGCGGCTTGCAGAACGTCAACGGCGGCGGCGCGAGCGCGACCGTCGTGTCGGCCGGCGGACTCGAGATCGTCTGCTCCGGTGCCGCCACCGTCGGCACGACGGTCAGCAGCGGCGGCATCGAGCTGGTGTCCGCCGGCGGCTCCGCCAGTGCGACGACGGTGCTGTCGGGTGGCCTCCTCGTCGTGCTGCCGGGTGCCAACGTGACCGCCACCGTCTCGTCCGGCGGCGCCGTGGTCAGCTCCGGCGATGTGCTGACCACGCCGAGTTCGGTCTCCGTCCTCGGCATATTCGCCAACAATTTCACGGTCGGCACGGGCACGGCGCCGCAGACGCTGTTCGTGCTGTCGGGCGGCTTTGCCGCCAACATCGTGGCCGCCACGGGCAAAGGCAGCGTGATCGTGGCCGGCGGTCTGGCGATCGACACGGTGCTCAGCGGCGGTGGCGTGCAGACCATCTCCGCCGGCTCCGCCCTCGGCACCGTGCTGGGCAATGGCGGGCAGGAGTTCGTGGCCGGCGGCATCGACAGTTTCGCGACCGTCACCAGCGGCGCGCTCCAGTTCGTGGATGGCGGAGCCACCAGCGCCACGACCGTCACCAGCGCCGGCCTGCAATTCGTGCAGGCGGGATCGACGTCCGGCACCATGCTGACCTTCGGCGGCTCGCAGACGATCTCCGGCGGCGTGGCATTCGGCACGGTCATCGGCAACGGCGCGACCGAGACCATCTTCGGCGGCAGCGCCGTCAGTGCCACCGTCGCCAGCGGCGGCCTGCAACTCGTCGAGGGCGGCACCGCGAGCGGCACATTCGTCAGCGCCGGCGGCATCGAGGTGATTTCCGCCGGCACCGCGTTCAATACGTTCGTCAGTTCCGGCCAGCAGGTCGTCGTCGCGGGCGCCGCCTCCGGCACCATCCTCAGCGGCGGCACGCAGAGCCTTCAGGGCGGGACCGCGACCAGCACCACGGTCGGCTCGGGCGCGATCCAGACAGTGTCGTTCGGCGCGATCGCCAGCGCGACCATCCTGAACGGCGGCACGGAGACGGTGTTGTCCGGCGGCACCGCGTTCGGCACGGTCGTCAATGCCGGCCAGCAGTCGGTCTTTGGCGCGGCCTCGGGGACGGTGCTCAACGCCGGCAGCCAGGGTGTCGGGAGTGGCGGCGTGGCGACCGGCGCGATGGTCGGCAGCGGCGCGCTCCAGACCGTCTCGTCCGGCGGCGTCGCGAGCGCCACGACGCTGAACGGCGGCAACGAGTTTGTTTCCGGCGGAACGACGTTCGGCACCGTCGTCAACGCCGGCGAACAGCTCGTCCTGACCGGCGCCGTCTCCAACAGCACGATCAATGGCGGGACGCAGTTGCTCTCGGGAGGAACCGCGGTCGGTACCATCGTCGTTTCCGGCACGCAGATCGTCTCTGCCGGCGCCGTCGCCAGCGCGACCACGCTGAATGGGGGCAACGAGTTCGTCTCCGGCGGTACGACGTTCGGCACGATCGTCAATGCGGGCGAGCAGTACGTTCTGACCGGCGCTCTCTCCAACAGCACGATCAACGGCGGATCGCAGGTGCTGAACGGCGGCGTCGCCACCAGCACGACGGTCGGACCTGCCGGCAGCCAGACCGTGCTGTCCGGCGCCGTCGCCAGTGCCACGACGCTGAATGGAGGCGAGGAACTCGTGTCCGGCGGCACCACGTTCGGCACCATCGTCAATGCCGGCCTGCAATACATCCGCACCGGCGTCCTCTCCAACAGCACGATCAACGGCGGATCGCAGGTGCTGAACGGCGGCGTCGCGACCAGCACGACGGTCGGACCTGCCGGCAGCCAGACCGTGCTGTCCGGCGCCGTCGCCAGTGCCACGACGCTGAATGGCGGCGAGGAACTCGTGTCCGGCGGCACCACGTTCGGCACCATCGTCAATGCCGGCCTGCAATAC
>Ga0116226_10006024_pt1 | contig 10866 bp, 4 predicted proteins | sample S1TSphfallax_FD_89692 | JGI IMG/M metagenome (GOLD analysis project Ga0116226, IMG submission 89692) | Host-associated microbial communities from peat moss isolated from Minnesota, USA - S1T2_Fa - Sphagnum fallax MG | ecosystem: Host-associated > Plants > Peat moss > Unclassified | place: USA...
CTCCTTCCCCTATAACGGCACGACGACCCTGTGCGAGTCGCTGTGGATGGGGGTTCCGGTGGTGACGCTGCGCGGCGCCGATCACCGCTCCCGCGTCGGCGCCAGCCTGCTGACCCATATCGGTCTGCCCGAACTGGTCGCCGACACGGTCGAAGCATATGTCGATATCGCCGCATCCCTGGTCGGCGATCCCGGGCGCCTGGCAGCCCTGCGCGCCGGCCTGCGTGAGCGCGTCGCCGCCTCGCCGATCGGCGATCCAAAGGGGTTCGCCCGCAAGATTGAAGCGGCCTATCAGGGCATGCTCCGCGAGGTAGGCCGGGACCCCGAGGGGTGCATCGTCGTCGATGGCGTCTTCTTCCAACTCAACCAGACCGGCATCGCACGCGTCTGGGCGGAGTTACTGCGCCGCTGGGGCAAGCGCGACTTCGGCAAGCGCATCCTGCTGCTCGATCGCGGCGGCCTGCCCGAGGATCTGCCTGGTCTGTTGCCCACCATTCCCTTCCCGCCCCTGTGTGATTGGCAGGAGGAACGACCGAGATTGCAGGCGCTGTGCGACCAACACAAGGCGGTGCTGTTCCTGTCGACCTATTACACCCGGCCGTCTCATACGCCCTCGCTACAGGTGATGTACGACATGATCCCCGAACGGACGGGGATCGATCTGTCCATACCGATGTGGGTGGAGAAACATGAGGCGATCCGTCACGCCAGCGCCTTCGTCTGCATCTCGCAAAACACCCTGGCCGACCTCCACCACTTCTTTCCAGACAGTGCGGCAAAGCCCTCCGCCGTCGCCAATGTCGGCATCTCAGCGTCATTCCAGCCGCCCTCCGACGAGACGCGAAACCAGTTCCATGAGGTCTTCGTCAAACCCAATCTGGGCGGGCGGCGCTACATCCTGTTCGTCGGCGATACACAGGGCTACAAAAACGGACAAATCCTGGTAGAGGCGCTCTCGCAGATCGATTGCACGGACTTGGCCATCCTGTTCACCCGGCTGTTTCAGCGCCCGGAGGACAATGAGGTGATCGCGCAACTGAAGCGGATCCCCGGCCTGATTATCCATCAACAGCCTCTGTCCGACATGGGTCTGCAATTGGCCTATGGGAACGCCCATTGCCTGGTCTTCCCATCCTATTATGAGGGATTCGGCCTGCCGATCGCCGAAGCCATGGCGTGCGGCTGCCCCGTGATCTGCAGCGGCACCAGCTCGATGCCGGAAGTGTCCGGAGACGCGGCAATCCTGATTGACCCCTCCCAACCCGAAGAGCTGGTCGCGGCCCTGCGCCGGCTTGAGGATCCGGAGACTCGCCGGACCCTTATCGAGCGGGGATTGCAGCGCGCGCGGCTCTTTTCGTGGGATCGGTTCGCCGATCAAATGGAGAGTTTTGTCATGCAACAGCTTGCCGGCCCGCCCGCAGGAACACGCTGCCGCCTCTGCAACGGACAGACCCGCGCCTGGGGCCGCAAGACGCTGCTCGGCCGGCACGATGTCGCTTATGGCGTCTGCGACACTTGCGGGTCTTTACAGACCGAACCGCCCTACTGGCTCGACGAAGCCTATTCGCGCCATACGACCGGCCTCGACACCGGCGCTTGTCAGCGCTGCTTCGACCTGGTGCAGGAAACGATCGTCCTGCTGACTCTTCTCGATTTTCCCAAAGACGCCAAAGCCGTCGATTTCGGCTCCGGGACCGGCCTCTATGCCCGCATGATGCGCGATCGGGGATATGATTTTTTCGCCCAGGATAAATATGTGAAGCCCTATTACATGGACGGCTTCAGCGTCGAGGCGATCAACACCAACCAGTTCCGGTTGATCACCGGCTTCGAAGTGATCGAGCACTTCCCCAACCCGACCACCGACATCGCCAATCTGTTCGGCGCCGGAGCGGCCCTCGTTCTCATCTCGACCAGCCCCTTCGCCGGGCAGGATGAGAGCTGGGAGTATCTCAGCCCGGAATCCGGGCAGCATGTCTTCTTCTATTCCCTGCAGGCGCTGGGCAGCATCGCCAACGCCTATGGTTACCGCGCTTGGCAAGTCCGTCAGACCTTCGCTTTCTTCAGCGAAACCTATGTGGCCGAGCTCGCCGCCCGAGGCATTGAGATCGAAGCGATTCTGGCGCAGATACGGGATAATTCGACTTTTCTGCCGCACGCAATGGCGTTGCTCGGGACGCATCTGCAGGCGCCCTATCACTACGCGACCATCGACAGCCAGAGTCTGGCCCGAGCCTGGGCCGAGAGCGCCAGCAAGGAATGATTTCATCGGCGACAAGGCCCGGTGATTCATCAATTCTTGAATATTGCCCAGACAGGATGGCGATGCCGCCCGCTCAAAGGGATAAGAGATGTCCTTCCCTGTTCCCGTCGCCCTCATGGTCTTCAACCGCCCGGCCCACACGGCGATCATGTTCGAGGCGATCAGAAACCTTCGCCCCCTGACGCTTCTGGTGATCGCGGACGGACCGCGCCCCGATCATGCGACCGATGCGGAACGCTGCGCCGAGGTGCGCCGCATCGTCACCGCGATCGACTGGCCCTGCGACGCGAGGATCAATTTCGCCGACACCAATATGGGGTTGAAGGAGCGCGTGGTCTCCGGATTGAGCTGGGTCTTCGAGCTGACCGAGCAAGCCATCATCATCGAAGATGATTGCCTGCCTGATCCTTCCTTCTTTCCGTACTGCCAGGAATTGCTGGAGCGCTATGCCAACGACCAGCGCGTCATGAGCATCTCGGGCAACAATTTCCAGTTCGGCGCGACCCAATTCCCGCACAGCTATTATTTCTCGCGCCATTTCCATTGCTGGGGCTGGGCAAGTTGGCGGCGCGCCTGGCGGCTGTATGATTCGGCAATGCCGTTCTGGCCGGAACTGAAGCAGGATGGCTGGCTGGAAAGCTTCGTCATGGACCAGGGCGAACTGCGCCATTGGCATAACAATCTCGACAATGTCTATACCGGCCGGGTCAACACCTGGGACGTCCAGTTCAGTTACTCGGTGCTGCGCCACAATGGGCTCAACATCAATCCTGCGGTCAATCTGGTGTCGAATATCGGCTTTGGTGCCGATGCCACCCACACCATCCAGACCTCGCCGTTCGACAATGTTCCCAGCACGCCGATGCTGTTTCCGCTGGTCCATCCGCCGCATATGGTGCGGAATTTTTTCGCCGACGACAATTATGCCCGCACCGCCTTCCGCGTGGCGCGGCAATATATCTGGTAACCGTTCGGCGCCGCCCACAGGACGCTTCCCCCGCGCCCCGGCAATACAACCGCCCCGGACTGCTGTGCCGAGGCGCGCGTAGGAGAGTAGTAAATGGCCCCTGTCATCAACCGCGATACCGTGACCCTGGGTGAGGAGGAACTTCGCCAATCGCTCGCTTGGCTTTCGGCGCATCCGGAAAAACTCCTGACCATCCCGGAAATTGGTAATTTTCTGGCCCAGATCAATGCGCGCATCGCCGCGGAAAAAGGCGAGATTCGCTCCGTACAGGGCGGCCGGGTCGGCACGGTCGAGCACAATCTGGGTGCTTTGCAGGGCGGTATCGGCATGAACCGCGGCAGCCAACTGCTATTTTCCATCCGCGCCGACAATTTCGTCTGGAAAAATTCGCGCCATTTGCGGGTGCTCATCGTCGGCCCGCGCGACGAATCAGAAATCTTCACCTGGATCGGCTTCGATTTCGACAAGAAGAATATCGTCGGCCTAGACCTCATATCCTATTCAGATTTCGTCTCATTGGGAGACATGCACAAGATCCCGTTCGACGATGATCATTTCGACATCGCCGTCCTGTCTCACTGCCTGAATTACACCCATGAGCCGGCCACAGTCTGCGCAGAGATCAGCCGAGTCCTGCGGGATGGCGGCGTGGCGGTGGTCGGTGACGAATACACCTCCAGCGCGGTCGTCGAGACGTCGAAGCACCTGACCGAGACGAGCCGAAATCACTGGGTTCGCGCCGCCGATCTTGAGGCGCTGTTCGGTGCCTCGTTCGGCGAAACGATCTTCCGCACCGACCCCATCCCCCCCTTCACCGACGCAGTCGGCAAACGGCTCGTCTCCGCCTTTCGCATCAAGAAGCACGCCTTGCCCAACCGGGTGATCGATTCCTTCTTCGACGAGATCGCCGCCATCGATTTGTGCCGCGCCCACCTTGCGAACACGGACGATGCAACTCTGCCGGCGGAAATCCGACATTCCATTGGAGTACAGCTTGCCGCTCATGAGACGATGCTGCGCGAGCGGCGCTCGTCCGCCGCAGCGCCGGCGTTGCTCCGCCACAACAGCACCATCACCGGCGGAACTCTGGAGAAACTGCTGGGGGAGACGCTTCGGCAGGCGGCGCCGCCCGGGCTCGGACGTTTGCTGCCAGGGTGCACGGCGCTGCCCGCATCGCCTTTCGCGGCAGAGCCCCTTGCCGAGGCAAGCGCGACATTGGCCCGGGAGGGCTGGCTGCAGCCTGAGGGGACGGTGTCTGACGACCTTATCGAGCGACTTCGCGCTGGCGAAACGACAGCGCTGACCGAAATCATGCTCGACCCGTGGCTCCTGGAGCTCGCAGAAAACCATCTCCACTGCACACCGGTCGTGCTCGGCCAACGGGAGACACAGGCGGCAATGGCATTCCAGCGACGCAAAACTCTGCTCGCCGAAATACGCCTGTTCCTGTTCCTCGAAGAACGCACAAGCGCTTCCTTGCGCTATATCGCGGGCTCTCACGCCGTCGTCACGCCGGAATTCCATCGGCAATTCGAGTGGAGCGAGTCCGAGGCTCTGCAGGCGTTCGGCACCGACCGGGCGATCTCGGTCCCGCTGCGTCGGGGGAAAGTACTGCTCATCGATGGCAATGGCCTGCTGGCCGGGGAGCCGGCATTGACGGAGGGGCAAGGTGTCGTTGAAATCGGCTATGCGAATTCCTGCTTCGGCGCCAGCCCGGTCGCCTGGCCGATCGACGCGCTGCGCGGCCCCTATCCCGAATTTCTATTGGCGACCTTCCCTCGCCTGTTTCAGCCCTGCTTTCTCAGGCCGGCAGGGTGATCAGTCGAAGCGCATGACAAGGCGCGGGTAAGTCCGGCCGAGCGTCTCGACCAGCGCGTTCTCCGCGCGACGAAACGCCATCGGATAATGCTTGCCGGCGCAGCTGTTGGAATATTCGATCTGGAACATCAGGCGCCGGCCGCGCTTGACCGGCAGACCTTTGTGGATACCGCGCGTGTCGGCCAGGAACATCGTGCCTGCGGGGCCGATGATCTTGCGGATCGCCCCGGCCGGATAGGCCGACACCACCTCTTCGTCGCTGAAACGACCATCTCGCCATAGCGTGTCCGGCTTGGTGCGATGCGACCCCGCAACATAGACGTGCGGACCGCTCTCATCGTCGACATCGGTGAGATAGACGAAGAATTTGATAAAGGAAATTCGGTCCTTGTCGGCATGGAATAGCTGGGCCGAACGCGACATCTCTTCCTCGTCCGGCGCGCCAGGAAAGGTGGCATAAGCGTAGATCGAATCCATCACTGGCTGGCAGCGGAGATAACGCCCCACGATTGCGAGCAATGCGGGGTCGGCAACCACGTGCCAGGGCGCATCGTCGGCATAGAGGCCGCGTTCGTCGACCATATATCGGGCGCGAGTCTTGTCGGCTGCCGCCAGACTGGTCCAGTCGCCACCATACTGGTCGCGCAGCGGCGTCCGTTCCACCAGCTCAGTCAGCCGACGAAGCCCCTCGGCCGGCATCGGCCGGTCGAAAAGATGGACGCCATCGCGATCGAGACACTGGCAAACCTGCTCGATTTCAGCCGCGGTGATGTCGCCGAGCAAAGGGGAAGCGAGGTCGGCCGCGGGCGGCGGCGGGAAAATCTCGCAGATCTTTGCCTCGACGATCTGATCGATCCAGCCCCGTGTCGCGCAGCAGATCTGCCGCATGGCCTGGTAGCCGGCCTCGGTGAAAGGCTCGCCGCGCGTCATCCCGGCATAGGCCTCCACAAAGGCGTCGAGCACATTCTGTGTTTGCGGATCGGGCACCTTGAGGACCGACCGCAACATATCGACGACCGGAGTCTCGCGCGCCAGCAGTTCAAGGCGCGAGGGGGAAGCGATAGTAGCGGTCATTCGACTCTCCTTTATTCGTTCAGGAAGATCGGCTCCGCGATCTCGATCGGACTATCCTGCAGGCCGGCGAGAGCGGTGATGATTGGCGCCCCGGATCCGCCGGTCGCGCGCAGGGCTGGTATCAGCTGCTCGATCAAATGGTCACGGCGCCAGACGGCGAGGCCAAGACCGCTCAAACCATCTTCCAGACCAGGCGCCTGGGCGAACAGCGTTGACAGCGAGTCGGGCGTCAGCGCCGAAACGCTGAGGCGGGCCGGACGGAACTGGTCTCGTAGCCTGAACCAGCCGGTCAGCGGCAGAGCGATCTGATCGTCGGACATAGTTGCCAGTTTGCTTCGCAGCCGCGTCGCGAACACGCCGTGGGGGGTGAAGCGATCCGAGCCGACCCACACCCAGCTTTCCTCGGCGCCCCGCAACGCCTTTTCCAGAGAGTCGAGGCGGTCGTCACCGGCGGCTAGTGACTGGCGGCGCCAACCGGTTCCATAGAGCGGGCGCCAGGATGAACCGAACGTCAATAGAGCAAGTTCGGGTCCGGGCGGCGCGGGATACACAGACACGCTGGCGCGCGCGGCCGCCAGCGTCGCATCACGCTCGGCGAACCGCGCGACGCACGCTTCGGCATAGGCCCGTTCGGCCTGATCTGAGCGCGCGCGATGCGCGGCATCGGGATGAGCATAGAGCCGCTCGCGGCCAGCCAGCACCTCGCACAGCCGGTCGATGGCGGGATCGAAGCCGGGCACCAGCACAGCGGGATCCCTCACCTCAAGCCGATGGGCGTAGATCTCGCGCATCGAGACGGCCCGGAACTGGACCGCCTTGCGCAGATAGAGGTCATAGACCGAGCGCAGGCAGTGGCGCAGATCGTCGCGAGTCATCTTGCGGCCGGACAGAATCACCTCGCGGACGGTTCGGGCCAACTCGTGGTCCGAGAGAGACCGCATGACGAACGGAAAACGCTCCATCTCGGTGGGAACAATTTCTGCCACCGGTCCGCAAATGGTCGGCACTCCGCTGGCCATCAATTCGAGACCGACCGAACTGATCAAGGCGATCGCGGCATCGAGATAGGGATATAGCGCAGTCGAGGGGATCGGATCGTTGGGCATGATGATGCGGACATTGTCGCGCGCCCCCCCGCTCTGACGATAGGCCATCATCAAGCCATCGAGTTCCGGCGGGAAGCTAGGACCGCCGCCGATCGCAGGATGATGACGCACGATCAGATAGTGACCGCTGTCGCGCAGCAGATCGGCGATACGGTTGATCAGGTCGAATTGCTGCGCGACATCGCCGTAAGCCGGCCAGAGGCAGATCTCGTCCGGCGAGGTGGTGAAATACCCGACCAGCTTGGCGTCGCGCGGCACATCGAGCAGATCGAAGAAATTCTGGTCGAGATCGGTAAAGCCCGAATAATAGGATTTCCAATTCACCCCCTTGCCTTTGAGCTTGAGGGACAACAGGCGATCCAACGCCTCGATTTCCTGCTCGTCGAGCGGGATATCCGCCCAGGCGGCCTTTTCCGCTTGGCGATAGGCGCTATCGATCGAATTCACGTCCTGGAAGAAACTGAAGCTGTTCTCGACCCGCCCCCGTTCATGTACGGCGACCTTAAGCCCGAGATCATGGGCGGCCGTCAGCGCTGCGCGGTAGGGATACATGCGGCCATTGAACAGAAACAGGCTGGTAATGCCCAAGCGCAGGATGGCCCGCCGCACCGCGATGTAGCAGATCACTGCATCCGCCAGGAAGTGGCGATGCGCGGCAACGATTTCCGGCGCGCTGGCACTGGCAAGCGAGCTGATGCGGGCGTGGGTGTAGAGATTGGACAGCACCAACTCGCCGGCCGGAATCTCCTGATACCGAGCCTCGGGCAAGGCATCGACCGAAAGTTCCTCGGCCCAGCGGGCGATCTCTTCTCTCTCGGGCCGCGACAGCCAGTCCACGATGCGGCTTTCGGGCGTCGCGAACGGCGCGAAAAGCTCCTTGTGCCCCTGCTGGCAGGCTTGGCAATTCCAGTCGGTTCGGTCGCTGACACAGGGTCGAAACAGACCGTCACAGGTCATGACATGCGAATCGGCGCCGCGCTGGCGCAGCGCCGATGCCACCACGGCATCGAGCTGATGATGAACCCCCCACGAGCCGAAGGGGGCGAAGAATAGAACGCGCGTCTGAGCCGGCAATGCCTGATCTGCGCCCTGTCCGAGGGCAGGGAGCAGGGCATTGAGGAAATCGGCGGCATGACGCTCGGAAGCGGGCTCCTCGAGCAGGGTCACCGCCCCCAGCGCGGACTTCATATCCGACAGAATGGCGGCGATCGTCGCGGTCGCCGCAGCGAAGCGGGCCGAGACGCCCTGGCGCATGCCCAAATCGCCAACTATACGGGACACCAGGTCCGACGCCAGTGGGTCCGCCACCGCCCAGCTGCGCAAAGGCGTGGCACAGAAGCGCAGCATAAGGGTTGGTTTCGGCGCCGGTTGGGCATCGAACCAATCCTGCAGGGCAAGCAGGTTTGCCGCGTCGGCAGCGTTGATCAGCACCAGATCGGGCGAGTCGAGGACGGGCAGATCGAGGCGGCGCAAGGCCTGCAGCGACGCTTCGTTGGCCAGACGCAGCGCCGTCGTCCCATCCGGGGCGGCGATCACCGATCCGGCCTGTATCCTGTAGAGGTCGACAGACTCCAGCGGCTGGCGGATCGCGCCGCGCAGGCGGGCGAGCTCTTCGCCGCCCCACCCCGCGTCGCTGGACGAGAAGTCGATGATCAACAGGCGCATCCGGGTCTCCTCAGCGCGGCGAGCCGGCCGCATCTGCACCCTTAATCCCTACAAGGTTACGATTCCGTCAACGGAACGGTTCCTGCCATTCATGGTAGCTTAAGATTTGCCCGCTTAGCCTCTGCGATCACGCACCGGCCTTTGCGATCAGGGATTGAGATGATCTCCAGCACCACTGACCACCCCCCGGCACTGGCAGGCGCCAGCGTCGACCATCTGGTTCAGCGTGCCGTCGCCTTGCTGCAGGAGGGCCATGCCGAGGCCGCGTTCGACCCTCTGCGCCGCGCCCAGCTGATCACGCCGGAACGAGCCGACACCTACAGCCTGCTGGGAGCGATTCTCGCGCAGGCCGGACCCGGCTTTTCCGGGCCGGCCCTTGGCGCCCTGCTGCGCAGCGTCAGCCTGGCCCCGGACCAACCCCTGGTTCAATCCATGCTGGCCCGGCTGCTGGCGGCGCGCGGCTTGCCCGATGCGGCGATCCCCTATTATGCCCGGGCAGCTGAACTCGATCCGTCGCCCGACCATGTCAGCCTGCTGCTCGCCAATCTTCTCGGGTGCGACTCGGTCTCGGCTGCGGCCTGCGCCTTGGAACATCGGCGGCTTGGCGCCCTGTTCGACCAACTGGGCGCCGCGTCGCGGCAGTCCCGGCCAGGGCCGGCGCCAAACGGCCGGCACCGCATCGGCTTCGTCGCGCCCGATTTCGGCACGCCGCTGATGACGAGCTTTCTGCAGCCGCTGTTGCGTAAGCTCGACCGCTCGCGGTTCGACATAATCCTCTATTCGGGCGCGATCCTGCCGGTCGCGGTCGAGGGGCTGGCCGATCTTTGGCGCGACACCCGCGCCGTTCCGGATGACGATCTGGCCCGATTGATCGCCGCCGATGGGATCGCAACGCTGATCGACCTGGCCGGTCATTCACCGGGCAATCGCCTGACCGTCTTCGCACGACGTCCCGCCCCGGTGCAGATGAGCTGGCTGGGATATCCCTGCACGACCGGCCTGGCGAGCATCGATTACCGCCTGGTCGATTGGCTGACCGATCCCGAAGGAACCGACGATCAGGCTAGCGAAACCTTGCTGCGGCTACCTGGCGGATTCGTCTGCTATGAACCGCCCGAGGACGCACCGCTTCCGGTCATGCCGGCCGGCGGACTGGTGTTCGGCTGTTTCGAGGACCCGGCCACCATCACGGCCCGGAACATCGCGCTGTGGAGTCGGCTGTTGCAGCGGCTTCCTGCCGCCCGCCTGCTGCTCGGTCATGAGCGACTGCCGGATCCCGGCTTGCGGCAGACCCTGCAGGACAGGTTCGCCGCCTGCGCCATCGCCGCCGACCGGCTGATCTTCACCGAAAACGCCGCCTATGAGCGCGTCCATATCGGCCTCGCCTCAAGTCTATGCAACGACGCCCGCGCCATATGCGACAGCCTATGGATGGGAATCCCCGTCCTGGCGCTGGCAGGCGACCGGCATGCGGCGAGGATTGCACCGGCCCTGCTGGCCCGGGCCGGTCTAGACATGCTGGTGGCCCGCTCCGAAGAAGACTATATCGCGATCGCCTCCCGCCTGGCCGAAGATCCCGGGGAGCTGGATACGCTGCGTCGAACCCTGCGCGATCTGGTCGCATCGTCACCCCTGTGCGACGCCGTCGCCTTCGCCCGCGCTTTCGAAACGGCATTGCTGGACAGCGCCAGCGCTTCGCGTACCGACATCGGCTCGCTGCTGACGGGAGTCTCGGCTCTGCTGGAGCAGTATGGAACGATGCCGAGCGAACAGGCTCTGACGCCCCTGCGAGCCAGCCGCAACCAGCTGGCCGGCGCACTGCTCGATATGCCCCCCGGCGCCAGCCTTCCCTTGGACGCCCTGGTTGCGGTCAGCCAGGGCCTGACCCAGACCGGCCTCAAGACGGTCTTGTCGGGCCAGGAAGAGATGGATCTGCTGGCGCGCGCCCGACAGGCATTGGCGCAAACCGGCGA
>Ga0116226_10006025_pt1 | contig 10866 bp, 6 predicted proteins | sample S1TSphfallax_FD_89692 | JGI IMG/M metagenome (GOLD analysis project Ga0116226, IMG submission 89692) | Host-associated microbial communities from peat moss isolated from Minnesota, USA - S1T2_Fa - Sphagnum fallax MG | ecosystem: Host-associated > Plants > Peat moss > Unclassified | place: USA...
AGCCACGGTGTTCAGCGACTGGGCGAAGGCGGTCTTCAGGGTGGTTTGGCCGAGGCTCTCGCCCTCGAAGTTCTGCGGCGTCCAGCCGTTGATGGTCACCGGTTCGTCCACCACCGCCTCGTCCGGCGTGTGGCCGGCGTTCATGGCCGTCAGATAGACGAAGGGCTTCCAGGACGAGCCCGGCTGGCGCTTGGCCTGCACCGCCCGGTCGTACTGGCTCTCGCCATAGTCGATCCCGCCCACCAGCGCCCGCACCCGGCCGAGGGCGTCGAGGGAAACGAGGGCGCCCTGCTGCACGCCGAGGCGCGCGTTGCGCTCCACCGTGGTCCGCAGGGCGTTGGCGGCGAGGCCCTCCAGAGGCATGTCGAGGGTGGTTTCGACGATCAGGTCGTTATGCGGCTGGCCGCCGACGATCATGCGGTGCACCTGGGCGTCGGCCCAATCGACGAAATACTGCGCCGCGCCGGAGGTGGCGCTCTTGAACGCCCGCGCCGGATGTTCGAGGGCGTGCTGCTTCTGCCCCTCGGTGATCGCGCCGGTCTCCACCATGGCGTCCAGCACCAGGCGCGCGCGCGCCGCCGAGGCCTCGGGGTCTTCGATGGGGCTATAGTGGGTCGGCGATTTCAGCACCCCCGCCAGGGTGGCCGCCTCCGCGATGGTCAGGGCCGAGGCCGGCTTGCCGAAATAGCGCTCCGCCGCCGCCTGCAGCCCATAGGCGCCGGCGCCGAAATAGACTCGCGAGAGGTAGAGGGAGAGGATCTGCTTCTTAGTGTAGCGCCGCTCCAGCTGCACCGCGAGGACGATCTCCTGCGCTTTGCGCTCCAAGGTCTGATCCGGCGTCAGGAACAGGTTGCGGGCGAGCTGCTGGGTGATGGTGGAGGCGCCCTGCGTCGGGCGCCCGGTCATGGCGTCCTTCACCAGCGCTCTAGCGATGCCGATGGGGTCCACGCCGTCGTGCTCGTAAAAGCGCCGATCCTCGATGGCGACGAAGGCGGCGGGCACATAGGCCGGCAGGCGGTCCACGTCCACCGGCGCGCCCGACTGGCTGCCGCGGATGCCGATCACCGCGCCGGACCGGTCGAGATAGGTGATGGACGGCTGGTGATGCATCTGCATCAGATGGTCGATGTCGGGCATGCCCGAGAGCGCCGCCGCCAGGGCGATAGAGGTCAGCAAGGTTCGCCGCTCCAAATGACCGCGCCGGTCCCAGACGCGCAGGACTTCCCCCGCCGCCTATCTGGCCCCGCCCATGCCGCGCGCCAATATAATTCGCCGTAACCTTTCGCCGCGCGGGCTTGGGCTTATCTCAAGCCCGTGACCCGGAACCGGGTGTCGGGCCCGCCTGTTAAGCGTAGGCATTTCAAAGGTGATCCATGGCTGAAACCGCAGGCGACATGCTCGTCGACACCCTTTGCCGCTGGGGCGTCGATACGGTGTTCGGCATCCCCGGCGACGGCGTGAACGGGATCATCGAGGCCCTTCGCAAGCGCCAGGACGAGATCCGCTTCATCCAGACCCGGCATGAAGAGGCCGCCGCTTTCATGGCCTGCGCCCACGCCAAGTTCACCGGACGCCTCGGCTGTTGCCTCTCCACCTCCGGGCCGGGGGGCGTGCACCTCCTGAACGGGCTCTACGACGCCAAGATGGACGGCCAGCCGGTGATCGCGGTGACGGGGCTGCAGTTCCACGACCTCCTCGGCACCTTCACCCAGCAGGACGTGGCGCTGGACAAGCTGTTCCAGGATGCGTGCGTCTATAACGAGCGGATCATGGGGCCGGCGCACGTGGAGAACGTGGTCGAGCTCGCCTGCCGCACCGCCCTGGCGCGCCGCCAGCCGGTGCATGTGACCATGGCGGTGGATCACCAGTCCACGCCCCTGAAACGCGACACGCCGTCGGAGCGCAACATCCGCCACCACGTCTCCCACCAGATGACCTGGGGCGTGACCAAGCCCCTGGACGAGCACCTGCAGCGGGCGGCGGAGACGCTGAACGAGGGCCGCCGCGTGGCGATCCTGGCCGGGCAAGGGGCGCTGGATTGCGAGGCCGAGCTTTCTCAGGTCTCTGAGCGCCTCGCCGCGCCGGTGACCAAGGCGCTCCTCGGCAAGGCGGCGCTGCCGGACGACCATCCCAACTGCACCGGCGGCGTCGGCCTGCTGGGCTCCTCGGCCTCGCAGGAGGCTTTGGATGGGTGCGACACGCTCCTGATCGTCGGCTCGACCTTTCCCTACATCGAATTCTACCCTCGCCCCGGCCAGGCGCGGGGCGTGCAGATCGACGTCGATCCGCAGCGGATCGGCCTGCGCTATCCGGTGGAATGCGGCCTGGTCGGCGACGCCAAGCTGACGCTGCAGGCGCTGATCCCGCTCCTGGACCGCAAGAGCGACCGCACGTTCCTGGAAGAAACACAAAAGGCCAAGGCGGGCTGGGACGCGACCCTCGCCGAGCGCGGCAAGCCGGATCAGGCGCCCATGCGCGGGGACGTGGCGGTGGAGGCGCTGAACCGCCTCTTGCACGACCGGGCCGTGGTCACCACCGACTGCGGGGTCAACACCGCCTATGCCGCGCGCCACCTGCGCATGCGCTCGGGGATGATGTTCTCCACCTCCGGCACGCTGGCCAGCATGGGGGCCGGCCTGCCCTACGCCATCGCCGCCAAGCTGGCCCATCCGGGTCGCCAGGTGGTCTCGGTGGTGGGCGACGGCGGCCTGACCATGCTGATGGGCGAGATGGCCACCGCCAAGAAGTACGGCTGCGACGTGAAGCTCGTGGTGCTGAAGAACAACAGCCTCGGCCAGATCAAGTGGGAGCAGATGGCCTTCCTCGGCAACCCGGAATACGCCTGCGAGCTGGAGCCCATCGACTTCGCCGCCGTCGCCCGCGGCTTCGGCTGGCGCGCCTTCTCCGTGGCCGACCCGCACGCTATGGAGGCCGCTCTGGTGGAAGCTCTCGCCGCGCCCGGTCCTGTGCTGGTGGAGGTGGAGGTCGACCCGAACGACCCCCTCCTGCCGCCCAAGATCAAGAGCAAACAGGCGCTGAACCTCGCCAAGGCCCTGCTGCGCGGCACGCACGACGGCGACAAGATCGTCAGGAACGCCGTCGCCGACCTGACGCGCGAGGGAGTGTGATTCCCTGGCCGAAGCGCCGCCCCCGGAGCGCGGCTAGGATGCGCCTGTGGTCTATCGGTCGCCAACCTGACGTCATCGCGTTAGGAAAGCAGACTTGGACCCGGAACAAATTCAAATGCCAGTCGAGCCGAGACGACATGCGAGCCCTGTTGCTCGGATCGCAGGCCTGATCGCTCTTGCGGTGAGCGCCGCCCTTACGGGCTGCGCGGCAGCGGGGAACATTCCTTTGGCGCAGGATGTGGACGTGAGCCGCCTTTACGGCGGCTGGCACATCGTCGCGACCATCCCGAATAGCTTCGAGCGCGGCATGGTGGCGCCCTACGACGTTTACTCTCCCGGTCCCGATGGGTCTATTCGAGAGGATTTTTACGTCAGGCACGCTTCGTTCGCCGCACCCGTCAAACACTTCGTCGTCCGAGATTTCGTGAAACCCGGCACCGGCGGCGCCGCCTGGCAGGTGCAGATTTTCTGGCCGCTCCGACTGCCGTTCCTCGTCCTCTATGTCGATCCAGCCAATCGGTACGTGATTTTCGGCGAGAATAACCGAAAGCTGGGCTGGATCTACGCGCGGGACTCCAAGCTGTCGGACACGGATTACCAGGCGGCGTTCGGCCATCTGGCGAGCCTCGGCTATGACCCGTTGAAATTCCGCAAGATCGTTCAAACCCCCGATCAAATCGGTCAGCCCGGGTTCTGGAACGACGGTGTTCGTTGACGGGCTCATAGCCCTGCGTGAAGAAGGGCCATCCGATCCTTTATCGCCGCGTTGAAGCGATCCAGGCGAACCCTTGAGGACTTGCTCCTCCGGCGGCGTCGGTTCAAAAAGGCGCGCGGACTCGCTCAGTTCCGAGCGGCGCCAACGTGCGGGTGGGAGCTTTGGTGCGGAGCGAGGTGCGGGGACGGGGACTTCTGAGCCCCCGCGCGGTTATCGCGCTTATTCTGCTGCTGACGGTCTGCAAGTTCGTCGTGGCGGCGCTTACGCCCGTGGCCTTCGATGAAGCGCTCTATTGGCGCTACTCCAAACACCTGGCCGCGGGGTTCATCGACCACCCGTTCATGAATCCGCTGATGATCCGGATCGGCACGAGCCTGTTCGGAGACGATCCCTTCGGCGTCCGGGTCATGGCGGTCAGCCTCGGTTTGCCGGCGAGTTGGGCGGTATGGCGCGCCGCCGAGGCGTTGTTGCCGATCGAAGACATCGGTGCGACCGCGGCCCTGATGTTCAACCTGACCGTAGTGTCGTCGGTGGGGTCGATCATCGCCACCTCCGATCAACTGGTGGTGACGGCGGCCGCCTTCATCCTCTTTTGCCTCGCCAAGCTGAACCAGACCGGGCGCGGCCCGTGGTGGCTTGCCGTCGGGGCCGCCATGGGCGTGGGCCTCTGCTGCAAATACACGACCCTGTTCTTCGGCGCCGGCGTCCTGGTTTGGCTGGCGATGACGCCGGGTCGGCGGCGCTGGTTCCTCAGCCCCTGGCCCTATGCCGGCGGAGCGCTCGCCGTGGTGGTCTTCTCTCCCGTGCTGCTTTGGAATGCGACCCACGGCTGGGAGTCCTTCATCTATCAGTCCGGCCGCCTGACCGTTTATGATTGGTCCGGGCGCTATTTCGGGGAGTTCCTCCTCGATCTGATCGCCCTCGCGACCCCGCCGATCTTCATCCTGGGCGTCGCCGGGATCGTCGCCAAGCCGGCGTCCGAGCCGGTCGGGGCGCGCGCGCTTCTGGCGTCGCTCATGGGGCCGATGCTGCTCTACTTCGCTTGGCACGCGACCCATGTGCGGGTTCAGGGCAACTGGCCGGAGCCGGTCTACCCCGCCTTCTCCGTCGCCGCCGCTCTGGCCGCGCGGCGCTGGTCGCCCAGCACGGGCTGGCTCGACGCCCTTGCGCGATGGTCCGCGAGGCTGGCGGCGCCCATCGGCCTTGGGATCGCGGCCCTGATCTATCTGGAGGTGACCACGGGGCTCATCCCCCTCGGCGCCCATGACCTGCGCGGCCGGGCCCTCGGCGTCGGCTGGCCGGCCGTCGCCGATCAGATCGACGCCATCCGGGTGCGGTCCGGCGCGCGGGGCATCCTCACCACGGACTATACCCTCGACAGCTGGATCAAATTCTATCTGCCCTCGCACACGCCCGTGGAGCAGATGGACGAGCGGGTGCGCTGGACCAACGAGCCGGAGCCCGACGCCCGGGCGTTCTCCGGCCCCCTCATTTATGTCTGCGATCACTCATGCTGGAAATTGCCCCGCGTGCGCAGCCGTTTCGGGGATGTGCGCCTGGTCGCCACCGTCGATCGCCTGAGCCGCGGCCGGGCTGTGTCCCACTACCAGATCTATCGGTTGGCCAACCCGATCGGCCCGGTGTTCGACGTGGCGCGAGACATCCCGCAGGCGGACCATAATGACTGAGGCTCCCGCGGCGCGCGCGGGGGGCGGTCTTCGCGATGCCCTTCATCCTGAAGTGTCCGTCGTCGTCCCCTGCTATAATGAAGAGGGCAACGTCGAGGCCCTGCATCGTCGACTTTCCGCCGCCTGCCGTGACGCGGTCGGTGACGCCTATGAGATCGTCCTGGTCAACGATGGGTCCAGGGACGCCACCTGGCCCGCCATCGTGGCCCGCCAGGCCCTCGATCCCAATCTGGTCGCCGTCGATCTGTCGCGCAATCACGGCCATCAGCTGGCGCTCAGCGCCGGCCTGTCTGTGGCCCGCGGCGACAAGGTCTTGATCCTGGACGCCGATCTTCAAGACCCGCCGGAACTGCTCGGCGCGATGCTGGCGCTGATGGCTGAGGGCCATGACGTGGTCTATGGCCTACGCGTGCACAGGAAGGGCGAGACCGCCTTCAAGCGCTGGTCCTCCAAACTGTTCTATCGGCTGCTGCGGTATCTGTCCGATGTGCCCATGCCGCTGGATGCGGGAGATTTTCGCCTGATCTCAAGGCGCGTGGTCGATCTTCTCCTATCCATGCCCGAGCAGGGCCGCTTCCTGCGCGGCATGATCGCCTGGACCGGGTTCTCGCAAGTCCCCCTGCCTTACACGCGCGAGCCGCGGCTTGCAGGAAGGTCGAACTATCCGCTTTTGCGCATGATCGCCTTCTCGATGGATGCGATCACCGCCTTCTCCATCCGCCCCCTGCGGATCGCGGTGCTGCTGGGCGCGAGTTTCGGCGCCTGCGGGCTGCTGCTCCTCGCATACACCTTCTACAGCTGGGCGACGGGTACGGCGGTTTCCGGCTGGACCAGCCTGATGGCGACGGTCCTCTTGCTGGGAAGCGCTCAACTGACTGTGCTTGGGATCATCGGCGAGTACGTCGGCCGCCTCGTCCTGGAATCCAAAGGCCGACCGCTGTTCATCATCCGCGAAATCCTGGGCCGCTCGCAGACCCTTGAGGCCGGCGTGTCGAGGTTCGACCTCGGCGGCGGCGCCCATCTGCCGGAGGCGACGCCGGCGTCCGGCGCTGCGACACCAGACGGCGTCGTAGCTGCGCGGTGATGGGGGCGGGGTGGTTCGCATCAATCCGCTGAAAGAGGGCGTAAGGGCCGAGGCTGAGGGGGCACGCCCTCTCCCTCAACCCACACCAATCGCAATAGGATCACGCTCCACCAGGCCGGCTCGCCCCTAGAGCATCGCGCCGAAAAGTGGCTACCGGTTTTCGGTAAAAAGCGATGCTCAATCAAATAGCTAGAGCAACATGCCTGATTCTCGGATCAGGCATGTTGCTCTAAAAGTCCGCTCTGAGGCTTACTCCCACCGTCCGCGGGCGCAACGGGGTCGTCTGGCGCACCACCCGGATCGAGAACGGATCGCCGTAGGCGAAGGTGTTTGCAACGGCGTTAGCGGGATTGGAGACGAAGGCCGACAGTTTCAGGTTTCGCCAGATCACCCCGGCGTTCAGCTTGCTCGACCAATAGTTTCCCATGGTCCCATAGGTCTGGGCGTCGAAACTGATGGTCGATCGGCCGACATAGGCCGCTTCGCCGTTGAAAAACCCGCGCACCTCTCTGGTCAACGGGCGCTCATAGTTGGCGTCCAAGCCGAAGGAGCCCTTCGAGACCCCCGGCAGGCTGGCGTCGGCGAGGGCGGGAAAGGCCGCGTTGCGGGCGATCAGTTCGGGATCGTTGTAGGCGCCGTCGATCCTCAGGGTCAGGCCGGGGAACGGTTCGCCGACGGCCTCGATTTCGACGCCCTTGTTGACGCCGTCGCCCACATTGGCGGTGAAGGGGAGACCCGAGGGAAGAAGCTGGTCGGTTTGGATGTTGCGCCAAGCGTCGTAGAAGACGTCGGCCCGCAGCTTCAGGCGGCCGGTGAAGAGGCTGAGCTTGGCGCCCACCTCGTCATTCCACAGACGGTCGCCGGTGAACCGCTGGAACGGTTCCTGGCCAGACCCAACGGCGCCGAACACCTGCGAAGCGGGACCGCTGGTGTTGACGCCCCCGCCTCGATAGCCCTCCGTCGCTTGGGCATAGACCATGGCCGAGGGGCTGAGATCATAGCGAACCACCACCTTCGGCGCGAGCCCGCGATTGTCGACGCCGTCGTCCACACGGCGCACTTCGAGGCCAGACTGCACGATGGCGTTGGTTGCCGAGCGATAGGCGAAGACGCGGCCGCCGAGGGTGACGAACAGCGGCGCGATCGGGTTCCAGGTGACCTCGCCATAGGCCGCATATTCGCTGTTGAGGTCGTGCCTCGTCTCCTTATAGGCGGCGGGCGCCGAGGGGACCGCGACCGAGGAGAGGGTGGAAAGGCTCAGCTCCCTGTCCGAGAGGGCGTAGAGGCCCGTCAGCCATTGCAGCCGCGAGGGTCCGCTGGAGGCCAAGGTGATCTCCTGGCTGAAGAGGTCCTTATCGTCCGCCTCGTTGAACGCGGCAGGACCGGCCTCAAGGGTCGGGAACGACGCCGCCGCGTCGGTGGCGTCATACTGGCTGTCCAGCTGATGGCGGACATAGGCGGTGGTGGACTTCAAACGCCATGTGGCGCCGCCGCCGGCGACGACCAGCGCCGTCTCGCTGAAGTCGTTGTCGTGCGGCTCTTGCACATCGACATCCCGCTGCAGCGGTCCGACGTCGCCGGTGGCGTACTGGGTGTCGTTGGCGTTGATCGACTGGGTCAGTTCGCTGAGCGTCACCGTCCACCCCGGCGCCAAGGCGAGCAGCAACTGGCCCCGCTGGCCGGACCTGAAGGACTGGTTGACGTGGTCCTTGCCGAGGTTGACGTCGTCGAGATAGCCGCCGTTTTCTTCGCTATAGCCGGTGACGCGAAGCGCAAGGCGCCCTGAAAGGATGGGCAGGTTGATCATCCCCTGGAACACCGAACTCGGCGCGCCCCCCTCTGTTTCGGCGCCGCTGGCCTCCAAGGACGCCGAGTAGGCGGTCAGATCGGCCTTCTTGGTGATGATGTGGATGACGCCGCCGATGGAGCCCGCGCCGTAGAGCGCCCCTTGAGGACCGCGCAGAACCTCCACATCCTCCACATCGACCAGGCGCAGGTCCGGGTTCGGTGCGTTGTAGGATAGAGGGACATCGTCGAGATAGACGCTGACGGTGGATTGGGTGCGGCCGGTGAACACCCCGTCGGAAAGGCCCCGAAGGATGATCTTGTCCCGGCCGAGCCCGAGGTTGGTCACCGTCATCCCCGCGATAAAGGGGGTCAGATCCTCCAGGCTTGCGGTTCTGGATTGGTCCAACAGAGCCGCGTCGATGCGGGTGACATCGCTGGGCGACCGATCGATCAATTCGCGCCGGCGCGCCGCGGTGACCACCACCTCCCCGACCGGCGTCGCCTGGTCCACGGTCTGGGCGCGGCGGGGCGGCTTGGGACCGGGCGCCGGAACGATCGCCACCGTGTCCGCATCGACCACCCGAAAGGCGCAGCCGCTGTCATTGAGCAGCCGCTTGAGGGCGTTGAGCGGCTTGAAGCGGCCGTCGAGGGCGACGGGCGTATTGCGACAGGCTGTCGACGCCGAACGTCCCATGGAAAGGCGGCTTTGCAGCGCCCAGGCGGCCAGAGCCCCCTCCAGGGGCTGGCGCGGGATATGAAACATGATGGTCGCCGCCGCCGCGGCCGCCGGTAAGGGCGCGAGCAGTAGAAGCGGGAAAAGCGCCGCTAGACGCCGTTGACGGCCAGAAGACCTAATGAGCGGCGGCCCGGCGATGCAAGACGATGGTCCGAGCCCGCGTATCGGCCGAGATCGGCAGGAAGTTTTCCAGGCGATGGATCACCGCGCCTTCCGAATCCAGCTTCAGGACGCCGGAGAAGCGCAGCGATTGGGCGTCCTCGTCCACGCTGATGGGGCGATCGAAGCGACGGCTGATATCGGCGGCGACCAGGGAGAGCGGCTGGGCCTCGAATACAAGGCTGTCCGGCGTCTCCACGGGGACCGCGGGCGTCTCGGAAATCTGGGCCGGCGCCGCGCCTTCGGCGAGGTAAGTCTGTCCCGCCACGAGCGCCGCCAAGGGTTGCGAAGGCCGCGCCACCGAGACCTCGCCCTGCTCGACGCTCACCTTCACGCCCGTTCCGAGCGCGGCGACCTGGAACACCGTACCGACGTCGGTGATGGTGAAGGGGCCGCTTTTGACGACGAACACTCTGCCGGGGTCGTGCATAACGCTGAAACGGGCGCCGCCGCGCACGAGACGGGCTTCCTCGCTTGCCCCCCTCCGCCGCAACACCAGGCGCGAAGACGGCGAAAGCTCCGCCTTGCCGCCGCCGGGGAAGGCGACGGACACCTGTTGGCCCGCGGCGGTCTCCACCACCTCTTCACGTCCGGCTCGCAACATCAGCCCCCCCGCGCCAACGGCGATCACAAGGCTCGCCGCCAAAGCGGCTGGAGTCCAGCGTCCTCTTGGGAGACTGCGGCGGACGAAGGGCGCGACGGTTCGCGCCGGCGGCTGTCCAGCATTCGGCCCGAGCGCCTCAAGCTCGATCCACAGGCGCTCCACCGCATCGAACGCGGCCTGATGGCGCGGCGAAGCCTCCAGCCAGGCCTGGAAACCCAACCAGTCCGATTCGGTCGCCGTTTCCGAGGACAGCTTGGCGAACCAATCGCTCGCCGTGTCCCGGACGGCGTCATCGTCTGTTTTAAAGCCCGCTTTGCCCATATCAGCCTGCTGCGCTCACGCGCCATCCCCATGCTAAGACGTCGCCGGCGTCCTTGCGCCTCACCCGCAGCTTACACGCGGTCAAGCCTCTCGCTCCAGAAGGCGCCGGAGCGCGGTGGAGACGTGCTTCTCGACCGCGCTTCGGGAGATGCCCAGTCGATGCGCGACCTCGGTGTGGGTCAGGCCCTCGAACTTGTGCATCACGAACACCTGTCGCGTCTGCGCGGGCAGCCGGTCCAGCCCCTTCACCAGCCGCCCCAGCCTTTGGCGCGAGGCCAGCGCGTCTTCCTGCGAAGGCGCGTCGCTGGCGTCACCCGCGCCGCCGCCGCAGCGCTCCAATCGCGACCACTCGTCGTCCCGGCGCGCGCTTCGCCGCTGGCTGCGCAGGCGGTCCAGCATCAGATTCCAGCCGAGGCGGTAGAGGAAGGCGCCGGGATTGCTGACGGGTGGGGGCGCCGCATCGGTCAGCCGCACATAGATGTCCTGCACCAGATCTTCCGCCGCCTCGGCCGAGCGCAGGCGCAAGGTGAAGAAGCGCACGAGTTCCGTGCGCTTCGCCAGATAGGCTTCGATCAGGGCTGAAGTGGCGTCTGGCACGGGCGTCGGGTTCCTCCGGCGCTCTAGCCGCTCTCGGCTGCAAGCG
>Ga0116226_10006026_pt1 | contig 10865 bp, 8 predicted proteins | sample S1TSphfallax_FD_89692 | JGI IMG/M metagenome (GOLD analysis project Ga0116226, IMG submission 89692) | Host-associated microbial communities from peat moss isolated from Minnesota, USA - S1T2_Fa - Sphagnum fallax MG | ecosystem: Host-associated > Plants > Peat moss > Unclassified | place: USA...
TATAGTTTGTAACATGAGATTCAAAGATAAAGCATATGGGTTAAATCTTTTATTTGTTCCTTAATTACAAATTAAGTTGCAATTGAATTACAATTATAACACTTAAATGTTCAGGGCAAACTGGATCCAAGGGAAAGGCTCCATTGTTAATGGTGTCCAAACAAAATTTGAACCCTTCCTATTGGCTCTTCTAAAACACTAAAAATATAATGGAGAAAGTTATGGGCCCTCAAAGTAAAGGGGGTCAAAAACTCAAAAAAACAAACCACCAAATGCTACAAAGGACAATTCCCAAACACCTAAAACAATCCTTGTATGTTATTCTATTGTTATTAAAGGTCAAAAATGATTTGTAAAACTTCACATGGTGCTCTTATAACATTTTAAATCATTTAAAATGCATAACAAATAAAAAAGTTGTGAAGTTTAAAAATAGGAGGGGTCTTAAAAAAAAGGGTGGGGAAAAAATGTGTTTCGTAAGTTGGAAAGTTTAATTTTCTTCTTGTTATTTTCTCAATTGTTTTCCATTACATTTCAAAAATGATTTCTAAAGCTTGAAGTAGCATTCCCATAACATTTTAAACCACTTAAAATGAAACAAATATAATGAAAATGTAAATAACTAATGAATATGTATCTTTATTAAGTTATAAGTAGTTGTATTATAGTCATAACATAGTTAAATAGTAGTACTCTGATAGTGGCGCACTACTGGATGTACTATTTGTATCAATGGGAATCATAATCGAAAACTAGTTCCAAATGTATTCCATAATGGGTGATGGAAATGTGGACATGTGGCATGATTGCATGTATGTACATTGTACCTAATTGCAACATAGTTGTTACTTTAGTGGCACATTTGCAATAATTTTAAATTAGTTGCCACATGCAATTACAATGCAACTATTTTTTTTTAAAAACATGGTTGACTACATATGTATGTATGATGTGTATAAATTATCGTATAGAAGACCCACTTTCAACTCATTTGCAACTATAATACAACTAACTGATTCTTTTACGTGCCAATTTATTTATTAGTACATTGTATTTCTAGGGGGATAATTGCACACTAGTTGTAATACTAAAGAAATAGTTACACAATAGTTATATATGAGTTTTTTTTTAGTTTTAGTTGCAGGGTAATGTGGTTTTGACAGACATAATTTTTCATAGTGTCATATAGAAATTTTATTATGACAACAACAATGTTTGTCTTAAGTGCCTTGGCTTCTACCCATTTGGTAGCATAATCTACAGCTACAAAAATATATTTGTTACCTATGAACCGTCCTATAGGTTTGATTGGTCCAACAAAATTAAAGGCCCATTTCATAAATGGTTCTTTTGGTAAAATAATGACCAACTTAACTAGATTATGTGTTGTTAAACCCCCAACTCATTAACAGGCATCATAGGATCTATAATATTCTACAACATCATGGAACAATGTGGGCCACCAATTATACACTACATCAAAGATCTTTTTGGCGGTGATATATGCTACAAAATGGCCACCACCAAAACCCTCATGGAGTTCCAGCAATATCTTCTATGTATCCTCTATGGTTATATAACATCAAAATTTGTTGTCTTGGCCCATGCAATACAATACTCCCTATTGTAAAAGGTTTTGTTTGTCATGCCAACCTCTATTTCTAAGTGTTGGTCAAAATTTTAGGCATTTGTCATGTCTACGAATAATCCTTGACCTCTTCCAACCATATTGGTTATTATTGAAACAATGTTGCATTTGTGGTTTAATCAGGTACCCCTATTAGTTTTATAGTATCTGGGAGCTTAAATAATGCATCTACCATTACATGTGTATGTCATGGTTTGTATATTACAGTGAATTCATACTCTAGAAACAAAAGTAGCCATCTAGCAATATTACCTAAGACTTATGATTTATTCACTAGATAAACCAAAGCCATATGATTAACATAAAACACAAAATCATTACCAAGAAGGTAATGTCTAAATTAGTGAAGTGCAAATACCATTACTATGGCTTCACCTTTTGTGGTACTATAATTTTTCTTTGCACTATTCAAGAGCCTAGACGCATATACAATAGGTTGATCGTGTTTCCTTGTTAGGTTGTATGTTAGCATAGCACCTACAAGTAACAATGACACATCTATATGAATGTGAAACTATACATCCCAATTTGGACATATAAGAATACGTGTTTCTATATACTTTTGTTTCATTAGTTCCTAAGCTCCTTGATATTTTGAAGTCCATAGTAACTATTATGTTTTCCTCATAAGTTTAATAATTAAGGCCATTTGAATGAAAAATTATTGATGAAACATTTATAAAATTGAGCCATTTTGTTGGATACCCAAAGCTATTATGGATTTTTGGGTATATGCATTTGAATTATGGCTTGGATTTTTTTAGGATCTAGTAGTTTACCTTCTTTTGAGACTATAAACCCCAGTATCATCCTTGAAAATACCATAAAGACACACTTATCTAGGTTCATACTACCCCAAATTCTTCGCATTTTTGAAAACATAATCTAAGCTTATCCATATGTGTATCCATGTCATTATAAATTATCAAATCATTTAAAAAAATCTTGATAAAATTATCTAGATAATCATTGAAGGTTCTACTTACTACCTTCTAGTAAGTAGGAGGTCCAAAAGGCATCACTACCCAAGTAAAAGCTCCCCAATCTGTTACAAAAGTTTTCTTATATTTGTCTTTTGGTACTATAGATATTTAGTGATATCCAAAATATTCATTTAAGAATGAATAGGATCATGCCCTACAACTGTGTTGCAAACCTCTATAAAATTGTGAGATTTAGCAACCTTAAAATTAGTAAGGAGAAGGTTGGCAAATAAAGAAAAGAATAAAACACAAAATGAAAACACATGAGGGTAAGGCATGTTTTACGTTTGCTTACCATCTTGGAGCGCCCATTGTCTAGTAGAAACTATTGTCATGTTGCAAGTACCATGTTTTGCAAACTTGAAAGAAGAGCCATAATGCCTTCAAACTTCATGTAGCTATTGCCTACCTATCGTTTGTAACATCTACATAGCTACCTCCTTGCTGCTACCCTTAAGTGGCAACCACTATCTTGTGGTAGAATGCATTTCCTACCCCATAAATAGAACAAAGACTAGATAATATTCTAACTTTATAGAAGAAAAGAAAAACTAATACATAAGAGTAACAAATTTCTATATAAACTAAAGTTAAACTACTCTCTTTTCTTCCCTAGAGCTCAAGGTAAAAGAAGAAAACATTAATATAAGAAAATCTAATGATCTAATGAAATCTTTCACTCCTTTCAAAAGATAAATAAGGAACCCAAGAAGGATATTCACCACACAAGGGTTGACTACTTATCCTCCTAAGTTTTCTTATCTTTTAAAATATCCTTATCATAATCCCTTCCACACATCCTAGAGATAAATCCATCCACCCCTTATCCACTTGGACTAATTAACCTAGATGGTTTCATCCCTTAGTAAATAGAAGATGGTAAGTAGGATATTTATCACTAAAAACTAAATAGTTGTACTAAGATGCATGCCCTTCTAAATAACTATACTAGGTTGTTATATTTAATAACTAATATTACTTTTATTGAAATTCCTCCTAGAATTAATTTTTGATTATTTTGCCCCATGAAGGTAGTTCACTATATTGATGGTACTACTATCAAAAATCACTTTCATTTTTATAATTTTCATATGATTATTTTATTATCTAATAGTAACTACCATCCAATGATGGACCCATGGTGTTTAACCAACATAGGACAATTTTCTACTCAACAACTTCATCTATTAAAGGCAATGGGTACATGGATATTTTTTTGTAACATAATACAATTTTTTGAAATCTACATAGATTTTGAGCTTTCCATTCTTTTTGGGTGCTACCACTATTGGTGATAACTAGGTGGCTTCTTCTACATGTTATATAAATTTGACTATTTTTAGTTTATCTATGTCCTACTTAATAATTGTGGTATATTTTGGATTCATTGTATAATTGGCTCGTTGTGCAAATGGAATTGATGTTTCTAGCTCCATGCGGTGCTACATTAATTTTGGAAGTATAACTTTTAGTTCTTTCAAGGTCCATGCAAACATATCCTTGTACTCTATCACCATATTTTTAAAGAAATCATGTTCTTTTCAGTTAGTTGAACATTCACTTTAATTGTTTAAGGATTGTCCTTTGTTCTCATGTTGATCTTTGATTAAATACCATCTTGTAATATATAGTTCTTGTACTTTGACCTTTGTTGGGGTCTCATGAATCTGTATTTGACTTGGTTTATGATGATAGTAAAACTTAGGATACATCTTGTCTTCTAGATTGATCTCAAGCTCTCTATCAAAAATTGTTTAACATTACCATTATGAATTTAAATAAGTTCTATAATAGAATCTAAGATATCTATAATTCCTCGAATTTGTACTATGTTAATTACAATTGCATCCATAACAACTAAAGTTAAACTGATTATACCAATAGAAAACAACTTAGGTTCATTTATAAACATTAGGTCTTTTTTTTCATCTATGATGCCATTCTAATAATCAAATCATAGTAAAACTTTTGGTCTTTTCAGGTTGGTACCCAAATGTTTTGTCATTGTTATAGTTCTAATGATACCATTTCCTTATATTGCGACCATTTTATTCCCCAATCATGTGCCACTTTAATATCCTTGAGCCATGGTCTACCAAGCAACATGGAATAATTCCAATCTATAAATGTGGTTATGTATGGTATGTCATGCACATACATCTTTAGGTCCTTTATTAATCCTTATGGTTTTGTTGTCATCTAGTCTACCATTCACAATTGTATGGTGCAAGCTTAGGTTTATGTAATCATAACCTACCTTTCAATTGTTCAATGATGATATTTACCCCTGACCTTCCATCCAAAAAGGTGATTGCACATTAAGGTGTACCAAAAGTGGTAGATTTTATAGTCTATAGTTTTTTTTTTTCAAAAACTTTAATGTGAATATTTGATGTTTTGGGAATGCAAATTAATCCATTTGAAGGTAGGAGGCAAGAAGAATACCTAAACCCTAAACTTACAAGTTTTCAAATTATGACATGTGTTCCAATTTGATCAGTTAGGGGAAAAGTTGGAAGCAAAAACATGGATTTTTTGAAATTTTATAATTGGCAGATGTTGTGGTACGAGTAATGTCACTTTTTATAAAACAACATTTATCATTTTTTCCATTTCAATAAGTTATGGACTTTCTAACCTATTAGTAATCTTACAAAATCTTAATAAATTAAAATATTAAATTTGATTAAAAACCTTTATTTTGAGATTATAATAGCCTCACAATCATATTAGGAAAAAAAATCAACAATTAAAACATGTTTACTATGTAATAAAAGTCCATAACATTTTTTATGGACTATGATCATCACATCTTTTGTCACTTGAAAAGTCCACTTTATAATGAAATGATGGCATTTTATTTTCAAATTTTAAAATTTTCAACTATTATAATTTAATAAAATGAGTCCCTTTTACAATTTTTAATCAAAATTCAACACATATTATACCAAACTTAAAGGTACCCCCATAAAAACTACCCTTGTGACACCAAAACATGGACTATCTATTCTGCAACTACCCAAAAGCACATCATCAATTGTGTTTATTTTTATTTGCACTTGAATAACAACTATATGGTTGTCTAAAACAATTGATGTTATGCTTGTGTTAAGAATTATAAATAGGATTTTTTGTCCTCATAGGCCTATATTGATTTGTAGTTTATCTATTTCAGTTTTTACCACAAATACTTTTTTTGGTCTAGTGTTATTTTGAGTAATTGTCCAAGGTTTAATGTATAACTGGTTTCCAACATCTATTTACTAATATCTTGGAATATCTCCTCAACATGTATGAGTCTACTTGGAGAGGTAGAAGGTAATTCTTGAATTTCTAGCTACTCTACAAGTCCTACTAAAGTTAGCATTTCAATCCAACCGACAATCCATTCTCTTACTGTAGTGGCAGGTAAATTAAGTGGTGGATTAACTATCTACATTTGTTATATGGTTTTCACTATAATCTTCTTCAACTTTTCTTTTGTTTCCAAATCAATTATAAATTTGTTTTTCCTTGGTTCTTGATCCTTGAACACATGTTCTTCACTTGCCTTACTTTGAGTGGTCACATGAATGTCACCCATGTTAACTGAGTTAGAGGTGACTTTTACTTCAACTATTGGTTTGGTTTCTATAATTTTACTTCCCTTGTTTTTTAAGATGTTCTACATTTTGCCAAACCTTGGACAATTCATTAATTTGTGTCCCACTATCCCACAAATGTGACAAGGATAGTTTAATGGTCTTTGGGGAACTTACCAATTTATGCAGTGGTTCCAATAATAGCTACAATAGATTCCTTCTTCTTTTTGCTTTTACAAGTTTCAACATTATGGATTGTGTGATGACAATTTGTATAATACATGTTTGACTTGGTAACTATTTAGTTTCCCATAATTATAATCCTTGTTTCTGAAAATGAAAGCACACTAAGGTGGAGTGCATAATCATGTCACAACTTGTTGGATTATCAATCATGAGCCATGGAACAAAATATAAATGAATAATATTTTTAAATGATTCAAGAAAATATTATTACATGTGATATGATCACATTGTATGAATTACCATAACATATTGGACTTTTAAAATGCCAAAAGCCCTGCATCACAATCCATATTATATAATCATGGGCTTAATATATACTAAAATGTTTAATTGAATGATTTTTTTTAACATAGAAAATAGTGTGATGCCATTGATACAAGGAATACAATTTTGAAAGATTCGAAAACCATAAATTGAGATATACAATGAAATATGATTTTTTTGTAAAGTCCTTTATTCATTTAAATTAATAATTCAACTTTTCATTTTTTTAATGTAAATTTATGATACAATTATTTATAATTGATAAAGTTTAAATTTTTTTTAAAAATTGTTTAGCCTTGCCATACGACTTGTGCAATATAATATATTCTACTACAATGTAAAATAATTTTTTATTTTCACACTAGTATGGATTCCACATATGTTAAAAAGTATTTCACCTTAGTGTGTTTTCACCCTTGAAGTTGACAATATTCATAATGTACTCTATGTTTATAATACTAAAATACCTTCTTCCACATTAGCCCAGATTCCTTGTGCTATTGTTGAGTTTTTCGCTTCATTTTTGTCATAACAATGTACAAGTAGGATTGTAGTTTGGATCAAAATATGGTTGTCAAAAAATTGTTAGTTGACTTCTATAAATCATGATTCTTTTCATTGGACATTTTGACCAAATAGTACTTTTTTTGGGTTCCAGTCGAAAAGGCCATTTAGTCATTTTTTTCAAGTTGTGTTTGACATGACTAATTTGACTAGTGGTCTTTTTATCAGCCAAGTGGTGGGCTATTTGATTGGTCAAATCAAATAACAAAAAATTTGGGTGATGGATTTTTTGGGTCAATTTCTTAAATTTAAAAATTAAATGTAGGTAGGTAGGTAGGTCATAAAATAGGTACATCAATAGATGTTAATTACCCACCTAGGTCATGGTGGGAAGTCGTACATTCCATAGCCTAGGGTTGTACACCATCTTCACACATTTCCCTAGGTGTGTAAGGAATGGGAGTTGAACCTTTAACCTTTTCGGCGACATGTACTCATGCCATTTCTTTAACCAACTCACCACACCTTTATATTGAGATACACCTTATAGAACTTTGTTATTAACATGTTCCATTTCGAATCTTTTCACACATCCAAACTTTGAAATGCATTTTTTTCACCACGTCTTACTCAAATAAAAAAAATGAATTCAAATACTTTTTTGCAAGATCTTTCAAAGATCTATTCATTGATGTAATTTTAAATGATTTTTGAAAAAAAATTAAATTTGAATTGTGCTTGCAAATTCAACTTATATTTTTCCTTCAAGATTTATAGTTGTGTGTACATGTAAACTTAGTAAGTAAGTACTATTGAATAGGAACTAATAAGTAGTACAATGAATATGTAGTAGCTAGGTAATATATGTTACCTAGTTAATAGACCTACCTAGTTACCTAGGTAATAACTAATAGCTAACCAATATACCTACATGTAATTTTAGGTACCTAGTAAATATAGTAGGTAGTTAGGTAGGTATAAGTTGGTAGGTAAGTGAGTAAGGTAAGTAAGTAGGTATAGGTGGGTAGGTATGTAGGTAGGTAGGTTGGTTAATTGTTAAGGTAGGTATGTAAGTAAAGTAAATAGGTATCTTTTAAGTAAGTAGGTAGATAGGTGGATAGGGTAGGTGTATTTGACCTACATAATTAGCCTAAAGCTAGGTCTTTAAGCAATTACGTACCTTGTTAGGTTTAACATGGCTACCTAGCTTAACCTTTTAAGTTAAGTAGGTACATAGTAGGTACCTAGGTTTTATTAATAGATTACTAATTATGCTAGGTAAATAACTTAGGCTTAATTAACATGTTATTAGGCTAATTATAATAGGTTACTTAATTAGATATGTTAGGTATGTAGGTAGTTTTGACCTAGGCCTACATATACCTAGTTAATGTCAAATCAATATGTTCAATTTAACTAAGGCATGATCATTTTGATGGACCTAATTTTTATTGTTTGTCCGTTTTGACTAGGTGTTTGATTGACACCTAATAAAAAATTTCACATTAAAGTCAAATGTACTAGTAAAAAATAACACATGTCTTTCATGCCCCAACCTACAAGTTAAGATGGACATCACTTTTGGTCAAAATGGACACTTTGGTCAAGTTGGACCTTCTAAAATGTCATGATTTGTAATAGTGGTAGTAGGTGTGTGCAAACTATTGGCTAGTTTTAATAATCTTTCATAATACACCTCTACTAGTTTTTTTGACTCCTACTTCAACTACAAATAAACATGTTCATCATTTTGCATAACTTGATATTGTTTACAAAAAGCTTGATCTAGATTTGCAAATATATAATTTAGATGATCTCACAAATAATTATTACAGTAGTTTGATGCATTATCTTTCAACATAATTTTTTTAAAAAGTTGGTTATTTTCTCATCTATTGTTTCAATATTAGCTTTGATAACGGCTTTGAATATTTGTACATGAGCATCCATATAAGAGTTTTTTTTATATTCAAGATAATTTAGAGTCTCTTGACACAAGAAGAAATCTTGTCATTTTCCTTACACATTGCAACTATTGCATGATTTGATTACATTTCAACTACATTTGGCCATTTTAAGTTTGCAAATGGTTTGTTGCACTAATTAATGTTCAATATTGTTTATAGTTGTTATGTTCACTATGTTGTTCACTTATGAGTATAATTTGGTCCTAATTTAATTATTTAATAATTTCAAATTGTTGATGTGGAAGTTGAGGTAGCCTTTAACTTTATTTACATGATGCATTATAATGGGTTAGTGATTTTTTTGACATTTCTTCAACTATCAACATGGTACATGAATTGAACCATCAACTTTTAACATGTTGAAATCATTACTTAAGAATTACATTTTACACTTACCTTAATTTATTAAAACACATGTAATAATTAAAAACCCCACATTTATATTGAAATGAATTAAATATTTTTTCACATATCTTCAATTATAAAAGTTGAACCATTCACTTTTAATATGTTAAAATTATTAGTCAAAAAATGCATCTTGCACTTATTATAAAATACCAAAACACATGCAACTAAATATTTTGCAATTATATTTGAATGGTTTAATGAAATGTTTCTCATTTCTTGAACTATCATCATCTTTACATGAGTTGAATCATTCACTTTGAATGTTGTTAAATCCATTACTCATGAGTTGCATTTTGCACTCATCATAATTTTTTGAAATGGATGTATAATTTTTTTTGAAGTCTCAGATTTATATTTGAATGGGTTATTGATTAGGTGAAAATGTTCATGCATGCAAAGTCTAGGATGCATGTATACCTTTAAATTATAATTTTTCCCCCATTTTTTTTTTTTGGTGTATGAAAAAAAATCCATGTTAAAAACAATGATCAAATTTTAAAATTTTAAAGTATTATTATGAAAAATAATCAATATTATATATTTATTATCTCTAATTTAAACATGTTTTATATAAAAAAATCCAACCTTGTTTTGTAATAGGTTTTTGTTTAAATATTTAGAGATGAATTTTTAAAAATCATTTTAAAAAAGAATTCTAATGGTAATAATAATAATGACCTCCATGATTTTTTTAATCTTTTTTTTCCCCCAATTTTGTAATCTTCTTAAAAAATCAATGATAAGAAAATTTAGTCATGATTTGGTTATAAGCCATATATGGAAATACATATTTATTAAAATATTTTTATATTTTGGCTATAAGTCCTAGATTTATATAATTTTAAAAATATAAAAATATATTGTTGATGGCCCTTCTTCTGTTTGCACTATGGTGGAAATTCACCACAATAAAAACTCAATGACGTCATTGATATTTATTTTAAATTTTCAAAAAAATGGATAAGGTTTATAATGGTCTCAAGCGTTAAATTTTAATTTTTTCAAAAAAAGTTGATTTTGAATTTTTTAAAAATGTGTTTAATGTTGGAATTATTAAAATTAATTTAAAATTTTTATCATTAGGAGTAACCTTTTTTCTTTGAAATTTTTGATCTCAAGATTTTTGCAATTTTTTTTTTGTTTACATTTTTTTTTGAATTTGCATCTTTTTTTCAATTTTTAATCCAACAACAATTGCTAAGTTAGGAAAATTCAAAACCAAAAACATGTTGGTTGTGGAACGGGGGGGGAGATAGTAATCCAA
>Ga0116226_10006027_pt1 | contig 10865 bp, 9 predicted proteins | sample S1TSphfallax_FD_89692 | JGI IMG/M metagenome (GOLD analysis project Ga0116226, IMG submission 89692) | Host-associated microbial communities from peat moss isolated from Minnesota, USA - S1T2_Fa - Sphagnum fallax MG | ecosystem: Host-associated > Plants > Peat moss > Unclassified | place: USA...
ATGCTCCGTGACGTTCAGCCCGATGTCCTGATGACCTTTGGCATGGGTGTCGATGCTCTGACCTGGGTGGCGATCAAGGCCATGACACTGCTTTCGATAAAAAGGCCGCGCTGGATTTGCCGGGAAGACAGCAATCCCACGGCCGAATTCAATGCGCTTTCGCCGAGCCCTTTCCTGAGATGGCTCTTCTGGACGTCCACACGCGTTATCAGGGGCGCCGCGGATGGCTTTGTAACCGTGTCCGAAGATCTAGCCGCTCGGTTAAGCCGCCGCCCCAAGGGAAGCGGCGCGGCCACGCTGATTATTCACAATCCCATTGATCTGATCCAGATCCGGCGTCAGGCGCAAAAGCCTCCACCGTGGATTTCCGACCGGCCCTATATCGTTACGGCCGGGCGCCTCGTCAGGCAAAAGGGTTTTGATCTCCTGATTGAGGCTTTTGCAGCTTGTCCCGCGGCATCGGGGCTAGATCTCGTCATTCTGGGCGAGGGTCCTTTGGATGCTGAATTACGTGCGAAGTCGCAAGCGCTGGGCGTCGCCGACCGGGTTCACCTCGCGGGCTTCCAGATCAATCCTTGGGCCTGGTTCGCCAAGGCCCGGCTTTTCGTCCTGTCCTCCCGTTGGGAGGGTTTTGGCAATGTCGTCGCCGAGGCCATGGCCTGCGGTGTTCCCACCCTGGTGACCGATTGTGATTTTGGACCCCGGGAGCAGGTTCAGCATGGGGTGAACGGATGGATCGTCCGGACGGACGATAGCGCCGCTCTCGCGTCAGGCATCGAGGCGTTGCTTACCCAGCCAAAGTTGGCCGAGGGCCTTGCAGTCGCAGGCCGGGCTCGAGCGATGGCTTTTGATATTTCGACCATCGCGCCGGTTTATACGCGTTTGTTCCTGGAACAGGCAGGCTTGGTCAAGACTGCGGTAAGTATGCCCGCCCCTTTAGGGCATGACGAAACCAACGCGCTCCGCGTTCGAGCCTCCGTGGCCTGAGTCTTCATCTCTTCGCATCCCGCCCGGCGATAACCTCCCAGCCGTGCGAGCGGTCCGCCTCATAGACTCCGCGAGCGATGGCACGCGCCAAACAATCCGCGCAGAGCGCGCCCAGTCGGGCCAGGGTGAAATCCACCATCGTATTTGTCAGAGCGCGTTGGCCGGTCGCCAGAGCGAAGACGATATCGCCATCGAATGGCGCGTGTGCGGGGCGAATAGCCCTGGCTATCCCGTCCTGCGCCATGATCGCCATTCGCCGGGTCTGGGCCGGGGTCAGCTTTGCGTCGGTCGCCACGCAGGCCAGTGTGGTATTCCCGCCTCGCGCGGGATTCACTTTGGCCGCCCCCCAATCGTCCGGCGCCGCCCGCGCATTCCCTATGCCGACGCCCCCAAACTCCGCGTCTATCTCAAGGGGCGCAGCCCAGAAGGCGCGGCTACCAGGAACCATCACCGATCCGAAACTATTCACTGCCGCCAGGGCGCCCACCGTGAAGCCGTCCGCCGTCATCACGGAGGTCGAACCGATCCCGCCTTTCAGGGTCCCGGCCATGGCGCCGAGTCCCGCGCCTGCTGATCCAAGCGCGAAGGAGAGGCCCGCGGCGTCCGCAGCTTCGAGGCCCAGGCGCCGATAGGGCGGATCGAGGCCCCAGTCCTTGTCACCCCCATTGGCGAGATCGTACAAAATAGCGGCCGGAACCACTGGGGAGGGCGGGACGCCTGGGTTGGCCGTAATCCTGTAGCCTCGGCCTCTAGCGGCGAGCCATGACGCCTCGCCGTCCGCCGCCGCGAGGCCGAACACGGAACCGCCGGCCAGGACCACCGCGTCCACCGCTTCAACCAGGGTGTCTGGCGCCACGGCGTCTGTCTCCCGCGTGCCCGGCGCCCCGCCTCGGGTGTCCACGGCGCAGACGGCTCGCTCATCTGGGAGGATAACGGTGACGCCGCTGCGGGCGCCGGCATCCTCGGCCTGGCCGACGCGAAGGCCGGGGACATCGGTGATGAGATTGCGAAGGCCCGTGGTCGCGGTCATCCCGACCGCGTCGCATGCGCCAGGCGCGCCTGTCTAGGGGACGCCTGAACCCGGGGTTTCAAGTCGTGCGAAGACGCTTACAAGGAAACCAAAGCTGTTCGCGAAGGCGCACCCATGCGTTCGATCATCGCTCTTGGTTTGATGTTGGTTCTCTTCGGCGCGCCTGTCCTGGCCGCGCCGGGTGCAGGCAAGGGCATGGTCGATGCGGCTAATCCTCTGGCCGTTGAGGCCGGGCTGCAGATTCTGCGCGCTGGGGGCACGGCCGTGGACGCCGCGGTCGCTGTCCAGGCCACTCTGGGTCTCGTCGAGCCGCAAAGCTCCGGCGTCGGCGGCGGCGCATTCCTAACCTATTTTGACGCCCGCACGCGAAAGGTCACCGCCTACGACGGACGTGAAATAGCACCTGCCGGAGCAGCGCCGGATATGTTCCTGAAGCCTGACGGCAAGCCGATGGGCTTTGCTCAGGCCATGCTTTCGGGGCGCTCAGCGGGCGTTCCGGGCGCCGTGGCGATGCTCTATCTGGCGCAGCGAGAGCATGGCCGCCGGCCCTGGGCGAGCCTGTTTTCGGGCGCCGAAGGCTTGGCGCGAGAGGGATTTATCGTCTCGCCCCGGCTCGCCGGCCTGATTGCCAGCACAGCGCCGCAAGCGGCCGCGGTTGACGTGGTGGCCTATTTCACAAACCCGGATGGCAGTCGGATGAAAACAGGCGATCGCCTGCGCAACCCGGCCTACGCCGCGACGCTCCGGCGGATTGCTGATGAGGGTCCGAGCGCTCTGCTCACCGGTCCCATCGCCGATGATATTGTTCGGCGGCTGAAGGAAGGTCCGCTCCCCGGAACCATGACACTCGCGGACCTCGCCGGGTACAGGCCGCATGAGGCGCCCGCGCTTTGCCGGCCCTACCGGAAATGGCTTATCTGCGAGCCCAATGCCCCGGCCGGCGGCCCCGCCACGCTTGAGGGCCTAGGCCTGCTTGAACGCACCGATATCGCCAAACGCGGACCCGATGATCCGAAAGCCTGGTTCGAATTGGCTCAGGCCCAGCGCCTCATGTACGCCGACGACATGCGATATATAGCCGACCCCGCTTTTGTTGCGGCGCCGGTGGAGGGTCTACTTGCGGCGGACTATCTTGACCGGCGCGCCAAGCTCATCGGCGAAACCGCCGGGCCCGCTCCGGCGCCCGGCATTCCCGCGGGCGCGCCGAGCCGGGGCATAGACCGCACAAGAGAGCCCGGGGGCACGTCGTCGTTCGTGATTGTCGACCCCTTCGGGAATGTCGTTTCCATGACGACCACGGTGGAGAGCCTGTTTGGCGATGGCCGTATGGTGGATGGGTTTCTGCTCAATAATCAGCTCACGGATTTCTCGTTCACCCCGATCGGGAAGGATGGCGCGCCCGCGGCCAATGCTGTCGGGCCGGGCAAGCGACCGCGCTCCTCGATGTCGCCAACGATTATCCTCGACCAGGATCACCGTTTCGTCGCCGCCGTGGGCTCTCCAGGCGGTCTCGCTATCCCGGCCTATGTTCTCAAGGCCGTCGTCAGCGTGCTCGACTGGAACATGAGCATGCAAGACGCCATCGCCTTGCCCAACCTCATCGCCATCGGAGATTCTTTCATCGGCGAAGCCGACAAATTCTCGCCCGCCGTTTTGCATGGCCTCGCCGATCGAGGGATTACGGTGAGGGGGGGCTACGCCGCCGAGGGGTCGGGTCTCCACGGCGTCATCTTGCGGGGCGGGCGCCTTGATGGCGGTGCTGATCCGCGGCGTGAGGGCGTGGCGAAGACCTGCTGCTGATGTGTGGCGATTAGCCAGGCTTAGCCTGCGCCGGACGCGGTAGGCGAACCTGAAACTCGGTTCCCGCCGGACCCGAAGATATGAGGATGACATCGCCACCATGGCCTTGCGCAAGTTCCCGGGCGATGGCGAGCCCCAAGCCCGTTCCGCCGCGCCTGGCCGATGCCGCGAAAGGTTGAAAGAGATGGAGCCGCGCGCGTTCTGGAAGCCCTGGGCCGTTATCGACCAGGCGGACCGTAGTCGACAACGGATCCTCGATTAGACTGGCCCTCACCACGCCGCGCTCGCCATGTTCGGCAACGCTATCGATGGCCTCCCTGGAATTGCGCAGTAGATTGACCAGAATACGGTGAAGCTGTTCGGGGTCGGCGTCCACTGTGGCGTCCGCCGGAATCTCGGTTTGGAGCGCGACGGTGTCGCTAGAAAGCCCGGCGTCTTCCGCTGCGGCCTCCAAAGCCGCCCGGAGAGATAGAGCCCGCTTTTCCGGCGGGGGTTCGGCGCTGCTTCCAAACGTGAGAACGTTTGACGCCAGGGTCACGGCCCGGTCCAGCGCCCGCTCCAAACGGGGGAGCGCCAGGGCTACCTTCGGGTCGCCCGACGCCGCCAGCCGCTCGGAAGCGATTTGCGCGCTTGTCAGCATATTCCGCAGATCATGATTTATCTTGGCCACCGCTTCGCCCAAGGCCGCCAGCCTGGCGCGCGAGGTCAAGGCCGCGCGGAGGTCAAGCTGCATACGGCCAAGCTCCCTTTCCGCACGGCCGATTTCGTCGTGACGCTTTGAGGCGGTCAGGGCCGCGGCCGGATCGCGGGGGTCGGCGCGAAACCGCTCCATGGAGCGCGTGATCCGCTGCATAGGCCGCACCAGGAGCAGGGTGAGCGAGAAGTAAACGACAGCGCCGGCCATGATGGAGGTGAAGACGGCAATTCCCAGAAGGCGGTTTAGCTGGGCGGCGAGCTCTCTCTTGAGCGGTGCGTCGGGCGCGACAATTTCAACAAACTCGCCGGGGCTGAACCGCGGCTTGGCCATGACCCTGACCATGCGCTCCCCGGCGGCCATGGTTTGCAGGGGCTCCAACCACGACAACGGCGTCGCACCCCGCAGATCGATGAGATAGGGCGTCTGCTTCAGCTGCGGGGCCTGAAGGATAAGCCGCCGCTCGCCGTCCACCTGTAGGGCCACCGAAACCACTTCGGCGTTGGCCAGAAGCTTGGCCCTCACCCGGTCGGTGACCACCCCCCCCGGCGCGGTTTGTTCGACGAGGGTGGCGAGTTCGGCCGCCCGCAGCCTGTCCACCAGCCACTGCTCCTCAAAGGCCGCCAGATTAGGCGGGAGGATCATCAGATTGGCGAGCGCCACGATGAGAACGGTGAGCAGGAGCAGACGCGCCGAAAGACCGCTGATCCAGGCGAAGCGGGCCTCACCCGGCGCAGGGGCCTCGTGCGGGGGCGCGGCGTCCGCCATGCGAGGTTGGTTACTTCACACCGGGCGCCGGAGCAATCAGCGCCTTAACGGGCGCGTCACCCCTCACCGGGCGCCGACGGCCTCGGCGAGCGTGGAAAAACCATCCGCCTTCAGCCGCAGCCCGAGGTCGCATGTGATTTCGCCGACCAATTCTGGGCCGCCATAGACCAGAGCGGTGTAAAGCTGAACGGCGCTCGCCCCGGCGCGGATTTTAGCGTAGGCGTCCGCGCCCGTGGCAACGCCGCCTACACCGACCAGGCACAGCCGCCCCGCGCAGGCGTCATGAAACAGACCCAGAAGTCGTGTTGAGGCCGCCATCAGCGGGGCGCCGGACAGGCCGCCGGCCTCTGCCCGCGCCGGCGCTGTCAGGCTGGCGGGCCGCGCGAGCGTGGTGTTGCCGACGATAAGGCCATCAAGCCCGAAATGCTCTGCGGTACGGGCAATTCCCTCCACATCCCGGTCGTCCAGATCTGGCGCAACTTTCAGAAAGATAGGCGTCCCGGCGCCCGCGCGCGTCAGCGCGGCTCTCTCCTCCGACACGGCTCCCAGCAAATCAGCCAGCGCCGACGCACCTTGAAGCGCGCGCAGGCCCGGCGTGTTCGGGGACGAGACGTTGAGCGTGAAATAATCGCACAACCCCCAGAGACGCCGCAGCCCCGCCACATAATCCGCCACCCGGTCCGCGGAGTCCTTGTTCGCCCCGATATTGGCGCCAACCACGCCTGACCGCCGCCGCCTCGCCAGCCTTCCGGCGAACGCCGCCTCGCCGTCGTTGTTGAAGCCCATGCGATTGATCACCGCCTGGTCGGAGGCGAGGCGAAACAGTCGGGGCCTTGGGTTCCCGGCCTGGGCTAGGGGGGTGGTCGTGCCGCATTCCACAAAGGAGAAACCGGCTTTCATGAGGGCGTCGGGCGCCTCCGCATTCTTGTCGAAGCCCGCCGCCAGACCGATGGGGTGCGGCAGCTCAATCCCGGCCAGGTTTACGGCCAGGGCCTCGTCCGCCATTGCTGTGACGCGCGGGCCAAGCCCCGCGCGCAGCGCGCTCAGGGTCAGCCCATGCGCCGTCTCCGGATCCAATCGCCGGAGCGCCCGAAAGGCGAGGTCGCGCGCCAGATTCATCCGACAATATGACTCACGTTAGGCTCGCCATGGTCATCCAGAGGCGCCGGGCTGACGGCGAGAACCCGGGTGCAATCGAGCGCGCCACGCAGGTGCGGGAAGAGCGCGTCGCCGCGCGAAGGCTCCCAGCACAGGGCTGTTCCAAAGGCCTCGGCTTCCGCGGCCAGAACCACCAGGTTATTCTGGCCCGCGAAATGCCGGCGGGCCGTCTCGGCCAGCTGCTCGCGGGTGGAGAAATGGATGAATCCATCCTGGCGATCCGCAGCCGATCCCTCATACGAACCGATCAACAGCGCGTCCGCCCATTCCGTCGCCGGGAGAATTTTATAAATCTGAGTCAGGTTGCTTAATCCTGTTCGAGCTTGGCTTTTGGATGGAACAGCCCCTCCAGAGTGGCCCGCCCACTTTCGTCAATAAGGCACACCGCCGCCGTGGCCGTCGGGAAGCCCGCTTGGATCCGCCCGACATCGTCATGGCCCGCGCCGCCTGAAATGAGGAGCTCTACACCCAGGTCCTGCAGTCCGGGGTTGTGCCCGACGACCATCACCGTCTGCGCCTCGTCCGCCACCGCGTGGATCGCGTCCAGAATATCCTCGGGCGTCGCATCGTAGATCGCGGGCTCGATATCCACCCGAACGCGCCCGAACGCGGCCGCCGCCAACTCCCAGGTCTCCCGAGTGCGCAGAGAGGGAGAGAGGATCACGAGGTCGGGAACCACCCCTGCCTCCACCAGTATGGTTCCCATGGCTGCCGCGTCGCGCCGGCCCTGGGCGTCCAGCGGTCGATCCAGATCCCCGCCGGCCGCCGCGCGGGCGGCCGCCTTGGCGTGCCGAAACAAGATCAACCGGCGCATGTCTGCAAGACCTCCCGCAACATCGTCTTAAGCGGTCGGCCCGCCCTGGGAAACACCGCGTCGCCAGGAACCGCGGCAATGCGGCGCCCTGGGCGTCAGGGGGAGCGAAACGGCTCGTCGCCGGCGCTTCGGCGCGCTCGATACCGCGCCCCGCGTCGGGCCCCTAACGTCGCGGCGGTCAATTCCACGGTCGATTTGACCAGCCAGGCGAACAGCAGTCCCGTCGCCCCGTAGGTTTTGACGCCGATGCAAAAAGCGACCGTCGATAAAACCGCGCTGCCCGCGATGATCAGGGTCGCCAGACGCGCGCGCCCCTCTCCCTGGATGTCCGCGATCTTGATCTGGCTGAAGCTCGCCAGGACCACCGCCACGCCAAAAGCCAGTATGGCCCTCCTCGGGGTCGTCCCCGTGATCGGGGTCGCAAGCTGTGGCGCGAAGATCAACACCCCCGTGAGCATCAACAGAAATACCGCCCCCAGGCCCGCGGTGAGCCTCCAGGCGGTGCGGGTAAACGCTGCGCTCCGCCCCTGGCCAGCCCGCCGCGCGAACACGATCGGACCCAGCAGATAGGGGACAAACCAGAACTTACTGCCCGCTTCAAAGATCAGATAGTAGGTCGCCCAGGACGCTGCGGGAAGAAAATGCAGACCAAGCACCCGGTCGGTGGAGCCACTGATCGCCGCAATCACCGAGGCGCCCGCGAGCTCGACCCAGCGTACATCGCCCATCAGGCCCGGCGTCCAAAGAGGCGGTGCGCTGGCGCCGGAGCGTCGCTCCAAGATCCTGGCGATCGCCAGGACCGGCGCCACGCGGACAAGGGTGGAGATGCCGATCGCCCAAAACGGCGCAGCGCCCATGATCACCAAGGCGGCCAACAATCCAAGGCCGCCGGCCAAGCTCCCCTGTTTGAGCCAGATCGCCGCGGCGTGTCGACCCTGCAGATCCAACAGGGCTCGAAGATCCGTGGCCCAGAAGCCCGCCAGACAGACCCACGGAGTCCAAATCAGAAGGCTCCAAGGCGCGTGGGGATCCGCGAATCGCCACAGGATCGCCAGAGCCGGGGCAGCTAATAGGGCTTTGGCGCCGCTCGCGGCGAGCAGTGGGCGCGGATTCAGCGTCTTCACACCGCGGTTGAGGGCGGCCGCCTTTACCGTCGCCGGATCCAGCCCCGAGCTCAACGAGGCTATGAAGAAAAAGCCTATAACGGTCTGCGCCTCACTGCTCGGGGTCAAGCGTCGCAAAAGATAGATCGCGACGAGAACGACAGCGGAGGCTGTAATATACGCAACCGCGACCACCGTCGCCCGCACGGCCAGCCGGTTATGACGGCCCACCACGAGCAACAATGAATCCCACATCTTGTTGAGGGGCCTCGAACGCACTACAGAAGAATCACCTGTCATGCTCACTTGGGGCGACCGTGATGAGATTCATTTCGACCCCTGTTATCACCCTCCTGCTCGTCAGCGCGAGCCAGGGCGTGGCTTTCGCAGGGTCGCCCTCGACCGCAACCTCTGGCGACGCCCGCTGGAAAAACGTGTGCAGTATGCAGGTCGCGCCGGCTAAGAGCGCTAAAGGCCAGCTCGCTAAAAACGCGGCGCCCGCTCTGGTCGGCGCAAAACTTCGGCGCTCTTGCGTGGCGCCCGCTGTCGCGCCCGCGGCCATGGCGTTCAATAGCACGGATATCTTATTCGCCAGCGTGGTTGCGCTTGACGCCGTCACCGTTGGCGTGGCCTCGACCAGCGGAAGCCCGGCGAGTCCTTAGCCGGAAATTTCCTGAAGAGCCGGCCCAGGCCGGCCCTCATTCCTCGACAGGCGTGGAGTCCCGGGCGCCGCCGCCCGTGGTGCGTTCCGCGATACGCGCCGATTTTCCGCGACGATCCCGCAGATAATAAAGCTTCGCCCGGCGAACCGCGCCCCGGCGTTTGACCTCGATGGATTCGATCATCGGCGAGAGGACCGGAAACACCCGCTCGACGCCTTCGCCAAAGCTGATTTTCCGAACGGTGAAGTTTTCCTGAAGGCCCCCGCCTGAGCGGGCGATGCACACGCCTTCATAGGCTTGTACGCGCTCGCGTTCGCCTTCCTTGATCTTCACATTCACGCGCAGGGTGTCGCCGGCCTGAAACGCCGGAATTTTTTTCCCCGAGGTGAGGCGAGCCGCCTCTTCTTTTTCCAGGGTCTCGATCACGTTCATCGTCGTCGTCCTTTTGGTTACTGGGCTTGATCGCCCTTTGGCTGTTCATTGGCGATATGCGCCGCCCACAAATCGGGGCGACGGTCTCGCGTCGTCGTCTCCCTTTGATCCCGCCGCCAGCGCGCCACCTTGCCGTGATCGCCTGATGTCAGAACCGCCGGTATCTCCCGTCCTTCAAAGCGTTGAGGCCGCGTGAACTGCGGGTGCTCCAGAAGTCCGTCTTCGAAACTCTCTTCACTTAAACTCGCCGACTGGCCCAACACTCCAGGCAGAAGCCGCACGCAGGCCTCGATCAGCACCAGAGCCGCCGCCTCGCCGCCGGCGAGCACCGCGTCTCCCACCGAGACCTCCTCCAAACCCCGGGCCTCGATCACCCGCTGGTCCACGCCCTCGAATCGACCCGCGAGGATTACCAACCCCTGACCCTTAGACCAGGCCTTGGCCCGCGCCTGGGTTAGCGGCGTCCCCCGGGCGCTCATGTACAAAAGCGGGCGTCCCGCCGCCTCAACGCTGTCCAGCGCGGAGGCGATCACATCCGCCCGCATCACCTGACCTGGGCCGCCGCCAGCGGGGGTGTCGTCCAGGAAGCCGCGCTTATCCTCGGAAAAGCGCCGGATGTCCACCGTCTCAAGCGCCCAGAGCCCCCGCTCCCTCCAGGCGCTTCCGATCAGCGAAACGCCAAGCGGCCCCGGAAAGGCTTCCGGAAACATGGTGAGTACGGTGGCGAGAAACGACATGGCCCATCCTTTAGGCGTCTCGCGGACCCGGGGCGAGGCCGCGGCGGCGGGTCATGCCAAGGCCGACACCACGATCTTGGCGATGCGCGCATGCGCGGCGCTGAGCTCAGCGGTTGCGCGGGTGGAGCCGCTGAACAGCGCTGCGATCAGGATCGGTGGCGCCGACGGCGGCCACAGAATGGCCACGTCGTTCACCGCGCCGCGCTCTCCCGTGCCCGTCTTATCCCCCACCACCCACGCCGAGGGCAGGCCGGCGCGCAGCCGCTCATGTCCGGTCTCGCAGGCGATCATCCAGCCGATGAGCAGCGCTCGCGCACCGGGCGACAGGGCGTGACCCAGGAGGGCGAGGCTCAGACTCCGAACGAACGCCTCCGGTGTGGTGGTGTCGCGGGGATCGTCTGGAAGATTGCTGTTGAGGGCAGTCTCATAGCGGTCGAGACGGGTCGTCGGATCGCCCATCCGCCGGAGCCTAGCGGTGAAACCGGCCGGACCGCCCAGGCGGCGCAGCAACAGATTCGCGGCGGTATTGTCACTCACCTCCACCGCCGCGGCGCAGAGATCGAAGACCGTCAGGGCGCAGGCCGCCACCCGGGCCTTTGTCCGCGGCGCATAATCCAGGAGATCGGCCGTGGAATAGGGGATCATCTGCGCGCCGCTCAGCTCCCCCTCGTCGATGGCCC
>Ga0116226_10006028_pt1 | contig 10864 bp, 5 predicted proteins | sample S1TSphfallax_FD_89692 | JGI IMG/M metagenome (GOLD analysis project Ga0116226, IMG submission 89692) | Host-associated microbial communities from peat moss isolated from Minnesota, USA - S1T2_Fa - Sphagnum fallax MG | ecosystem: Host-associated > Plants > Peat moss > Unclassified | place: USA...
ATATATATAAAGAAAAATAATTTCTTATGCTTGACAAAAAAAAATAAAAATGCCAATTGAATGGAATTTTGTGAAAATGCAAATAAGTTGCAACCCTCCTCCTATTATCATAAGAATTCAATTCCATATTCAACTAGTTGTAGGACGCACCATACATCACTTTCAAGATTTAACCTTGAATTGGTTCGCATATTACCAAACTAATGTAATAAAACATAACCCAACGTACACAATATTATTTTGAACTTGTTATAAAAAAATCTTATATATATTTAAATTACATTTGGACATATCATAAGGTTTAGGGTTCCAATCACTAATTTACATTCCTCAATTTACATTAACGTTTACTCAACACAAAATTCAAAATTAAAAAAAAATCCATAACCTTCAAACACCCAAAATTTTATTTTTCAATGTCCCTAAATGGGCAGGGCCCACATATCTTTGGACAATTTTTTTTTTATTGCTTTGGTCAAATTTATAGCCTCTTGTTTTGGTTCTGCAACTTGGGTTTGATCTTTGTTTTGAGGTTAGTATGAATTTGCACTTGGGTACTTCATTCACTAATCAAATATTTTCAAACCAAATGATATTTAGCTTGTTGAAGAAATCTTAATGTGAACTACAACTTGGTGAGGTCACATTGTTAGAATGATGGCTAAAAGTTATGGCAATGCAAAAAGTCCAGACAAAAATGTCCCAATTGTTTTCAAGTGTCCATAAATGTCTTGCACAATTATAGTGCAAATTAGAAAGTACAATCATGTCCAAATCAAAAACTTGATATAATCTTGGAATTATTTTTTGATGACTATAATTAAAAAATGGGGTTACATGTCCTATTTAAATTATGTGAGGGAATTATGGTTTTAGTGTTGTCGTAATGCGCGTAAAAAAACATCTAGGAAACCAAGTCATAGGAGACCCATATTTCTAAGGATAGCTCAGAAGGTATTGTTGGGGTTGATAAGGCTAACAAATCTGAATTACATAATTGTTGAATGACAACATTTACCAAGCTAGCGAGTACCAACTTGGTCTTATAATCAGTTATTTAGTAGGTATAATAAAGGCCAAAGACGATATATATGTGTGTGTGTGTGTGTGTGTTTTCAGGAACATTTTCAATAAGAAAAAATAAGACCATGCGGACATCTTACCTCAACGGACAGGTGAAAAGAAAAGTTGAAGACACAATCATAGGATCGACCCATTTTTTAGGGAAAGGGTCAACAAAATCATTGTAATAAATGAGAAGGGAGGCTAACTAAGCTAAGTATTGAAGGGCGATAAACATGATTTGATGGTAGAAACTGTGGCCTTTTCCACATTACAAATGTGGCAAAGCTAGTTATGCTTTAACTTTTCCAAAGGGACTAATTGATCATAACATACATTCAAATGTTGCTATGACCTCATTTACTAAAAACTTGGTGAAGTGGGTCAATGCACACACACACACACACACACATATTGGCACTTTTCGATTAATTAGTGGTGAAGAATTATATGATGGGAATTGTCACGTGTGGTTTGGAGGGTGAAAAAATCAATTATCAAACCCTAATTTGATTATTGTATGGTATTGTCGAATCTAAATGTAGGCATATTTTATTTATTTGTTATATCTTCCCTAGGTGTTTATGGGATCATTATGGCAATCCAGTCTAATAATTTTATATGTTTTTTTAGGAGCATTACGATTTGCAACTCAAATGGTTTCTTATGAAATTTCTATTGGTTTTATTATTATTATCGTACTAATTTGTGTAGGTTCTTGTAATTTTAGTGAGATCGTAATAGCGCAAAAGCAATATGGTTTGGCGTTGTTTTGTTTCATGAATTTATTATGTTTTTCATTTCTTGTCTAGAAAAATTAATTGAGTTCCCTTTGATTTACCAAAAGAAAAAGTTGAAATTTTTAAGGCACCAATTGTCCCACATTGTGAATGATTATTGAAATTCCTAGGAAGTTTGTCACTTTGTTGTAGGTGGTTACTTTGTAATAAGTTTTGGTAGTAACTTTTTAGTAGAAAAATTAATTAATTATAACATTTAATAGTTTTTGGAGTAAAATCACTTGGGTGATGTCATTTGACATGTCCCTAGAAATGTATCTAGGAAAGATAGAAGAGAGAAGAAAACAAGATTATTATTATTTTTAAATGAAATGAAAAAGGTAGAAGATAATAGGATAGAAAGGGCAATTCCAACAATAATGTTGATATCTCAAATACATGGAATTACATGTAATGAAATAGTTTTTGGCATCCTAGCACAACTTGCATTATATGGGTCAAAAGAATGAAAAGAAGTAGGTTGCATGTCATTTCCCTTATAAATTAACATAATTATGATTGGCAAAGTGGGCTAGTTGTCCCACATTGAAAAATCTTTGAAATAAGTGCTTGAATAGGACACCCAAACCAATCACTTGGTGTGAAGGGTAACATTGTAGTTATCATCTCCTTGTAATTATCCTCGGAACCAAGAATTTTGTTAAGTTAGTTCGATCTATAGTTATTATGTTAATGTAGTTACACAAAGCAGTCCATTTGTAAGGAGTTTAATGTTTTCATGGATTGTCAAGTTGTGATATGATATATTCCTTGAGGTCATTTCCAAAATATTCAAGAGTGAGCAAGTGATTTCAAGCTACGTCATGCAAACATCAATTTGATCATGATTTTGTGATTTTGACTTTGTTTCAAAGCAACATCCAAGGATTTTAACTTTGAATCTTTAACAAGCCATTTGCAAGTTTGTGTCTAATGTGATTTAACATGGCATTTGTAGCAAGCAAGGATCAACAACAATACAAATTCCATTGATTCATCGTCAATTTTTTGATAATCTCTTTTGTCTTCCAAAGTTTCATGGCACAAATATTTAATAAAAAAACTCAAGCAATTGTTTGCAATATTCCCTAGAAGTTTTTTTCATTGGTGATGATGGCCATCATGATAAACCCATGGCACCATTTTTGTGAGAACGAGGATGGAAATGAAGAAACAAATGTTGAAGATGTAGTAGGCCTATATGATGATTATTCATTTAAAGAAACAATATGGAGGGAGTTCATAAATCATCAATCAAAGATTGATCATGAAGAACATTATTGTAATAGATTCATGTCCCTATCAAAATTAGAATGTGATAAACAAAATGAAGATGGAGATTGTTTTGTTGTGTAGGCAAATGGACAAGAAACAAGGCTAGGTCATAACTCCAATGGGAAAAAACTGTGTTATGATGTTGAAGAAAGCCATATGGAAGTTACAGAAGGTGATTCACAATGGTGGACTTTCAAGAATATTAGTTTGTGTCAAAGTGTTTATGGTAAAACAAGACATGTATCACCTTTGGAAGTTAATAATGATTTCTACAATTAAAAAGACACATATTGTGGGTCTTTGTATGCGTAGGAAAAACACTCAATATGTGGGATACTATGACTAGGAACAAAATGGATGACATTTGATAATTCCATTTGTGCAAATTGATAAGTAGGACAAGGAATGGGAAAAGGACCTTTCCTTGGTAGGATTGAGTTCTTTGCAACATTATTGGCATTCAAGTTTTATATTTTTTCAATCCACTATGCAATCATTTGTTGTAATTACAATGAAATCATGCCATGACATGGTGGTTCCTTTTAAAACTTATAAGGTTTTGTCTTTCTTTACAACTTTACAATTTGGGTTGTGGCACCAAAGGTGGATCTCCTTTAACCTTTTGCATCAAGTGATGTTTATAATGGTTTGTTTGTAGTAATCATACATCTTTCATCATTTTTGTTGTGAAAAAAATAACTAAATTCAAGCTTGGTCAATTTTACTTTGTTGGCAACCAAGGAAGATTATGTACATAAATGCTTTATTTTTAAAATAAAAAATTCACCTCTTCTTATTAACCTTTGGCCTTTTTCATTTATCGTATTTTGTTTGTCAATTCAAGGTGTGTTGGTGGGTTTTCACTTTTTGGAACTTGGAATTAGTGAGTAACAACAAGCTATATGTATACCCTTGATTCATGATTATGATAATCGAAGAATTGGTTATGACCCTTGACCAAAGGTTTTAAAATATCATATAAGCATTGTCAACCCTTCATTGGGGTTCTAAATAAACCAAATAAATTCATAAAAGAACCTACCTTAAAATGTTAATTTTTCTACTCATTTTTTCATGCTCAAAATACTAGTTATTTTAAATGTTCAAAAAACAAGAATTGGAGGTTTTTTAATTTTTGGAAATATTAAAAAATTAGAACCAAAGGTTTATACATTTTGAATATTTTTAAAAACCAAGACTACACTACCACATATATGTGTTTTTACACTAATTTTTATAACTGAAATTTCAATTAGAATAGACAAGGGACAAAATTGTCTTCAATTAGATTAGACTAGTCATTTATGCCAAAAAATTGTTTGTTTGTTTTTATTGAAATTATTGTTCAAGATGACTAAAATGATTAACACTACTAATTGATGTGGCTATATGAAATTATTAAAATGATTGTAACTACTAATTGACATGGCAATATTAATTTAACTAAACTGAATATATATTATTTAATTATTTAATAACAAATAAATATTGAACTATGGATGAACCCAAAGGCCCCTTTGACCCATGATTATATGTATGTATACATATAAATAATTTTCAAGTATGGTGAATGGGGTTTGTCATGATGATGTCACATACACAACATGTCCAAAATTGGATTTGAACTAGTGTTAGGTGGGTATCAAAAAAGAGGTGAGAACTTGTTAAGGTTTCAAGCTGGTTTTCACCTTGAATACCTCAAGGTATCACCAAGGGTGATGCCATTTTTGAAACCCATTTAGAATTTTTCACTAGGTTGAAAACTTATTATTTAAAACCCTTCCATTTTTATAAAAAAATTGATACTAAACTATAAAGGTATTAAAAACCAGCAAGGTTAGGGTCTTAGTAGGTGTACTATTGGTGGTTGGTAGTGGTAGGCAGGGTTAGGGGGAAAAAATTAAGTTTGTAGGAGGCAATGTAGAGCCATTGCTTCTACATAGTTGGCCTTTACCCCTTACCCTTTCTTTATTTTCTCCTTATAATAATGAGAATGTTTAGTGCTTAGAACGTGATTATGTGTTTTTTATGTTGATGTCATTTGCTTTTGTTGCTTGTTGGCGCCTCATTGTTGTGCATTATTATTGTTTGTCGGTGCCTCCTTGTTATTCATTCTTGGTGTTCATCGTTGTCTCCTTGCTACATTCTTCCTTGCTTGTTGGCACCTCTAGTCTAGGTACACTTTGACCCCCTTGCATTTTTCATTACTTAATTGACATGCACTCTTGTTGTTCATTAACATCTCATTGTTGTGTGCTTTTGGTGTTCTTTGGTCCTTTTCAAACTGGTGTTTCCTTCATATATTATTTTGTGTAGGTGTGGAAAAAGATAATTTTCAACTTCTTTAACTACAAGATTTTTTCTTTGATTGTATTTTTTTGTATTTTTTCTATAGTTTCTTTCTTTGAAAGGATATATATTTTCCTTCTTTCCTTTATTTAGTTTCTCTTTCTTTTTTCCTATTTTTTTTTGAAAGGTGTGTTTTCAATTGATTTTCCAGTTTTTAATTTATTTTAATAAGGCATGTTTTAGACAAAATAACTACCCATGTTAATTATTTGACATGTTGCGTGTGTTGTGTCATGTGAAGGACTAAAACCCCAATTGCACAAAAAAATTCATGTATTAAAACATTTAAAAAACATCTTTCACCTCCAAAATCTTGTAAATGCTTCTATTTGCCTTATTTGTTTGTAATTGTCTTTATTATTTTTGTTTGATATTCCTTGCATAGATTAGGCAATTGAAATTGAAACCCATACTTTTGGTAAAATTTATATTTAATTCTGATTTTTCCTCCAACATATCTAATATTTCTTGATAAATGAAATCAAGTCAAAATGCAAATTTAATATTAATTGATGGTGAAAAGGAAACTTGTCTCAATGAATGGAATATGTAAAATGAAATTTGGAATGAATGTTTTCAAATTTAAAAAAACACAAAAAATGAAATAACAAAAAGAAATGAAAGAAATGAAATGGAAACAAACCTTCAAAAATTGCGTGTTCAAAGAAATATATGGAGAGCTCATAATAGAAATGTAATTTGTTGAACTTTATTTTGTGTGATTGATGACAAAGAAGTTGATTATGACAGGTTTACTTTGTAACAACAATTATCTGATGCTCCTAATCCAAGCACAAAAGAAAGAAAATGACTTATAACATATTATAAAACATTTGGAATAATAACTTAGCTTTGAAAAAACATGAAGAGGAGATAAATGGTATAATAAAAAGAACTCTTGAAAGACAACCAACAAATAAAAGGCCTAATGTGTCAAGCAGTGCAATATCTAAATTTTTTATTGTCAAAGATCCTTTTAAAAGGATGATGAGTAGCATAAAAACTTATTGCAAAACCTTGTTTTTTTAATTGTGAAAAATCAATTGCCATTGTAATTTGTGCAAAGTGTTTGGTTCAAGCATTTGATTTTACATTTGTGTCCTTGAATTTTTTGGCCTTTCAAAAATCAAAATTTTCATGAAATGTTACCAAAATTAGTGGAGAAAATAAAACAAGTATATGTCTTAACAAAATTGGTAGATTGTATATTTGCAACAAGTTTTATGGATGTCGAAGGGGGCACATGATATTTTTGCTCTTATGATTAACTTTTGGGGATACGATTACTAGCCCAAACAAGTGACTTTTTGTATGTTTAAAGTAACAAAGACTATTGGTGAAGCTTTGGCCAACAATTTGACAAAATTGTTTAATCAATATGGATCAAAAATTTATTATTGGATATGTGAAAAATGAGGGGTCAAATTTGAATGCAATGGTAGTTGCCTTGAAATAAATTGTGAAATGTGAAGTTTTAGGTTTAGATGAAAGTTTCCAAGGCACTTTTTTTGCCATGTTTTTTCTAAGGCATGTAAGTATGCTATAAATAATTAAAAGGTTTGTAAAAACCTTAAGATTTATTTCCATCAAATCTACCTAGTCAAATTTGCAAAAATGTATAACTTGGCCTAAAAAATCAGGGAAATGCAAACAAAAATGGAACAAGACATGTTTAAATTTGACCATTCACTGTAGAAAATTGAATATTCCAATGAAGAAAAGGTGATTTTTTTATATTTTAAAAACTAATTTTCTTCCTTTTTTTACTTTAAGAGTTGTTTCTTTTTTATTCAATTATGCTTTGTTTGATACATATATTAACATGGCATTTATACTTTTGCAAGTTTTCTAGTAAAATCATTATGTTCCAAGAGGCTTTACAATTCAAAAATGTTATTGTCCTTTGTTATAATAGGCAAAATATTGTCAAAATTAGTGAAAAGGTGTTGTGCCTCTTTTTACTTGGCACATTTTGCAAATAATTGTGGATTGTCTTTTTCCTATTGTGAATGTTTATGTTTTGAACTAGTCTAATAGTCATTGGTTATTATTTAATGCATTGCAATTTGCCATTACCATGTGCTTGAAATGTAAGGAAAAATTTACAAACCCACTTGCCTGAGTTAATTTGATTGATGATGATTATGAGATTACTTTCAAGTTATCTTTATTGATTGTTAATATAAAAAGGAAGTTTGTGGTGTTTTGGAATCTTTCTTTTTTTTAAAAGAAAACATGAAGAGAGAAAATTTCACAACATGTTACATTTGATGTTACACCCAAGATTTAAGAGCCTTTGTCTAGTATATTCATTTGTTGGCCATGAATAGAAGGTGAACATTGTTGAAGAATATGATAGATGATCATGATATCCTATCCTTTTGAAATGTTATCATTATCTACACATAATGGCATAATCTGAAGTTGGATGTGCCAATTAAATAGCATATGTAGATTTTGATTTGAATATTTTGAACAAATTCCCAACACAAGTGCACCGATGATAGAACTTCTCACTAGAGAAGTATTGATTTTTAGACATTACCAAATGGATCCCAATGAAATCAAGTGTCTTCTTCAATGGTGGGGAAAACATGAAACAACTAAATCCTAGGGATTATCATGCCACACATTGAGAATGAAAGGATTTTTCCTTTAGCATGCATATTTACAATTTTGTGTAAATGTTGTTTACAATTAGAAAATGGAAAGAAATTGATTTTTTGAGCAAAAATTGGCTTAATGATCCTAGAGTTCTAAACCACATTCCAATTGGGTGGAGTGGATTGAAAAGGATTTAGATTTTGAAGCTCAAAAGTTAGAGAAATTTGTAGGTTTATTTTAAATGGGATGAACTTGTGGACATATTAAATGTTGGTAAATTTTATTTGATTTTTTAATAAGCGTTTTTAAAATAATTTTATAATTTTAAAAATAAAAAAATTCAAATTTTGAAATAACAAAACTTTTGATAATTGTTGTGTAATAACTACCTTTGAAAACTAGCTAATACCAACTATATGAAATTTGGAACTTTCAAATCTGGGGCAAACTTTTTTTCTTAAGGTCTATTGCAAATATATATATAGGGAAATTTTCAAAAAATCTTTTGAAACTAGAATTCAATCATTTTAAAGAAAAATGAAGAACGTCCCAACACTAGTTTCAACCCTTGCCTCCTCGGCCACAACCCAAAGCCTTTACCATCTAACTCATCACATCACATGGTGATATAATTGGTTATTGCAAAATATAAACAAATTTATTTTAAAATATCATACATGATAATAATGTTATGTATAGTTAAATAATTTCACAATGAAGTTGTTTACACATAAAAATCTTTAATATCTCAATTCAATTTAATTAACTTTCAATTCAATAATTCCTTGAAATTTATAATAAATTCTAATTTCGAAAATTCCAAATGGTAAAACCTTGCATTAATTTTACTAAATTTTATTTTTAAAAATATCACAAGGAAATTTTCATTTTTGATATCATGTAATTAATAATCACATGTCTGAAATTTTGTAAAGTAAGTTTTGTTACAAATTTACTGATTTAAATTCAAATCTAAAAAAAATTCAAAAATTCAATGTGATCTTTCGTGTTTTCAAATGTTATTTTTTATTTTCTTATGTGAATAATTAAAAATAGCAAATGAAAATGTGACATTTGTGATTCACTTTCAATTTTTTGGTAATTCAATTTTTTAAATAATTAAAAAAAATTCAATTTTATTTTAATATTGTCGTGTCATCAAAAGTAACATCATAATCATAATTAGTCATATCTAGATGAGTAATTTTAGTCACATTAATCAAATCAAACAATTCCATGTGAATGCCACATATGACATGTGTCCAACACATTGTTTGCTTTGAGTAATTAATAGCTAAATTTTTTAGTCAAAATAAACATATCTATTTTAATCAAAATTAAACATTTTCAATTGTTTCAAAAAAATAAATTTGATTCTATATTTATCTTAGTCGTGTTGCTACTAGTGAAAAAACCATGTTTTGTAGTAGTGTTAGGAGTTCTTTGATTTATAGGATTAAGAAAACTCAAAATCAAAAGTTCTTCACAAAATCAAAGAGTTACTCATTGGTAGACTTTCCCATTGACAAGGAATCGTATTAAGGTTGTTCTACTTGATAAGTGGTCATGTCCTATAAGCTTGTGTATTTCATCATGTAAGGTGGGTTACTATTGGGGTGGCATAGGAAGAGTGCACAAACTTTGGGTGTATGGATGTGGGGCACATTTATTGTAGGAACTTGAAATGGCCCCACATTTATGAACCCATGCCTATGTGGTGATGATGTGGCACCAATGTGGCAATTGTGAATGCATCAAGAACTTACATCCCCATGTGGGAGCACAAGTCCCCTCTTTGGAACATACTTTTCCATATTTATTGGGAAACACATAACATTCCCACATGGGAACTTTGTTTCCCTTGAACACATTTAACATTCCCACATGTCCCCATGTCCCCATGTTGGGAAATATTGAGTGTTCCCACATGGTGAAGGTGAAAGCACAAAATGGGGCGGCCAAAAATGTTGTCACATTGTATTTTTTCCAGGGGTGTCCATGTTTGAACTTCAACCATGGTAATGTTGGAACATATTTTTCCAAATTTTTTGCATAATATGGTAGATTATAACACAAAGAATTCAATCACAAAGAAAATTCCTTTCTCCAACTTATATTGTGAAGTTCCAAAATATATTTGTGGCCAAAAAATGTACGTCATTGTGTACAAATATAATAAAAAAATGACTAAAATGATTTATAGTCTTTATGAAATTTGTAGTATCTATTAAACATTGTGATTCCATATGATTGGAATAAATTTGTGAGTCATGTGAAGAATTTGATCATTATCGTATCACAAATGATTGTTTTTGGGGGTTATGACCATAAGTATATGGTAAATGAACATTTTAACAAACTATCACTTTCAAATGGAAATGACAAGGTGTGTGAGGTGGGCAATTTTTTTAATTTTCATTTTAGACATTTTTTGGTTGACTAATTCAAATCCAAACCTAGTGCAATCCAAAAACAAAATATATATATACTATAAATATACCCAATATTCCTTGAATTTAAGCTTTTAAATTTTATTTATTTATTTCAAATAATATTAGATATCATTAACTTTGTGAAGATCAAAATATCAAGCCCAAACACCAAAAGTGAAACCCAAAATTAAATGTAATACATTTTGTAGAAATATACTTTACATACATGTCATGAAAGTGCCCAAAGTGCCCCCCCCCTACAGTGTGCTTTCACTTGTGATCCCATGTTATTTCATGAGAATTAATCATGTTCCATTGTTAAGGAACATTGAGTGTTCCTAGGTGTGAACTGTTGTTCCCATG
>Ga0116226_10006029_pt1 | contig 10864 bp, 9 predicted proteins | sample S1TSphfallax_FD_89692 | JGI IMG/M metagenome (GOLD analysis project Ga0116226, IMG submission 89692) | Host-associated microbial communities from peat moss isolated from Minnesota, USA - S1T2_Fa - Sphagnum fallax MG | ecosystem: Host-associated > Plants > Peat moss > Unclassified | place: USA...
CTCGCCGCGCGCGAGCCGCTCGAGCAGGCCGTCGAGGCGTTGCAGCTCGTTATGTTCGTGAACCGAGATGAGCGGCCGCGACAAACCGAGTGCGGCCAGCAGTTGGCCCGTGTGACGCGTGTCCTCCGCCGCCACCACGTCGGCACCGGCGAGCGCTTCGCGCGCCCGGGACGAGAGGTCGGCGAGGTTGCCGATCGGCGTCGCGACGACGTCGAGTCTTCCAGGCCGGTGAACCAATATAATGTCCTCGCGTATGGCTCCGGTGGAGCGCATGCATGCTGACGCGCATTGCAAGGTGATTCAACTGATGACGAGACTCCTGACGAGACTTTCCGCGGTTTTCATGGGCGCCCGCCTCCCTGTCGTCACCGCGCTCGTGCTCGGCTTGAGCGCGTGTGCGTCACTCGAGAGCCCGCCCGCCCCGTCGATCGATAATGCGGAAGCGCTCGCGCGCTCCGGTGACTCCGCCGGTGCCGCCCGCGTCTATCAGGCCTTGGCCGACGATAATGCCGAACCCGCGCACTCGAGCTATCTGCTACGGGCGGCCGCCGCCTGGCTGCGCGCCGGACTTGCCGATGCGGCCGAGCACGACCTCGCCGCGGTGTCGACATCGCTGCCGCCCGCGGAAGCGCTGCAGCGAAGCTTCCTCGAGGCGGAGGTCGCCCTCGATCGCGGCCAGGGTTCCTCCGCCTACGCCCTGCTCGCGAACCTGGCGGAACCGACCACGGCTCCGGAGGCGATCCGTTACCTGACGCTCCGCGAGCGCGCGGCCTTCGCGAGCGGCCGGCCGGTGGATGGCGTGCGCGCCGAGGTGCAACGCGAGCGCTGGCTGCCGACGTCGGCAGCGCGCCTCGAGAGCCGCAGCGCCCTGCTGCGCGAGCTACGAGACGCGCACGCTCATGGCGCGAAGCTTCAGTCCGAACCCGTCAAGGATCCGGTGGTCAAGGGCTGGCTCGAAGCGGGCTCGATCGCAACCAGCGCGTCTAACAATCCCGGCGCCTCGACTCCAGAGCTTCAGGCCTGGCGTGGTCGCTACCCGAGCCACCCGGCTGCGGAGGTAATCCGCTCCGAGCCTGCTCCTCCGCCGCTGTCCGCGCCGATCGTCGAGCCGCTTCGCGAGCCGGCGCAGCAGATCGCGCTCCTCCTACCGATCACAGGGCCGCTCGCCGGCGCAGCCAATTCAGTGCGTGACGGCTTCATGACCGCTTACGAGAGGATCCCGGAAACGGGACGGCCAGCGATCCGGGTCTACGATACGGCAGCGATGAGCGTGAGCGACGCGATCGCCAAGGCTACGGCGGACGGGGCGGAATTCATCGTAGGCCCGCTCACGCGCGAGGAACTGATCCTGGCAGCGGATTACCGCGCGCCGCGGCCACCGATGCTCGCGCTCAATTTCCTCCCCGCCGACCACACTCCACCGGCGAACTTCTACGAGTTCGCCCTCTCTCCGGAGGACGAGGCGCGCCAGGTGGCACGTAAGCTTCTGGCCGATGGCGCACGCCGCGGGATCGCGCTCGCGCCCGCCGGGGACTGGGGCGAGCGGGTACTGAACGCCTTCACCGAGGAATTTCAGGCCGGCGGCGGCCTGATCATCGCGCACGCCGAGCTCGATCCGGCGAAGACGGATTATTCGGCGTCGATTACCGAGGTGCTGCGACTGACCGAGAGCAAGTCACGTCACGCCCGTCTCGAGAATCTGCTCGGCACCACCCTCGCGTTCGAGCCGCGCCGCCGCGCCGACGTGGATTTCATTTTCGCCGCCTCCCAACCTGCGATGGCCCGATTGCTGCGCCCGCAGTTGCGCTTCCACTACGCTTCGGACATTCCGACCTACTCGACCTCGGACGCCTACGATCCGAACCCGACCGCAAACCAGGATATCGATGGGCTGCTGTTCCCGGAGATGCCGTGGATGTTAGGCGACGGTCCGCTGGCCCAGAGCGTACGCGAGGAGGCGAAGGACGGCGGCGCCGGGACGCCTCCACGTCGTGGGCGACTGTTCGCATTCGGCTTCGACGCCTACAACCTCGTGGCGGCGCTGCGCGGCGGGGGCGCGATTCAGATCGAAGGACTGACCGGAGTTCTCACGCTGGGTTCGGATGGCCGAGTTCGGCGCGAACTCGATTGGGCACGCATCAAGGATGGCCAAGCCGAACTCACCGCCGCGGCGAACTGAAGCTCTGAGGGGACGGGAGCGCAGCGCCGCCGGCGCCGAGGCCGAGCGAGTCGCGGCCGAATATCTCGCCTCACAGGGACTCGAGATTCTGCTGCGGAACTTCTCGCGGCGCACGGGTGAACTCGACATCGTCGCCCGCGAGCGGGACATCCTGGTCGTCGTCGAGGTCAGGATGCGATCCGGCCCAGGCTACGGCGGGGCGGCCGCGAGCATCGACGGATTGAAGCGTGCCCGCATCGTACGCACCACCGCCCAACTCCTGCAGCAGCGGCGCGACCTCCGCGCTCTTCCGGTGCGTTTCGATGTCGTCCTCATCGCACCGCTCGGGGGCCGGGAGCCGATCCTCGAGTGGATCCGCCATGCGTTCGAGTGCTGAAGAGCTCATCGGCTCCACACAGGGAAGCTGCACGCTGATGGTCGTGCCGGAGGGATGGTTGGACCGCATGTGAAAGTCCCCCCCGAGCGCGGCGAAGCGCTCGCGGATTCCGACCAGACCGAGAGAGCCGCGCTTCGCCAGGGCGGCTTCCGGAACGCCGACTCCGTCGTCGCTCACGTCCATCGCTATCTTTCCGTCCTCGCGGCGCAGCACCACCGCTACCCGGCTCGCCTGCGCATGGCGCACGACGTTCGTCAGCGCTTCCTGGGCCGCGCGGAACAGCGCGAGCCGGTACGGTTCAGCGAGCGGCGGGACGGCCCCGACTTCCCTGACCTCGATCTCGAGTCCCGATCGCTCGCCAAACATCCGCGCGTGCTCGCGGATGGCCTCTGCGACCCGAAGATTTTCGAGTGCCGTCGGTCTGAGGTCATAGGCGACCGAGCGCACGGCTTTCATACAGCCGTCGAGGGCTTCGCGTACATTGCGGTGCGCTTCCGACATCTCAGCGGCACCGCCGCAGCCGGACTCGAGATGTTTGAGCGCGAGCTGTGCCGCGAACAGATCCTGGGCGATGCCCTCGTGCAGCAGCAGTGCGTGCTCGCGGCGTTCCTCCTCACGCACGGTCTCGAGCCGCTGCGCCAGCGCGCGGATCCGCTCGCGAGCCTCGTGTGCGTCGGTGATATCGACGAACCCGCCGATGTGCTCGCCGTTCGGCGTCCCGAGCATCGCGACGCTCGCGTCGAGCCAAAGCAGACGGCCATCGCGATGCACGAACGGCACCTCCGAGCGCACGATCTCCCCGCGCAGGATGCGCGGGTGGAATTCGGCTTCGAACCGATCGTAGGCGGCATCGCTCGGATGCAGGATTCGCGTGGGCTGGCCCACGAGCGCGTCGCGAGAGTAGCCGAAGGTACGCGCAAACGCTTCGTTGGCCCATAAGATCCGCCGATGCTTCGTGCGCACGATTCCAACGATTCCGCTCTCGTTGATCGCGCGCTGGTCGCGCAGAAGGCGCTCCACTTCACGCACCGCATCACGTCTCAAAGTAACGTCTTCGAGTACCAGCCAAGCATGGGACTTTCCCGCGTTGGAGCGAAACCGCGCACCGGTGAGCTGCGCGGCGACCACATGACCATGCTTGTGGACGATTTCGCGCTCACAGGGACCGAAGCGTTCGCTGTCAGAAAATTCCTGACCGCTGAGGCCGAGAACGTCACCGCCGCGCAGCTCGTCGGCCGAGTACCCGGTGATACGTCGAAACGCGTCGTTGGACTTCAGGTAACTACCCCGACCGTCGATCAGTGCAAGGCCGACGTGACTGGCCTCGAACAGCGCACGCAGCTTTCGCTCGCTCTCCGCGAGCCGCGCGAACGAGCGGCGCCACACGCACGCGAGCCAGCAGATGAACGCCCCCGAAACCACGAAGACGGCCAAAATAATATGGTCGGGCACCTCGCCGGAAACTTCGCCGGTGGGCGGCGACGCAAAATAGGCCGTCACCGTGCAAATGGAGAGGACGAGCGCACCAGGACCCGCCCCGAGCGCAAGCGCCGTCACGGCTACCGCGGGATACATCGTCATGAACCCGTGACCGGGCCAATTCGGTAACAGTCGCCCCCGGAGGCTCAACGCCACGAGGGCCACCACGAGCGAGATCAGGTATCGATACCGAGCCGGCAGCTCGGAGGCTCGGCGTGACCCAGGGATCTTCCAGCGCTCCAAGAGCCGTGTCGGCCATCCTCCCGCTCGAGTCACAGCAGCCCGCGCAGGTCGCGCAACGGCCCGTCGAAGTGCGCCTGGTGGCCGTCGACCTCGACGACGAAGCGGAAATCTCGGAATTCGAAACCCGGCCCCACACAGCAGCTCACGAGCGAGTAATCACCCGTCGAGCGCGCCGCCTGCCACGCAAACGCCGGCACGACCCCCACGGGTTGCCCGTTCTCCGAATTACAGTCGAGCCGGTAAGCGGCGAGTTCACGCGTGGCGGGTGAATAGACCGCGAGTTCGAGGGGAGCTCCCGCGTGGAAGTGCCAGCTCTCATCGGAGTCGACGACATGCCAGCGGCTCAGCTGATCCGCCTCGAGAAGGTAATAGATCGCTGTCAGTGCCGAACGCTCGCGGGCGGCGCTGAGTACCCGATGGGGAGACCTGAACAGTTCCCGGTACCAGCCGCCTTCCGGATGGGGCGCGAGTCCGAGGCCTGCGATGAGCTGAGCGGCCGTCATGGTGGACGAGGATGGACTGATCGCCGCTACTTCACGACCTTGAGCTGGGGTCGCTTGGCTCCCCCGTCCAGGGTCTCGGTGGGCTTGGTCGGTGGTTCGGGACCGATGTCCTGTTCCGAGAACACCATGCCCTCACCCGTCTCGCGGGCGTAGACGCCGAGGATGGCTGCCATCGGCACCCTCACGTGATGCACTACCCCCGAAAAACGTGCATGGAACTCGACGGCATCGTTGCCGATGATGAGCGCCTGGGTGGCGCTCGAACTCAAGTTGAGAACGATCCGGCCATCCTTGATGTAGGCGCGCGGAACTTCGACTCCCGGCCGCTCGGCATCGACGATCACATGCGGCGTGTGATCGCTGTCGGACATCCAGGCGTGCATCGCACGCAACAGGTACGGCCGCTTCGCGAGCTTCATCCGAGGCGCATCTCCTGCTCGAACTCCGAGAGACTATCCCGGAATCCTGCTCGGGAGAAGACATGGCTCGCGTACTTGATGATCGCCTGACTCTCAGCGGCCGGCAGATCGATCTCGTAGCGAGGCAGACGCCACAGAACCGGCGCAATGCTCGCGTCGACCAGCGAAAACTCATCCGACAGAAAGAAGCGCTTCATACGAAACAGCTCTGCGCTCTGCAGGATGGTGTCGCGAAGAATTTTCTTCAGCCGGAGCTGGGCCTTCTTATCCGGCTCGGCCTCGATCTGTTTAACGGTTGCGTACCAGTCGTGCTCGATACGGAACAGCGCAAGCCGGAAGTGCGCCCGCGTGACCGGATCGACCGGCATCAGCGGCGGATGTGGAAAACGCTCGTCCAGATACTCGATGATCACGCGCGAGTCGTAGAGCACGAGATCGCGGTCGACCAGCGTCGGAACGCTGTGGTAGGGGTTCAGGTCGAGTAGGTCTTCGGGAAAGCGGCCCGGCTCGACGCTCACCACATCGATGCCGATTCCCTTCTCGGCGAGGACGATACGAGTGCGATGGCTCCAGACGTCGTTGGGAGCCGAAAAGAGCGTCATGACCGATCTGCGGCTCGACAAGGTTTCAGGTCTCCCCGGCGTCTCGTCGCAACTGCGCCGCTCCCGGATTCAAACGTTAAAAGATCGCACTCATCGATCCGCCGCTACCCCCCGCCGCTACCCCTTAGTGAACGTCCTTCCAATATTCCTTCTTGAGCAACCAGGCGATCACGGTGAAGGCAAGCAAGAACAACAGCACCCAGATGCCGAGCTGACGCCGCGCAACCTGAGCGGGCTCGCCGACATAGTCCAGGAAATTGACAGTGTCGCGAACGAAGCCGTCGTAATCGGCCTCCGAGAGGCTGCCCGCGACCTCGCCGGGCCGGAAGCCGGTGAACTCCTGGCGCTTGGAGACCTGGCCATCGGAGCCCTTTTCCTCGACCGTACGGAAAACACCGATCTTCACGCCCTCGAGATTTGCGAGCACGTGCGGCATCGCCGAGTTCGGAAGGCGCAGGTTGTTGACCCCGGTGGTGGTGCGACTCGGGTCGGCATAGAACGTCTTGAGATACTGGTAGATCCACGCCGTACCGCGCAACCGCGCTTCGAGCGATAAATCCGGCGGCGCCTTGCCGAACCAGTTCACCGCATCCGCAGGTGGCATCGGCGAAATGATGTAGTCGGTCGGCTTGTCACCCGGGATCAGCAGATCGGTCTCGAGCTGCTCCGGAGTGATGTGCAGGTCCTGCGCCATGCGCGCGTAGCGCATGTACTTCAGCGAGTGGCAGCCCACGCAGTAGCCGAGGAAGTTACGCGCTCCGCGCTGCAGCGATGCGTTGTTCTGAACGTCGTTTCCCGCCGACCACTTTTCCCAGTCTGCTCCAGCGAGGGTCGCCGGACCCTCGGCGGCGAGCGCGGAATGCGAGAACAGTGCGAGGGGCGCCAGCACCGATACCCAGAACGAAGCTCTCATAACCGCTTGGCTCATACGATCACGCGTGGGCATGGTAGACGACCCGGTCCGGAACCTTCTTGAAGGGACCGATCTTCGAATAAATCGGCATCAGCACGAAGAAGGCGAAATACACGACGGTGAATACCCGCGCCGCCAGGGTACGGCCGATCGAGGGCGGTTCGAGGCCAAGATAACCGAGCACCACGAACGACACCGCGAATACGGCCAGAAACACCTTGGAGAGCCAACCCTTGTACCGGATGGATTTCACCGGCGAGCGGTCGAGCCAGGGTACGAAGAAGAACACCACAATCGACAGCAGCATCACCAGCGCGCCGAGCTTCTGATCCGGAACCGCACGCAGCATCGCGTAGAAGGGCGTGAAGTACCACACCGGAGCAATGTGCTCAGGAGTCGAGAGCGGGTTCGCAGGCTCGAAGTTCGGCGGCTCGAGAAATACACCGCCCATCGTCGGGATGAAGAAAATCACCGCCGCGAAAATCATCAGGAACACGCCCATGCCCATGACGTCCTTGACGGTGTAATAAGGGTGGAAGGGGATGCCGTCGAGCGGCTTGCCATCCGCGCCCTTGTTCTCCTTGATCTCGATCCCGTCCGGATTGTTCGATCCCGTCTGGCGCAGCGCCACGAGATGCAGCATCACGAGCAGCAGCAACGCGAGCGGTACGGCGACCACGTGCAGCGCGAAGAAGCGGTTGAGGGTCGCGTCAGCGATGGCGTAGTCGCCGCGGATCCACTCGACCAAGCCCGGTCCGATCACCGGAATCGTGCCGAAGAGATTCACGATCACCTGGGCGCCCCAGAACGACATGTTTCCCCACGGTAGAACGTAGCCGAAGAACGCTTCGGCCATGAGCGCGAGATACACGAACATCCCTAGGAGCCACAGCAGTTCCCGCGGCGCCCGATACGAGCCGTACAGGAACGCACGGAACATATGTAGGTAGACGACGATGAAGAAGAACGATGCGCCCGTGGAGTGCAGATAGCGGATGAGCCAACCGCCATCCACCTCGCGCATGATGTATTCAACGGAGTCGAACGCGGTTGCCGCCCCCGGCTTGTAGTTCATCGTGAGGAAGATGCCGGTCAGCAGCTGCATCGCCAGCATCAGCGTCGCAAGGAAGCCGAAGAAGTACCAGAAGTTGAAGTTCTTCGGCGCGTAGTAGCCGATCAGCTGCGAGTCGATGAAATCCTGTACCGGCAGCCGCTTGTTCAACCAGCCGTAAAATCCGCCCTTGGCGGCCGCTCCGGACGTGTTTCCTGCGTTTGCCATCATGCTGCTCCCTGCGTTGTGTCCTCACCGATCCGCAGCGTGTTGGCGGCGGAGAAACGGTAGGGAGGAATCACCAGGTTCACCGACGCGGGTGAACCGTTGAACACTCGCCCCGCGAGATCGAATCGCGATCCATGGCAGGGGCATAGCCAGCCGCCCGGCCAATTCGCGCCGAGCACCGGATCTCCCGCATCGAAATGCTGTTTCGGCAAGCAGCCGAGGTGCGTGCAGATGCCGATCAGCACCAGGAATTCGGGCTTTACCGAACGATCCGGGTTCTTCGTATAGGCGGGTTGCTTCGACTGATTCGAATTTGGATCCTTCAGATCGCTGTCGTGGTTCTGGAGGATCGCGAGCATCTGCGGCGTACGGTGGACGATATAGATCGGCTGCAGCCGCCAAATCGGCGAGATCATCTGACCAGGCTCGACCTTGGTGAGATCGACCTCGACGGGCGCACCGAGCGACCGGGCCCGTTCCGAAGGGAACCACGATTCGACGAAAGGCACCGCGACAAACGCGACGCCCACTGCGGCCACGCCCGCCGTGGCGAAGGTCAGAAATTTTCGGCGGCTCGGGTCTGTGACGGGGGCCAGGGACGGCCCGGATGTCTGTACGATCTGATCGCTCATCGTGTGCTGTCTCCGCTGCGCCGGCGTGGCACTCACTCGAAGCGCGCTGTGCCATTCCCGGGAAGCGGCGCATTATACACAAATGAGCGCGGACTCCGGCCCCGCGGCGGATGTCCGCCGAGTGAACACGGTCACGACCTCGCACAATAAAGGCTTGTGAACTTACGTGAACCGCAGCCTGACATTCTTCAGCGGGTCGATAGTGGGCGGCCTGGCACTCGCGTTCCTGATCGTGCTGGTTCGCCCGGAGTTGCTGCGCGCGCCGGTACCCGCGCCGCCAACGACCGCCGCGTCCATCGAGCGCGTTCGGCCGCGCGACAGCTATGCGGACGCGGTGGAGCGCTCAGCGCCGGCCGTGGTGAACGTCTATACGGCGCGCCTCGTCACCGAGCAGGTGCCACCGCGGACCCTTAGCGAGATGTTCGGGGATTTCCTGCCCCGGTACCGGCAGCGAGTCGAGCGCAGTCTCGGCTCGGGCGTGATCGTGGATGACGCGGGGCACATCGTCACCAACCATCACGTGATCGCCGACGCGGATGCCATCCGGGTTCAGCTTGCGGATGGCCGAAGCGCAGACGCTCACGTGGTAGGGCGCGATCCGGACACCGACCTCGCGGTGTTGAAAATCGATCTCAAACGTCTGCCGGTCATGCCGCTGGGCCGCTCCGACCAACTGCGAGTAGGCGACGTGGTGCTCGCCATCGGCGATCCGGTCGGCCTCTCCCACACCGTGACCCACGGGATCGTCAGCGCCACCGGGCGCGGGCAGCTCGGCGTGGCCACCTTCGAGGACTTCATCCAGACCGACGCGCCCATCAACTTCGGTAACTCGGGCGGCGCGCTGGTGAGCGCCAGCGGCGAACTCGTCGGCATCAATACCGCCGTACTCGCGAAAAATCTCGGGGTCGAGGGCATAGGGTTCGCGATTCCCGTGAACCTCGTGCGCGGCGTGATGAACGAGATCCTGGCGCGTGGCCGCGTCATTCGCGGCTGGATTGGGATCGTGCCTGAGGACGTGAGCATCGAGCAGGCCGCCGAACTCGGTCTCGACCGCGCGGGAGTCGTCGTCGAAAATCTGTACGTCGGAAGTCCCGCAGTGAACGCCGGCCTGCAACCCGGTGACATGCTGGTGCAGTTGGACGGCCAGCTCGTCGAGAGCGCCCAGCAGATGATGGCGCGCGTGGCTCAAAAGAGCCCGGGCTCGAAGATCGAGATTTTGGCCGAGCGTCATGGCCGACGCTTCAAAGTCACCCCGGCCGTGATCGAGCGCCCGCGCGCCAGTTAGTCAATTCGGTACGCGACGGATCTGCGCGCCGAGCTGGGAAAGTTTTTCCTCGATCGCTTCGTAGCCACGATCGATGTGGTAGATGCGCTCGATTTCGGTCCGCCCATCCGCCACCAGACCCGCGAGCACCAGACTCGCGGACGCGCGTAGATCCGTCGCCATGACGGGCGCCGCGGTGAGCTTGGGTACACCCCGGATGATCGCCGTGTTTCCCTCGAGACGGATTTCGGCGCCGAGGCGCCGCATCTCGAGCATGTGCATGAAGCGATTCTCGAAGATCGTCTCGATGATCGTACCTACGCCGTCGGCCACCGTATTGAGGGCTGCGAACTGAGCCTGCATGTCGGTGGGGAAGGCCGGATACGGCGCGGTGCGCAGATCGACCGACTTCGGCCGTCGCCCGCGCATATCGAGCTCGACCCAGTTGTCGCCGACCGCGATCTCGGCGCCCGCATCGACGAGCTTCGCGAGCACGGCATCCAGATGGTCGGGCCGGGTCCCCTTCAAACGCACGCGTCCGCGGGTGATGGCACCGGCCACGAGGTAGGTGCCGCTCTCGATCCGATCGGGCAACACCTCGTATTGGGTGCCGTGCAGGCGCGCCACGCCCTGGATGACGATGGTGTCGGTGCCCGCGCCACGGATTTGCGCCCCCATCGAAATGAGGAAGTTGGCGAGATCCACGACTTCAGGCTCGCGCGCGGCATTCTCGAGCACGGTCTCGCCGTCTGCGAGCACGGCCGCCATCATCAAATTTTCGGTGCCCGTGACGGTCACCGTATCGAGCACCAGCCGCGCGCCCTTCAGCCGCGAAGCGCGGGCACGGATGTAGCCGTTCTCGATCGCAATCTCTGCTCCCATCGCTTGCAGGCCTGCGACGTGGATGTTCACCGGGCGCGCTCCGATCGCGCAGCCTCCCGGCAACGAGACGTCGGCATGCCCGAAACGCGCGAC
>Ga0116226_10006030_pt1 | contig 10861 bp, 10 predicted proteins | sample S1TSphfallax_FD_89692 | JGI IMG/M metagenome (GOLD analysis project Ga0116226, IMG submission 89692) | Host-associated microbial communities from peat moss isolated from Minnesota, USA - S1T2_Fa - Sphagnum fallax MG | ecosystem: Host-associated > Plants > Peat moss > Unclassified | place: USA...
CATTCACCGCGAGATAGAGCGTGTGGTCATTGGGAGCTTTCCAACCCTGCCACTGGCTCAAGAAAAAACAGGGGGTGCGCTGGGTGGGCGCCTTGGTTTTGGCTGGCTCGGCGCTTGCGGAGCCTAGGGCGCCCAGGGCGGTGAGAGCTATCGCGGACGCTAGCGCCCCCGCGCGAACGGCGCGCGCGGCGCCAAGGAGATCGGACTTCATCGGGCGGCCCTTTGCGATCTTAAACCGTCATGCCCCTACCCGTTAAAATATAGGGTTGCGGGTCGAGCCGTCTAGTCCACATTTCGCCGCGCGCGCGGTCATCCCAGACCGGACAGGACGCGCGCGGTCCAACTGGTCGCGGTGATCACCAGAGCGGTGAGTATCGCCGGCCACAGGCCGTCAACATCCACGCCATTGATAAATGATACGGCCATCCAAACGGTGAGCCCATTCACCACCAACAGAAAGAGTCCGAGCGTCAGAAGGGTGAGGGGGATAGTGAGGAGAATCAGAATGGGCCTGACCAGGGCGTTGAGTATGCCCAGGATGAAACCCGCGGCGATCAGGCTCTCGACGCTAGTCACATAGACGCCTGAAATCAGCTTTGATGAAAGCCAGAAGCCCAAAGCCGCCGCCAAGGCCTGAATGACAAATCGTGTCATGCGCGCCACTGCCTCTCCGTCGCGTTGACCTGTAGGTCAGCACACGATACCAAATTCGTCAAAATGGCCGTCGCGCCGGTGGCGCTTCGAGCCGCCAAAACATTTAGGGAGACGTTGAGAATGGCCACGGATCTTCGCCGCCCGGAACGCAGCTTTAGCATCCGCCAACTCTGCCTTGAATTCAAATGCACACCCAGGGCCCTTCGGTTCTACGAGGATAAGGGATTGCTGTCCCCCGCCCGCCAAGGCCTCAATCGGGTCTATTCCTACAAGGATCGCGCCCGGCTTCAGCTCATTCTACGCGGCAAGCGGGTGGGCCTGTCCCTGGCGGAAATTCGCGAGATTCTGGAACTTTACGGCAAGGGTGATGGCGGCGCGGCGCAGAACGCCAAGGCCCTCAAGCGTTTCCGCGAGCGGATTGTCGCCTTTGAACAACAGCGCAAGGATATTGACGACCATCTGGACGAACTGCGCGCGGCGTGCGCGCGTCTTGAAGCCTTCCTCGCCCAGGCCAGGCCGGACCTTTTGCCTGTGGACCCGGTGGGCGAGCCGTCCGCGCCCACCCGTTCTGGCGTTGACACTCGGCTATCACCCGCTCGCCACGCCTATTGAGCGCCCACGCGGTCACCGTCGACTGGTCGCTAAAACGGAGCGACGCTGACTTTCTGGCCGGACGTTACGATCGCGCCCATGCGCTTGGCTTCGAAGGGGGATTGAGGGTGGCCGGCTCACCAGCCACGGCGGTGGTCCCCGCGCCCTACTCCCAAGCAGGCGCCCTTGATCCGGAGGCCGCCTTCACCGCCGCGCTCAGCGCCTGCCATATGCTGTGGTTTCTGGATCTCGCCCGCCAGGCCGGATTTGTGGTCGCCGCGTATCGCGACGAGGCGGTGGGGACCCTTGGGCGCATCGGACCTGGGCGTCAGGCCATGACCCAGGTTGTGCTGCGCCCCCAGATCGCCTGGGGCGGCGTGGGGTCTCCAAGCGCCGAAGAGATCAAGGGTCTACACCGTCGCGCTCACGAACTTTGCTTTATCGCTAATTCCGTCACCACGACCGTCACGGTCGAGGCGCTGTAGCCAGCCAGACCGAGACGCGGGACGTGAGAGCGGCTTCGCCACGGAGCTCGCACTCCCAGACTGTCTCGACCCGCCAACCCAACCCCCTCAACGCTTCAAGAGCCGAAGCGTCGCGCGCGCGATTTCGGCCGATCTTGACCAACCAATATTCGCGGTTGGCCATGGGGATTCGCGCGCCCCGCGCGCAGTCGTGGCCATGCCAGAAACAACCATGGACGAAGATCGCCAGCCGCCGCCCGGGCAGAACGATATCCGGTTTGCCGGGCAGGTCGACGCGGTTGAGCCGATAGCGGCCGCCAAGGCGCCAGATCAGCCGGCGGACGGCAAGCTCCGGAGACGTTCCGGAGCTTTTCACCGCGCGCATGACCGCCGCGCGCTTGGCCGGGGGGTAGACGTCGGTGGTCACGGCGGTCAGGGAGGGTCACAGTTCGTCGAACAGGGCCGTAGAGAGATAACGCTCGGCGAAGCTCGGAATGATAGCGACAATGGTTCGGCCGGCCATTTCCGGACGGGCGGCGATGTCAAACGCGGCGGTCAGCGCCGCGCCTGAGGATATTCCCACCGGCAATCCCTCTTCGCGGGCGCAGCGGCGGGCCATGGCGAAGCTGTCCTCGTTGGAGACCTGGATGATCTCATCCATGACGCCCCGATCCAAAATGGCCGGCACGAAGCCGCCGCCTATGCCCTGTATCTTATGCGGGCCGGGCTTTCCCCCCGACAGAACCGGCGAACCGGCGGGTTCCACAGCCACCATTCTCAAGGAAGGCTTTCGGGCCTTGAGCGCCTGGCCGACGCCCGTGATGGTCCCGCCCGTGCCCACACCGGCGACCACGACATCCACGGCCCCGGCCGTATCGTTCCAGATCTCTTCGGCGGTGGAGATACGGTGGATCGCCGGATTGGCCGGGTTCTCGAATTGCTGGGGCATGACGGCGCCCGGTATTTCGTTCAGGATTTCCCGGGCTCGCGCCACGGCGCCTGCCATACCCCGCTCGGCCGGCGTCAGTTCGAGCTTTGCGCCGAGCAGAAGCAGCATCTTGCGACGTTCGATCGACATGCTCTCGGGCATCACCAGAATCAGCTTCAGACCCTTGGCCGCCGCGACAAAGGCGAGGGCGATGCCGGTATTGCCACTGGTCGGCTCAACCAGAGTGGCCCCCGGCGCGAGTTTACCCTGGGCCTCCAGCGCCTCGATCATCGCGAGCCCAATACGGTCTTTCACCGACGCCAACGGGTTGAAGAATTCCAGCTTGGCCAGCACCTCCCCTTTCGGCTTAAGAGCGGCTGTCAGCCGCGGAAGGCGCACCAGGGGCGTATCGCCGATCGTATCGAGAACGGAATCATAGATATGGCCGCGTCCGGCCCTCTGGTGGCGCGCGGCGACGAGGGGCGCATCGGCGGTGTCCATAGGGTTCTTCCTTAATGTTCGGCGGCTCGATCTACCAGGGCGTCAATATCGGGCCAGTCATAGGCGGTCTCGCGATGACCGCCGCCCCAGCCGCCCACGGCGCGTTCACCACGGGCAGTCCCGCCCAGGCGCTCATAGAAGACCCGCGCACCTTCATTGCCGTTGAGGACCCAGAGGCGCAACGAAGAGGCGCCCTGGGCGGCCATCACCCGCGCCACCGAGCCGAGCAGGCGTCGCCCCAGCCCCCGACCCTGAGCGGCCTTCAGAATGTAGAGGGTCGAGACCTGGCCGGCGCCACCGGCTTTAGAGCCCGCGCAGTAACCCACGACACCGCCGGCGCCCTCCGCGCATAACACAAGTTCAGGGGGTTCAGGGCGCATCAGCATGGCGCGCCAGCGCCGGGCGTAAACCGCGCCATTCATCTGGGCGAGAAAGGCGGCCGGCAGCAGGCCCTCATAGGTCTCACGCCAGGACCGGACATGAACCCGCGCCAGCGCCCCGGCGTCGCCAGGCCCGGCGGGGAGGATATGATAGGTCGCCAGACTCTCCATCGCCGCGCAGATTGACCCGGCTTTAACGTCGCGACAAGGCGCCTTGCCGCGCGTCAGCCGAGCAGCGTTCCCATGCGACCGCGACGCCTGTAGCGTGGCCGCCGATGGACGCCCGACATACCGATTCTCTAGCCGAATCCGTGGCCGATTCTCCGGCGGAGGCCCTGGCTGACCGCGCTGTCGATTCCCTGGATCCCACACGCCACGCGGGCGCGACGCCGGTCATGGCGCAGTTCTTCGCCGCCAAGGCCCAGGCGCCGGGCGCACTGGTGTTTTTCCGGATGGGCGACTTCTATGAGCTGTTCTTCGAAGACGCCGCCAAGGCCGCCGAAGCCATCGGCATCGCCCTCACCCATCGGGGAACCCATGCGGGGAGGCCCATCCCCATGGCCGGTGTTCCCGTCCACGCCGCCGAAGCCTATCTCGCCAAGCTGATCCGCGCCGGATTCAAGGTCGCGGTCTGCGAACAGATGGAGGATCCCGCGGAGGCCCGCAAACGGGGGTCCAAGGCCGTGGTCCGTCGCGATGTGGTGCGGGTGGTCACGCCTGGAACCCTTACGGAGGAGGGCCTGCTCGATGCCAGGGGCGCAAACCGGCTGGCGGCCATCGCAGTGCGCGGGGGGGCGGCGGCCGTGGCCAGTGTCGAGATTTCCACGGGGGACGTGGAGAGTCAGGCCACCACGACGGAGGGTCTGGCGGCAGTTCTTAGCGCCCTGCGTCCCTCCGAGATCCTTGTGCCGGAACGGCTCTTCGCCGACCCCCAGATCGCAGCGGCCCTTGAAGCGGCCAACTTGGAGGCTTTTGGGGGCGTCGTTCAACCCATGGCAAGCGCCTTGGCCGAGCCGGCGGCGGCCGAAGCGCGGCTCAAGCGCCTTTACGGTGTGGCCACGCTAGACGGTTTTGGCGCCTTCAGCGGCGCTGAAGTTTCCGCCCTCGGACTCATCGGCGCCCATATTGAGACCACCCAGGGCGGGCGTGCGCCCACCCTAAGTCGGCCACGGCGCCTTGGGGACGGCGACTTGATGGCCATCGATCCGGCCACCCGCGCCAGCCTTGAGATCGAGCGAACCCTGGCCGGAGCGCGGGAGGGCTCGCTTCTGGGCGCCATCGACCGCACCGTGACCGGACCTGGCGCGCGCCTCCTGGCCGCCCGCCTGGCCCGTCCCCTGACCGACCCCGAGGCGGTCAACGCCCGCCTCGACGCCGTCGCGTGGCTCCTGGAGCGATCGCGCGCGCGCCAGGATCTCCGCGCGGGCCTGAAAAGCGTGGGCGACATGGCCCGGGCTCTCGCGCGCCTCACACTCGGCCGTGGCGGCCCCCGGGACCTTGGCGCCCTCCGCGACGGCCTGCGCGCCGCCGGCGATCTGGCTGGGAGCCTGCATGAAGCCGTGGGCCCCCTGGAAAGCTTGCCGGCGCGTCTGGCCGAGGCGGCTTCAGCCTTTGATCCAGGACGCCAGCCCGCCCTGGCGGCCCTTTGTGAGATGTTGGTCTTCGGATTGGCGCAGGATCTGCCAGCTCAGGCGCGGGACGGCGGCTTCGTCGCGCCCGGCGTCAGCCTGGAGCTTGATGAGGCGCGGTCTTTAAGGGATGGCGCGCGCAAGGTGGTCGCCAGCCTGGAGACGCGGTTGGCGGGGGAAAGCGGCGTCCCCTTGAGGATCCGCCACAACAACGTCCTGGGCTATTTTCTGGAGACCTCCGCCAAACAGGCCGAGCCGCTGATGGCGCCGCCCCTATCCGCCCAGTTCATCCATCGCCAGACCCTCGCCAATCAGGTGCGGTTCACCACAGTCGAACTGTCTGATCTCGACGCGCGCATCGCCCGCGCCGCGGATAGGGCTCTGGCCCTGGAGTTGGCCCAGTTCGAGATTTGGCGGGACGCCGCCGGGGCCGCTGGACCGGAGATCCTGGCGGCCGCCGAAGGTCTGGCGAGCCTGGACGTGGCGGCGGGCCTCGCGGAATGGGCAGCGGATGTGGGGGCGACGCGGCCACGCCTTGATCGGTCCTTCTTGTTTGAGGCGCGGGGCGCCCGGCATCCGGTCGTGGAGGCGGCCGTGAGGCGGGCGGGCGGGGCCTTTACGCCCAATGACTGCGCCCTCGACGGATCAGGGAGGAGCCATGCGCGGCTATCCATCGTCACCGGCCCCAATATGGCCGGCAAATCGACCTTCCTGCGCCAAAACGCACTCCTGGCCGTGCTCGCGCAATCGGGCGCCTTTGTTCCGGCCGCGAGCCTGACCCTAGGCGTGGTGGATCGCCTGTTCAGCCGGGTGGGAGCTGGCGATGATCTGGCGCGCGGACGCTCCACCTTCATGGCGGAAATGGTTGAGACCGCGGCGATCCTCACCCAGGCGACGCCCCGTTCCTTGGTGATCCTCGACGAAATTGGGCGCGGCACGGCGACCTGGGATGGACTGGCCATCGCCTGGGCCTGCGCCGAGGCCCTGCACGACGCCAATCGCTGCCGCGCCCTTTTCGCCACCCACTATCATGAGCTGGCGACCCTTGAAGGCCGCCTCGCCCACGTCTCGAATCTTTCGTTGAAGGCCAAGGAGTGGAACGGCGATCTCATTTTTTTGCATGAAGCCGGTCCTGGATGCGCCGACCGCTCCTATGGCGTCCAGGTCGCCAAACTGGCGGGTGTGCCCCCGGCCGTCGTCGCTCGCGCGCGTGATGTCCTGAACAGGCTGGAGCGTGAGGCGGTCTCACACGCCGGATTACAGGAACTACCTCTGTTCGCCGCCGCCCCGCCGGTTACGCCTCGTCAGGCGAAACCAAGCCCCGTCGAAACCGCCCTCCGGGCGCTCGACGCTGACGGCATGAGTCCCCGCGAGGCCATGGACACGCTGTATAGGCTGAAAGCCCTGCTTTAGGGAATTCTACGGCCGCACGCCGATGGATTCGAACACGTGATCGACGTTGCTGTCGGCCAGCCGGGCCTTGGCGAGGTTGTCATCACCCCGGGCCTGATCTCCCTTACGGATATAGGCGACACCTTCGCCATAGAGAGAATAGGCCGCGCCTGGCCGGAGGCGAAGGGCGATTTCATATTCGGCGATGGCCTTATCAAGCTGGCCTGTCCGCAGATAGAAAAGGGCCAGCTCATTGTGCGCCACATGGGAGGTGGGCGTGAGAGCGATCGCCCGTTCATAGTCGGCGCGGGCGTCGCCCATCCGGCCTAACAGGCTGAAGGCCCAGGCACGATTGGTGCGCAATGTTGATTCGAGCTCCGGGCTCATGTCCGGCTGCTTGAGGAGAGTGGAACAGGCGGTGACCCGCGCCGCGGCGGGGGTCGCACCGTCCTGGTTTGCGCAGAGCACGGCCGGGGATTCCTGGCTGCTTGCGTCCGCCCGCGCCGCCACGGGCGCGAGGCCGGATATCGCGGCGAAAAAAGCCACGGCGACGAACGAGATTTCTTTGGGCATGTCGTGCCTCCTTGACGTATCGACTTAAGAGGCGGCGAGGGACGCCAGGTCGCGCGCCACGTCAGCCAATACCGGTTTCCAGTCCGCGAAGGTCGCCTGCCGGTAGAGTCTCGCGGTAGGATACCAGACCGATTCGCGGCCTTCCAGGCGCCAGGGCCAGTGCGGATTGACGTCCAGAATAACCCAGGTCGGCTTACCCAAGGCGCCGGCCAAATGGGCCATCGAGGTGCAGATGGTGATGACAAGGTCCAGATTGTCCACCATGGCGGCGGTGTCGTCATAGGTCTTGAACTCATCGGTATAGTCGACAATGTCGAAACCCGTGGCCCTGACAGCCCCCACTTCATCCCGGGCGCCGACCTGAAGGGAATAGAAGGCGACATTGTCGATCCCGCCAAACGCGGCGGCGTAGCGAGCCATATCCACGCTCCGAAACGGGTTGCGCGCCTGCTCGGAACTGCCGGTCCAGACTAATCCCACCTTCAGTCGCTTTTCATCCGCCAGGCGTTCGCGCCAGGCGCTCCGCCGAAAGTGGTCGGGTATGAGGTAGGGGGTGGGGACAGGGATTGTCCTCTCATCGACACCGAACAGGCGCGGCGTGCTGAGCAGGGGGAATTCATAGTCAAAAGGCGGCAGGTCGGAGATGCCGCCCGTGACATAGGTATCCACCAGGTGGCCCGGCGCGCGGCGCAGCAGGTCGCCGAATTGTGGGAAGGAATTCCAGGCGATGCGGCCGCCCTGGCTGTGGACGAGCTCGGCCACCCGCGGAACAAATCGGGCGAACTGGAGCACGTCGCCATTACCCTCTTCCCCCCAAAGGAGGAGGGTTTTGCCGGCCAAGGGCTCGCCGCGCCAGGGCGGCCCGGGAAGCACGGGTCGGGCCCTCTGCTTCTCCGGCGTGGCCGACCACCGCCATTCATAGCCCTCCCAGCCCTGCGGATACTTGCCCTGCAGGAGGTTCAGCAGGCCAAGGTTGAGCTTGAAAACTGGCGTGCCCCCCGACAATTCGTTGGCGCGGGAGACCATGATCTCAGCCTCGTCGAATTTCCGGGCTTCTTTCAAGGCCTGGGCGTAGTTGTTGCAGGCCAGCGGACTGTCGGGGGACAGTTCCAGCGCCTTACGCCCGGCCGCAAGCGCGCCTTCAAGATCGAAGACTCGTAGTTTCTGGGTGGCGAGATTGATCCAGGCCTCGGGCTCCTCTGGCGCCGCGGCCACGGCGCTCTCCAGGAGTGGGATGATCTCCGTTGCGGGCGCGGTCAGCGTCATCAGAGCGGCGGCGAGGTTGTTCCGCACAAAGGGCAGATTGGGATCCAGGGCCATGGCGCGGCTGAGGGGTGCGAGAGCACTGCGCGCGTCGCCGAGGGTCTGATGGACATGGGCAAGGCGGAAGAAGGCCCGCGCGCTCTCAGGGTAGACATCCGTGATCACCTCGGCGAGGCGCATCGCCGCGGGACCATCCCCCCGGGCGGTGAGATCGCGCACCATGGCGTCCAGGTTTTCCATCTCCAGGGAAAACAGCTCCGCCGCCGCTTCTAGCCAAAGCTCGCGTGGCGCTGTCTTCTTTCGCCGCGTCGCCTGCCCGGCGCGGTCGAGAAAGGTCATGAACGGCCCGAGAAGCACTTTGAAACGGATGTCCGGCGCGATGGTGTCATCCAAGGCGGTAATGGTTGCCTCCTAAAACTCCCGCCGCTTCCTGCCGGCGCCGCCTCTCGCTATACAGACGCTCGGACCGCCGTCCCCCAAAAACGTCACCCGAACACTTCTGGCGACGCCTTTAGTCCAAACGAGGGTCAATGCGTATCGGCATTTCAGTCACCACCCATGCCGGACAGCACTTATGGGAAAATGGCCTCGGTCAGAATATTCTGTTTCTCGCCCGTCTGTTCCGCGCCATGTCGGGAGTTGAGAGTGTTGTGCTCCTCAACTGCGGAGATCAGCCCAGCGTGCCGCCCCAGGCCATCGAGGAGGCGGCGGAGTTTCCGCTGATCCCCCCACGCGAAGCCACCGACCTCGTCGACATCGCGATCGAGATGGGCGGCGCCCTGGATCTGGAATGGCTCGCCTATATCCGCGCCCAGGGCAAGAAGGTCGTCTTTATGGCGTGTGGTCAGCCCTATGCCGTGATGACCGAGCCCAATATTTTTGACCGCGGTGGTTTTGGCCTGCGCCCCGACCGTTTCGATGAGATTTGGCTTCTGCCCAAGGACGTGGCGTTCGTTCCCATGATGCGGATGATCCATCGCTGCGAGGTCCGTATCGCCCCCTTCATCTGGAGCCCCTTGTTTCTCGAAAAGAGCATCGCGGGCGCAGAGGCCAAGGGCCTGAGCTTTGGTTTCGACCCGGCCGTGAACCGCCGGGACGAGGGTCCCCGCGCGGCCATTTTCGAGCCCAATATTTCCGTGACCAAATGCTCCGCCATTCCGCTGCTGATCTGCGACGAGGCCTATCGTCGCGTGCCCAGCGCCGTGCGGGAGCTTAAGGTTCTCAATAGCTTCCATATGGTCGACCACCCCACATTCAATTTTTTCGCCAATTCCCTGGATCTGGTGAAAGCTGGCAAGGGCCTTTTCCTGGCGCGGGAGGAATTTGCCCCCTTCATGGCGCTGAACGCCGACATGGTGGTCTCCCACCAGTGGGGCAACGACCAGAACTACCTTTATCTGGACGCGCTTTATGGCGGCTATCCGCTTATCCACAACTCCCCCTGGATCATCGATCAGGGCTATTACTATCCGGGCTTTGACGTCGATAAGGGCGCCGCGGCGGTGATCGCGGCCGCCAGCCACCACTGGGAGAACCTTGGCGCCTATAAGGCGAAGGCCCGGCAATTCATCGCCAGCCTCGATCCCCTGGCGAGCGCCAATCAGCGGGGCTATCTGGACCTTGTCTCCCGGCTCTGGCCGAACAGGACCGGCCAACACGCGGCGAAGCTGGCCGGCGGGCGCGCCTTATGAACCAGCCACGCAAGCTCAAGGTCGGGGTCACCCTGTTCATCCGCCCAGGATATCAGTCCATCTGGGAAAACGGGATCTTCCAAAACTGCTTTTTCCTGATCAATCTCTTCCAGGCCTCGCCACTTATCGAGGCGGCGTTTCTCGTCAATGGCGGCGACGGTAAGCCGGACGAGGCCGGGGATTTCCTGACTTTAGCCCCCGCGCCGGTAATCGACCTGAACCAGGCAATGGCCGAGCTCGACGTCATCATCGAGCTGAGCGCGCAACTCAACCCCGACTGGGCCCGGGATTTTCGGAACAAGGGCGGGCGGGTCGTCGGAATGCGGGTGGCCAATGACTATGTCATCGACATCGAACGCATGATGTTCGGTCTGCCCCACGGTCTTCTCATGTCGGGCACGCCCTATGACGCGATCTGGACCTTGCCCGCCTTTGAGAAGACATGCCTGGACTATTACAGGTGGGGCATGCGCGGGCCGGTGAGCGCCATGCAGCATCTGTGGAGCCCCGCGATTCTGGAGCGGGCCATCGCGGCCAGCGGCGCTCCCCACTTCGCCTATGAGCCGGGACGCAAGCGCTGGCGGCTGGGGATCGTCGAGCCCAATATCTGCATGGTCAAGACCTGCCACCTTGCCATGCTGGCCTGTGACGGCGCCCACCGCCAGGACGCGACCTTTATTGAGGTCATGCGAGTCTATAACAGCCTTCATCTGAAAGAGCGGCCGGACTTTGTCGCCCTGGCCATGGGCCTTGATCTTGTGCGCCACGGCATCGCCTCGTTCGAGGGGCGCTTCCC
>Ga0116226_10006031_pt1 | contig 10861 bp, 7 predicted proteins | sample S1TSphfallax_FD_89692 | JGI IMG/M metagenome (GOLD analysis project Ga0116226, IMG submission 89692) | Host-associated microbial communities from peat moss isolated from Minnesota, USA - S1T2_Fa - Sphagnum fallax MG | ecosystem: Host-associated > Plants > Peat moss > Unclassified | place: USA...
AAACTTCTTGATTCTTTGGTTTTTTAATAAAAAAGAGAAAGACATACCTGTAGTGGGCCTAAAGTGCACACCCCCTACTTGTTAGAAGCTTGGCTAGGGGAAATTAAACCATCATGAATGTACATGTGCTTCATAGGCAATGAAGCAATGTGCTAGACCAAACATTAAAGGAAATTATGGAGGTTGTTGACATAGATACACATTCACAAAATGGCAAGTCCTTTCTAAAACTCCCCATTCACTTCCTTTTCTCACCATTTGAATGGGAAAATAAGGTCCAAAAGAATGCAGTCTACTAATGTGTTTATAAAATAAGAAGATGTAGTAGTAGTTGCATTGATTCTAACAATGCAAAAATGTGAACTTTCAATAACATTATAACAATTGAAGCTGAAAGTAGCATTCTAGCTCACTCAAACAAGACCAACACTAATCAAACATGGAGTACCAAGGAATGCATGGAGGTATTGGTTCAAATGCAAGCATCCATAATTAAACATTAAAGTTGCTGAAGCATTGGAGGTCTCCAAAGCACAAACGATGACTTCAACTTCTTGTAATTATTTCTTCAACAACTTGTAAACATTATAAAACCTACACAACTACAAACCATATCACATTTTGAATTTAGATGAAATTGGAATTCAAACAAGTAGGTTGGAACTAAGGTCATGGCCATAAAAGGCTTGCACATGGTTTACAACACCATCCCCAAATCCCATGAATGGTTAGTTATAAATTTTATAATGAATGTTACAAGGTCAGTTTTGCACCTTAAACCCTAAACTTGGGCAATCAACACATGAACTACATTAGCATCACCAAAAGAAAAAAAGATGAACATCATTATCACCAACTAACCAAGACCAAGATGATCAACAAAAGAAATACATCAATAACACTATAAAACAAAAGATGAACATCATGATCACGTGTTGAACAAGAAGAGGATGATCATCACATGCATTGCATCAATGACACGAAGGAATGAACTTTCAAGAATCATGGCCAAAGGATGACCATCACATTAGCTTCGAAGAAAAAAAAAGCAAATGCCTAAAAATTTTAGTGAACAACATAAGGAAATAAAAAGGTAGGAGCAAAACAAAACCAAGGTTTTGCCCACAAACTTCCAACCAATTTGTGCATGTGTGAAGGAATATGCTTCATGGAATCCTCAAACACCCACTACTTTCAATCTTATAACATCATTTTTTGGAAAATCTTGGCCACACACACATAATTGAACATTAATCCATGAAGTTATTCATTTCTTGTTCTATTCATTTTAATAATGGGGTAAATGAAGACCAACCAATAATGTTTCATTGTTTGGTTATTAGCAATGATGTGTTCCAAGATTTTTTTTTCTTTTGGTTTTTTTTTCCCCCCAACTTTGGGGGACCACAACTTCCTAATTTGTGGACCATTTTTTGCAATTTAAAATGCATTGGATGTTCCCAAAGAAAAGCTTCAACTATTTTTTGGGCCCCATAAGCAAATAATCCTTTTGTGCAAATTTAACAACCTCTTGGCATTTACATTAACATGTTTACTTTAAATAGCAAACTGCTCTTGGGTGGAAGCATACTAAGGTGGAACATTATGTATGTCACATAGTACATAATTTGAAGTCTTCCAATTTCCATTTGTGTCTAATTCCAATTCATATTTGAAAATGATGGAATGGGACTCCTATAAATAAATAAAATAATGATTACAACACAATGTGAAAATTTTATGGCAAAAGATTTTGTATTTAATCCACAATGGACTTTTAAAGTTGGTGCATGACACTTCTAATAATCCACATGTTTGGAAATGGACTCACCCCGTGCATCACAATACATATATGTGGCCAAGAATTTTTAGACATATAATATACACATGGATGCAATATAAGATGGAGTTAAAGTAGGTTTTTTTATACTTTTGATGTGACTTTAAGTTTGAAGAAAACAAATACTCACAAAGTTCATAACTATCAACAAAAAAACAATTTAGGGTTCATATTTTTATAAATAAAATAAAGATACAATAGGTTATCGACACCCATAATATCTTGCTCAAAAACTATGGTTATGTAATTTTTGTATTCTAATGACTAGGATGTCATGATCCACATCAAGTTGTTATGAACTTATGACGTCACAAATATATGTGTCAATATTTTGCAAGTTCATGCCTTAATAATGAACTTGAATCCTAGGCTTCCTTCATAGGTATGTAGTTTATATTTAGGGTTTAACATACAAATTTCCACATGCCTTGTACAAGTTTCCTTTAAGGTTTGCTTTTTGTTGACACATCTTTGTTAGCAAATGGAAGGTTTCCTTTAGGGCTTGTGTTTGTTGCTCACTAATAGTTGTGAACTTTTTATTTATGTAAAAGAGGTGCACTTACAAGCAATGTGCAACTTAACAACTCAAATTTGGCATTTGAGCTTTGGATTGATTAATGTATAACTTTTGGTTTCTATTATCAAAAAAACGAATTCTTCACAAGGAACCATAATTGTTTGAATTGGAATTCGACGAATTGTAAGTAGCATTTATTGTGGTCAACATCTCCAACATTCAAGGCATTTTCAAGTTTCAAGCTTGAGGTAACTTTTCAAAACTTAAGTATGATCAACATAACTCAAACTTTGTATAATAATGTATAATGAAATCACTACGTTTGTTTCTATTTAGTTAAAATTACGCACACTTTAGTTTGCTACTTTGTCAAAATCAAACATTTTAAGTTTTCTTGGAAAATTCCAAATCAATAATTTGAGTTTGCAGGATTTTTGTGAGTCCAAGTGCATACATCAACAAATGAACAAAATGGAATTGAAACAAACTATTGAGAAATGAGTAAGGGTATTGAAAAACCCATGCCTTTCACAAAGATCTACTATAGAAATTCAAAGGTGTGTAAAGCAAAATGCACGTCAATGAAAGTCGCATGTTCTACAATAATAGGTAGATGTACAACAAACAGAGATTGATCAAGCTATGTAGAAGTAGAGGTGATTCTAGATGATCAAAAGTTACACATGTTTGTGATTAATCATGTTATGTAAAAGTAGAAGTGATTTTGGATGATCAAAAGTTATGCATGTTTGGAAGTATGATTACAAGTTCTATTTGGGATGTTTTAATGTTTTGTCCAAGTCCTAGAAACAAGGAATTAGTTCTATAGATTGCCTTATTTCATGTCAAAAATTGTAAATACTTATCAAATTACATTTTACCTTTTAAGCTTGTCATTGCTCAACAAGAGGTGTTAATTGGAGTAAACAAGGCTCTAAAAAAAAAAAAGCAAACAAACAATGGCATCAAGCTTGCAACAAAACATGTTATTTTGAATGCAATTATTAATGCCCACAAAGAATCTTCCATGAGGACTATGGCAGAAACACTTGGGGTGCATGTCAAGAACATTACATGTGTTGTTTTGTGTCATAAAGTGATAGACTAATCAAAGGCATTTATGTGGTGATTATTGGTGAGGAAAAAAAGAACAAATGGCATTTCAATCCAAGTGAGGAATGTTGTCCTGCAATGGTGGGTTTCAAAAACTTGAGTGAGCCCAAACAAGTATGATGTGACAAGGAAAAGATTGGGAGTTGGGGTTTTTGATGAAAAACCTACACATTCTCTTATGGAAATTCAAGTTTGTCGACTAATTCCTTCATTTCAATTTAATGGTTTAATTTCCTTTGACAACAAATGGATTATGTTGTGTTGATTATGTCTTTGTTTCACATGGTTAATTGAAGTTGCATTTTGAGTTGAAAAGTTTACTAGATTAGTGGATGATTAGTTCAATTCAAATTTTTCCACATCTCTAAAAACTTAATTAGAAAATAGATATGTGGATGATCCAATAAAGTTTTCAACTTGAATGGTCCACACATCTGTTTTCAATGGTCTTGCATATGTAGTTAGTAAAACTAGTTGAATGCACATTACTTCAATAACTTGTGCATTTGTTCATTTGTGATTTCTCATTAACCATTTTCGAATAATATAATATTAATAAATGACAACAAAGTTCATTAGGAGCTTACAAAGTTATTTTAATTTGGATATTTAATTATGTAGAGGAGTCCATTTTGAAATGATGTCCAATCCATGCATGGTTTCATTTGATAATGCACATCAACATACCCTTGTGTCCATTTATAGTCTATTTGTAGTCTGGTTGACAGTTGTGGAATCTATTCATTATGATGCGCCCCCAAGTTCCTTGTTAGACCCAAAAAGGGTCCAACTATGTAAAAGGGCGAAAGTAGTTGGAACTTGGTGTCGCTCCTAGCTTCCAGCACTAAAGGGGGTGAAAGAGGCGTGCTAAAAGCTCCGGGATTAGACTAGGAAGAGGGAAAATTATTTAGTTACTCGGTCATGCATCAAAACCAACCACAAGTTGGTTAGTTCACCTTCGAAAACACTCTTGGTGTTGGGACAAGCCACGAGCAACACCGACTCACTGGACTCACCACGGCCCGGACTCAGGGGAAACCACCACCTTCCCCCATATAGTATTCTTTGCGTTGCTCCACCACACCCACATCCGAATGGCTTTTAATCCTGGGACTCTCAAGGAGGAGTCCCAAAACTGTCCCGAATTAGACTCCCGGGACTTTGGGAGCTCATAACTCCCGTCTCAAACCTTTGATTGGGATGAGGTCTGAAGCAAACTTATAGTTCTCCTCAAGAGCTTTCCAACGGTGTGTCCCACTATACCTGCACATACCGGGGTCGGGTCGATTCCTGACTTTTAGTGGTCGGAGGTCAAACTGCCAATTTGACTCCCGGCCCTTCTTTCGACCATAACTTGTGCTACAAATGTCCGAATGGCTCATGCGAGGCCATTTTGGACATCTACACTTCAAGAACTTTTCAACAGTATAAAGAACACCTCAAAGCAAGGTGTTTTGACCTCTGCAATCGAGCTCTGAAGTTGCAAGAGTCTCGGAGGACTCCAAGTTCCCACTTTTGGGAGTGCAAGTCTCATTCTCACATTTGCCTCAAAGTGGGGTTGCAACACATTACTATTAAAATTTTGGTAAAATCCTTTAAAAGTCAAATTCTTTCATTTAGAAGTACGAATAGTATCCACTTATACAAATTTGTAGTCCATTTTTACTATCTTAATAATACAACCATAGATTGTAAAATCCAAAGCTACTAATCATGGAGTCCATCCATTGTTATTAAAATTTTGGTAAAGTCCTTTAGAAGTTGATTGATTCATTTGAAAGTATCAATATTATCCATATGTAGTCCATTTGTAGTCTTTTGATATATGGTACAACTCTATAGATTGAAAAGTCCATTTGAAAGTACTCGAGTTAAGGTGGAGTCCATTAAAAGTTGATTGATTTCATGTAAAGGTAAAAATGTAATCCATATATAATCATTATGTACTCTATGTATGCACTATAATGTCCATTCCAAGTTCCAAGAATAAAAAGCTTTAAACCTTGTAATCCATTTTTATTCCATCTACACATTATAGAATCTAATTATGGTTCATAAAAGTGTGTAAAACTTTTGGAGCAATCCATTTACAACCCATAGAGTCTTCTAAATCTAATGCAGTCCTTTCTTAATTGGTACAATCCATAAGTAGTCATTGCTATTATTATTATGTTGTTGAAATTTCACATGGATTTAATATTGTAGACTAAATTTTATTTGAGATTCAAGTTAGCCCATCCAAAGATGTCTATTGGACAACAAACATTTGAAGGGCTATTTTTTTTTTTGTGAAACCTATGCATGAGTGCAACACATGTTGTTATATCTATCATGGAGATAGATGAACTTTGGATTGGATTGAATAACATGCAAAAACAATCGCATGTCTACAATCATGATTAAGAGGCTTGTGGTGTTTCTATTATGTTTTACAAAGGTATTACAACTTTGTGGGAATTTGTTGTTTGCCCTAAAGGGGAGTTGATGGAATGACATAATCAATCATGTTTGCTTGTATGGAGAATGTCTAGGTTGTAGAATTTGCCCTATTGAACTTGTTGGTATGGGGTTTAATTTGGTTGAGTGGAAATGATTTGCACTTGAAAATACCAAATAAAAAAGTGGGAGGCCTTTGAAAAAATTGACCCTTGTTTACCAAAAAACCACCTTAATTGAAATGATAGATTATTTGAAGCCAAAACTCCAACATTTTGTGAAACATAACTTTCATTACACCAAAATGTGTCCTAGTTCACTTTAGGTTTCACTATATTTTGAATGAATTTGGATATTTTTACCATGGTGAAACTAGTCAACCCCCAAATGAACGAGGACCAGTTGTTACAAATAGTGAATTGGTCCACTAGTACCTAGTGAAATATAAATTTACCAACTCATTTGACTTGCTAGTAGATTAACTAGACAACATGGAAATTAATTAAATTTAAATTATTTAATATTTAATGTTATACTTAATATTATTGATAATTTTGTGATTTTTCAACCTATGAATTATTGACACATGTCATTACCCACGCTAGGTTTAAAACTTAACCTAAGTACATAAGCCATGTAATCAACCCAAGTAGGCACTTACTTTAGGGAACTACATAGAATAATATTCGGTCACTTACCATTGTTGATCACAAACACACCATTTGTGAGGTTTGATCCCTTGAACTCTAGGATGGAAACAAACACCCTTACCATCAAGCCATCACAATTGTTGTGATAATGGTTACATTGCGTTGTATTTATCAAATACTTCATTTTAAACATTACAAAAACATAAACTTTGAAAATTCATATCTTATTGAGATTTTGTCCAAATGAAATGATTAAAATTTAATTTAAATTTTTTCAATAATGTACATAATTACATTTATTTCCTTTTGAAACTATAAAATCATTTGCATGATTTTTTTTTGTGAATATCACTATTCAATAACATTTTAATGACCATTTTTTTTAATTGTTTAATAAATGGATAAGATTTTTGTTAATATAATAATACTACATATGTTAGATTACTTTTAGTTATTTTAAGGATATTTTCCATTGTTTTATGTTGTTTCACCTTGGGTTACTTTCGATTATTCTAAGTTACTTTTGATTATATTATGTTACTTTTGACTATTTTAGGTTATTTCACTTTAAGCTATTTTTGACTATTGTAAGTTATTTTTTGTTATTTTTTGTTTTTTTTGCTATTGTAAGTTATTTCATTTTATGTTATTTATCGCTATTATAAGTTTTTTTGGCTACTATAATTATTTCATCTTAGGTTATTTTTGGCTATGCGAGGTTATTGTTGGTTATTCTATCCATGGCTATTGGTGCCCATTCTATTGGTGCCTATATATTCTATTAGTGGTTATTAGTTTGGTGGATATTGTTGGTTATTCTATTGGTGGTTATTGGTGGCTATTATTGGCTCTTCTATTGGTGGTTATTTTAAGTCAAATTATCATGGATTATTGGTGGTTATTAATGGTTATTATAATAATGGCTATTGGTGACCATTTTATTAATGACTATTGGTGGCTAAATTATCATAAGCTATTAGTGGTTATTGTTGGTTATTCTATTGCAGGCCATTGGTGGTTATTTTATTAGTGGCTATTTATGGATATTATATTACTAGTTATTAATGGTTATTTTATTGATGGCTATTGGTGTCTATTTTAAATTATTTTTCATAAGCTATTATTGGATATTTTAGATTATTTTACCTTAAGTCATTATATTTTATTTTAAATTATTTTAAATTATTATACTTTGGATAAAACAACTTATAATAACATAAAATATAACAACCTAGAATAACCTAAAGTATAATTTGAAATAACATATATTAACTTAAAATAAAATAACCTAAGGTATAGCCTAAGTTTAGTTGAATAATTTAATTTAAAATAACTTAAAGTAAAATACCTATAATAAGCTAACTAAGATACATTAAGGTAAAATAATGTATAATAATTTAGGGTATAATAGTTTATAATAACCTATAATAATTTATAATAACTTAGGGTATAAGTTAGAATAACTAAGATAACTTAAAATAATATAAGGCATATCATAAAATAACATAAAATATTTAAAACAACAACATAAAAATAAACCTATTCATCATAGTAAATTATAATAATGAATTATGTCAACTACTACTGAAACATTATATTTACATAGTGATATTATAATTAAATAACTTTAATCAGGGTGAAATCATTAAAGTGCAGTGAATTTATTTCACTTTTATGGTCCCAAAGTGATTTAGGTTAATGAACTACACTCCATTTTTGTAATAGTGTTTGTTGTGTGGGAAGACAAACAGTTCAAGGATCACTTGAAAACTTTTCCAAACAAGAGTGTCATGTCAGTTGTGGACTTTGCCAAAAAATATTCTTTTGAAATTTATAATGAGGTACAAAATATGCATTGGTACTTTTACCAAATTAGCATATTGGTACACATTTGTTTTCGTCATAACCCTGAGTATGATCCCTATGATGAAGAAACAAGGATCCTTATTAAATATCATTTTTATGTTTCTAACGATCGTAAACATGATTCAAAGTTTGCGCAACATTGCTTCAAACTTCATTGGCAACACATTCTTGAACAAAGGTATGCACTGAAATGGCATTTTGTGTGGTCAAATGGTTGTGTAACATAGTTTTAAAATATAAAGCCTTGGTACTTTGTGAACATGTACCCCAGTCTGACGAATGGGTGTAAAATGATGTGGTCTTTTTTGGGGAATGGCCATGGAAAAGGCCCCCATGATGGAGTAAACACAATCATCAAAAGATTCATTTGACACACAAACAACTTAATGCTCGTGGGGAGAAGCTTATTAATGCATAAGAAGTTGTCAACTTCCTTCACAAACAATTATTTAATCATTTGGAATCATCGTACAGTGGCAAAATGAAGTCTTTTCGTCAATTTTTCTAGCATGTCAAGTTTAGTGATGTTGATTGCAACTCTACCATTTATGCATGTGATGCCATTGAAGGCACCATGAAAATTCATTGCATCTGTGTTTTAAATAAGTTTACCATGACACAACTCCTTGTGAAAAATCTTGTTTATTTTTTTGCTAACTACTGGGATGGTCAATGGGAGTAATGTTTGAACCTACCATGGACAAGGGATTGGATTTCGAAACATTTGTAGCTTGGAGATACCAAAATTAGCAAAGAAACACTTTTAGATTATTAGGATGGAGAAATTTCTTTTGGAATAGAAGGTGATGATTTGGCATCCACATTTGAAGTTGGTGACAACTTTGTCGTTAATGCAAACTTTGGAAATGTTGAAGGGGTGTTTTTATGTGATATGTTGTAATAAAATTCTACACAAGTAAATGAAGACTTCAAGTGCAAATGGGTCACATAATTTGTAACAAGTGAACAAGTTGTAGTGAACATGGCCTTTTCATTTTCCTTTTAATTAAAAGAAGTTCCATTGCACTACCAACCTCATTAGTAACAAAAGATCTAACCCCATATCCAATAAAAAAAAGGGAAAAAACATAACCAACCATGTACCTTATTCATTTGGCAAATCTATTAACACATTTTTCCACAAACTATATAGTTCAACTATGTTTAATTCAAAGTTTAAAATGTCAATTAAATAAAAGAATAATGTAGTATTCGAATAATCAAAAGGTTTATCACAATGTATATAATAGAATACCATAAGCACTAAAATGTATCAAAATGTATTAACACAAGTATTAAAATGTATAGTACTAGACCAAATGCTTATTAAAATACTAAAATATTGTCCAAAATGTATGTACAATCCATTGTTATAATACAATTTACAATATGGATCAAAGTCCACATGAAAACATGATGTTAAATAAATGTAACTATATTTTTTGTCCTTCGCAATATGTGCTACCATAAAAACATGTAAATGTATCTATGGGGTATGATACATCGGAGAAGTCAATTCCATAATCCCAAGTCAATTATTCACTTACTTTAATGTTGTGAGAAGTAAAGAATGCCACTTCTACACATATTTCTAGATTAGTATATTATTTGTTAAAAAGGTTACAATGTTAACCAACACAAGACATGACTAAGGGTTTAGTGGAAATTACCTAATAGTGTTGAATAATTTTGTTATTTGTCTTAATGAGCATGTATATTAAGCTTGCATTTTCGCATGGGTCATTTAGGAACCTTGAGATGTTCCCAAAATATTTTCCATCCAAACATAAAGCTTGATCATCATTGATAGTAGCCGAATTTGCATTTAAATGCATTGCATAGCTAGGCCAAATGTCAAAAAGGTGAAAATATTACAGAAAATGAAGGCTATTTAATTGGCACTCAATGGCAAGAAAATTATTTTATGTGTTCAACATTGTGACAAACTATACATGAGCAAGGTATTGATGACTGATATTGATTTGAACATTGTCTAAAAGTGGCAGGTTTCAAGAAAAAAGAATTGTGTGATAGGTGACTATCATGCACATTTTTTTTTTAAATCAGGTTTTTTTATCATGTGCTAGTAGTAAAAAATGGGTGCAAATCCTACTTTCGAAGTTATGTGGCTTAGTTGAAAGCTATGAAACATGTATGTGGTAGCTTAAAATTAGAATTGGCACAATATTGTGAAGTGGCCGCTTTTGTTCAATTTGGTTCAAACCTTGATCTTATTACTAACATGCTCCCAAGTTCCTTGATAGACCCACTCGGGGGTCTAACTATGTGGAAATGCGGAAGGAATTGGAACTTGGTGCTACTCCCAAATTCCAGCACTAAAGGGGGTAAGAGGGGCATGCTAGAAGTCCCGAGATTAGACTAGGAAGAGGGACAATTATCATGTTACACAGTCCTGCATCCAAAACCAACCACAAGTTG
>Ga0116226_10006032_pt1 | contig 10860 bp, 11 predicted proteins | sample S1TSphfallax_FD_89692 | JGI IMG/M metagenome (GOLD analysis project Ga0116226, IMG submission 89692) | Host-associated microbial communities from peat moss isolated from Minnesota, USA - S1T2_Fa - Sphagnum fallax MG | ecosystem: Host-associated > Plants > Peat moss > Unclassified | place: USA...
CATTTCCCGTGCTGATCCTGCTGCGACGTATCGCGTTTGCGCTGCCCTTTGGGCTCGTGACGGCGATCGTCACCCATCTGATTCGCTTCGGCGATGACCATGATTTCGGTGGCGATGCCAATGCGGCGATCGTGTCGCTGGCGGTCGTCGGCGCGGTGACGCTGGCGATGGCGCTCTTGCACGGCTTTCTCGTTTCGGGAACCACGACGCCCACCGGGACGCTCGCCCGTACCCGGATCGCGCGTCTCGTGCCGCATCCGGCGCTGGTGTTCGGCCTTGCGGCATTCACCTATTACTCGATCGAATCGCTCGAAGGGAACGGGATCGAGATCGGCTTCGCGACCGTCATGCTCGCGATCGTCGGTACGCTCGTGGCTTGGGGGCTGCGCGCGCTTTGCGCGCTCCTCGCGACCTTCGTCGCGGACGCGGTGCGCGCGCTCGTTGCGCTGCTTGCGGCGCAACCGCGGCCGCAGCTCGCACTCGCGACCGCGCGCCGTCCGCTCCACACCGAACGCGAACGCGTCACACGACGCTTCGGCCGGGCTCCTCCGGCGGGACGCTAGACTCACCTCGTCTTTTCGTTCCGTTCTTTTTTTCGTGAGGAATCATGACTCGATTCGTCGCGCGCCTGCTGTGCGCGCTCGGTGTCTTTCTTTTTCTTGCCGTCTCGACGCTGCCGGCGCTTGCCGACATCACCGGCGTCGTGCGCGGCACCCTCGTGCAATCCGGCGGCAAGCCCGTTCCGGGTGCAACCGTCTCACTGGCCGGGGTTACGGCGTCGCTCTCGACGACGACCGACGGCCACGGGCACTTTTCGTTTCCACGCGTGCCGTTCGGCCGCTACCTCTTACACGCGAGCACCCCGGATGGCCCGGCAGAAACGACGGTCGACGTTTCGACCGGAAGCGTCAGCGAATTAACGCTCGCGCCGCTCAAGACGATCGGCAAAGCGAGCGCGACATCGACCGGCGTACACGGCACGCCGATCGCCGTCAATACGATCAACGCCGGCGAGATCGCGACCCTGCCGGTGAACACCAGCATCAATCGCGTCATCGAGACGTTACCCGGCGTGGTGCGATTCTCGTACGATGAACCCGTCATCGACGGATTCCACGGCGTGACGTACGAGCTCGACGGCGCGCCGCTTCCGTCGTCGACGAGCTCGAACTTTGCCAACTTGATCGATCCGCGCGAAACGCGCGCGATCGAAGTCTTCACCGGTGCGTTTCCGGCCGAATTCGGCGGCCAGCGGATGGGCGCGGTGGTGAACGTGCAGAGCCTCGCGTTCGCGAATCCGCCGCCACCCGGACTCATCACGCTCGGTGCGGGCGAGCAAGGCTCGCTCGAAGGGCAACTCATCAAGCAATTCGACGTGGGCAAAGCGCAGGTCTCGATCGCGCTCGATAATCTCGCAAGCGATCGCGGACTCGACACGCCCTCCGAGACGGCGATCCACGACGCGAGCTCGACGACCAATCAGTTCATCCGGATCGGGATGCCGCTCGGCGATCGCAATTCGATCGCAATCGACGTCGCGAACCAGTACGCCACCTATCAGATCCCGATCAACACCGATCCCAGCGACCTGAACGCGGGCGCGGTTTCACTCTCCAATCAGGACGACGTCCAGCGCGAATACGATCGGTTCCTCGCGCTCTCGTTCACCCATGAGGATGCGGACGGCAACGGCTATTTCCGGATCGTGCCGTGGACGCGCTACAACCGCGTCGTGTACGACGGCGACCTCGGCGCCGACGTCCAAGGGTACGTTCTCGGCACCGCGGCAACCCCGCAGTCGTGTCCCGTCAGCGTCGTCAACGCCTACGATTGCCCCTCGAACGGTCTCGTTCAAGACCGTGCGGCGGCCTACGTGGGCTTGCGCGCATCCGCGAGCCGATCGTTTGGGCAGCACACGTTCACCTACGGCATCGACGTGCAACAAGAAGACTTCGATTCGACCGTCGCAATCGCGTTCGCACCGGACGAGAATCCGAACGGTCCCGCAGCCGGACCATTCACCGACGTCACGGCGCAGCGCGGGAGCGAAACCTCCGCGTTCGCTGAAGATGTTTGGGCACCCACTCCCTACCTCTCCATCAAACCCGGCCTCCGCTACGATCACAGCACGGGGTATGTCGACGGCGGCCAGCTCAGCCCACGCTTCGAGATCGATCAAACGGTCGCTCCGGGTACCATCGCCCACGCCTACATCGGCCGCTACTATGCTGCCCCCGGTCTCGAAGACACGCGACGAGAAGCCGTGATTACCGATACCGCGCCAACGACGAATCCCGTCTACGACTTGCAGCCCGAACGCGACACGCTGCTCGAGGTTGGGCTCGCGCACGACTTCGGCGCCGGACAACGTGCGTACGTGAGCGCCTTCGACCGCACCGTCGTCAACGTTCTCGACACGACGAATCTGCTCAACACGCCGCTCTTCGCCGTTTACAACAGCGCGATCGGCGTCGACCGTGGTATCGAGGGCCGCTACACGCTGTCATCGCCTACCACCGACGTCGGATTCTCGTTCACCTACTCGCTCTCGCTTGCGGGCGGCGTCTCGGGCGGAACGTTCCTGTTCGCGCCGCCCGACGTCACCGATCTCACCCTCGAGCCGGAAGACCACGACGAAGCCTACGTCAGCGATCTGCACGTGACGCGCCGTTTCGCACGTGATTTGAAAAGCTTCGTGACGCTCGAATCGCAGTACGGTTCCGGCTTCCCGGTCGCGTTTCTCAACGGCACCGGTGGCCGGCTCCCCGCGCACTTCGAGGAGAACCTCGCGATCGGCCGGCTACCGAGCGGCAAGCACATCGGCTACGAACTCACCGCCGACAACCTGCTCGACAACCGCTACCTGATCAAAGTCGACAACGGCTTCAACACGACGCAATGGGACGCACCGCGCCGCGCCGCGTTCCGGTTGCTGTTGCCGTTCTGAGGGCTAGGCCCGTGGCAACCCGTGGAGGATCCAGCGTTCGAGAATGCGGAGCCAGCGCGTGTTCCACGGGTCGCTCGGAGCGAGCGGCTCGACGAGGATCACGTTCAGACCGGCAAGCCGCGCGCCAAGCACGTCCGTAAAGAACTGATCGCCGATCGCGACGGCATCCGCCTTCGCGACGCCGATCCGTTCGAGCGCGCGCCGGAATGCGCGCGGCGCGGGTTTGCGCGCGTCGGTGATGTACGGCAGGTCGAGCGAACGCGCGATTTGCGCGGCCCACGGCGTGCGATTGTTGGTAAGGATCACGAGCTGCAGGCCCGCTCCTCGTGCGCGCGCGAGCCACGCGATCGTTGCTTCGCTCGCGCCGTCCGCACGATAGCCGACCAGCGTGTTGTCGAGATCGAGGATCGCACCGCGCACGCCGCGTTCGATGAGCCGGTCGATCGAGATGTCGGCGACGCTCGGCGCCGACGACGTGGGCCACCACCAGCGGCTCATCGCGGCACCCGCACGGCGATCGCCTGGGGGAAAACGGTGAATTCCGCCGGCGTCCGCGTCGCCGGTTCGCCGTCCGCGAAGACGTGGTGACGATGACGTGGGTTCGACGCGCGCACGATGAAGCGCGTGCCGCGTAGCGACTCGACCGCCGGGGCGTCGGGGAAGTGCCGCCGCGCGACGGCCGCCACGACCCCAAGCGCGTCCCACATCGAGTTCCAGCGAATCGTAAAGAGGTCGAGGTAACCGTCGTCGATCGACGCATCCGGATTTTCCACGATACCGCCAAAGCGATTGCTGTTCGCGACCGTCAGTTGCACCGTGCGCACGTGCCGGCGCGTTCCGCCTTCATCCTCGATCTCGAGATGATACGGCCGCAGGGCGCGCAGCGAGAGCGCCGTCGCGATCGGGATCGCGAGCATCCCCCAGCGGCTCTTGACCTCGCCGGTTTGCGCCCGCGCGACATGCGTCGAGAGGCCGATGCTCGCCTCGCTGAAGTACCACTGCCCGTTCACGCACGCGACGTCGATCCGACGGTCGGTGCCGGTGTCGGCGAGCGCGCACGCAGCGGGCAAGGCGAACGGCACGCCGAGCGTGCGCGCGAGTTCGTTCATCGTGCCGAGCGGCAAGATCAGCAGCGGCAGTCCGGCCCGGCGCAGGCCGTCGATCGCGCCGATGAGCGTTCCGTCGCCGCCGCCGACCGCGACGAGATCGATCGTGCCCGCGCGGCGCGCGATCTCGTCGCTGAGGTGCGAGTCGCGCCGGAGCTCGAGCGCATCGACCGTATGCCCGCGCTCGCGCAGCAGCGCCAGCGCGGCGTCGCGCGTCGAAGCACCGCGCCGAGCGGACGGGTTGACGGCCAGGAGAATGCGAAGCGGCACCCTCTCTCGTTCCCCAAATTGCCGAATGATTTCGACCCATGCGGCGCCAAAGGGCGCGCATGAGACGTTTCGGACCGGCGCCCTTCCCGTCGGCGCCGGTTTTCGCGTACCCCGGACCAGGTGCAGACGATTCCGACGTCCGCCGGGACCCGCATCGGTCAGCCGCCGGGCCGGCGCCGACATGACGTACGACGTCGTCTGGGTCGATGCGTTCACGACGACCCCGCTGCACGGCAACGCCTGCGCGGTTCTTCTCGACGCGCACGACCTCGACGAAGCCCGCATGCTGGCCATCGCGCGCGAGATGAACCTCTCCGAGACCGCCTACGTGTTTCCCGGCGGCGACGGGGCGGATTTTTCGGTGCGCTACTTTACGCCGATGGGCGAGATCCCGCTCGCCGGTCATCCCACGATCGCGACCACGCATGCGCTGCGTGAGACCGGCCGCATCGCTGCCGATCGCGACGACGTCCTGCTGCGTATGCCCGCCGGCGTCATCCCGGTGCGGATCGTCCGAACCGGCTCGACGATCACCTACGCGATGTCGCAGCCGCCGCCGACGTTCGGTGCGACCTACAAACGCGGAAAGATCGCGAAAGCACTCGGGATCACGAAAGACGAGTTGCACGCCGCCGCGCTCCCGCAAGTCGTTTCGACCGGCACGCCGCAGTTGATGATCGCGCTCGCCTCACTCGACGTACTCGACCGGCTCAACGTCGACCGCCACGCGCTCTTCCCCGCCGAACGCGATTATTTCAGCGTGCATGCGTTCGCGCGCGCCGACGACGGCTTCGCGCTGCATGCGCGACACTTCGCCGACTTCGGCGACGTCGTGGAAGACCCGTTCACGGGTTCTGCGACCGGTGGCATGGCGGGCTACGTCGCGCGTTACGGCATCGTCACCGAGACGCAATTCCGCGTCGCGCAAGGCATGCACGTCCACCGTCCCGGTGCAGCGGACGTCTACGTCGGCGGCCTTCCGCCCGGCGACATCGGCCGCATCACGGTCGCCGGCCCAGCGGTTACCGTGATGAAAGCGATGCTCTCGCTTCCCTAGATTTATTCGTTGCCCGAGCGTGAATTCTGGGCTTTGCGTCAGCGCGGGATGACAAACGCGATGCCGTTTGTGATCCTGCCGGTTCCCGAATCACTGGTGAGCTGCTCGCGATGAGTGGCGACCGTCGCGCACATCGCGTCGAGCATCTCTCGGACCGGCCACACGGCCGGTCCGAGAACACGCACGAAGAGACCCGCGGAAAGGACGCCGACGCCGACGCGAAGATTCGACGATGTGGCGAGCGCGTCTAGCAACTGGACGTCGGGTGAGCAGCCGATGACCACGACGGTTCCGATTGCCGGTGGGGCATCAGCACCGATCTCAATCGAATCGTAAAGCGCGTCGCGACCCGCGACGCGGACGAGCGTTCGCAGTCGGATTCGCGCGCCGTTCGAGACGCTTGCGAGATCGCGCACGACGACGGTTGCATCCGGGGCGCAATCGATCGTGGTGGAGATCATCGCATCGCCGCCCACCTGCGCGATGATCGGCTCCGGGAAAAGTTCAAGGGTCGCACCGCTTGCCACGGTCCAAGCGGCATCGATGCGCGACGGCGCGAGTCCACCGAGGACGCGCGTCGCGGTCTGCTCGGTCACGATCAGGTGAGCATCCGGACCGACCGTGCCGCAGATCTCGAGCGAATCACCTCGCACGATCCCCGGACCAAGCGTCGAGAGCATCACGAGCGCCGCGCCGTCGCGCCGAAAGGTCCGGCTGCAACGTGCGACGCCGTCGTAGCGGACGCGCTCGATCACGGTGCGGTCGCCGCGGCGGGCGGCGTGGAGCTCGAGCCGCCCGACGAGCGCTATGGCGCGGCGTCCAAGAGCGCCGCGCGCTCGACGAAGCGAACGACCTCGCCGACGTTCGTTCCGGCTCGCAGATCGGTGAAGACGAGTGGCCGCGTCGCGCGCGCCGCGGTGGCATCGCGACGCATGCGTTCGAGATCGGCGCCGACGTGCGGGGCAAGATCGATCTTGTTGATGACGAGCAAATCCGCGCGCGTAATCCCGGGTCCCCCCTTCGCCGGGACCTTATCGCCGCCGGCGACGTCGATGACGTAGATCGTCACGTCGGCGAGCTCGGGGCTGAAGGTCGCGGCGAGGTTATCGCCGCCGCTCTCCACGATCACGAGTTGTAAGCCGGGGAAACGCCGTTCGAGATCGGCGATCGCTTGCAGATTCATCGAGGCATCTTCGCGGATCGCCGTGTGCGGACACCCGCCGGTCTCGACGCCGACGATGCGCTCGGGCGGTAAGCAGCCGCTACGCACGAGGATCTGCGCGTCTTCTTGCGTGTAGATGTCGTTCGTGATCACGGCCATGTCGACGTTCGCGAAGAGCGCGCGCGCGAGGTGTTCGACGAGCGCCGTCTTGCCCGCGCCGACCGGACCGCCGATGCCGATGCGTACGGCGCTCATGAAGCGAACAGCCGGGCCGGCAGAACGCGATGCCGCAAACCATCGATCTCGCATGCGAGCGCACTCGACGCGAGATCGTCGATCGAGCGAATCGCGAGCGCGCGCTCGACGAACGCCGCGATCACGGACCGCAGCCGCCAGCGAGCCGCGGCGACGGCACGCTGGCCGAGCGGAACCGCACGCGCCGCAACGGACGCGAGTGAGGCCACGATCAGCGTTGCGTGGGCTTCGAGTGCCATACGAATCGGTGCGCCGATCGAACGATAGCCGATGCCGGCGGCGAGCGCGTGGACACCCGACGCGTCTCCGCAGGCGATCGCGCCGGTATACATCGCCGTCGATTCGGGGGCGAGGCCGATCGCTGCATAGATGTCGAGCGTTGCACGCGCGAGGTGCGCATTCGCGCGCCGGATCTCGGCGTTCGGCTGAGCCGCCGTTACGCGCGAATCGAGGGCCGCGAGCTGGCCGGGATCCTCGAATGCGAGCACCAGCGCACCGCCGTCGAGCGGCGCGCAGCCCGCGATCAGATACTGGGCGATCCAGGCTTCGAGCGACGCCGGATCGTGCACGCGTTCCTCGACGATGGCGGTCTCCAAACCGAACGAATGACCGAATCCACCGGCCGGGAACGCGACGTCAGCAAGTTGCAGAAGAGCCGCTAAATCAACCATCGCGTCAGTCGTGCGTATGCGGTGCGTGCGCGTGGAGAAACGGCGCGGGGACGACGCGCGCTTGGCGCACGACCGGAACGCCGTGCGCGTCGCCGAGTGCTTCGAGCAGCGGATCGTAGCGCACGACGATCGTCTCGCCGTCGCGCAGGATCGGCAAATGCCGGTTGCCGAGCGCGTGCGCGAGATCGATCGCGGCGCCGATCGAGGCGGGCCGGAACACGAGCACATCGTCGGCCGTCACCGTGACGGCGATGACGCGCTCCGCGTCGACGTGAACGATATCGCCATCCGCGAGGCGCACGTCACCCGCGAAGCGGACGCCGACATCGCCGGCGCTCGTTTCAAAGCGCAACACGCGCTTCGCGCAATCGTCGCTGCGCACGGCGATGCGCTCGATCCGGCGGCCGCCGACATCGAACGCCGCGAGATTTCCGAGCACGCCCTCGCGTACGACGAGCATCAGAAAAGCGCGTACCGCTGCGCGAGCGGTAGGGTGCGAGCCGGCTCGCAGGTGAGCAATTCGCCGTCCGCCCGCACTTCGTAGGTGCGCGGATCAACCTCGATGCGCGGCAGCGCATCGTTGCGAACCATGTCGCGTTTGCCGATCGCACGGCAGCCGCGGACGGCCACGCGCGCACGCCCGAGCGGCGAACGGGCGGGCAGGCCGGAATCGAGCGAGACTTGCGAGACGAACGTCAGCGAACCCGCTTGCGGCGCGCTGCCGAAGGCGCCCCACATCGGCCGCATGCGCTGCGGTTGCGGCGTCGGGATCGATGCGCTCGGGTCGCCCATCGCCGCCCACGCGATCGTCCCACCTTTGATGACGAGTTCCGGCCGGAAGCCGAAGAACGCCGGCTGCCAGAGGACGAGATCGGCAAGTTTGCCGACGGTGACCGAGCCGATCTCGTGCGACATGCCGTGCGCGATCGCCGGATTGATCGTATATTTCGCCACGTAGCGCTTCACGCGCTCGTTGTCGCTGCCCGCTCTCTCGCCCGGTAGTGCGCCGCGTTGCTCTTTCATCTTGTGCGCCGTCTGCCAGGTGCGTGTGATGACCTCGCCGACCCGGCCCATCGCCTGCGAATCCGATGAGATCATGCTGATCGCACCCAGATCGTGCAAGATGTCCTCGGCGGCGATCGTCTCACCGCGGATCCGCGAATCGGCGAACGCGACATCCTCGGGGATCGCCGGATCGAGATGGTGACACACCATCAACATATCGAGATGCTCGGCCAGCGTGTTCACGGTGTACGGCCGGGTCGGATTCGTCGACGACGGTAGCACGTACGACTCGCCGGCGATGCGAATGATGTCGGGCGCATGTCCGCCGCCCGCACCTTCGGTGTGATAGGTGTGGATCGTGCGCCCGGCGATCGCTTTGATCGTCTCTTCGACGAAGCCCATTTCGTTGAGCGTGTCGGTGTGGATCGCGATCTGCACGTCGAACTCATCGGCAACCCGGAGCGCCGTATCGATCGCGACCGGCGTCGTGCCCCAATCTTCGTGCAGCTTGAGGCCGATCGCACCGGCGACGAGTTGTTCGCTCAGCGCCACCGCACCCGATGCGTTGCCCTTGCCGAGAAACCCGATGTTCACCGGCAGTGCGTCGCTCGCCGCAAGCATTTGCGCCATATGCCACGAGCCGGGCGTGCAGGTCGTCGCGTTCGTTCCGGATGCCGGACCGGTGCCGCCGCCGAGCATCGTCGTCACGCCCGAGGAGATCGCTGCCTCGACTTGCTGCGGACAGATGAAATGCACGTGCGAATCGACGCCGCCCGCGGTGAGGATCATCCCTTCGCCCGCGATCGCCTCGGTCGACGCGCCGACGATCATGCCGTCGCTCACGCCGTCCTGCAGCCACGGGTTCCCGGCCTTGCCGATCCCGGAGATGCGGCCGTCCTTCAAGCCGATATCGGCTTTGTAAATCCCGCTCGCATCGATGACGACGACGTTCGTGATAACGGTATCGAGCACGCCTTGATCGCGCGTCGCCGTCGGATGCTGTCCCATCCCGTCGCGAATCACTTTGCCGCCGCCGAAGACGACCTCATCGCCGTACGTCGCGAAGTCACGTTCGATCTCGACGATCAGGTTCGTGTCCGCAAGGCGGAGCCGATCGCCGGTGGTCGGTCCATAGAGTCGCGCATACGCGCTACGATCGATCTTCACGACACCGCCTTCGATCCGCCAACGCATGGTGAGTTCACGAGGATCTGATATGACCATCGGCTCACGGTGCGACACTCCCATCCGGAGGCGGAAGTCCACGTAGTCCGGCGATGCGCTTCTCACCGCCGATTGCGACGAGATCGACGGGCCGATCGATCCCCGGTTCAAACCGGATCGCGGTACCGGCCGGAATGTCCAGACACATACCGTAAGCGGCCGGACGATCGAACGCCAGCGCGTCGTTCACCTCGTAGAAGTGGGCGTGCGAACCGACTTGGATCGGACGGTCGCCGGTGTTCGCGACCGTCACGGTCGCGCGTGCGCGGCCGGCGCGTAGCTCGATGGTTCCCTCGGCCGGGAACACTTCACCCGGCGTCATTGAATCGGCTCGTGGATCGTCACGAGCTTGGTGCCGTCGGGAAACGTCGCTTCGACTTGCACCTCGGTGAGGATCTCCGGGATACCGTCCATCACATCATCGCGGGCGAGCACCTCGCGGCCGCGCGACATCAGTTCGCTCACCGAGACACCGTCGCGCGCACCTTCGAGGACGAACGAGGAGAGGATCGCGATCGCCTCGGGATAGTTCAGTTTGACGCCGCGCGCCCGGCGGCGCTGCGCGAGCTCGGCCGCGTAACTGAGCAACAGCTTATCGCGCTCGACGTCGGTCAGCCGCAACCCTTACGACTCCGTGATCGCCGCGAACGACGTCGCATCCAGCTTCGAGCGATCGGCCTGCATCAGCAGCGTGTACGAGATGAGACCGCCCGCGAGACCGAAGAGCCACCCGCCGGTCCACAAGAAACTGAGTGCCGGAACGAACAAGCCGACGAGCGCCACGACCCAGCCGAAGATGACCGCGGCGAACGCGCGCAGGTTGAAACCGCCGGCGTAGTCGTACCGGCCGCTCGTCGTGTAGAGCTCTTCCAAGTCGATCTGCAGTTTGCGCACGAGCCAGTAATCCGCGATCGCGATGCCGTCGATCGGACCGAGCAGCGCACCGTACGTGCCGAGCCAGCCGAAGATATAGGTCGAAAATTCAGCCAGCACGTACCACGGCTGCATCGCGATCGCGAGGATCCCGGTTGCAACGGCGCCCATCGCGAACGTGATGCGTGCGGGCCAGAGGTTCTCGAACGCGCGCGCGGGCGCGACGACGTTCGCACCGACGTTGATCGTGATCGAGGAGAGCATCACGATCGCGCCGCCGATCACGATCA
>Ga0116226_10006034_pt1 | contig 10858 bp, 8 predicted proteins | sample S1TSphfallax_FD_89692 | JGI IMG/M metagenome (GOLD analysis project Ga0116226, IMG submission 89692) | Host-associated microbial communities from peat moss isolated from Minnesota, USA - S1T2_Fa - Sphagnum fallax MG | ecosystem: Host-associated > Plants > Peat moss > Unclassified | place: USA...
CACCCTCGGCACGGACCTCTCCACGCTCAGTACATCGCTTCAGACTCTCACCAACTTCGACGGCGTCCTTGCGGAGAAACAGGGCTCCAGCTCCGACACCAACGTACTCGCGCTCACCAGCGCCGATACCACCGCCGTCGCCGGCAGCCACAGCGTCGTCGTCACCTCGCTTGCCACAACAGCCTCGAACTACTCGGACTCCATCGCCACCGCCAGCGACACCCTCAGCGGCAGCGTCACCATCAACGGCCATCAGATCAGCGTCGTCAGCGGCACCAGCGACACCCTCCAGACCTTCGCCCAGGCCATCAACAACGCCGCCATCGGCGTCACCGCCAGCATCGTCACCGACGCCAACGGATCGCGCCTCTCCATCACCAGCAACACCAGCGGAGCGGCAGGTGCCATCACCGTCTCGAGCTCGCTCACCGACTCCACCACCAGCACGGCCATCGCCTTCCACACCGCGCAGGCGGGGGCCAACGCCGCGCTCACCGTCGATGGACTCGCAGTATCCAGCGCCTCCAACACCGTCACCGGCGCTATCCCCGGAGTCACCTTTCAACTCCTCTCGTCCTCTCCTGGCACCACCGTCCAGATCCAGGTCACCAACGACAACACCGACATCGAATCCGCGGTCAGCTCGCTCGTCAAGGCGTACAACGCCGTCATAACCGACATCTCCGGCCAGGAAAAGAACGACTCTTCGGGCAACCCCGAGCCGCTCTATGGCAGCCCTACGCTCTCTCTCATTCAGACCCAGCTCCAGTCAGCCATCTTCGGGGGCTCAGCCAGCGGAAGTATCAACAGCCTCTCGCAGCTTGGCATTACATCCAACACGGACGGCACGCTCACCCTCGACACCAGCACCCTCGACAACGCGCTCAACGCCAACTTCTCCGACATCGTCGGCTACTTTCAGAACTCCGGCAGCTTCGGCCAGACCTTCAGCACGACGCTCAGCAACCTTGGGAATACCTCGGTCAACGGTGCAGTCTCCCTCGCGCAGCAACAGAACTCCACCGAGGAGACCAGTCTCAACGCCAGTATCACCGCGCAGGATGCCCTCATCGCACAGCAGCAGACGACCCTTACCGCCGAACTCACCACCGCAGACCAGGAGCTCCAGGCCATCCCGGAGCAACTGAGCGAAATCAACCAGATCTATAGCGCCATCAGCGGCTACAACGAGTACACGAACAGCTAAGGAAGTCCATGGACAGCAGCAGCTATCGGGAAAAGGCGCTCGCCGGGGCCACCGGCGTGGAACTTGTCCTCGCCCTCTACGACGGCGCGATCCGATTTCTCCATCGCGCGGTTCAATGTGTCGAAGAGGAAGACACCCAGGGCCGCAGAATCGCTGTCAAGAAGGCCATCGATGTCTTCATGTACCTCCAGGCCCGCCTGCGGCCGGACGTCGGACCCACCCAGGCGGCCGTGCTCTCGGACTTCTATGCGGCCATGTTCACCATGACGCTCGAGGCCTCGCACAACGCCTCGAAAGAACAGCTTCTGGAGGTCATCGCCTGTGTCCGCAACGTCCGCGAAGCCTGGGCCATAGCCGCGAAAGATCCCGTCGCCGGAAGAGTCCTGCCCCGTGAACTCCGCACCCAGGAAGAGACCTTCGTCCCCACCACATCTCGCCTCGAGATCCCCACCGGCGAAGCAAAACGCTCAAGCTGGAGCGCCTGAAAGCCCTCTCAACACCGTCTTTCTGAAGCGCAGTTGGAGCAACGGGAAATCAATGCCGTCATTCTGAGGCGAAGCCGAAGAATCCCCGCATTTCGCTCGTGCCATCGGCACACCTTGATGGCAAGCCGCTAACTCGTCACAGCAATCTCTTCTTCCAACTGCTGCTTCTCATAAAGCCCGCTGTAATACCCACCCTCGCCGAGCAGCTCCTCGTGCGTCCCCAGCTCAACGATGCGCCCTTCGACGAGGACCGCGATCCGATCCGCGTTCCTGGCCGTCGACACCCGGTGCGCGATCAAAATCGTCGTCCTTCCCCGCATCACCTCACGTAGACCGCCAAGGATCTGCTCCTCCGTGTAGGTATCGACGCTGGCCAGCGCATCATCCAGCACCAGAATCTTCGGATCACGCAAAACCGCGCGCGCAATCGCCGTACGCTGCTTCTGCCCACCTGATAGCGTCACGCCGCGCTCGCCCACCATCGTTGCGAAGCCCTTGGGAAACTCCAGGATCTCCGTCTTGATATGCGCCGTCGAAGCAGCCGCTTCGACCTCTGCGTCTGTCGCGCTCGCCACCCCAAACGCCACGTTCTCGCGAATCGTATCCGAGAACAGAAACGTCTCCTGGGGCACAAAGCCAACGCTCCGGCGCAGGTCCTCAAGCCGGTACTCCCGGATCGGCCGCCCATCGATCAAAACGCTTCCCTCCGGCGCGTCGTAGAGCCGCGGAATCAGGTTCACAAGCGTCGTCTTGCCCGACCCCGTCGGCCCCACAATTGCCAGGCTCGATCCCGCGGGAATCTCCAGATCGATGTCCGACAACACGGGTGAGCCCTCGTTGTAAGCGAAGTTCAAGTTGCGGAAGCTGATCGCACCCTCGATCTCCTCCGCTGTATGCGAAGCGCCCTCCGCATCGCGAATCGTCGGGACTTCCTTCAACAGCTCGTCGATACGCACCACCGACGCCGTGCCACGCTGAAAGAGGTTCACCACCCATCCCACGGCGATCATCGGCCACGTTAGCTGCACCATGTACACGTTGAACGAAGTAAACTCGCCCACCGAGATGAAGTGCGACACAACCTCATGCCCGCCCACCAGCAGCGTAATCATCAGCGACAGCCCAAGCACAAACTCCAGCGTCGGCCACAACATCGCCATCAACCGCACCAGCAGCAGGCTCCGCCGGATGTACTCCTGGTTCGCCTTCTCGAACGATGCGATCTCCGCGTCCTCCTGCGCGAACGCCCGGATCAGTCGCGCCCCGGAGAAGTTCTCCTGCGCCTTCGCCGAGATGTCCGAGAACATCGCCTGAATCCGCTCAAACCGCGTATGAATCCGGTTTCCGAAGTATTGAACGAGAACGGAAGCCAGTGGCAGCGGCACGAACGCAAAGAACGTCAGCTTCGGGCTGATCTTGTACATGAAGGGCAGCGCAGCCGCCGTGAACACAATCGTATTCGCGCTGTACATAATCGCCGGGCCCAGCAGTTGCCGAACCGCGTTGAGGTCGTTCGTCGTCCGAGCCATGATATCGCCCGTCCGATGTGTCTGGTAGTAGCTCGCCGACTGCCGCTCGAGGTTCGCGAACATATCGTTGCGCAGGTCGAACTCGATCTTGCGCGAGACTCCGATCACCACCTGCCGGGTCAGATAGAGAAACAGCCCCGAAAGTACCGCCAGCCCCACCAGCCGCAGCGCATGATTCAACACTTTTTGCTCGGTGATGCCGGAGTGCATATCGTCGATCGCGTGCCCGATCACCAGCGGTATCAGCACCTTCACGACGTTGTAGAAGATCGTCGACAAACCGCCCAGGGCAAGGCTCGGCCAGTAACGCTTCAGGTAGGGCGCGAGCGGCGCAAGTCTCTTGAACATATTTCTGTCGGAATCTCCTTACGTTAGAGACGGCAAAGGCGGCTGAGGATTCTCAGCCGCCTTGATTCCTACCATTTCATTACTTCGAAGGCCGCAGAGTTGCCGGCTTGTCCGCGAGCGGAGGTGTCAGTGGCACGAGTCGGTTGAACTCATTCGGATGCACGCCTGGAGTTATTGAGGCAACCAGTTCACCAAGATGGCATTGAATCTTTTTTGCGCTCCTTCCACTTGATCTCTAACAAATGCCTCCGGGCCAGGGGAACAAACAATGTCCTGTTTCATAGATTCTTCAGCAGCAGGAGAAAGAGTACCGGTTTTTGGATCAGTTGCCTTTTGGGGATAATTGGATTTGAACCACTGCCAAAACAGCTCCTGCATTTCCTGCCATTTGGCGCCCGCCGGCCATTCTGAAGCGCGAGATACAAATGATTCTGGAGGCGTCAGCCATGTGGCGCGCAGATAACAGGATCCAAAATTATTTGAGTCTTTCGGCGCTATGTGAGGTGTCGCTGAAGCACTAGCGGGCGGTGGTGTAGGAGGTTCCGGAGGAGCAGGGGGTGTTGCAGGTGCCCCAGCAGGCGGCGTCGCCGGAGCATCCGCAGGCTTAGCCGGTGCGGCCTTCGGAGCAGCGGGGGGCGTGGGCGGCGCAGGAGGAGTATCGGAGAAGCTGATCAGTTCCACATCGAAGATCAGATTCGCCTTCGCAGGCATCCGCGGCGGATTGCCAAGCGGCCCGTACGCCAACTGATACGGCACGAACAGCCGGCGCTTGCCGCCGACGTGCATCCCCTCAAATCCTGTGTCCCATCCGATAATCACGCGATGCGCGCCATAAGGAAACGTAAACGGCTCCTTGCGGTCCAGCGACGAGTCGAACTTCGTTCCATCGGGAAAGTATCCGGTGTAGTTCACGGTGTAATACTTCCGCGGCTCAGCCAATGGCCCAGTGCCAATCTTCGTGTCGATGTACTTCAGCGAGTACATCGTCTTCGGCACGCCAACCACCTTCGGCGGGCCGGGCGTTGCCGTCTTGCTTGCCGTCGTGGCGGCAGTGTGAGTGACAGGCTTCTTGGCGGGGGCCGTAGGAGCAGCTGTCTGGGCTAGGGCGGCGGACGAGAGCGCAAATACGACGAGAGCAAGCTTCATGATTGCCTCTATCCTACCGTCTCCAATTGGTAATTTGTGTGAACGGTGTCGGCGTCAGGTTCCGGGTGCCCCATCCATGCAGTCTCCTCGCATGGGTGGGATTCCCCCTACGTCGGCGTCCGCAGCAGAAGATACGCCCCAACCATCCCGAACAACACATCCGGCGACCACGCCGCCAGCACCGGCGGCAGCGTATTCACATTCCCCATCGCCTCAAACAGCCCCGCCACCACCCAATACGAGATCGCCAGCCCGATCGCCGTCGAGATCCCCACCAGCGACCCGCGCTTGCCCATCGACAGCGCAAACGGCACCGCCAGGATCGCCATCACCAGCGTCACCACGGGGTACGCGATCTTCTTCATCAACTGCACCCGCAACCGCATCGTGTCGAAGCCGCTCTGCTTCAGGTCGCCGATGTAGTCCGAGAGCTCCGCAAACGACATCTCCTGCGACTGCAGATCTTCCTTCTTGAAGTACGAAGGCTGCTCCTTGATCTCAGGAAACTCGGCCACCGCGAACGGCTCGTACGTCCCCACCGTCTCGCCCGCAAACGTCCTCTGCCATCCCTGGTCGAAGATCCAGTTATGCCCATCCCACCGCACCGAGGATGCAAAGATCCGCCGCCGCAGCACAAACGTATCCGGCTCCAGCTCAAACACTGTCAGGTTCGCAAATACGTCCTTGTTGCTGTCGAAGAACTGGTAATAAAAGATCCTCGCCGGCTCGACCGCAGCTCCTGGCTGGACGATCTTTCCAGACTTCGCTGTCACGGCCGCAACCGGAACCACGGCCGTTCCTGCCTGCCCTGATATCCATTTCCTATCTGGCCGCAGGAACGTCTGCGCCGGCTTGTTCTTGATCACCGCCCGCAGCGCCTCCTGCCGCCGGTTCGCCCCCGGCAGATAGTACTCGTCGAACGCAAACAGCGAAGCCGCCAGCACCGCCGCGATCACCAGCACCGGCGCAACCACGCGATACAGACTGATTCCCGTAGCCTTCATCGCCGTCAACTCGGAGGTGCGGTTCAACGCTCCGAACGTCACCAGCACCGCCACCAGAGCGCACAGCGGCGTCACCGCCGAGATGATGTACGGAATCAAATTCACCAGGTACTCGCCCACCGTCACCAACGCCGTCCGGTTGCGAATGATGTCCCCGATTAGTTCAAAGAAGGTAAAGACGAGGAACAACACCGCGAAGCTCGACAGCACGAAGAAGAAGTTCGTTACGAACTCCCGCATCACGTAGTCATCGAGCAGCAACGGAAACCGGAGGTGCAGCGTAGCGCGGAAGGTCGCAAGCCTCTGCGCCATGGTGACTCTCTCCGGAGCGCCTGGCCCGTCCTCATCGCGGCTCATCATCCGCTCCAGCACTCGACCCAGCCACTGCCCGACGGACGCGAAGATGTTCAGCGCAATGCCCCCGCGCGACAACTGCTGCAACAGCAAGACGCCCGCAACCAGGAAGATCAGATTCGCCGACCACACCCCGACGAACGGCGACACCTTCCCCGACTTCGCGAATGCCACCCCCACCAGCGACGTCAGGTAATAGACAAACACCAGTGCAATCGCCAGCACGATCCCCGTGCTCCGCCCGCTACGCTTCGAAGACAGCCCCAGCGGCACACCGACCAGCATCAACACGATGCACGCGAACGGGTAAGAGAACCGCGAGTTCAGCTCGATCAGGAACGGCCGCGAAGAAAAATCCTTCGCATCCTTCGGCGCAATCCGGCTCAGTTGGTAGACCTCCGCCAGGCTCAGTGCATGGATCGGCGTATCCGAACGGCTCACCCTTGTGCCGTTCTGTACCCCAGTCTGCAGCGGTATATCCGTCGTCGTAAACGTCGAGATGTCGTACTGCCCAGGATTGCTCGCGGAGACCTGGTGCTGCGTCCCATCCAGCAGATGCAGCCGGATTGTTGCGCCGTCCGCCCCACCCGGAAGCGCGTTTGCAGATCCAGGATCGTTCACCACCACGGCCTTGTCCGCCGTCGTAATATGAGGCGACTCCGGATCACTCAGGTCCGCCAGAAAGACATGCTTCCAGATCGAAGCTCCGCCCTGCGCCGGCTTCACTTCCTGCACGTACAACACGTAGTTCTTCAGGTCCTCGTAGAAGACCCGAGGCTGCACCTCGAACGAAGCCTGGCTCGACTTCAGCGAACTCTCCAGCCCTAACAGCGCCGCCGCCGATCTCGGTGCCAGCCAGATCGAGTTCACCAGCCCCGCCGCCATGCCCGCAATGGCAAGTATCGAGACGATCCGCACGAACCCCAGCACGCCCATCCCGCTCGCCCGCATCGCCGTAATCTCGCTATCGGCCGCCAGCCGGCTCAGACCCAGCAGAATCCCCACCAGGATCGCCATCGGGATCGTCACCGTCAGCGTATTCGGCAGCATGTAGAGGATGATCCGGCAAACATCGCCCAGGCTAGCCGAGTTCCGCACCGCCAGCCCCAGGATGTCCGAGAGATGCTGCATGAACAGCACAAAGGTGAACAGCACCCCGCCCAGCAGCGCATGGGACGAAACTTCGCGAAGGATATACCGGGTCAGCAGGCGCATCAGGGTCTTTGATCCAGTGTAGCGCGGACGATTCCGCGCCTCCCCAAACCGGCCAGTTTGCGAACTGCTGACCCGTCATCTCGACCGGAGCGAAGCGAAGTGGAGAGACCCCCGCATTTGCCTTTGCTTCTCAGCGAGCCAAGGCTACAATCGGCGCATGTTCGCCGTCATCACTTCCGCTGAAAACACCCCGAAGAGGTGGAGATCGCGACCGGATCCGTCCCGCTTCAACACCGCACTTAATCTATGGCTAACCGCTATCTGGTCTCTGGATTTGTTCCGCAAGACAATCACTCATCCAAACCGTGTGCTGATCGTCTCTTCCGTGATTTTAGTGCTCTTAGAAATTCCGATGGGAAGCTACACCGTTCTTCGGATGTCTTCCAATGTCAAACTAAGAGAGACTTGGATAGCTCGCAAAACGGTGCCGTCGTGGATCGACTACTTGACGCTCTTAGTCATTGCGTCGGCTGTTATGTGCTTTGTTGGAGATTGGATCGGACTGCCAGGCAAGCATTGGGACCAATGGTCCGACATTGCACTCCCGTTCCTCTTCCTTTTCTTAGCCTTCGGCGACACCGACCTCACTCGCGAGGATCTCGACACTCAAGATCTGGCAGAGACTCAAAGAAGATGGGCGTTCGTCTATAAGCTGGGGCGGCGGACTGGGTCATTCTTCTCGACACCAGCCCGCAACTTCCCGTCTACCTAGACCGCACCGCGATCACTTCAATCTCCAACAGCGCCCACGGAGCCGCGAGAGCCGCGACCTGCATCGCCGACCGCGCCGGTTTGTTCGGCTGTTCCTTGGTCCCGAAGAACTTTGTGTACGAGGCCATCATCCCGGCGAAGTCCAGCTTGCCACCCTTCGCCGGATCGCCCGCCATGAACACGGTCATCTTCACCACGTCCTTCATGTCCAGCCCCTGCTCCTTCAGCAGCGCCTGGATCTTGGTCAGCTCCGAAAACGCCTGCTGCTCGGTATCCCCATAGACCGCCGGAGTTCCCTTCGCCGCATCCGCGGGAGTGACCGGGTCAGCCAGTTGTCCACTCAAATAAAGCGTGTCCCCTGCCCACACACCGCTCGCAATCGCCGCCTTGGGGTTCGGCTGCAGATGCTTCACTTCTACCTGCGCCTGAGCCGCATATGAAACGCCAAACACCACCGCAGCCATCGCGGCCAACCGCAATTTGAACATGGAGATCTCCTGATGATGTGATTTGCTGTTACTGCCTAAGATATCCCACGAGCCCGCGAGCAACATCATCTTAAGCTCAACGCCCGCTAGAAAAGCGTTATCTCCACCGTGTCTATGAAGTCGTCATCTCGACCGGAGCGAAGCGCAGTGGAGAGCCCCCCGCATTGGCATTTGCATTTATTTGTGAGCACTCCGCCGGGTGCCCCATATCTGGCGGCCTCATCGCCAGATGTGGGTTCTCCGAACAAATCTAAAACTGTCCCCGCACCAGCTCCCAAGTCCGACGAATCCCATCCTCAAGCCCCGTCGTATGTCGCCACCCCAACCCATGCAGCCGAGTCACATCCATCAGCTTCCGCGGCGTCCCATCCGGCTTTGTCGCGTCGAACACCAACTCCCCGGTAAACCCCAGCACCTTCGCCACCGTCTCCGCCAGTTCGCGAATCGTCACATCCTCACCCGTCCCGATGTTGATCAGCGGCGGCGCATCCTCCACCAGCAGCGTCCCAAACTTCTCTTCGTCAAGATTCATCAGGAAGAGGCAAGCCTCAGCCACATCATCCGAATAAAGCAACTCCCGCCGAGGCGTCCCGCTCCCCCACACAGTAACTGTCTTCGCGCCAGACCGAATCGCGTCTGCAGTCTTCCGCATCAGCGCCGGAAGCACATGCGATGTGTTCAGGTCGAAGTTATCCCCCGGCCCATAGAGATTCGTAGGCATCGCCGCAAGATATCGCGTCCCATACTGCCGGTTGTACGCCCAGCACATCTCGATGCCCGCGATCTTTGCCAGCGCATACGCCCGGTTCGTCGGCTCGAGCGGCCCCGTCAACAAACACGACTCCGGCATCGGCTGCGGCGCAAGCTTCGGATAGATACACGACGATCCCAGAAAGAGCAGCCGCTTCACCCCGGCCTGCCGGCTCGATTCGATGATGTTCGTCTGCATCACCAGGTTCTCGCGAATGAACTCCGCCGGATAGGTATCGTTGGCAAGAATCCCGCCCACCTTCGCCGCCGCCAGAAACACAAACTCCGGCTGCTCTGACTCGAAGAACCCCGCCACCGCCTGCTGGTCCGTCAGGTCAAGCTCCGCCCGCGTCCGCAGCAGCAGGTTCGAATACCCCGCCGCCTCCAGCCCACGTACAATCGCCGACCCCACCAGCCCGCGATGCCCTGCCACAAAGATCCTACTGCCCTTGTCCATACCCCACCCAAAACAGCGCGCTACACCCTATCCCCTACACCCTGCCTTTAGTTCTCCCGCACGTTATACGCAGCGAACCCATGCTTCCGCACCAGCGCATCGCGTTCGGCGGACTTCAGGTCGGCCTCCACCATCTCCCGCACCAGGTCATCGAAGCTCGTCCTGGGAGTCCAACCGAGCTCTCGGCAAGCCTTCCCCGCATCGCCCAGCAGTGTCTCCACTTCGGAAGGCCGGAAGTACCGTGGATCGACTCCAACGATGACGTTGCCATCTTTGTCGAGGGCCTTCTCGTCCACGCCTGAACCCTGCCACGCCAGTCCGAGCTCCAGCAACTCCGCGCAGCGCTTCACAAAATCTCGCACGCTGTACTGCTGGCCGGTAGCGATCACGAAGTCCTGCGGCTTCTCCTGCTGCAGCATCAGCCATTGCATCTCGATGTAATCGCGCGCATGTCCCCAGTCGCGCAGCGCATCCAGATTGCCTAGAAACAGCTCTTTCTGCAGACCGACTTTGATCCGCGCCAGCCCTCGCGTAATCTTCCGCGTCACAAACGTCTCTCCGCGCAGCGGCGACTCATGGTGGAACAGTATCCCGTTGCACGCGTACATCCCGTACGCCTCGCGGTAGTTCACCACGATCCAATACCCATACATCTTCGCCACCGCATAAGGCGATCGCGGATAGAACGGCGTCTTCTCGCTCTGCGGAGTCTCCTGCACCAACCCGTAGAGCTCCGACGTGCTCGCTTGGTAGAACTTCGTCTTCTTCTCCAGACCAAGTATCCGAATCGCCTCCAAAAGCCGCAGGACCCCCAGCCCATCGGCATTCGCCGTATACTCCGGCTGCTCGAACGACACCTGCACATGCGACTGCGCGGCAAGATTGTAGATCTCGTCCGGCTGTACCTTCTGGACGATGTGAATCAGCGACGTGGAGTCCGTCATGTCGCCGTAGTGCAGGATGAAGTGCGGATGCGGCTGATGCGGATCCTCGTAGATATGGTCGATCCGCGCCGTGTTGAACAGTGACGATCGCCTCTTGATCCCATGCACCTCGTACCCTTTAGCCAGCAAAAACTCCGCCAGGTACGCTCCATCCTGTCCCGTAACTCCCGTAATCAATGCCTTCTTCAATCTATGCCTCAATCAAAAGCGCGGGTTTCCG
>Ga0116226_10006035_pt1 | contig 10858 bp, 8 predicted proteins | sample S1TSphfallax_FD_89692 | JGI IMG/M metagenome (GOLD analysis project Ga0116226, IMG submission 89692) | Host-associated microbial communities from peat moss isolated from Minnesota, USA - S1T2_Fa - Sphagnum fallax MG | ecosystem: Host-associated > Plants > Peat moss > Unclassified | place: USA...
ACTGGAACAAGATTGCTTTAACCAGCTTTATTAGCTCTGCGTTTAGTAATACCATAGGTTTCGCCTTGGTGACTGGCAGTGCTATCCGTTATCGATTTTACTCTAATTGGGGAGTATCAGCAGTAGCGATCGCTCAAGTAATTGCTTTCGCCAATTTTACCTTTTGGTTGGGGATGTTTGCTGTTGCAGGTTGCTTATTCCTGATCAATCCCCTCGAAATTCCCACTCAACTACATTTACCTTTTGCCACTGTGCGTCCCATCGGCGTGATTTTTCTGCTATTGGTCGCTGGTTATTTGCTAGGAAGTATTGTTGTTAAACAACCGTTAATAATTCGTGGACAAGAATTTCGATTTCCTTCTTTTAAAATATCTCTGCTTCAAATAGCAATTTCTGGTTTTGATTGGATTTTGGCCGCAGCAGTTCTTTATGTTCTGCTTCCTACTAATACATCTATGTCTTATCTGGACTTTCTGGGTATCTACTTACTAGCGATGTTTGCAGGAGTTGTCAGTAACGTCCCCGGAGGGTTAGGAGTATTTGAAACTGTAATTTTGCTGATTCTCTCCTCAAAAGTTTCGGCGGCGGCTATTTTGGGTTCAATGCTGGCTTATCGGGGAGTCTATTATTTCTTACCTTTGCTAGTAGCAGCTGGTTTGCTAGGACTTTATGAAATTAAACTGAGAGCCGGTAATTTCAAAAATATCAATAAACTGTGAACTATAGTTTGTTTCAACTGTAGAAGTCCTGACAATTCAGGTCATCTGGAAAACCTCACTTCTATTTCTCTCTTCCTAAAAGGAAGAGAGGTTTTGAATTTTCCCCCTTCCCGTGTCGGGAAGGGGGTTAGGGGGTTAGGTTAATCGTTAGCTTTTCCACATAAGGTGAAAACTCAGAGTTATATTCAACTCCTAACTCTGCACATTCTAAATTTTACTCACCAGTAATTGACAGTTCATTAACCCAGATTTTCGGGCAAACTCCTCCTGGCGTTAACTCCACCTCTTTTTCTACATAAATAATTGACTTTAAGAGTTCCAAAAAATCACCAGCAACTGTTGCAGACTCAATACTCGTCCTGACACCCTTATTAACAAGCCAACCATCAAACGGCAGAGAAAAGGAACCTTGCAAGGATTTAACTCCAGCATGGAGAGCTTGTAAATCATCGATAAAAATCACATTTTCAGCAGTTTCTAAACTTAACTCTTCTTCAGGAGTTGCTGTTGTAAAAACATGATAAAAATTGGGACTAACGCTGACTTTAGCACCAATACTAGCATTCCCTGTGGGCTGCGCGTTCAACCTTTTGGCAGTGCCTGCACTGTGGAGAAAACTTGTTAAAACGCCATTTTCAATTAGCGAAATCTGACGAGTCGGAGTTCCTTCACCATCGAAACTTTCTGCCCCTACGTTAGCTGGGTGCAGTGCATCATCAAAAACTGACAGCAGAGGAGAAGCAATTTGCTTACCTAAATCATCAGGAGTAGATAAGCTTTGATTATCCAAAATACTTTGGGCGTTGAACAAGTTAGAAAAAGCACCCAACAGACTTAAGAAGGCTTCGGCTGAGAAAACAACTCGATATTTACCAGTCTTGATTTTTTCGTAGTTCAAGTGGCTGATAGTTTTATCGGCGGTTTCTTTGATGCAACCATTGATGTCTAGATTATCTAAACTTTGGTTGATTCTATAAGCACCTGCACTGCGAGGTTTTTTTCCTTCTTCTTCAGTTTTACTGTAAAGATAAACTGATGCTAATGAGTGAGATTCAGTTCTCACTGCGCCGTCGCTATTGAGATAAAATCTGTCAATATCTCTTTGCGATAACCCATTATAAGGCACACCTTTAATTGCGGGATGCGCTGCCATTAATTCTTTTTCAGCTACCAACAATTTTTCTATGAGTTCAGCAACAGGTGCTTGGGGTGTCTTATCCTGATGTTTATTTGGAATAGGAACAGTAGCTGCGGGACTAAAATCAGGAACATTTTCTTTAACACCAAAAAAACTAGCTTCGTAAGCAGTTTTCAAAGCTAGTTCCAGTCCCTTGGAATCGACATCTGTGGTGCTGGTGACACCCATTGTATTATCTTCATTCCAGACACGAACAGTAACACCAGAGCGATTTGAGGCTTTGACTTGTTTTGGCTCACCTTGGTCTACTTGCACGCTAGTATCATCTACTGTTGAGCCATAAATGTCGAATTTCTTAATACCAAGCTTATTAGCATTGTCCTTGGCAGAATTTGCAATCTCATTGATATTTGGCATAGTCAATTTTGGATTTGGGATTCTAGAGTTTAGATTGGAAGCGATTCTCTTTTGAATATAAGATTTTGGACTTTGAATATTGCAATCCAAAATCCAAAATCTAAAATCTAAAATTCTTATCGTCCACCGAGGGTAATAGAATCAACTTTGATGTGGGGTTGTCCTACTGTGGTGTAAATACTGCCACTCACAGAGCCACAAAAACCTGGTGCAATTTCCAAATCTTGGGAACACATGGAAATTTTGTTCATAATTTCCTTGGCTTCACCAATCAAAATTGCTCCTTTTAACGGTTTGGTGATTTTGCCATTTTCAATCAAATAAGCTTCATCAACACTAAAGTTAAATTGACCTGTAGCACCAACACTACCCCCACCCATCTTTTTACAGTAAATACCTTTATCAATAGAGGCAAATAAATCATCATTGCTATATTCGCCAGAATCAATATAAGTATTACGCATCCGGCTAGCAGCAGCAAAGGTATAATTTTGGCGACGGCCACTTCCAGTTCTGGGGTGTCCGGTGCGTGCAGAACCTGTTCTATCTGCTAAGAAGTTTTTGAGAACGCCTTTTTCAATTAATAAGGTTCTTTGAGCAGGCATACCTTCGTCATCCATATCAATTGTTCCGAAGGCATTTTCAGACCGCCCTTCATCCCAGGCTGTCAAGCTTTCGTGGGCAATTTTTTCGCCTTTTTTGTCAGCAAAGGGAGTGGTATTGCGTTCAATTTGAGTGGTTTCTAGCAGGTGTCCACAGGCTTCGTGGAAGATTACGCCACCAAAGTGATTGGCCATAATAATCGGGTAAGTACCTGATTCTACGTAATCGGCATAGAGCATTTTTCCAGCAGATTCGGCTATTTTCTCGGCGGCTTGTTGGGAATCCCAAGTTCTTAAGAAATTAGCATCGCTAGTATTACCCGCGCGATCGCCAATTGAGGTACGATTAGCACCATCAGCACACAACAGGTTAAATCCTACTGATTGGGTGAGGCGAATATCACGAGCAAAAGTACCATCGCTGGCGGCGATTAAGACTTCTTGCCAATCCCGGAAATATGTAGCCCGGCGCGATTGGACGTGGCTAGCTTTTTGCTTCAGGTTGGCAGTCCCCTCAAGGAGGACTTCTCCCATTTCGCGGATGGAGCTACATACTGGTAGCCATAAATCTTTACCCCTTTTGGTGGCGTAATCTCTCAGTAGTTCTAAGTTGATTTCTGGGATGAAAGCTTTTGGAGTGGGTAATTGCAATCCCAAGATAGACAGACCTTTTTCTAAAGCTGCTTTCAAACCAGAAAATGAAAGGTCATTGGTGCTGACATAGCAATCGGCTTTACCACGAAATACTCTGACTCCCGCGCCTGTAGACAGACTTGGTGAAATACTCGTGATGGAATCGTCTTCTGCGAGACAACTAATATAGTTGCGACGTTCTAAAAATAATTCGATGAAGTCAGCACCGGCGGCGCGTCCTAGTCCCAGCAGGGTAGCCAGGGGGGCTTCCCAGGTTTCATCGAAACGCTCTGGTGTGGAAGAATATTGGAGGGTGGGAAGTTGATTTGAGAGAAGTAGCGTACTTGTAAGCATGGGTAGCCTCGTCTGCTGGCGTAATTCAGAGATTTGACTGAAAAATCCTGGTGTGTTCAGTCTAACAAATGAGTTAAAGCCAGAGTCGGCAATTAAGTAGTAGGGGTTTCCTCACCTGGAAAACTCATTTTCTCCCTTCAAGGTCAGTGAAATCTTGTCAGTAACGCCTTATGATAGCGATCGCTATCATGTAGAATCCAGGTTTCCTTTGGCGACAATGGGGTTTATTTCCGATTTCCCATTTTCAATGGAACTCTTACTGTTTCTTGCTCATTGAAAGTCTGACCTAAATTAGAAGTTTGTCCTGTGGATGATAGATTCTTAAACAGGAGCTTCAGGATTCGAGTAATAGTTTTCAGAATTTTCATTTTGCTAGCAGTCGGCTTTTGGTCGTATCTCAAAACCATTGGAATTTCTACGATTTTTGGTTTGAGTACTTGGGCTTTCAGCAGTAAATCTATCATGCAAGCAAATCCACTTTCAGTAAATAGATTGTCCCCATAATACATATCCAGTTTAGTGAGGAAAGTACGGTTATACAGTCTGTAGCCACAGGTATAATCTTTTACACCTGGTAACCGGGCAGCAATTCTAAACAGCCAGCTAGCCCCGTAACTCATTGTCTCTCTAAATTTTGATAAGCCTATGACTTTAGAGCCTTTTCGGTATCTAGATGCGATCGCAATATCATAGCTACCAGCTATCATGGTGTCATACATTTTTATTAACAGTTCTGGTGGTTGAGTGTTGTCGCAATCCATCGCAGCTAGAAAATCGCCTTCTTTAGAAATTTCTAAGAAAGTCCTAAAACCTGTTTTAATGGCCTCACCTAAACCAGCATTTTGGGGATGTTGGACTAATTTCAGTAATACTCCTAGTGATTGAGATTCTTTTAAAGCGGTCTGAGCAGTTGCATCACTACTACCATCATCAACAAGAATCAATTTTATCTCCATATTAGAGATTTGCTGCAATGTCTGAAACCTTTTGAACAAGGGGCGAATTGATTCTTGCTCGTTGTATGCGGGTAAAAGAACAAAAAGACTCATAAAAACCTCGGTTGATTTTTCAAATAAAATACAATTACTTAAGTTTCAAGAATTCAGGAATGTTGATTTCTTGAGAAATTCATCGACCTGTCGCACAACAGCGTTGTTGTTGACGCTATCATTGACCAACTGCGAGGTATTGACGACGAAAAAATCATCGTTTTCAGTACTCACTTTTGGAACCAGACTTGAATAATTTAAAACTTGTAGCGGCTGTACTTTAATAGCTCGATTGATGTGTGCTGCTACAATGTCATCTGCTTTGAGTTCTGGAAACATCAAACGTATACCCTGGAAAAATACTTGGCGCAATTCATCATCTGACTGTTTTAACAACGGGTCAGTGGAAAGGATATATTTTGGTAGGAATGTCATGTGATATCCTGCTGTTTCCTGCAAAGAAACTAAGTTGCTCATACCGATGACTCCGGTAAAGGGAATATTTTTATCGGCAATATTTACGACGTAATAAGGAACTAAAGCCTTGCGAGTAATCAGTACCATGCAGATTACGCCCAGGTATTCTACTGTTTCACCAGTGGCTGAAACTTTCACCAGTTCATTAGCAGCAACCTGTTGCAAAATATTAACTGGCCCCGTGAAAATGACTTTATCAAAATGTTCTTTTTTACCCTGAGATTCAACCCACATTCCACCCCCTGAATGAGGTGCGATATATTCTACTGCAACACCTCTGCGGATATGACCTCCAGCCGCGTAAATTAATTTTTCTATATGGTCAAAAACAGTTTTGTAACCACCTGAGATATAACCAAGTTGTTCTTTATTTAATGAAGAATCACGTGCTGAAAATAGTCGTTTGATATAAGCCCAGATAAAAACTGCTGATATTCGCTTATAGTTCTCTCCTAATTTCGATAGAAGTAAGGGTTTCCAGAGCTTTTCGTATGTGCTTTTTCCACCGAGTTTCAATAGCCATTCTTCCACTAAAATCTTCTCTAAGCGCCGCCAATTATTAAGACGGGAACCATACAAGAGAGTGAAAGCTAATCTAATTTTCCCGATAAGTCCAAACAGAGGAAAGCGGATAAATTCTATGGTGTTACTGATAGAATAAAGTTTTTTATTGTCATAGAAACCTGTTAAACTTCGATGCCAACGCAGTTTCTCTCCCAGACCAATATCTCTGATAAAATTGATTAAATGAGTATCAGAAGGTAGGATAACGTGATAAAAGCGATCCCAGGTAAATAACCCATAATCATGATAGGTGGTAAGTCCACCAAGCTGCTTATTGCTATCGTAGACAGTTACTATGTGTCCTTGATGTGCAAGACGTTGGGCTAATACTAGCCCAGTGATACCTCCGCCAACAATACCTATGTTCATAAATTAATTGAATTTAGATTTTTGTAGAGATGTTTTTTGAGATTCATCTTCAGAGGTTTTTAATATTAATAACCTCGTTGTATGCTGACTTTAGCTATTAATTTACAACCAGAGCTACGCCAGTTACGATAATGGAAATTCCTAACCACTGGCTAAATAGAAGCTGCTCTTTTAGAAGATAGTGGGAAGCAATGGGCACAAGTGCATACATTAATCCTAGAACTGGAAATGCTTGACTCAGAGGAATTGTCTGCAATACATAAAGCCACAATATAATCATAAATGTATAGCAGATAAACCAAATCCAAAAATAACGAGATAGTAACAGATTTAGAATAGATGTGCTTGTTCCTTCGGTACGGTTAGAAATGTAAAGTCCATACTTTAGTGATACGTTAGCGGCTGTTCCGAATAAAACTACAAGCATTAAAATTAGCCAAGTAATGATGTTCATCTTTCCAGAGTTTAGGTGGAATTTACTATAATCTTATATAGATTTTTTCAGGGGAATAGCCACTAAAAGAACACCCAGAAAAATAGTGATGACTCCTGTTATTCGAGTTAGCGTAATCACTTCCTTAAAAAAGTAGTATGATCCCAAAAGTATCCCAACATAATTTAAACTAGTCAGTGGATAAGCAATACTTAGTTTTACATATCGCAGAGCCACTATCCAATTTACTATTCCCAAGCAATAAACACTAACAGCTAATGCTAATTCTTGAATAAACACCCAAGTAAATAGTCCCTCACCTGTATGACTCATGGTATGTTTCATCAGCAATTGCCCAGAAATACTAAATAAAATGCTGATTAAGAGGATGATATAAGGGATTATTTTAAAATTGGAAATTTGCGACATAAATTCCATAGTACATTTGCCTCATTGGAGATAGTAGATATGAACCAGACAAGAAACAGACCATAGTGCAATATCTACGGTAATAGTAGATGCAGATATCACAAAGTTTGAAGGCTCTGAACTTCGTCAAGCCACAAAGATATATATCAAAACTCAGCTTGATTGATAAATGTTCTTAATTTGACTCCAGGAAAGTTTATTAAATTAGCTGTTATTTCATAGGAATTTTCCCAGCTTACATAGATACTTGTAAGCTGACCTGGGAAGCAAGTCTATTAATAAAAACTCTTACTCAAATGGAGTGTGTATGCCTACTCTTTTTAGGCATGGGAACACAACGAATAACAGAAGTCTGCTTGGTTGCGGAAATCATAGATAATAAGTCTACAGGAATCCCCTTTACAGGTATTTGGGGGAATTTTTCTGTATGTCCCATTAAGGGCTAATGTAAATAAACTAGAGTTTGGCTATCAACTCGCAACTTACCTTAGATTAAGGTAATTCAAGGTGTTTTTACATGATTTAGTATTAGCCTTGGTTGATTGTTTTGAATTGTATGTAGTTTTAGCTAGAGTTTTACTTCAAAAGTTATTACTACATATAATTACTTACTAGAATACCACGAGAATAGCGTGTTGTAGATTTATCGCCACATTTCATCAAAAATTCATTTACTAAAAATATACTTAAGCAAAAACTTCATACAATCCAACTTTCCTGTAAATAGATTTTTATTCGGACGATTTGTACATTTATGTATGAAGCGCTTTCTAGGTATTAAACTTCCAGAGGTAGCGATTTAGTATGGGAGCATCCCAGTTTTTATTCTTCCAAAAAATGTGAAAAAAGTATGAGAAGGTAAGGGAGTAACCAAGAGAGTCGGAATGAATAATTTTCTATTTCTCGAAGAAAATTATTCATTCAGATTATTGGGCCAGGCTTGCGCCAGGGTTAGGATCTAGCATATTACCTTTAGAAGTAGCATTTTCATTTTAGACACCTAATGCTGAACATTCCTCAACTACTGGCAACTGAAATAAACCTCAAACCCCATCAGGTGCAAAACGCACTGGAACTTTTGGCGGAGGGTGCAACAATTCCCTTTATTGCACGTTACCGTAAAGAGCGCACCGACGAGATGAATGAAGTGCAACTACGTGAACTGGCTGATCGATATACTTATTTAACAGAACTGGAAGAACGAAAATCGGTGATTTTAAGTGCGATCGCCCAACAAGGTAAACTTACAGATGAACTCAAAGCCAAAATCTCATCCTGCTTACAAAAAACCGAACTTGAGGATTTATACTTACCCTATCGACCAAAGCGACGCACCCGCGCCACCATCGCTAGAGAAAAAGGACTCGAACCACTGGCGGAATTCATCAAGTCGCTAAATGTCAAAAATGCTGCAACGGCTTCAATGGAAGAAGAAGCGGCTAAGTATATTGCTGAAAGCAAGGGAGTAAAAACAGCAGAGGAAGCGCTCAAAGGTGCTGCTGATATTTTAGCGGAAGAAGTAGCTGAAAAAGCTGAGTTACGCGCATATATCCGCGATTATCTTTTAGAAGAAGGGGTATTCGTCTCCCGCATCAAAGATGATTATCTTGAAGGAACAACCAAGTTTGAGATGTACCGTAACTATCAAATTAGGGTAAAAAATATTGCACCTCACAATATGCTGGCGTTGTGTCGGGGTGAAACCGAAAAAATATTGAGCTTTGAAATCGCTTTTGATGAAGATACGGTACTTTACTATCTGGAGTCGAAAGAAATTAAAACCAAAGTTCGGACAATTCGGGATTTTTATCAGGCGATGTTGAAGGATGCATTTAACCGTTTGATGAAAGTCTCTCTAATGGGAGAGGTAATTTCTGAGAAAAAAGTCTATGCAGATATAGAGTCCATTAAGACATTTGAAACTAATCTGCGAGAATTGCTGCTGTCTGCACCAGCAGGAATGAAACCAACCTTGGCGATAGACCCTGGATTTAGAACTGGGTGTAAGGTTGCAGTCCTCGACCAAACGGGGAAATTTTTGGAGTACCAAGCGGTTTTTCCCCACCAAGCTGCGGAACAACGCGCTAAAGCTGCACAAACTGTTAAAAATCTGATTGAGAAATACAAGATTGAGTTAATCGCCATCGGTAATGGTACAGCGTCCCGCGAGACAGAGGAATTTGTCACGCAAGTATTACAAACAATAGAACGCAAACCAGTGAAGGTGATGGTGAATGAGTCCGGTGCATCTATATATTCTGCAAGTAAAGTAGCGCTAGAAGAGTTTCCCGATTTAGATATTACCGTGCGCGGTGCTATTAGCATCGGCCGGCGTTTGCAAGACCCTTTGGCGGAACTGGTGAAAATCGATCCCAAATCCATTGGTGTGGGACAATATCAGCACGATGTCGATCAAAAGTTGTTGAAAAAGAAATTGGATGACACTGTAGAAAGCTGCGTGAACTACGTCGGTGTGGACTTGAACACCGCTTCCAAAGAACTTCTGACTTCCGTCTCTGGAATTACGGCAACAGTTGCCAATAACATTGTCGCCTATCGTAATCAGTATGGAGCCTTTAAAAATCGCCGACAACTTTTGAAAGTTCCGAAGCTGGGGCCAAAAGCTTTTGAACAAGCGGCGGGTTTTCTGCGGATTCGTGGCGGTGACAACCCATTGGATAATACAGCAGTGCATCCAGAGAGTTATTCTGTAGTAGAAGCGATCGCATCTGATTTAAATGTGCCATTAAATCAGGTGACACAAATTGCTGAACAACTCAAAAAGACCAACCTGAAGAAATACGTTAGCGATAGCGTCGGCGAACCGACACTACGCGACATTCTTAGCGAACTAGAAAAACCAGGTAGAGATCCACGTGCAGAGTTTAAGTATGCCACCTTCAGAGAGGGAATTAAGGAAATCAGCGACTTAAAGGTGGGAATGGAACTAGAAGGAATCGTGACGAATGTCGCCAACTTCGGCGCTTTCGTTGATATCGGTGTACATCAAGATGGCTTAGTGCATATATCCCAACTTACTGATAGATTTGTAGACGATCCGAAAAAAGTTGTCAAAGTCGGACAAGTAGTGAAAGTACAGGTGTTAGAAATCAACGAGAAACTGAAGCGGATTAGTTTGTCGATGAAAACAGTTAAACAATAATTAGAAACAGCAGATGGCAGTTTATCAAGTTCGATTCATCAATCCTACACTTGGGTTAGATCGCACCATTCAAGTACCAGATGATCAATATATTGTGGATATGGCTGAAGAAGCTGGTATCCGCCTACCATCTGGCTGCAAACAAGGCGAATGTTCTGTATGTGTCGCCAAACTCATTAGCGGTGAAGTTGATCAAAGTGAGCAAAAATTTTTGCGTCCAACTGAAATACAGGCTGGTTATGTGGTTACTTGTGTAACTTACCCCTTGTCTCATTGCACTTTAGAAACCCATCAAGAACAAGTTTTATATAAATCAGCCCTTTACTATCAGCCTGAGTCTGGAAAATCTGATTGATACAACCCACATTCCGCACCCTAAACTTTAAAAAGTAAAAAGTAAAAAGTAAAAAGTAAAAAGATAATCCCCATAAATAAATTTAGGGGATTTAATAAGGACGTATTATTTCTCGCGCTGCGCCACGACGCTCGTTCGCTCTTAGCGTCTCCCTTTGGGAGAAGACTCGCTAACGCTGCGCTATCGTTATAAATGTTTTTATTTCATTCCATAAAT
>Ga0116226_10006036_pt1 | contig 10857 bp, 9 predicted proteins | sample S1TSphfallax_FD_89692 | JGI IMG/M metagenome (GOLD analysis project Ga0116226, IMG submission 89692) | Host-associated microbial communities from peat moss isolated from Minnesota, USA - S1T2_Fa - Sphagnum fallax MG | ecosystem: Host-associated > Plants > Peat moss > Unclassified | place: USA...
GACCACGAACCCGGTGGCGATCGTCAGCGCCATGAGCGAAAGGTTGTCGAGACTGAAGCCCGCCAGGCTCATCAGCCCGAAGGTGCCGACGATCGCGATCGGCAGGGCGACGCTCGGGATCACGGTCGCCCAGAGCTTGCGCAGGAAGAGGAAGATCACGAGGACCACGAGTCCGACGGTGAGCAGCAGCGTGAACTGCACGTCGGCGACCGACGCGCGGATCGTCGTTGTGCGGTCGCTGAGGATCCGGACGTGGACGGAGGAGGGCAGGGAGGCCAGCAGGGTCGGCAGGAGCCGCTTGATGCGGTCGACGGTCTCGATGATGTTGGCGCCCGGCTGCCGCTGGATATCCAGAATCACCGCCGGCTGCCGCCCGTACCAGCCGGCGAGGCGCGTGTTCTCCACGCTGTCGACGACGGTCCCGATATCCCGCAGATGGATCGGGGCGCCGTTGCGGTAGGCGACCACGATCGCGCGGTAGTCCTCCGCCTTGATCAGCTGGTCATTGGCGTTGATCGCATAGGACTGGGCCTGGCCGTCGAAGCTGCCCTTGGGGGCGTCGACGTTGGCCTGGACCAGGGCGGTGCGCACATCCTCGAGGCTCAGGCCCTGCGCCGCGGTCGCCGCCGGATCGACCTGGACCCGCACGGCGGGCTTTTGGTTGCCCTCGATCGTGACCAAGCCGACGCCGCTGACCTCGCTCAGCTTCTGCGCGAGCAGCGTGTCCGCGTAATCGTTCACCTGGTCGATCGGCAGGGTGTCGGAGACGACGGCGAGGCTCAGGACGGCGGCATCGGCGGGATTGACCTTGTTGTAAACCGGCGGGCTGGGGAGGTTCGTCGGGAGCACGCCCGTGGCCACGTTGATCGCGGCCTGCACATCCTCCGAGGCGCTGTCGATGCTGCGTTCGAGATTGAACTGCAGCGTGATCGTGCTGACCCCGAACGAGCTCACCGAATTCATCGAGCTCAGGCCGCTGATCTGGCCGAATTGCTGTTCCAGCGGCGTCGTGATGGACGACACCATGACTTCGGGCGAGGCGCCGGGCAGCTGGGTCGTGACCTGGATGGTCGGAAAATCCACGCTGGGCAGCGCGGAGATCGGCAACTGGTGGTAACCGAGCAGTCCGAGCAGGACCACCCCCACCATCAGCAGCGACGTCGCGATCGGCCGGCGGATGAAGATTTCCGACAGATTCATCGGCCGGCCCGTCAGGCCTTGGGCGGCTTGGCCGCTTTGGTGGCGCCGGCGCCCGGTCCACCCGCCGCCACGACCGGCGTGCCCGCTTGGAGCTTGTACTGACCGTCGACCACGACGACTTCGCCGTCTTTCAGGCCGTCCTCGATCAGCGCCCAGCCGCCGTCGATCTGACCGACCTTCAGCGGGCGCACCTCGACGGTCTGGTCCTTCCGGACGACGAAGGCGTAGGTGCCCTGCGGGCCGCGCTGGACGACGCTGGCAGGGACGACCACCGCCGACCGCCTGGTTTCGACCCGCAGCCGCACGTTGACGAACTGGCCCGGCCAGAGCGCGAGCTGCTCGTTGGGGAAGACCGCCTTCAGCCGGATCGTGCCCGTGGTCGTGTCGATCTGATTGTCGGCGACGGCGAGCACGCCGAGCCCCACCAGTCGGTCCTGATCGCCGAACGCTTCCACGGGAATGGCTTGCTTGCGCCGCATGATCTCCTGGACCTGCGGCCAATTCTGCTGCGGCAACGTCAGGATCACCGCGATCGGTTTCAGCTGCGTGAGCACGACCAGGCCGTTCGGATCGGAGGCATGGACGATGTTGCCGAGATCGATCTGGCGCAATCCCACCCGGCCGTCGAAGGGCGCCCGGATCTCCGTATAGCCGAGTTGCACGGTCGCCTGCTCGATGGCCGCCTCGTCCGCCTGGACCATCGCGCGCATCTGGTCTTCGGCCGCCTTCTCGGTGTCGACCGTTTGCTGGCCGACGAGGCCCTGCTTGCCGAGGGCGTAATTGCGGTCGTAGGTGACGGTGGCGCTGGCGAGCTGGGCGACATCCTGGGCGCGCCGGGCCTTGGCTTGGTCCAGGGCGGCCCGCAGTGGGCGGGGGTCGACGACGGCGAGCAGGTCGCCCGCTTTAACCTCCTGGCCTTCCTGAAACGCGACCCGTTGCAGCTGTCCATCCACCTGGGTCCGGATGGTGACCGTGTTGAAGGCGGCCACCGTGCCGATGGCGTTCAGATAGAGGGGCGTGTCGCGGCGCTGGGCCTGCCCGAGCACGACGGCGACCGCGGGCACCGCGCGGATCCCCCCGGGACGCGCCGCGCCCGCCGCGCCCTCGCGATGGCAGGCGGTCAGGACGGAGACCAGGAGACCGGGCAGGACGAAACGGTTGAAGCAGGACATAACGGGGGAGGCGTTACGTGGACGTAGTTAGCAAGAACCGTGACAACCGAAGGGATTTTTTGCGATTGTCCGGGCGTGTGATCGCCTTCCAGCACGCCCTCATCCTGCTTTCGCTGGTCGCCGCGCTGAGCGTGGCGGCGCGGTGGCTGCCCTGGCCCCAGTTGATCACCTATCTGCTGGGGGGAGTGGGGGCGGCTCTCCTGCCGGTGTTTCCGCGGATGGCGCTGGAGCCGGGATTTTTCTTCCTGTGTTTTCTCCCGCCGCTCCTGTTTTCGGACGGCTGGCTGATGCCCTTGCGCGAATTCGCGCGCGCGCGGCGTCCGATTCTCTTCCTTGCGATCGGTCTGGTGGCCTTCACCACCGTCGTCGTGGGCCTGGTGGCCCATTGGCTTGTCCCGGGGCTGCCGCTGGCGATGGCCTTCGCCTTGGGCGCGATCGTCTCTCCGACGGACGCGGTGGCGGTGAGCGCAATCACCGAGCGACTGCGGGTGCCCGCAAGACTTACGACCATCCTGAGCGGCGAGAGCCTGATGAACGACGCCAGCGGTCTCGTCGCGTTCAAATTCGCGTTGGGGGCGATGGTGGCGGGGACGTTTTCGCTGCACCGGCTGGCGCTCGAGTTCTCGCTGCTGGCCACCGGTGGTTTCGCGACGGGGCTCGCGATCGGCTACGCCATCGGGAAGATCCGGGACCTGCTCGCGCGGATGGAGGTCTCCGACGCCTTTCTCGAAACGACGCTTTCGCTGATGACGCCCTATGCGGCCTACCTGGTGGCCGACCGGATGGAGGTGTCGGGGGTGCTGGCGGTGGTGGCCGCCGGACTGTACAGCGGCTGGCGCGATCCGGTGCGGATGACGGCGGAGGCGCGGCAGATCGCCTATAGCGTCTGGAGTCTCGTGATCTTCTGGCTGAACGGCATCGCGTTCGTGCTGCTGGGACTGCAATTCCCTCACCTGCTCGCTGCGGTGCGCCATGATTACACGCTGCCGCAACTCGGCGGGTTTGTCGCGGGCGTCGCGGGGGCGGCGATCGTGGCGCGCCTGCTGTGGATCTTTCCGGCGATGCACCTGCCGTTCCTGCTGACCAGGCCGGCGGAACGGGAGCGGCGCCTGAAGGTCGCGGGCATGGCGGTGGTCGGTTGGGCGGGCATGCGCGGCACGGTGACGCTCGCCGGCGCTCTTTCGATTCCGCTGCTGCTGCCCGACGGGTCGCCGTTCCCCGGCCGTTCGATCGTCATCTTCCTGGCGTTCGGCGTGATTGCCGTGACGCTCCTGCTCCAAGGCATGACGCTGGAGGCGTTCATTCGCCGGCTGGGCCTGCGCGAAGACGAAAGCCGTCCCCACGAGGAGCGGCTCGCCCGCATGGCTGCGGTCGAGGCCGGCCTGAAGGCCTTGCGCGCCCTGGAGGCGGTCACCACCACGCCCGAGCAGACGGCGGCGCTCGGCCATGTGCTGGCCGAATACGAGCAACGTCTGGCGATTCTGACGACCGAGGGCGAGACGCGGAAGAGCGCGGGCCGCCGGCGGGTGGCGGACCACCAATTTCGCACGGCGGCGCTGCACGCCGAACGCGCCGCCCTCGATCAACTTTGGCGGACGGGCGCCATCCTCGACGAGGTCCATCGGCCGCTCCAGCGTCTGTTGGACCATGAGGAGAGTCTTCTGGCCGGAATTGCGCCGGCGGTCGGGGAGTGAGACGCGCGGCCCGAGGCCCCGATGGGCCCGGTGGCCGCGGAGCCGGCGCGAGATCGACCGGAACCGAGGGCTGGCGCCGGCGGTCGAATTGGGTGCGTCGCTTGCGGCGTTTGACCCGCCGCTCATCCTGTCCTCTGCCATGCGTTCGACCCTGCTTTTTCTTCCCCTGCTGCTGGCCGGCTGCGCGACGTTTGCGTCCCAGCCCAAGCCCGACGTTTCGACGGTGCCCTATGTCGATCTCGCGCGCTACATGGGCCGCTGGTACATCATCGATCGCATCCCCTATTTCCTGGAAAAGGGCAAAGTGGCGGCGTCGGACAATTACGAGCTCCGCAAGGATGGACGCATCAAGGTGGCCTTTATTTTCCGGCGGGACTCGGTGACCGGCACCGAGCGCGCATGGAACGGCACCGCCCGCGTCGTCGCTCCGGATACCAACGCGGAGTGGAAGGTGCGGTTTGTCTGGCCGCTGGAAGCGGATTACCGGGTGATCGAGCTGGATCCGGATTACCGCTGGGCGGTGATCTCGAACAGTTCGGGCAGCCTGATCTGGATCATGGCGCGGACGACGACGCTCGACGAGGGCGTCGAGCGATCGATCCGCGACCGCCTCATCCGGCGCCGTCTGGACGTGGCGAAGTTGCAGGCGGTGCCGCAGATCGCGCCCTAGGTCCGGGGTGGCGGTCGAATTGCAGGTTGGCGCAGGGAGCGGTTATCCGTCACGCTGGGCGGCATGAAAATGATTTACCGACCCTTGGGCAAAACCGGTCTCCAGATCAGCGCGCTCTCCTTCGGCGCCTGGGTGACCTTCGGCAAGCAGATCGGCGACCCCGTCGCGAAGCAGCTGCTGCACACCGCCTATGACGCCGGCGTGAATTTTTTCGACAACGCCGAGTCCTACGCGGATGGGCGGGCGGAAGTCGTGATGGGGGCGATTTTGAAGAAATCCGGGTGGCGGCGGAGCAGCTACCTGGTTTCGAGCAAGGTGTTCTTCGGCGCCGAGGGCGACCGGCCGAACGAGGAGGGTCTTTCCCGCAAGCACATCGTCGAAGCCTGTCACGCCGCGCTGCGGCGGTTGCAGGTCGACTATCTCGACCTGTATCTCTGCCACCGGCCCGATCCCACGGTGCCGATCGAGGAGTCCTGCCGCGCGATGCACGATCTGATCGTGCAGGGGAAGGTGCTTTATTGGGGCACCAGCGAGTGGAGCGCGGTCCAGATCCGACGGGCCCACGCCATCTGCCGGCGCCTGGGCCTCCACGCCCCGGTCCTGGAGCAGCCGCAGTACAACCTGTTTTGTCGGAAACGGGTGGAGCGGGAGTACGCTCCTCTCTACCGCGCACCCGGCTTGGGCACCACGATCTGGTCCCCGCTGCGTTCCGGGCTGCTGACCGGAAAGTATGCGGCCGGTGTGCCGTCGGGCAGCCGGCTCGAGACGCCGGGCCTGGAATGGCTGCGGGACGCTCTCCTGCAGGATCCCGCGCTCAAGCCGAAGCTTGCGGCCCTCCCGCGGCTTGAGGCCATCGCCCGGGAGGTGGGCAGCAATCTTCCATGCCTGGCCATCGCGTGGTGCCTGAAGAATGCCCATGTGAGTACGGTCATCCTCGGGGCCTCGCGGGTCGAACAGCTGCGCGAGAACCTGCGCGCCCTCGAACTGATGGACGCGCTGACGCCGGCCATCATGACCAGGATCGACGCGATTTCGCGTCCGCTGGCCGACTGATGCCGGAACTTGCGGAAGTGGAGTATTACCGGCGGCGCTGGGACGCGGCCGCGCGGGGCAGCCGGGTGCGGTCCGTGCACGTCCATCCCGCCGCCAGGGTCTTTCGGGGCACGGACGTGGCGGCGTTGCGGCGCGGCCTGACCGGCGCCCGTTACCGTTCTTCCCAGGCGGAGGCCAAACAGATCCTGGTGCGGTTCAGCGGCGACGCCTGGCTGGGCCTGCACCTCGGCATGAGCGGCGAATTGTCGGTGGCGGCCGGCGACTATCGGCCCGCGCGCCACGATCACCTCGTGCTCGCCACGGGCGGCGCATCGCTGGTTTTCTCCGACCCCCGGATGTTCGGCCGCGTCCGTTTCGATGGCGGTGCCGGCGCGCCCCCGTGGTGGACGGACATCGCCCCGGCGATCCTGTCGGACGGATTTACGCGGGCGGCGCTCGCGGCGTTCCTGCAACGGCGGCGGGCCGCGCCGATCAAGGCGATTCTGCTCATGCAGGAACGATTTCCCGGGATCGGCAACTGGATGGCGGATGAAATCCTGTGGCGCGCCGGCCTGCACCCCCGGCGCGCGGGAGGTTCCCTGACGACCGCGGAACAGGGCCGGCTCTGGCGCGAATGCCGGCAAGTCTGCCGACTCGCGCTGGCCCGGATCGCGGGCGTGGGTGGATCTTTGCCCGAGTCCCTCAACGTCCGGATTCCGCAGACCTGGCTGTTCTGGCATCGCTGGGAGGCGGGCGGTCGCTGCCCGCGGACGGGCGGCCCCTTGCAGCGAGCGGAGATCGGCGGTCGGACGACGTGCTGGTCGCCGGCGCGGCAACGATGGCGCTAGCGGCCGCGGCGGGGGCGGTCCGTCGTGCTGAATGCCCGAATACGCCGGGGCGCGGCTCCACCCGATGCCGCGGTTGTCAAAGGTGGCGGGAGGCGTAACCGGCTCCAGCCGCTCCCGTCACAACTTTGCTCCATGGCCATTATCGGTTCCCTGCGCGACTTGCTCGTCCTCGATCTGCACATTCTTCATCAAGCGGAAACCCGCCTGCAGACGGCCTGGCCCAAGCTGGCCAAGGCCGCGGTCCGCCCGGAGGCGAAGGAACTTTTCCGCGAGGGTCAGGCGCGGGCGGCGGCCGCGGGCCTCCGCCTGGATCGGGCCCTCAAACTGCTCGGATCCGGTCCGAGCTTTCGGGAATGCCGGGCGATGACGGGCTTGCTGGACGAAGGGGAGGAAGCCAGTCACCAGGTTGGGCCCAATGCCGTGCGCGAGGCCAATCTGCTCGGGATCGCCCTGAGGATCGTGAATTACAAGGTCGTGACCTATCGGGTCGCTTCGTCCTACGGCCGCCAGCTCGGGGTCGATGCGGTGGTGGCGGCGTTGGCTGAAACTTTGGCCGAATTGGCGGAGGCGAATCGCAAGCTCGAGCTGCTGGCTCACCGGGCGATCGAGGAAGCCTTCCGATTGACCAAGGTCAAAGCGCCGTCCGATTCCCGCGCGGCCAGCTGATCCAGCAGGTGGATCGGCCGGGGGGACGAGGAGCGGCCCGATGCCGGCTGGGGTCAGCGGCCGCTTGCGCCGCGCCGCGGTCCGGCTCACGGTCCTCCGATGCACGCGCGCGCCGCCCGGAACGAAACGATCGCGGGCGCCGCGTTGGGCGCATGACGGCGTCAATCGGGCGGCGCAGTTCGCTGCGCGTGCTGCGGATCGCGACGCCCGGGGTCTATCTCGACGGCGGCCCTTTGGGCGAGATCCTGCTCCCCGGTCGGTATGTCGCGCGGGGCACGCTGGCCGGCGAGGCGATCGAAGTGTTCGTGCACCGCGACTCGGAAGACCGCCTGGTGGCGACGACCGAGACCCCGCGCGCGGGGGCGGGTGAGTTTGCGGCCTTGCGGGTCGTCAGCGCCGACGACCGGCTCGGCGCGTTCCTGGATTGGGGGCTGAGCAAGGATCTGCTGCTCCCCCGCCGCGAGCAGGCCCGGCGGGTCCGCCCGGGCGAATGCGTGGTCGCCTACATTCTCGTGGACCCGCGGACCGACCGGCTGATCGCCACGACGCGGCTGGGGCGCCATCTCGATCTGACGCCGCCAAATTATGCGGAGGGTCAGGCGGTGCCGCTGCTGATCGCGGAGCGCACGGCCCTCGGTTACAACGCCATCATCGCCGGTGCGCATCGCGGGCTCCTTTACCACAACGATCTCCCCGGATCGTTGGCCGTGGGCGAGCGCGTGGACGGCTACGTGCGGGCGCTGCGGCCGGACGGCAAGATTGATCTCTCGCTGCACCCGGCGGGCTACCGCCGCATCGCGCCGTTGCGGGAGCACATTCTGGAGGCGCTGTCGTTCCACGGCGGCAAACTACCCCTCAGCGACGAGAGCCCGCCCGAGGCGATTCGCGAGGCGTTTGGCGCGAGCAAGAAGGCCTTCAAGCAGGCGATCGGCGCGCTTTACCGGGAGCGGCGAATTGTGATCGCCGCCGGCGAAATCCGGCTGGTTGGAGCCGGCGGTCCCGGCCCAACCCGCGGGATCGGGGAGCGCTAAAGATCCGCCAACTGCTCGACCGTCGCGAGTTCGAAGCTGATCTTGCCTTCGATGATCTCCCGGAGGGCGGTATCCTCCGGCGACAGCTTCTCCAGCGATTCGACCAAGGGTCGGTTGCCGCGCTTGAGCTGCTTGACGCGGCGCGAGACCACGTTGACCAGGATATTCGGATCGTCGACCACCTTAAGGGCGGCTTTGAGGTAGTCGTCTCTCATTGAGTCGGTCAGACTACCTGCGCAGCAGGGCCAACACCACGTCTATCGGACCCCGACCCCGCCGGCCCGGGCAATCGATTTGCCGGCCATGGAGTTACCCTGAATATTTAGGGGGATGGAGCGATCTGCTTCCCTGCGACGGGAAAAGCATCCACGCCGGCCCGAATGGTTTGGGCGGAGCGGGGGAGAGCGGGTGCCAGACTCCAACGATCATTGAGAGAATCAACGCGCGTTGTAGAAATTTGGCTTGTTCGCCGTCCGCGCCCGCGAGCTTCGTGGGGGATGCCGATCCCAGCCTCGACCCCGCCTTCCCTCCGTGGCGCCACGCGCCTCAGCCGGACCCATGCAGTTGCCGGGTCAAGCTTGGCCGCGATGCTCAGACGGACCGGGCCGGGCGAATCCGCGGCGCGACGGATCGTCAGAGGCGGCCTGGGTTTGGCCGCCGCGTTCGCGGCGTCGACTGCCGCGCCCGCGGTGCGGGCCGAACCGGGGCCGGCCGGTGGCGCTGAGCCGCTCCGCATCGTCTTCGCCGGCCAGGCGCTCGTCCGGCACGACGTCCGCGTGACCGCGCCCGCGAGTTTCCACGATTTGCAGCCGGTCCTGGCGGGGCACGATGTCGCCTTTACCGAGCTCGAGGCGGTGATCAAGGGTCCGGGGGCGGGGCAGCCGACCCGCGCACCGGCGCTGCTGCACACGACCGACGGCGCGGCCCTCGACGGCTTGGCGGCCGAGGGCTTCAATCTGTTTGCGCTGAGCGGCAACCATGCCGGCGACCTCGACACGGGGGGCATCGTTTCCACGCTGGCCGCCTTCGAATCCCGTCACCTGGCCCACGCCGGCACCGGCCGAACGCTGGCCGCCGCCGCCGCGCCCGCCGTCCTGCTCACGCCGCACGGGCGGGTGGCGCTGGTCGCGTTCGCGTCAGGCAAGATCCGGGTCGGAGGCGCGGCGACGGCGGACCGACCCGGGGTCAACGAACTCCGCTTCGACGAAAAAACCAAGACCGCCTTCCCGGCGGACGTGAACCGCATCCTCGGCGCCGTGACGGCGGCCGCGGCGCAAGCCGACTTTGTGATCGTCTATCAGCACAATCATTATTGGGAAACGCCGATGACGAAGACCGCCGCCTGGATGAAGGCGCTGGCTCATCGCTGCATCGACGCCGGGGCCGACGCATTTGTCGAACACGGGGAGCCGATCCTCCACGGCGTCGAAATCTACCATGGCCACCCCATCTTCTATGGCTTGGGGAACTTCGCGTTTCAGACGAGCGCCGACGACCTCTGGCCCGATCCGGCCACCTGGGAGGGCGTGGTGGCGAGCGGTGAATTCGGCGCGCATGGGCAGGTGCAGGCGCTCCGGCTCCAGCCGATCATTTTGAACGACAAGGGCGAGCCTGGTCCGGACTTCCTCGCCACCCGCGGTTGGCCCCACCTGGCCAGCGGGGCCAAGGGGAGGGCGATCCTGGAGCGCCTGGCCACCTTGGGCGGGAGGTCCAGTCCGAAGTTTGAGATTGCGGCGGACGGTTCCGCCGCGACCTGGGCGGCGCCCGCGCCCGCCGCACCCTGAGCGGGTGGACGGGGCGGTCGCGCTCCCGGGTCAGAACTTCTTCTGGAGCTTGATCGAGAGGAAGCGGCCTTCCGCCCATTCGCCGTAGCTGGCGAGGTCGAAGCCGGCGGAGGGAGCGATGACGCCGTTGGCCGGGGGCTGGGTGTTGAAGAGGTTGTTACAGCTGACGGTGGCCTTGATGTCCCAGGGCAACGTGTAGGAGAGCGTCGCGTTGAACAGCGCGATGGGATTCACGCCCCACGCCGTGCCCGCCGCCACCGTGCCGTTGCCATCGGCCAGCACGGGACCCTTGTAGAGCGCGGCGAGGCTGGCGCCCCACTTGCCGTAGAGCCAGCTCACCTCGGTGTTGCCGGTCCAGCGTTCGACTTCGCCGCCGAAGCCGTAGTGCCCCACGTAATTGATGTCGCCCTGGCCCGTGCCGGGATTGTTCGCGAGGTACAACACCCGGGTGGCCTGCAGCGTCAGCTTGAAGTCTCCGGCCACGGTGCGGCGGATCACGTAATCGAGGCTGAAATCAAGGCCGCGGTAGTAGTAGGCGACCCCGTTGAAGGGCGTCAGATTGAAGTAGGAAATCAGATTCGTGTTCGGGTTGCGCACGACCAGTTTGGGAAAGTACTGGAAGATCTGCGCCGGCGTATAGCTGGAGATCGGGACGATCGCGTTGTTCACCGTGATATTGGTGTAGTCGACCGACAGGCTCAGCCCCTTCACCGCCTGGCCCAGGTCGAAGACCCCCCCGAGGTAGAGGATGCGGCCTTCC
>Ga0116226_10006037_pt1 | contig 10856 bp, 4 predicted proteins | sample S1TSphfallax_FD_89692 | JGI IMG/M metagenome (GOLD analysis project Ga0116226, IMG submission 89692) | Host-associated microbial communities from peat moss isolated from Minnesota, USA - S1T2_Fa - Sphagnum fallax MG | ecosystem: Host-associated > Plants > Peat moss > Unclassified | place: USA...
ATCGCGGCATTATCACCGCCGAAATACGGGTCCATCTCAAGATCGACGTAGCATTTGTTGTTGGGAAACAGCGATGCGCAGACAGCAGCGCCTGGGGTTGATGGCAGAGCCATACCGTTCACGTCGGGCTGGCAGACGCTATACATGATGGCTTTTTTGGTGTTGAACTCGGCAAGTTGCGGAGAGCTAAACGATCCGCGAGAAAATGTGCCGATTTTCATGTAGGGGATTTGTGGTGCGGTGCTGGCAATCAGGCTATCATACGCCTGATCCTCAATGATCTCGTTCGCTGCCGTCTCGTTTTGAACGGTGACACTTGTGCATGTAGAGTTTGGCGTCTGGCTGACGTTGAACGTGGTAGGACTAACAATGTTAAGTACTGTTGTTCCTGAAGGTAGGCAACTACTTGGAGTCCCAAGAATAGGAACATAGGGTGCCAGTGCGGAATTGCCACTAGCTGTATTGAGCAAGGCAGTATTTGGAATACCGGTTGTCAGAGTTGTTGATGTTGTCATCAATGTGCCACTTTGAGCAGTAATAGGGACTGTTGTTGCTTGCTGAAAACCGTTACCCTCACCAGGTTTGTAGATTACAGCTTTAATAGCGCCGCTTGTGATAAGCGGAGTGATCATGGTCGGAAAATTGTAAAGATCAACAGAGTCACCGCCGCCGGTCCCTTGGTTCCAAACTCTGATGGGCTGCAACCCGCCGGTTTTTGATGCCGCAAGCAAGCCGGGACCGGACGCCGGCTGTGACGTGCCGTTACCCTGCGATGTGCTGCTCCCCACCCAGGCTACACCCACAGTATGCTGTGGAACAATATGGCGCATTTCATATTCGGAAACAGAAACAGTTGTCATCTGCGCTGGCGTAATTGCAGTTGCACCATAGATGTAGAGATCATATAAGAATTGATCATTGTTTCTGACACCTGTTGAAACATTCTGTGCACTGGTCCCGTAGCCCCCGCCTGTAAGGGTCGCAGAACTCACGCCCTGGGCGTTGATTGCTATGCCCTGGTTTTCGTCCATCTGCCACGCGATGCATCGACCGCTACCACTGCTGCACGAGCCCATCGCATTGCTTTGCGAGTAGGCAACAATCTGATCGTCGGTTGAAGGCCACTGCGATCCTATATTTGTCGGGTTTGCAGCGCCCGCTGTTCCTTCAACGACCTTCATGCTTGTGCCCGATCCCGTTGAGCCCGGCACAAGAGTCTGAACAAAACTCGTTGGCGAACTCGGAAAGGTGATGGCAGCGCCAAGATATGTCATCGTTTTGGAAAGCTGATTATTGCTACCAAAACGTGCTGCCGCGACGACCGAATGTGCCTGAGTTCCGATGCTCAGCGATGATGGAGCATTCAGATACACAGCATCAATGGGGGCATCATTGACGCCGGCCAGAGATATGGCCTGCGTTGAAATTGAAGACATGGTGGCGCAGTTCGTGGTGTAATTAAACGCTGTAATCGTCGCGACGCCGCCGGAGAAATACGACGATGAAAGCGTCATTCCAGGTTGAATAAACCAAAGCCCCGGCTGACCGATGCCCATAGTCTGCTGACCTGTAAAGCATACCTGGTTGCTGCCTGACGTGTTGCTGACGGGCCAATTTGCAAGAGTGTTATAAAGATAGTTTCGATAAGTAGCATCGAATGCCGAGACAACATTGCCGTTTGCGCTGAATTCGAAGGCCAACCTTGGCGCATTTTTTAGGTTGCTTTGAGTCCAGTCGTTCGCCGTGTTCAAAGCGCCATCGAACGCCCCGGCATCGCTCATGTCGTGAAATGCGGTGATGTAAGCGATACCGCCGCTCGGTGCCGCAAAAGCAAGTGCTGTGCCTACGTCGAGTTGTCCTGTGCTGGCAACACAGCCAATAGCTTGTGTCGCGCCATCATTCGGGCGCGTCAGCACCAAAACAGCATTGCCCCAGCCGGCCACATTGCATGTAGTGCCGATCGCAGACGTGACACCCGGCACCGCCGATGCGGGATACGTGCCGGGGTTTGGATATGGCAGCCAGTCGGCCACACCGCCGTTAATGCGGTTCAGCAACCATGGATTGCCTGCCTGATCCAGCCAAGTCGAGACGCCCGCCGTGTATCCTGCCACGTCCGTTTGCAACGGCACGCGCTGGGTGATGTTGGATGTGGCGCCACGCACGAGAGCGTTTTGATTGCTGGCCGCTGCAATCGCCGCAGCAGCGCCGCCTTGCGCACCCATACCCGTTGGGGTCAGGGACGGCTGTGGCGGGATTGGCAGTATTCTTTGCGCATGAGCGCCGCGAAACCCTGCGGCAGACAGCAGGGCGGCGCACACAAGCCTAGTTCCCCATCGCACAGAGGCCGTCCCCAACGGTATTGCCCACCACGCACACCCCGGCGGCCTGCTGCGTGCCCACGGCCACCTGATAGCCTGGCTGTAGCGGGTAGCCGTTGCCTGTAGTCACGTCGGGTCCGCCGACCCACACCACGCTGGTGTTGTTCACCGACGCTGCCGTGGCGCCGCTGCCGGTTTCATGAACAGCCGAAATGGGCGATAAGCCGTTTTGCAGCACCATGCTGCCGAAGCACACAGGGGTATTCGCGACTGCCACGGCAATGCAGTTTATGGTGCGCAACACCGCCGGATTGGACTGCGCCCGAGCCCCAGGCGCAACCAACACAACGGCAAGCGCCCAAGTAAGAATTCGACGGGTCATGGAACGGCTCCGCGTGGCCGGCGACCGCTGCCTGCGGCCTGGTCTCGCTGCCGCCTGCGGGGCGCCGGGCGGGCAAGGGTAGGGGAGCTATGCCGGGGCGGCTCGGCTCACGTTTTGGTATAGGGCGGGAAGGGGTTGATTGGCAACGGGAAGTTACGGGGGGTTGCTGCCCACACCAACGGTCCTGTTGAGCATGTTTTTAAGCACAAACGGAACCCGTTTTGGCGTCGTCTTGGTCAGCAGCATCCGCGCCGCCTGAGGGTCTTCCAATGCGCGTTGGATCAAGCCAACAACCTCGGCCTCACGCGCGGCAGCGGCGGATGCTTTCGCGCTGCCGCGCACAGCGCCAACCGCGCCGGTCAAGGCTGATCCGACCAGAGAACCCTCTAGGCCGCCAAAATAATGCCCGGCAACGATTGACCCCACCCGAACAGCGCCCGATGCGACGGCAGACAGCAGCGTGGTCGCTTTCTGCCCAACGCTGCCATATTTTTGCGCGGCAATCAGGTCGCGCGCCGTGCCGGGGCCAATGGGCGGCCTTGAGCCCGACACTGATCGATCGGTTATTTTCAGGCTTTCGGCCACCCGATCCAGCACGCGCATCTGCTGCGGCGTCATGACTTCGGCAAGAGCCGCACGATTGTTGTCCAGCACATTTCGGAACGTCTGGTTTTTTACCCAGTCCGTTCCGGTATTACCGGCTTCTTTTCCGGCAATTCCCTGCGGCGCCGCTCTTTCCATAGCCCATTCTATGACCGCACGGCGAAGCCCTGCTTCTGCGTCGGGATCGCCGCGCACTTGGGATGCCAAAAAGCGCATGTTTTGCTGCCCTGCGTTGCCGCTGAGCGCCCGCCCTACCGCGCCCACCGGATCGTCGGTGTGTATAAAAAGCCCAGCCGCAGATTTTTGGTATCCGGAGACGGCTTCGGCTCGACGCGCTGCTGCGTCCTAGACTTCCTGCTGTGCACTTGCTGCCGTGTCAAATCGCTGGCGCACATCGTCAGGTAATTCGGCAAGTCCGTTTGCGAATCGCCGTTTCCATGCATCGAAAAGCTTTGGCGCAACTTGCCCGTCGCGCACCGCGGCATCGCGCAAAGTCGAAGCAGCATGGTTGGCGAGTGCATCAATAGCCTGGGGCGTGCCGCCGGTTTCCGCCACGTAATTTCGCACGCCGTCGCCGCCAGATTTGCCAGGGCGCCAATATTTCTGCATCATTGTTGCATCGGTTGGCCCGATTGCGGCCTGATACCGGTCCGTGATCGCCTGACGTTGCGCATTTATCGCATCGACCGTCTCCTGTGCGTGCGCCGCAGTGTCAAACGAAGACGCTACCTCCGGCATGGCAAGCAATTTGTCTTGATTTTTGGCGGTCCATTTGCGGAGTTCCGTCAGATTTATTGTGCCGTCTGGATTAACCGCCGACTGGCGCAAGTTGAACGCGGCGGCATCCACCATCGCCTGGCGTGCCTGCGGGCTGTTGCGTGTAGCCTCTTGGTAATTTGCCAAATCTTCGGGCGCGTGTTTTCCGCTGTTCCAGAATTGAGAAAATACCTGACTGGACGGAAGCGCCTCTGGGGAACCATATGGACCGCGGGCGATCACGTTTCCGGCCGGAGTATCGTCGAACAGTCGGTGCGTTTCGCGCGTGGCCGCGCGCGCCGCAGCGTAATGCGCCGCTAGTTCTTCGGGTGTGATTTCTGGCGCTGGTGCCATTGCTGGATCAGGCTGAGCGTTTCCTGATCCTGCTCTCGGGACGCCCTCTGGTGTGCTTGCGCCAGGAAATAGAGGCGATCGCCCGGCGATATTTGCGCCAGAATTCCCTCCACGACTTCCCACCCCTGCCGCCGGTCGTTGGCCGGCGTTGCGGGCTGCGTTGAAGTTTTGAGCATCCCGAGCAAGGCTTGCTCCCACCGTTTGTTCAGGGTTTAGAGCTCCTTGCTGAACCGCGTCGGCCTCTTGGTTGCCGCGAGCGGTTACGCCGTTTTCAATGCTTTGATCTATGCCGCCGCGAACCGTGCGCAGTCTGGCTGCCGCCTGCCGGTCGCCCGCTCGGTAGGCTGTATCCGCTGCATCGCCTATATTGGACCGCATTGCTCGCATAACATCAAGCGGTTGAGGCCCATTCCATCCCTTAATTGTGCCGTAAAGCTGATCTTCAGTTGGTGTCAGCTTGTCGCCGCCCGCCGGCTGCATTCCACTGACTGCCTGATCAACCGAATCCACAACCGGCTGGTGATCCAGTGTAATGTCGCCGTTTTGACGCACGATATCCCAAAGCCGTCCCTCTTCGGCAGCGCGCGCGTTGCGTCCTTCTTGCACAAATTGGCGCAAACTTTGTCCGTGCTGCTGAAGTGTTGTAGAGCCACCGGTCTGGTCTGAGTATCGCTGACCCGGCGCGCTGGTTAGTGCATCCGCCCGCGCCTGCTGGGCGGCAGAAGATGATTGGTCAAGCGCCGCAATCTGAGGTTGGTAGATGTTGCTGATAGCTTGCCGACCGGCGGCACCATACGTTTCTGGCGTGTCTATGCCACCGATTTGATCCAGAACATTAAGAGCCTGTTCGCGGGCCTTATCTTCTACTGCACCATAAGCCGTGTCGATTGCGTTCAGGCGATCAACAACCCGCTTGCCCACGGAGGATGTATCGCCAGTCGGCTGGACGCCCTGAAGCGCGCCGACTTGGGCCTTGTTTTGCTCGGCCGCCCTGTCGCGATACACGTCAGGGCGCTGGTTGCGGTCCCAATTCTCCATTTGAAGAATGCCAGCGTCGTTCGTCGCCTGTCCGGTAGAGTAGGCCGGCGCGCCTTCAAGCGGTTGTGGTGGATTTTGCAGTGCTGCGGTTGTAGCATCCGGGTTGCTCATTCCAGCGCGAAACCGGTCAGCCGCTTCTGTCTCCGCGGTTCTTGGTGCCATCATGTGCCCAAGCACATGCGAAAAATACGCCTCGCCAGCGCCCGCGCCAACGCCGCCAATAAGCCCCGCAACGGGCTTAAGATCGTCGGGCGCGATCGCCTGGGCCGTGTTTGATCCTGCGGTAAACACAGCCCCGCTGCGCGCATTTCGGGCGATGTTTTTGAGCGTGTCTATCCCGGATTCTGGTTGCGACGAGCCGCCGCGGATGCCCTCAACAACGGAGCGGGCGACGGGCGACATTTCCGAACCGTAACGCGCAAGGGCTGCTTCTGCGCCGATCCCCGGAACCGCAAACGAGGCCGCGCCTTCAGCAAGATTGCCCGCCACTCTCTCTGCGGCATTCGCCGGAACCACGTCGTCAGGATTGGCGCCGACGTATCCCATGGCGCGCTTTATGCTTTCCGATCCGCCGACCGGGTTTTTTATTTCTGGAATTACGTCGCCAGACGGCTGACCTGTGATCAAACTGCTTAAATTCTTTGGGCGATTACGAGCTGCGTATGAATTGGCGCCTTCAATAAATTTGTTAATCCCATATGTTGCAACATCAACGGGTATGCGTGCCGTATCAACCAGACCCCTATTTATACCGGCCCCGATATTGGTAAGAAGTCCGGTTTTCTTGTTGGGCGGTAGCGCATCGCTGCTATCCCGTTCTAGGGCCGCAAAATCCACAGACGGCGCACCGTCATGGCTTTCTTGTGCAGAAAAGCTCCCTTCCGTGGAAGAAAAGTCAATCGTTGGCGCGTCGGTCACTGCGCGCCCCGAAGGATCGTCTCCGACGTTCCTTGGCCATACCTGCGATCAAAGGCGGCGATATTTGCAGCAGTCGGAGCCTGCGTAAGCTTCTGCACGCCGCGCGGGTTGTAATTCTGCGCCGCTGTTGCCATCGCTGCTACGACGTAGCGGTCAGGCGGATTTATCCTGTCAAACATATCCCCCGCTACCGTTGGCGACACACCTCGGTCAGCCTGCTGCGCTTGGTAGCGCAAACGATCCGTCTGGCGCATGTTGTCCTGAAGGAGCAAATTGGACACCACGCTGTTGCCATAAAAAGAGTTGTTGATATTTGGCACGGACTGATTGGCTTGAAGCACCTCACCGAGCGCCACCCGACCGCCGCTCATCGTCCGCGCAAGCGTAAACGCCGCAACGTTACTGTTTTTGATGAACGATTCGTTGTTTCCTATGGAAGCAGGGTCAAACACTGGGCCGCCGCCGAGTGCGGCAGATGCTGAATTAGCGGCCTTTGCTATCGTGGTGCGTGTGCCAGCGCCCCACCCTTGCTGCACAAAGCCAGGGGACTGCGCGTTCTGCTGAATTTCGTTGTTAATCGCCACAAGTTGCGTGCGCGTATTGCCTAAAGTTTCAAGATGCTGCGGTATTGCCCCCACATCCTTGCCTTGCGCATCGGCAGATGCGCGACTAAAGCTGTTTACCGAATTCGTGAGAGACCCGTCTGGATTACGGACCAAAGACGGGGAAGCAAGTGATTGCGTCGGCGGCAAATCAGGCGGCGGGCGCGTCACGGATGGAATTCCCTGCGCGGGCGGAGCAGATGGGCGGAAAGACGCACTGGGCTGCTGGGGTTGCGCCTGTGGCGTTTGTGAGATGTTTCCAGCAAGCGGTGGATTTGCCGAGCCAGACGATTGAGGACCACCCGCTTGGTTGATGATCTGCCGCTGAAGTTCGGGCGGCAACAAATTAAAGCCGGTTGTTGCCGCAGAGTTTGGCGCGATTTGCAGCGGCTCCGCCGCGCGGTTACTAAGACTTTCAAGAATCTTAGGCTTGCTTTCTGCCGTAGCTATAGCGCCAGCGCGATTTGCCGCAACATCGGCGCTGCCCGGCACAGCCATGACAGAACCGTCGCTGGCAAGCGTGACGCCGCTCGTCATTGCTTCATGCACCTGATCCAAAAGCGCCTTGCCAGCCGCGACATATCCAGGATTGCCAGAATTGATCAAAAGCTGAGCGCGCTGCGCCATCGCCGGCAAATCCATAACCGGCTTTGGTTGACCGGGTTGCGCACTTGCTCCACCTGTCGGTGGAGCAATTCCGCCAGAAGTGCCGTTTTGCTGCGGCGCGTTAATCAGTGCTTGGTATCGCTTTTCATTCTCAAGCTGCAACCGGTCTTGCTCAGCTTGAACAGACTGCAAGTTCGCCTCGGATGCAGCACGCGCCGCATTCGTTCTGGCATTCATCATGTCGGCTTGGTCGGATGCACCGTAATGGCTCGCCAGTGCGGCGGCCTGTTGCGCCTCGGATGCAGCACGCGCCGCATTCGTTCTGGCATTCATCATGTCGGCTTGGTCGGATGCACCGTAATGGCTCGCCAGTGCGGCGGCCTGTTGCGCAGCAGTGCCCTCGGTCGCCACGTTATGGCGCGATTCCTCGGCAATCTCTTGACGATGCTGCTCCGCTTGATCCGCCAGCCGCTTCGCCTCCTGCTGGATCGTCGCAGCTTTCTCTTGCTGCCCCTGATACTGCTCATCTTCCTTGGAATACGTGCCCAGCCCAGCCAGCACACCTTCGGCGATGTTGTGCCCTGCCTCGTGATGGCGGCCAAGTGCCGCGGTCGCAATCCCGGCCAGCGCCGGCAGCCACAGGTTCGGTTTCTCCGGCTGATAGGTTTGCGCCGGCCCGGTGCTGGGCGTCACGGATATTGAGGTGTTGGATTGCGGCGCCGGAGAGGCCGCTGCGCCGGATGCCGTGGCGGCGTCTGCCTGCGCGCCTGCCGCCTCATCCGAGCGCAACTGATTGACCATCGCATCGGTCGGCTGCGGATCGGTTGCACCGCCATCATCGAAATGTCTGCGGAAAGGCACCACGATGCCGCCGCCGCGCCGCATTCCGAACGGAAACGCGCCCATACTTGCCGCCGATCCGCCCTGCGAAGGCGAAAGCATTCCGAGCGGGTTTGTGTTGCCCGCGCCGGGCGTGCCAGACACCGTATAGGCGGGCGCCACAAAACTGCCGAAACCGGTTGTCGGCGTGCCGATGCCGCGACCCGACCCTATGCCGCCGCCGAATGCGTATGGCGCACCGGACGCCCCGGCGGTCGGGATGTAGCCGATTTGCGGCGGGCCGCCTGTCGTGCTCGTCGCAGCAACCGGCGGCGCCATATTGTAAGGCATCATGCCAGCATTTGGGCTTGCGCCGACGTGCCCCCCAATACCACCGCCGAAAGCACGGCGCTGTGCAGGGAACGGCACCACAATGCCGCCGTGGGCACGCGGCTGACTTGGCACAGCCCCGCCATCCTTAAGTGCAAAGAGCGGCAGCAACCACGTCGCAAGATCGCTTAAGCCAGCGCCGACCGCCGAAGCCGCCGAGGCCGCTGCGTCGCCCAGAGCCCCCACTCCCGCGCCTATCGCACTTGCGCCAGACGCCAGCGCGTCTCCGGCAGCACTGGCGCCCGCATCCACTGCGCTGCCCAGCGAGCCCAGAAAACCAGCACCACCAGCGCCTGCGCCGCCTGCTGCGTCCGCCGTGAGCGTCGGGATGGTGCTGTCCAGCGCTCCCGCGCCAAGGCCTGTAGGAATGGCCGATGAGGCAATCTCGGCGCTCGGCACCGAAGCAGCAGCACCCGATCCAAACATTGAACCAAACAGGCTGGGGTTGTAGGCGCCGACCGTCGCGGCGGACGGTGTGCTCAGCGTGTCCAAGCCAGGAGCGAATGCGCTCGACCCCATGTTGGTCAGCGGCACGCTCTCGCCATCACTGGCGATCCCCATGCCCGCATTGCCGATGATCGATGGCGCGCTCGACCCGCCGAACAGCGGGCCGGATATAATCCCGTTCGACCCGATTAACTGCGGGCCGCCCAGGTTGTTGTAGAGCGACGTGGCGCCGCCGGCCGCGCCGATCATGCTGGTTGGCGACATTTGATTTTGCGGCACCTGCGCGGGCATAGGCGACGGCGGCCCTCGCCCGCCCCCGCCACCCCCGGATACGCTGGGAATCCAAGATGTGGCCACGTCGGGGATATCGGACAGGATGCCGCCGCCGCTGTCGTAGTGCCGCGGCACAATCCCGCCCGCCGCCCGAGGCACGCGCCCGCCCGCCGCATTGTTGGTCTGCGTCGTCGTGCTCGAACCGCCAACGTTCGAGCCGATGCCCTCGGTGATGTTGGCCAGCCACCCGGTCTGCTGATACGGAAACGCCTGCTGCGCCTGCCATTGCTCGTAGGCGGTGTTCAGGCCGGCTTGCTGCTGTTGCTGCTCCGTCAACCCAGACTGCGCCAGCGCCGACGCATCTCCCAGCGCCAAGTTGTTGCCTTCCTGCGCCAAGTTCCCATAGGCGTAGCCCGCCTGCGAATTGAGCCAAGCATTGGCTTCGTTCGCGCTGAGTTGCGCTTGTTGCTGGTTGTTGAACTCGCTTTCGCCCGAAGCGAGACTGGCCTCGTTGGCGGCGATGCCGGTCTGCTGCTGCTGATTGGCTTCACCGAGCGCCTGCGAATAGTTAGACTGATTGAGCCCAGCCAGCGTGCTGTTGTTGGCAATCGCCTGCTGACCGCCGAGAATGCCTTGCGCCACGCCCTGCCTGTCGCCGCCGAGCGCGCCTTGCGATGCGGCGTTCCCGGTCAGTTGCGCCTGCTGCTGCGCGTCCGTGTTGTTGATCTGGGCTTCGGTCGCGCCGATGACTTGCGACTGATAGGGGGTTTCATATTGTGCAATGGTGCTGGCGTTGACCTGTGGACCGTTGCTGTAAAAATTCGGCGTGTAGCCGGCGATGCCCGAAGAGGGGTTGACGCCGGTCTGCATTGTGTTCGACCACAGTGGAGATGTCGAAGCGCCAACAGCGTTCCACTCGGCATTCAGCGCCGGCTGATAGGAGCCTTGGGCGCCTTCGACTTCGCTCTGCGCCTGCGTCTGATCTGGCGTAAACCCTGCTACCAGTTGCCCATTGTAGGCTTGGTATGGCGTGCTGGCGACGCTCGACGCCCGGTTGACCGTCGAATTGTAAGCATTCAGAAAGGTCTGCGGGACCGTGCTGCTGCTGGTGGTTGTACTTGATCCGCCGCCGCTCATGACGCACCCCTAGGCGGATCAGGATAAATGAAGAACGCGCCGATATAATTCCCGTATCGCGAGTAGAACGCTACCTTTTTTTGCACGTTGTCTTTGGCCGTCACGCCTTGCAGCAGATAGACGCGATGCCCGAATTCCCGACTCATGTTGTCGCTCGACCAGCGCGCGAACTTCATCATGCTGTCGGAGTGTTTCGACGCACGGTGCTCC
>Ga0116226_10006038_pt1 | contig 10856 bp, 8 predicted proteins | sample S1TSphfallax_FD_89692 | JGI IMG/M metagenome (GOLD analysis project Ga0116226, IMG submission 89692) | Host-associated microbial communities from peat moss isolated from Minnesota, USA - S1T2_Fa - Sphagnum fallax MG | ecosystem: Host-associated > Plants > Peat moss > Unclassified | place: USA...
CCGACTCCGCGCACGCGCCTGCGCTCGCCTCCAGAGCCGCGACGAGCATATCGGCGTGCTCACGCGCGAATGTCAGCGGCGGGCGTAGTTTGAGGATATGACCTTGCGGCCCCTCCAGTCCGGTCAACACACCGTGCTCGCCGGCGAGCCGGTTGACGATGCGCCGGGCCGCGGCTTTGTCCGCGGTACCGTCGCTCGAAAGCACTTCCAAGCCCAATAACAAGCCGGCGCCGCGGACTGCACCGAAGCAGTCGAGGCGCGCCGCGAGTGCTTCGAGTCGCGCGCGCAGATACGCCCCGGTGGCCTCCGCATTGGCCTGCAGCGCCTGTTCGTCGAGCACGCGCAGCACCGCGAGCCCCGCCTCGGCGGCGACGGCGTTACCGCCGAAAGTCGAGAAAAATCCGTAGTTTGATTGAAAGTTCTCGACGAGTTCACGTCTCGTGATCACGACACCCATGGGAAATCCGTTGCCGATGGGTTTGCCGAGCGTGACGATGTCGGGCACGTAGCCACGCCGCTCGAACCCCCAGAAGTGCGAGCCCGAGCGGCCGAGTCCGTATTGCACTTCGTCGCCCACGATCAGGGCACCGGCCGCATGCACCCGCGTCGTGATCGCAGCGAGCCAAGCGGCCGGCGGATCGAAGATCCCGCTGCTCGTGAAGGCTGAGTCAAGGTAGAAAGCCGCCGCACCCAAGCCGCGCTGCGCGAGGGTGTCGAGCGCCACGTCGGTATCCGCGCCCGCCGCCGCCAGGACCGCCGCATCTGGCGAGTGCTGCACACGCAGCCCGGCCGGCGGCGACGCCAGGGTGACGACGCGCGGATCGACGGCGTGGCCCGCAGACGGCGTCAGGGCGGCCACGGCGTCCGTGATCCCGTGATAGGCGTGCTCCATGATCAACGCGCCTCGACGGCCCGTGACCTGCTGCGCGATGCGCCAGGCGACGTCGTTCGCCTCGCTGCCGGAATTGACGAAAATGCACGTGTCGAGCGATCGCGGCAGCCGCGCGGTGAGCTGCTCGGCGTAGTCGAGGATGCTCTTGTGCAAATAGCGCGTATGGGTTGCGAGCACACCGACTTGCGCACGCACGGCGGCGACCACGCTGGGATGCGCATGGCCGACGTGCGGCACGTTGTTGTAAACGTCGAGGTAGCGGCGCCCGGCCGTGTCGAACAGCCAGACGTCCTCGCCGCGCACGATGTGCAGCGGTTGCTCGTAGAACAGTTCGGCGCCCGCGCCGAGCAGACGCGCGCGCCTGCGAACCAGGCGCGTCTCGGCGCGCAGGGTGCCGGCCGCCTCGTGCCACTCGGGGAGCAGCACACGCGGGCCGCGCAGGCGCAGCGTCTCGAGCGAGCGGGTCGCGTGCGCGATGTCGCCGTAGAGCGCACGCGCACCCGCGGGGTCATGGCGCGAACGCCATTCATGGACCAGCAGCGACACGGCATGGCGCGCCCGGATCAGGCCGTACAGACAGTCGATCTCGGCGGCACCAAGCGGCTGGACCGCGACGTAGGCCTGCAGCAGGGCCGGCAGCTCGTCGAGTTCGGCCGCACCCTGCCCGAGCAGTTCCGCCATTGCCACGGCGGGCTCGAAAATGCGCGGCGCGTGGATCATGTCGCCGAAATCGATGATCCCCGTGACGCGGGGCGCGGTAGGATCGAACAAGACGTTGCCGCCGTGGCAGTCGCCGTGGATCGCCTGACTCGGCAGACCACGCAAGGAGGGCAGCAACTCGGCGAACTCGCGGACGACTTCGCGCACCAAAGAGCGCGCATCGTCGTCCACCAAATAGCCCACGAACTCGGCGAGATCGGCCAGGCGCCGCACGTCCCAGACCAAGGATTGGGCAAGTCCCGGATGGAAAAAACCCTGCAAGGCGCGGTCGAGCAGACCCAGGGATCCACCGAGGGCTGCGAGTCGCTCCCGGCCGGCGCCGATCGTGCCCAGCAGCCGTCCCGGCAAGTGCTCGATCAACAAGGTCGCATGCGACTCGCCATCATGGGCGAGCAAACCCAGGGGCGCCCCGAGAAGAGTGGTACGCAAGCGCGGTATCGGCAGATCGGGAGCTTGCTCCGCCAGATGCCGCAGGACGCGGACTTGACAGTCGACCGTCAGCGGGTCGGCGGCAACATCGACGACTTTGAGGACCCAATCCTCACCGCGATTCGATTGCAGACGAAAATTACGATCACGCTCGCCGCCGAGAGCACTGACCTCGGCGTCGAGACCATAGACCTCGCGCGCGCACTGTTGCACGTCGCGAGGCGTCACGCCACACGCCGAGGTGCGCAGCGCCAGCAAGGCTGCGGCGCTCCCTAGATCTGGGCCAGGACGTAGTCGGCTGCGGAAACCTTGAACTCGCCGGGCGCCTCGACGTTGACGTGCGTCGCAACGCCGTCCTTGACGATCAAGGCGAACCGCTGACCGCGCAAGCCCATGCCATAGCCCGTCGCATTGAGTTCCAGACCGAGCGCCTTGACGTAATCGCCGTTGCCGTCCGCCAACATCAGGATCTGGTCGCCCACTTTGCCGTGCTTGCCCCAGGCATTCATCACGAAGACGTCGTTGACCGCCGTGCACGCGATGGTATCGACGCCCTTCGCCTTGATCGCCTCGGCGAGTTCGACGTAGCCCGGCAGATGCCGGGCATCGCAGGTGGGCGTGAATGCGCCTGGAACCGAGAACAAAACCACCGTCTTGCCGGCGAACAACTCGGCGGCGGAGATCTTCTTCGGACCGTCTCCGGTCATGATGCCGAAGCTGCCCTCCGGGAGTTTGTCGCCGACCTGGATGCTCATGTGCCGAGCCGCTCGGCGTACAGCTGCCAGAGCTGCAGAACCTTTGGCGAGACATTCGCCACGTTCTTCAGCTGCGCGAAGGCTTTCTTTGCAGCGGGAATGTCCTTGACGGCGTCCTCGGCCAAGCCGAGATAGACATAGGCATCCTCCGGATGGCGCACGCCTCCCTTCGCGATGCCCGCATTGATCGAGGTGATCGCGTTTTGGTAGTCGCCGAAGCCGTAATACACCTCGCCGAGCTTGACCGAGAGGTCGCCCGAGGCGCTTTTCGCCGCTTCGCTCGCAAATTCGGGCAAGCCCTTCTTGTCGGCATCGGCGCGAGTCTTGAGCGCGGTCTGCAGCCGGGCGACCCGGTCCTTCTGGTCGGCGCCGATCGTACCCGCGGCCATACCCTTCTCGAGCACGGCCTCGGCCTCGCCCGGCAGCGCCGGCGCATCGGCGAGCAACTGCGCCATTTCGATGTAATAACCGCCTGAACTCATGGAATTCGTGTTGTACATCACGCGGTAAATCATCAAGGTGTTGCGATCGTCTTTCTCGTCCTGAAGCTCGAAGCGCAGGAGTTTGTTCCAGTAATCGCTCTTGCCGTTGAGGCGGATCAAGTCCTGCAGGGTCGCGATCGTCTGCGGCGTGTCATTGGCGTCGAAGGCGCACTGCAGCTTGAACAGGTAGAAATTCTCCTTGGGCACTTCGCCGGACTTCTTCGCATAGGCGATCGATTTGTCGGCCCAGATGACGGCGTCCTTGCAATCCTTCTGCAGATAATAAACCTGGGTGATGATCGCGTAGGTATCCGCAGTGGCCGCGTCGGCATCGATGAGCTTCTTGCCGTAGTCGATCGCCTTGGGATACTGCTGTAACTGGTACGCGATCTGGAATACCGCCTTCTGATACCGCGTAGTTTCCTCGGCCGTGGTCGCACCGGTGGCGATCGCCGCCTCATAAGATTCTTCAGCACCCTTGTAATTGTTCGTCTTGATGTAGGCGTAGGCTTTCAGCTCGTCGATGGTCTTATGATCGAAAGGCGTCAACGGCGAGACCGCCTCGGCGGCCTCGAGATGCTTCAAGCCCTCCGCGAACTGCCCGGCCTGCAAGGCCTTTTGACCGTCGCTGAGTTCCTTGGAAATCGAACGGCTCACCGTGGGACCCTTCGGGGCGTCCGCGGCACCCGCGACGGCGGGCAGCACGCTGACGCCGAGCGCGATGGAGATCAGACTCGAGCCGCAGAGGCGGGTCCAGGGGATCGACCCCCGGCCGCGGTTGGTTTTTTTGATATGCATCATGATCGAACCTCGTTACTGTGCACTAAGCTTAAGCGACCCCGAGCGACCATCCATCCCCGAGGATTCAATGCTCGCAATTAAACGAACGGCGCGCAACCCGGTCACAAGGGGCTGTCGCGCCGTCACGCAAGCGAGGGACTCGAGTTAGAAAAAGTCGTTGTTGACGAACCCGATTTTCTTCAAGCCGCGATGCTGCAGATCCGCGAGGGTTTGCGCCACTTTTTCGTATTTGGCGAACTTGTCGACCGTGATATGAACCTCAGGCTGCGGCTGCTTGTCCGCTTCGGAGGCGATGTAGTTCTGCAAGGTCGTCCGATCCACCGGCGTCCCGTTCCACATGATCGTGCCGTCGAAGTCGATCGACAAGTTGATCACCTCGGGCGGCGGCGGCGGCGGGTTCTGTGGCGGTTGAGGCAGTGGATTGTCGATCTTGACGGCATTGGTCGCCACCGGCAGCGTGATGATGAAAATGATCAACAACACGAGCATGACGTCGATCAACAGCGTCATGTTGATATCTGAATAGGCCTCGCCCTCTTTGTCGCCTACGTTCATCGCCATATGCTGTACTCCTAGCCGCCGGTGCCGAGGTGATCGGGCGTCGTGATGAAGCCCACTTTGCGGATGCCGATCACCTGTGATGCGGCCAGGACCTGGCCTACGAATTGGTAGCGCGCATCCGCGTCGCCGCGGATCTGAACCTCGGGCTGCGGATCCTGCCTGACGATGCCGCGCATGAGGTTCTTGAGCTCATCCATGGTTGCCACGGGCTTGGTGTTCCAGTACCAATGCCCGTCCTTGTCGACCGCAATGGTGATGTTCTCGGGCTTGGTCACGGTCGGCAGATTCGTCGCCTTGGGGAGCGTGACCGGCACCTGCGAGACGATGACGCGGATCGTGATGATGAAGATGATGAGGAGCACCAACATCACGTCCACGAGGGGTGTGACGTTGATGTCCGACATCGCCTCGGTGTCTTTCTCGCCGACTGCCATTGCCATGGTGCGTTTGACCCTTCTTAGATGGACGTGGAAGCGAACTTAGCGCGCAGCGACTGCGGGCTTGCCGGCGGACGCGACCGGAGCCTTCTCCATCCCCAAGCCGAGCTTCGCGCCCGAGATAAGGTAGGCATGCAGTTCGTGCGCAAAGTGCGTCACCCGCTCCTGCACACCCTTGTTGCGCCGACCCAGGATGTTGTAACCCAACACCGCCGGCACGGCGACGACGAGACCGAAGGCGGTCATGATCAAGGCTTCACCGACGGGACCGGCCACCTTGTCGATCGAACCTTCGCCCGCCGCGCTGATCTGAATCAGTGCGTGGTAGATGCCGATGACCGTACCGAACAAGCCGACGAACGGCGCCGTGGCGCCGACCGAGGCGAGCACCGGCAGACCGGCTTGCAAGCGGCTGATGACCATGTCGGAGGTGCGCGAGAGCGCCTCGGAGATCCACTCGCTCGTGTCGATGGCACCGGCCAGACGGGTCTTGTTCGCTTCGTGGTGCTCATAGGCGAGCTTGCCGGTCTCCGCGAGCGCACGGAACGGATTCGAGTCGCCCTTGAGCTTGCCGAGCGCGTCGGTGAGGCTGGTCGAGCTCCAGAACTCCTTTTCCGCCTCACCCGCTTGACGACGCAGGCGGCCCTGGTCGAAAAACTTGGTGATCATGATGAGCCAGGTCAACACGGACATGATGATCAGGATCGCGAGGGTCGAATAGGTGACGAAATCTCCGTTGGAGATCAGCGCACCAAGACCGTAGACGTTTGTCGTTTGCTCCATTGTAAAAACTTCCTCTGCTTAGTCGGGTTTAAAAATTGCGAAACTCAGATGCTGTTCGATGGGTGCTGTTCAATGGGCGAAACTCAGTTCCTGAGCTTCCAAGTAATCGGCACGACCGTCGTCAGTTCAACCGGCTTACCGTCTTCCGTCGCAGGAATCAGTCGCTGTCCACGGACGCCCTTGAGGCAGGCGTCGTCGAGTCGCGGGAATCCAGAACTCTTCTCGATCGATTGGTCGGTGATGCGCCCGTCCGGAGCGACGGTGAGCTTGACATAGCAGGTGCCCTCTTCGTTGGCACGCTTGGATGCGTCCGGGTAATAGTCCTCGCCGATCTTGAGCGGATGTTTCGGATCCATCTTCGGCGCGCTGCGGCTGTGTTGCACGGGCGCGGGCGGCGCCGCAGGCGCCGGCGGGGCGATCACCGTGTTCACGGTCGACTGTGCGACCGGCGCGTTCTCGGGCGGTGCCTGCTGGATGTCGACGAATTCGGGGGGCGGTACGTAAGGCTTCAGTTCTTCGAGCTTGGGCGGCGGGGGCGGCGGCTTGTCTTCCTGCTTCGGTTTGTCGATCTCGGCGACTTCCACCGGCGGGATCACCTTGGAAATGATGTGCTGCGCAAGGCCCGTATAGAACCCCCAGCCGACGACGATGTGCAGAAGAATGACGATGACAAATGCGAGGCCGCGCTTGCCTGAGAACAGTGATGGCTCTTCGTATTTATACATAAGTCTTGCGACCCTATCCCCTGACTAGATACAGTTATGAACCGCGCCAGTGCGCCCCAAGACCGCGCATCGAGCGCCCCGAGATCGCCCCAAGATCGACCATAGCGCTTCGCTCACACACGCACTGATTTTTCAGTGCGTCGCTTCACAGTTCCCTTCGGCGAGTAAAGAGACTGACACATAAACCGCCCGAACTGCAAGAGCGATGTGCGCCTGGAAATCCCGCATTAGCACTGCGATCTCAGCCGCGCGCACGGCTGCGATATTAACGGCTGCAATGGCCGCAGCGACGGTTCTCAATATCGCCGCCCCGACACTACATATTGTGATGGCAGGCGAGCGATCGGTCACGTTGCCGCGCTCATTCGCTGTCCGTTACCGCACCGAAGCTCGCGCTGCTGACACTCTTGGCGTATTTCGCCAACACGCCGCGGCGCGCATACGGCTTCGGCGCAACCCACTCGCGGCGCCGGCGGCGCAACTCGGCGGCATTCAAGTCGACCGTAATCTCACGCCGCTGCGCATCGATCGTGATGCGGTCGCCGGAGCGGATCAGGGCGAGGGGACCGCCGACCTGCGCCTCCGGGGAGACATGGCCGACGACGAAACCGTGGCTGCCGCCGGAGAATCGGCCGTCGGTGATCAAAGCCACTTCCTTGCCCAAGCCCTTGCCCATGATCGCGCCGGTGGGACTGAGCATTTCCCGCATTCCGGGCCCCCCACGCGGCCCCTCGTAGCGAATCACGACGACGTCGCCGGCCCGGACCTTGCCGCCGAGGATGCCCTGCAGCGCCCGCTCTTCCGAATCGAACACCCTCGCAGTGCCGACGAAACGCAGGCCCTCCTTGCCCGTAATTTTCGCCACGGCGCCCTCGGGGGCGAGGTTTCCGTACAGTACGACCAGGTGGCTGTCCTTCTTGATCGGATCGGTGAGCGGCCGCACGATTTCCTGTCCGGCAGGATAAGGTTCGACGTCGCGCAAGTTCTCGGCGAGCGTCTTGCCGGTCACGGTCAGACACTCCCCGTGCAGCAGACCGGCGGACAGCAGCGTCCTCATGAGCGGTTGAATCCCGCCGATCGCGACGAGTTCGGACATCGAATAACGGCCGCTCGGCCGCAGATCCGCGAGCACCGGCACGCGCTTGCCGATCCGCGTGAAATCGTCGAGCTTGAGTTTCACTTCCGCGGCCGACGCCATCGCGAGCAGGTGCAGCACGGCATTGGTCGAACCGCCGAGCGCAATGCTGACCGTGATCGCGTTCTCGAAGGCCGCGCGCGTCATGATCTGGCGGGGTCGAAGGCCGAGCTTGATCAGCTGCACGACCGCGGCGCCGGCGCGGCTGCTGTCATCGAGCTTCTGTCCGGACACGGCATCTTGGGCCGAACTGTTCGGCAAGCTCATGCCGAGTGCCTCGATAGCCGAAGCCATGGTATTGGCCGTATACATCCCGGCGCAGGATCCAGGTCCCGGGATGGCCGTGCGCTCGACGTACTGGAGCTGTTGCTCGGAGACCGTGCCGCGTGCATGGCCGCCGATGGCTTCGAACACGGACACGATGTCGCTGCGATCCGGTCCCGGGCGGATCGTGCCGCCGTAGACGAACACCGCGGGCCGGTCGAGCCGCGCCAGGGCGATCAGGCAGCCGGGCATGTTCTTGTCGCAACCGCCGATCGCCACGACACCGTCGAAGCCCTGCGCGCCGACCACGGTCTCGATCGAGTCGGCGATGACCTCGCGCGAGACCAGCGAATAGCGCATACCCGGCGTACCCATGGAAATTCCGTCCGACACCGTGATCGTATTGAACGTGACCGGCTTGCCACCCGCCGCTGCGGCGCCGGCGGCTGCGCGTCGCGCCAGTTCGTCGATGTGCATATTGCAGGGCGTCAGATTGCTCCAGGTCGAAGCGATACCGACCTGGGGCTTGGCGAAGTCCTCGTCGACGAAGCCGACCGCTCGCAGCATCGCCCGGCCGGGAGTCTGCTTGATGCCGTCGACGACGAGGCGGGAAAACGCGCGGGGATCGACGGCGCGCGCGGCGGGGGCTTTTTTCTTGGGCATGGAATACTGCTCGAGCGGCAACCGAATGTGGGCGCGCAGCATAGTCACGCCGTCACGGGTTGTGCAATCCCCGCCGTGCGCGGACGGCGCTAGGGCGTGCGCCCCGTACCGTAACGCTGCACGAGATACCGGTACACGCCGCGCACGCCCTGCGCCTCTGCGCCGAGGCTCCGTCCGGGACGGTCCTTCGGGTTCCAGGCATACAGATCGATGTGCAGCCAGTGCGCGGTCTCGGTCACGAAACGCTTGAGAAACAAGGCCCCGTAAATGGCGCCGGCGAAGGGTGTCGAGGAGATGTTGTTGAGGTCGGCGACTTTGCTGCCAAGATCCTCGTCATATGCTGCCCACAGCGGCATCGGCCAGAGCGGGTCGTGCTCGGCGGCGGCCGTGCGCGCGAGTTCGGCGACGACGCCTTCGTCACTGCCGAACAAGGCGGGCAGTTCCGGACCGAGCGCGACGCGCGCCGCACCCGTCAAGGTGGCAAAGTCGATGATCAGGTCCGGCCGTTCGGCGTCCGCGAATGCCAGCGCGTCGCACAACACGAGGCGACCTTCGGCGTCCGTGTTGCCAACCTCGACGCTCAAGCCCTTACGCGTCGCGAGCACGTCGCCGGGCCGATAGGCATTGCCGCCGATGGAGTTTTCCACCGCCGGAATCAAGACCCGCAATTCTGCGCGTAGTCCGCCGCTGATCAAGAGGTCGGCGAGCGCGAGTGCGACGGCGGCACCCCCCATATCCTTTTTCATGAGCGCCATGCCGGTGCCCGGCTTGAGGTCGAGACCGCCGGTGTCGAAGCACACGCCCTTGCCGATCAGCACGAGCTTCGGCAAGGGGCCCGCGGCGTCCGGCGGCGACCAGCGCAGTTCGACGAGCCGCGGCGCCGTGGCACTCGCGCGGCCGACCGCATGGATCGCGGGAAAGCCCGCCGTGAGCAAGTCTTCACCGACCCAGTCGGCATAGCTCGCGCCGGTCCGCCGCGCGAATACGCGCGCCGCCTCGGCGAGTTCGACCGGTCCGAAATCGGCGGCGGGCGTGTTGATCATGTCGCGCGCCAGCCTGAGCACGCGGGCCGCGTTCGCGACGTAGTCGCGATCCGCATTGACCGGATCCTCGAGACTCGCCGGCGATTCGGGCTTGGGACGTTTGTAGCGCTCGAAGCGGTATGCCGCATAGGCGAATCCGAGCGCGACCGCGGTTGCGTCGGCGTCGGCGAAGCTCTGCGCCAGACGAAAGCGGCGACCCGGCAGTCGCTCGGCGATGCCTGCGCCGTGCCACAGCGACAGCGTGCCCTGACGGCGACCCAGCCCGCCGAGCGCCAGTGACAAGGTTCCCGAGGCCTCAGGGAGCAGAGCAACGCGATGCCGCTCACCCTTGAAGTTTTGTTCTTGCGCCCAGCGACGCTGGGGCGGTGCCTGGCTCTCGAGCCAGGACTCGACTTCGTCCTCGTGCAACAGATAAAGCGGGATCGCGGCAGTCGGATCGGCAGTCATGAGACAAATCCTCGTGTACTCGAAGCGGGCAGGACGACATGCATTTTGGCGCACCCCGGAACGGTCCGGCAGCGGAACGCCAAAAGCGCCCAGGCCTTGCATCATAGGAGATTATGTGGTGCTATTTGCGGCTCGTTACGGGGGTTCTTCGCGCGATTCGTCCTGCATAGTGTTTCGTCCACAAAAGTCCGCCCACCAACATCGTCCATCAATCCAGTTCAACAATTCAGCCCGGCTAAATCAGGTCCGCCGTCCCCTGACCGTTCAAGATTTTTCAGTCGGCCGCAAACGAGCCATCGGCTCGGCTGTGGCGGGGATCCGGCCTTTGAGGGTTCATCGAGGAGATCAGCATGCGTTTGTACTCGCAAAAAGACGTCGACCATAAAGCACTCAAGGGTGCGCGCATCGCGGTGCTCGGATACGGCAGCCAAGGCCGTGCCCATGCGCTCAATCTGCACGACAGCGGTTACGACGTGGTCGTCGGCGTACGCAAGGGCGACAGCTGGAACAAGGCGAAGAAGGACGGCTTGAGCGTCATGGAACCGGCGGCTGCGATCAAGGGCGCACAGCTGGTTGCGATGCTGGTCCCGGATCTGACGCAAAAGGCCCTGTACGAAGAACTCAAGCCCGGCTTCGAAACAGGCGCGACACTGCTGTTCGCGCACGGCTTCAACATTCACTTCGGTCAGATCAAGCCGCGCAAGGATCTGGACGTGGTC
>Ga0116226_10006039_pt1 | contig 10856 bp, 7 predicted proteins | sample S1TSphfallax_FD_89692 | JGI IMG/M metagenome (GOLD analysis project Ga0116226, IMG submission 89692) | Host-associated microbial communities from peat moss isolated from Minnesota, USA - S1T2_Fa - Sphagnum fallax MG | ecosystem: Host-associated > Plants > Peat moss > Unclassified | place: USA...
AACGGACGCGACCTGCGGTACACTTTGGGTTCCATCAACATTGCAGTAGTTTGATCCAATACTGCCAGCAATCAGAAGCAATTTCAGCGGAGGATAGTCGAATGGTTTATCGCCCGTCACGCAGTATCGGCCGGTTCGTACTGGCTGCATGTGCAGTCAGCTTTGGAGTACTCAGCCTTAGTGCACAGACTGTGCCCAGCACAACCGCCCCCATGGGGCCTAACCCTTCGAAGATCGATGTGTTCGTCGGCTACTCGTACTTCGGCACCCACAGCGCGCTGAACCCCTCCGGTGTGCAGTACAGCTCAGTGAACTATGGCGCAATCGGCAGCGGAGCCTACTTCTTCAACAAATATGTTGGCGGAGAGGTGAATTTTCTCGCGCACCCGGATGGCAACAACGACAGTCTGTACAGCGCCTCCGCCGGTCCGATCTTCCGCGCGCCGATGGAGAATTTCACGGTCTTCGCCCACGGACTGGTTGGCGGCGGTCGCCTGCTCGGTCCGAACGACGACAGCGCTGCGGGATTCTCGCATAACCCATACCAGTGGGGCACTACAATAACCGTCGGCGGCGGCATGGATTACGCCATTCCCTATTTCCATAACATGTTCTCGCTGCGGCTCTTCGAGGCGGACTATCAGTACGTCCACGCGGACTTTGGCCCCTACAACCCGGCCCCGACCGGCGGCGTTGGCGGCGGTCGCGCGAACATCAACGGAGTTGACCTGAGCACCGGCATCGTGGCCCACTTCGGCCATATCATCCCGCCGCCGCCGGTCACCTATGCCTGCGTCATCGCCCCGGCTTCGGTCTTCCCCGGCGATCCGGTCACCATCACCGGCACCGCGGCCAACCTCGACCCCAAGAAGACACCGGTCTACACCTGGATGCCCGACGCAGGCGTCACGGTCTCCGGAACCTCCAGCACGGGGAACATCGACACCAAGTCTCTCGCGCCCGGCACCTACAGCGTCAAGGGCCACATCAGCGAGGGCAAGAAGCCCGGCGAGATGGCCGATTGCGCCGCCACATTCACCGTCAAGCCGTTCGAGCCGCCAACCATCAGCTGCTCGGCCAGCCCCTCCACGCTGAACCCCGGCGACTCTTCGACGATCACGGCGACCGCCATGAGCCCGCAGAACCGTCCGCTGACCTACAGCTACAGCTCCACCGCCGGTTCCATCAGCGGCAGCAGCACCACCGCCACGCTTGCGACCTCCGGCGCGCCGGCTGGTTCGATCACCATCACCTGCAACGTCGTCGACGACAAGGGACAGACCGCGTCGGCACAGACCTCCGTGTCGATCAACGCTCCTGCTCCGCCGCCGATGCCGAAGACCTCGTCTCTCTGCTCGCTGAGCTTCGACCGCGACAAGAAGCGGCCGACCCGGGTGGACAACGAAGCCAAGGCCTGCCTGGACGACATCGCCCTGAACCTGCAGCGCTCCACCGATGCGAAGCTCGCAATCGTGGGCAACGGCACGGAGAAGGAGATGAAGTCGAAGCACGAGGACAAGTTCGCGGCGGAACGTGCTGAAAACGCCAAGGACTACCTGGTCAAGGAGAAGGGTATCGACGGCTCGCGGGTCGCTGTCTACACCGGCACGGCCGATGCGAAGACCGATACCACGACCCTTATTCCCTCGGGAGCGACGCTCGACACGACTGGAATCACCCCGGTCGACGAGAGCATGTTCACCAAGGCGGAAAAGAAGGTCAAGCACATCGCCAAGAAGATGAAGTAGCTTCCAAGGCACCACCAACCACAAAGGCTGACTGGGACACCTTCCCAGTCAGCCTTTCTGCTGGCGGTGCAGCACTTTCCGTGGCGGGAGAGCACGCCCGCGTCTGGCCAGTAGTTTGGCCGGATATGGGATCGGGCTTCAACCTGCTATGCCGCGAACGCTCTCTCCAGCCTAGAATCGAAATTGAAAGTTCTGACGGAAGCTGCCTTGATTAGACCTTCTTCCACAAACGTTCGGAGTGCGGTTCAGCCGTTGCTCCGTCGCATGGCCCTCTTCGCAGTCTGTAGCCTGGTCTCCTCGCGGGCGTCCGCCATGACGCAGTGGTTTCCCTTCGGGCCGGACGGCGGAGACGCTCGCGCATTTGCCGCCGATCCGCACAACCACGATCATCTCTTTCTTGGCGCCGCGAACGGGTGGATCTATGACAGCCACAACGGCGGCCACACCTGGAAGCGCCTTGCCCGGGTGGGCAACCGGGACGACCTCGTGCTCGACAATATCGTGGTCGATCCCGCGGACTCGAAGCACATCCTGGCCGGTGCCTGGGTGCTGGGCAGCGCGGATGGCGGACTCTTTATCAGCACCGATGGCGGTTCCACCTGGGCGAGCAATCCCGATATGGCGCACCAGTCCATTCGTGCGCTGACGGTCGCGCCGTCCGATGGGAAGATCCTTGTCGCCGGGACGCTCGAGGGAGTCTACCGATCGCAGGACAACGGCACCCACTGGAGCCTCATCAGCCCTGCCGGAAGCACCGAGATCCATGAGGTCGAATCCATAGCGATCGATCCCGCCGACCCGCGGACGATCTACGCCGGGACCTGGCATCTTCCCTGGAAGACGACCGACGGCGGCGCGACCTGGAACAACATCAAGCAAGGGATCATCGAGGACTCGGATGTCTTCTCGATCATCGTGGACCCGAAGCAGCCGCAGACGGTCTACGCCAGTGCCTGCTCGGGGATCTATAAGAGCGAGAACGGAGGCGAGAAGTTCACCAAGATCCAGGGCATTCCCATGTCCGCGCGCCGTACCCGTGTGCTGATGCAGGACCCGCAGCACCTCGGGACCGTTTACGCCGGCACGACCGAAGGGCTCTTCCGCACGGACGACGCGGGCGCGCTTTGGACCCGGACCACCAGCGAAGACGTGATCGTGAACGACGTTTATGTCGATCCCAGTAACTCGATGCATGTGCTGATGGCAACCGATCGCGGCGGCGTGCTCGCGAGCAACGACGGCGGCGTCAGCTTCGTCGAATCCAACAATGGCTTCTCCTCGCGGCAGATCGTGGCATTCGCCTCGGACCCGCGGCGTCCCGCGGAGGTCTACGTGGGCGTGGTGAACGACAAGCAATGGGGCGGCGTCTTCTTCAGCAACGACGGCGGCCTGGCCTGGTCGATGCGCTCCGCAGGGCTCGATGGCCGCGACGTATTCAGCCTCGCCATCGCTGCGGATGGCACGGTGGTCGCCGGTACCGAGCGAGGACTCTTCGTCTACGACTCCGCGTTCCAGTTATGGAAGCGGGCCGGTGACATACAGTCGCATACGGAGAAGTACCGTTCAAGAAGTGCGCGCAGCCCTGCGGCGACCGCGGAGGCGCGGCGCTCACGGGCATCCGCTCCCCTCGAAAAGATCGACGGAGGCGTCCTCAGCCTTACGCGGATCGATGGCCAGATGTACGCGGTGACGACGGACGGGATCTACGTCACCGTGACCGGCGACCCCGCCACGCTCTGGAGCCGGGTGGAAGGCCCGACGGAAGAACCCTGGCGGTTTCTCGCCGGCGGCCATGGGTCGATCCTGCTGGCGAGCCTGAAGTCGCTGACCCTCTCGGCCGACGATGGAAGAGATTGGCGCATGATATCGCCTCCCGCGGCCCTCACGCAGATCGGCGCGGTGGCGGTCGACGGTGCGGGCGGGCTTTGGGTCGGCGGACGCGAGGGCATCTATCGTTCGGTCGACAATGGAGCATCGTGGACGACCTCGAAGAGTCTCTATGTCAACGGGGTCAATAATATCTTCTACGACGCCCCCGGCAACCGGCTGCTGATCACGGCGAGTGGATCTTCGACCTTCGCGTTCTCACTCCACCTTCCCGACCAGACGATGAAGTACTGGGACACGGGATGGAACCTGCGCTTCATGCGGCCGGTGGGGGATTATCTGCTGGGTATCACCAAGTTCGACGGCGTCGTCGTTCAGCCTCGGATGGTTCAGTCTGCAGAAAATCCAAGGCCCAGCTCTGGCGTGCAGTCAAAGGAGATGGCCAGCCAATGAATGGGCGGTCGTCCCGCAGCGGCAATGGAGAATAGAATAAAGCTATGGGATTCGCCGCCGCGCATACGAAGCCTCGCCACTCCTTTCAGACCAGCGACCCCGCGCTTCTACCTGTCGCGGAAAAAGTCTCGGCAGCCGAGCGGCTGAACTTTGACGACGGTGTTGCGCTCTACCGCAGCCCGGACATCCTCGCTGTGGGCTGGCTTGCCAACTCGGTGCGCGAACGGCTTCACGGCGACATCGCCTACTTCAATGTCAACCGGCACATCAATCCCACCAATGTCTGCGTCGCCTCGTGTCGGCTGTGCGCCTTTGGCCGCAAGAAGGGCGAGGCGGGAACGTACACTATGGCGCTTGAAGAGGCGTGGGAGACGGCGGCTTCGGGCTACTCCGAAGCGGTCACGGAGTTTCACATCGTCGGCGGCCTGCACCCCGACCTTCCCTTCGAGTACTTCATGGACCTCGTCCGCGGCCTGAAGGTGCGGTTCCCGAAGGTCCACATCAAGGCCTTTACGATGGTCGAGATCGCCTTCCTCGCCAAGCGCGGCAAGATGACCATTCCGGAGACGATCCAGCGGATGAAGGACGCCGGTGTGGACTCGATGCCTGGCGGCGGCGCGGAGATCTTCGCCGACCGCGTCCGGCACATCATCTGCGACCACAAGATCGACGGCGGAGAGTGGCTGGAGACCGCCCGAACCGCGCATAAGCTAGGGCTGCGCTCGAACGCGACCATGCTCTACGGACACGTCGAGAACGACGAAGACCGCGTGGACCACATGCTGCGTCTGCGCGAGGTTCAGGATGATACCGGCGGCTTCCAGACCTTCATCCCGCTGGCGTTTCACCCTGACAACACGGTCCTCGGTCATATCCCACGGACGACCGGGATGCTCGACATCCGGCAGATCGCCGTGGGCCGGCTGATGCTCGACAACTTCAGCCACATCAAGGCCTACTGGCAGATGATGACGCCGGAGATCGCGCAGCTCGCGCTGCGTTTCGGCGCGGACGATGTGGATGGCACGGTCATCGAAGAGAAGATCTACCACGACGCCGGCGCGACCACCCCGCAGGGGATGCGCCGGGCTGATCTCGTCCGCCTCATCACCGAGGCCGGACGCGTTCCGTTCGAGCGCGACACCCTCTACCACGCCGTCTCCCGAACCGAAGACACCTTCACCGTTGCCGTCTAGCCTCCGTCAGCGCATCGTCGAAACAGGTATGATCGCCCGCGGAGGGTGACGTGCAACTTCGCGGCTACTACCGTGCTGGCGACTTCGAGGCGATGCATCGTCTCGACTTGAAGTGTTTCTCGCCCGTCTTTCAGTTCGATGCGGAGACAATGCGGAAGGCGGCTGAGTCCGAGTCTGCGATTGTGGCCGTGGCCGAGCGCGGCCCCGGGCACGATATGGTAGGCTTCATCATCCTTCACCTCCAAGGCAAAGGTGCGCGTGCATACGCCTATGTCGTCACGCTCGATGTCTCTCCAGAGGCACGCCGCGTCGGCATCGCCACGCTGATGCTCGCCCACGCCGAGGAGCAGGCCCGCACGGCCGGGGCGCGACGCATCGCGTTGCATGTCGCCGTGGACAACGCGGGCGCAATCCAGTTCTACGAACGGCGCGGATATCTCCGGGCCGGAGTCGCGCGAGGCTACTACCGCGAGATCGGCCTGGACGCCTTCGTCTACTCGAAGCAGCTTGAGAGGCCTGCGACGCTCTGATGCTGCGGGTGGGGATCCGTCTACGGGTTCAGGGGCAGGGAATTGACGGGGCGCCTCCGTCGCATCGAAGCGGCACCGGCCACCATGTCAAGAGCGTGCCGCTTGAAACGTATAATCGAGTCATGCCGTTCGAGTCCGTCCGCCAGATCGCAAACGCCGACTTTCCCACCCGCTGGGGACACTTCCGCATCTACGGCTTCGAGGGCATCATCGATCATCCCGAGTCCTGCAATGCCGATATCGCCGCGCCGCTGAAGCGCGTCGAGTCGGCCATCGCGCTGGTGATGGGGGACGTCTTCAGCGAGCCGCCGATCGTCCGGATACACTCGCAGTGCCTTACTGGGGACGTATTTCACTCGCTGCGCTGCGACTGCCGCCAGCAGCTTGAACTGGCACTCGCCACCATCGCTGACAAGGGTGCGGGCATCCTCCTGTACGAGCAGCAGGAGGGCCGCGGCATCGGCCTGATGGCCAAGCTCCGCGCCTACGAGCTACAGGACCAGGGCCGCGACACTATCGAGGCCAATATCGAACTCGGCTACAAGGCCGATTGCCGCCAGTTCGAACTCCCCGCCGCGATGCTGAAGATGCTGGGCGTCACCGCCGTCCGCCTGATGACCAACAATCCCGAGAAGGTTGAGGCCCTCGTCGAGGCCGGCATCGAGGTCGTCGAACGCATCGCCGCCGACGTGCCCAGCGAGCCGACCTTCGAGCGCTATCTTCAGGTGAAGCGCGAGAAGATGGGCCATCTCGTCGGCTGAGGGAGCTGGCGGATATTGTTTAGTGGATGGTCTTCATCCGCCGCGACATGAAGTCCATCAGCAGGTAGTTGCCGAGGTTTGCCGGGCTGGTGAAGTAGGCCTTGCCGCGGCACATCGCGCTTACTTTCTGCACGAACTGCACCAGCGCGAAGTCCTGCGCCAGCATGAAGGTGTTGATCATGATGTTTGAGCGCTTGCAGCGTGAGACCTCTTCCAGCGTCTCCGCGATGACCAGCGGATCGAGGCCGAAGGCGTTCTTGTAGATCCGGCCATCGGGCAGCGTCAGCGCGCTCGGCTTGCCGTCCGTGATCATCACGATCTGTTTCATGTCTTTATTCTGCCTGGACAGGATGCGCTGCGCGAGCCGGAGTCCGTCGCGGGTGTTCGTATAGTGCGGGCCGACCTTCACGCGCGGAAGCTGCGAGATCGGAATCTCTTCCGCAATGTCGTGAAAGAGGACCAGATTCAGCGTATCGCCGGGAAACTGCGTGCGGATCAGGTGCGACAGCGCCATGGCCACGCGCTTGGCTGGCGTGAAGCGGTCTTCCCCGTACAGGATCATTGAGTGCGAGCAGTCGAGCAGCACCACCGTCGCGCACGACGATTGATAGTCCGACTGATGCACATGAATGTCCGAATACTCGATCATCAGCGGCTTATGTTCTTCGCCCTCGATTGCCGTGGCAAGACCCTCGCGCGCGAAGACGCTTGAAAGCGTTGCGGTGATGTCGAGGTTCAGCGTGTCGCCGAACTCGTAGAGCTTGCTGCTTCCGTTCGTCTCGACCCCGGAGGCCTCGTGACGCGTGTCGTGCCGGCCCATGTTCGACTTGCCCAGCGGCCCCAGCAGCTCGCGCAGCGCCTTGTAGCCGAGGAAGTCCATGCCCTTGTCGGTCACCTCGAAGCGGGCATTGGCCTCGCCATCGCCGGTCTCGCCCTGGCCCTGCTGCGGCGGTTCCGCGTTGATGAAGTTCTGCTCCTGCATCTTCTGGATGATCTGGTCGATGAGTTCCTCGACCTGCTGCGCGTCGAGCTGGTCGAACTTCTCCTGCGACTCCTCATCGAAGAGTTCGCCGGACTCGAGCGCCCGCTTGATGGCCTCGCGCAGGTTCTCCATTGTCTGCTCGCCGTCGAACTCCTGGAAGCGCGAGAACGGGTCCTGAAAGCCCGAGTCAAGCAGGAAGTCCGAGAGCGCCTGCATCAGGTCTTCGAGACCGAAGGAGGAGGCGAGGTCACCGGTGAACTTGGTGTAGCGGATGCGCTTCATGCAGGTTGACCTCGACTGTCTCTAGTTTAGACGGTGTGGACACCGTTGTACTGCGGTGCGCCAAATGGATTTTCATCGCGACGAACGCTCGGGCACACCGGAGCCGGTCGTCGATGTGAGTGCAGCACCCCACGGTATACTTTCGCCATGCCCACCATGGAACCGGCAGGAAGCCTGGGAATGCCGGGTGTGCGCGGCGGTCGTTCGCTTCGCATGATTCTTGTTGTCGCCCTCATTCTGGCTGCCGTCATCTCGCTGTGGGGAGGCGTGCACAACGCGGTCGCGCCCGGACGCAGCCAGGACTTTCAATGGAGCGGCACCCGTCTGGTGTTGCAGCAGGTCGATCCTTGGCAGGACTATCTCAACGGTGATCCGGCGCACTCCATCTACCGCACTCAGGTCCCAAACTACCTTCCCTTGATGTATGTGCTGCTGGCTCCGCTGGGTTTCATGTCGATGGACCACGCTGCGATCGCCTGGGTCGTGCTGAACATCCTCTTCGGACTGGCGAGCGGGTGGATGTGCGGACGCTTTTACGGCCTCGGAAAGAGAATGTGTGTCGTGCTGATCGCGCTCCTCGCCATCTCCACCCCAATGCGAAATACGCTGGGCAATGGCCAGCAGGGCCTGCTGGTGCTGTTTGTGTGGGTGCTGGGCCTGTGCCATGCGCCGCGCACGCGCGACGGCTTCACTGTGGGGTTCTCCTACTTCAAGTACAGCTTCGCGCCGCCGGTCTTTCTCTTTCTGCTGCTGCGGCTTGGCTATCGCGCCGCACTGTGGAGCCTGGTGCCAGCCATGGCAGCTTTGGCGATCGTCTATCTATGGCTTGGTGGCAGTCTCGCGCATCCCGCCGGCCTTGCGCAGATGCTCTTAGCTCCGCTGAAAGTGGCGATGAGGGGATACGACAACGTCCCGGGTCCGGACCTGATGGACGCGTTGCAGTGGGCCATCAGCGGAACGCGGATCGTGGCGCCAACGACGAATTTGATTGTGTATGCGGTCCCGATCGTCATTGCCGCCGTGCTGCTCTTTTTCTTCGCCCGGCGCAGGACCGGCGCAGCCTGGGAGCTGCAGATCGCCTTATTGGCTGTGGTGAGCCTCGCACTCTTCAAACATCACGGATACGACAGCGTGGTCTTGCTGTTCCCTGCGGCCTGCTGTGTGAGAGATCTTGGGCAAGTGGCCGCGCGATGGGGAGCGGCCCTGATCTGCTATCCGTGGTACGGAGAAAAATTGCTTCACGCGACCGGCCACCAGCCGCAATGGAGCTTCTTGATCGATCTGGCGGTGCTGGCAGCCATTGGAGCCGCCGTCTCGCGGTTGCGACTGTCGGCGCGGCAAGGATAGAACGAAGGTATGGGCATTCCCAATCGGGGAAATGGCCCTTGTTCGCGTTCAGAATCGCAATGCGTTCGATGATCCGTCTGTCCTTCCCTCGATAGTCTGCCGCTCCGCAACAACTCGCCCAGACTCCTCTGCAAGCCTGGTCCTCTTCTTCGCGATTACTAGGCTGCCTCAAGAAACTGCATTGCCAGTAGCCGTCTTCACTCGTGGCGAACTTCATTAAGTCAGGCGCAGCTATCGGAGGCGCTCCACATCCCATACACTCGATCGGATCGACGTAGAAGTCTTCGGCCATGCAAATCTCCGTCTAATTGAACCCACGGCGGGTGCGGTTCTTGAAGTCGTCGCGATCGACCTCGCGTTCGCGCATCTTTTCGGCGTAGTTGGCTGCGTCGTTGTTGCGCTGCTTCTTTTCGGCGGCGGTGAAGGTGCGCTCCTCGCTGCGGCTGATGCGCTTGTGCGCGTACATTCCTTCGAGCAGGAACTCCGCGGCGCTGACGGCGACCTCCGGCTTCGATTTTCCGTTGATATGCAGCGGCGACAGCTTCTCGAAGAGTCCCTGGATCTGCTGCAGCTCCTTCTGCGAGTCCGTCGCGGCATGCTCATCGGTGAGCGCGACCGTGCCGCCGAGGTTGAACCACTGCTCGATCTGCTGTGTGTTCGTGCCGGTGAAGTACTCGTCGAAGATGGTGGCAACCGAGGCGCGGATGATCTCGCGGATCACCGTATCGGCGCCGCGCATCTCGCCTTCATATTCCAGCTCGATCTTGCCCGAGATGCCGGGCAGCGCGGCGTAGATGTCGCCGATGCGCGGAACCACGAGCGACTCGCCATGAATCAAAGCCCGGCGTTCGGCATTGGAGAGGACGAGTTCCATGGTGGAGATGGGCAGGCGCTGCGAGACGCCCGAGCGTTTGTCCACCTTCTTGTCCTCGCGGGCGGAGAAGGCGATCTGCTCGACCACTTGACGGATGTAGGTGGGAATCTCGACTTTGAGGCCGTTGGAATCGCCACGTTTGGTCCACGCCTCCTGCTGCGTGATGGCGATGCCCTCGTTGATGCTCTCCGGGTAGTGGGTGCGAATCTCGGAGCCGATGCGGTCCTTCAGCGGCGTCACGATCTTGCCGCGGGCGGTGTAGTCCTCGGGATTGGCGGAGAAGACGATTGCCACATCGAGCGCCAGCCGCACCGGGTAGCCTTTGATCTGCACGTCGCCCTCCTGCATGATGTTGAAGAGTGCGACCTGGATCTTGCCGGCGAGGTCCGGCACCTCGTTGATGCAGAAGATGCCGCGGTTGGCGCGTGGCAGAAGGCCGTAGTGCATGGTCAACTCGGAGCCGAGGTCCTGGTTCGACCGCGCCGCCTTGATGGGGTCGATGTCGCCGACCAGGTCGGCAACGGTCACATCCGGCGTGGCCAGCTTTTCGACGTAGCGGTCATTCGGCGTCATCCACGCGATGGGCGTGTCGTCGCCGTGCTTGGCGATCAGGTCCTTTGAAAACTTCGACAGCGGAGCGTACGGATTGTCGCGCAGCTCCGACCCCGCCACATACGGGCACTGCGGGTCGAGCAGCGTCGTCAGCGCGCGCAGAATGCGCGACTTCGCCTGCCCGCGCAGCCCCAGCAGGATGAAGTTGTGCTTCGACAGCACGGCGTTGACGATCTGCGGCACGACCGTGTCCTGGTAGCCGACGATACCCGGAAACAGCGGCTGCTTCGTCCGCAGCTTGGCG
>Ga0116226_10006040_pt1 | contig 10856 bp, 8 predicted proteins | sample S1TSphfallax_FD_89692 | JGI IMG/M metagenome (GOLD analysis project Ga0116226, IMG submission 89692) | Host-associated microbial communities from peat moss isolated from Minnesota, USA - S1T2_Fa - Sphagnum fallax MG | ecosystem: Host-associated > Plants > Peat moss > Unclassified | place: USA...
ATAATTTTTGAAATATTGAATTTCCAAATGTACATACTTTGAATTTTCAAAGTTTTAGAATTCCACATTTTTGAAATTGTGAAATTTTTTTAAAATGTCTCTAATAGGTTATTATCATTTCATATTTTTTACCATCAACTTAATTTTAATACATGAGTCCTTTGAAAGTTCTTTGTAAAAAATAACTTTTTTAATAACATAAATTTCACTTTCAAAAGTCTTACATGAAAAAACATGAGGGTAAAGCATGTTTTATGTTTGCTTATCATCTCACAACACCTATTGTCATGAAAACCTTTTATAGATGTTGCCTACCGTTCATAGCACATGTATATCCTTTGTAATTATTATTTATCATCTACAACATTTGGAGACCCTTTATAGTTATTGTCTATCATCTATAGAACATGCAAACCTTTTGTAATTATTGCCTACCATTTATAACACTTGTAAACCCTTTGTACCTACTACCTACCGTTTGTAGTAGTTCCTTACCTTTTGTAAACCTTAAATCTAGTGGGTGCCTCCTTGCTGTTGCGTTCCAATGGCAATTACCATCTTGTCGCAAAATGCATTTTCTACTCTAAAACTAAAACATAGACTAGATAATTTTATAATTTTATAGAAGAAAATAATAAATAATACATGAAAGTAACAAAGTTTTATATAAAAATAATATGAATTACTCTCCTTTCCTTTATCACGCTTTAAGAATAAATATTAAAATCCATATAACCTTCAACTAGTTTCCATTGCACATGAGGACAAATACAACTTACTCCCACATTCCTCTCCTTCTTTCTCACACAAGAGTGTCACACACAAGCATCCTCCTAATGTTCCAATGTCTAATGCATTGTGAATGATGAAAACCAATGATCTAATCTTCTAATGAAATCTTTTACTCCTCCCAATAAATAAATAAGGAACCCAAAAATGATTTTCACCACATAAAGGTTGAGTCTTTATCCTCTTAGATTTCCTTATCTTCCTAAATCTCCTTATCTTAATCATTTCCACACATTATAATTAAGGGAAATTAATCCATCCTTTGTCGATTTCCACTAATTAACCTATATTCCTTCATCCCCTAATAAATAAAAGAAGGTAAGTAGGATATTTACCATTAATAACTAAATAATTACTAGGATGCCCTTATAAGTAAACTAGATTAAAATATTATTACTAGTAACCAATATTACTTATATTATAATTCCTCCTATGATTAACTTCTATTTTTTTGCTCCATGAATGTAATTCATTGTATTGACAATATTATTGTCAGAAACCACTTTCATTTTATAATTTTCACGTGATTATTTTTCTATCCGATGATAACTACCATCTAGTGACAATAATATCATCTCCTAACATCCATGGTGTTTAACCAACTTAGGACAATTTTCTACCCCTAACAATTTGTCCTCCTTTTTTGTAGCTTACTAGCAAAATGGCCAATGTACATGTGGTCCTTGTTGTAGGCTCAAAAAGAAAAGCCATGACTATTTATCAATTGACACAAAGGCAAACAAAAACCTTTCTTCACTTGCAAAGGATGCATCAAAACAAAGCTTACCTAAAGTTTGATAAATGGATTAAGAAACCTAGGATTTATGAAGTTGGCACCCACAAGGAATTGTCAATCATCTATAATGGGATTCAAAAATAGATCCGTTGATTACTTGCAATGTAATTATTACAATCAACTTGATGTTATTTTAGGCTCTTATGTGGTTTTTCTTACAAGGTGACATTGTGATATGATGATAGGATGTGAAATTTTGAATGTTTCCACCATTTTATGTTGTGATTCAAGTACTAGAAGCTAAGGATCCCATGGGTAATAAATGTGTTGACGTGGAACACATGGTGCATAAAGTAAGTTTGACTAAACACATTGTGTTACTCCTAAATAAAATTGGTATTGCTTTTCCCCAACATGGTTGATCCATTTATTTAGTTTAAACTATAGTTAAACAAACAATTGTCATCTATTGAACAAATTTTTAGTTACAAGATGCATTGACTTGCTCTAATAAATCTAATGTGGCTAATGTATGATATAAGATTGACCATTTGTTATTGTAGATTTGGTACCAAGGGAGGTGATTGAGCAATGGTTGAAGTACCTTTAAGAATAATTACCAATGATGGCTTTCAAGTGCAACACCCAACACCAATGAACAAATCTTGGTTTCAAGTCATTTAGGAAGGTAATTGATAATGCAAAGGTTTTCCAAACTAGTGATGGCCTTTGGGCTTAAGCTTTGTTACAATTTTTTTTTAAATTATTCAAGGAACCAATAGGTAGACTTTTGTATCATTTCTATCATGAATTATTTCCTCCCACTATTAACTAGTTCTCTTGAACTTTTAATGGAATTGCTTCGACTAACAAGCACCTTGATTTTGTAACTAAAAATTGGAATTGTACTTAGTGTTGTTGGATTTGTGAAAACGGGGGAAAATAGTCTCCTCGAGAATTTGAAAATAACAAAAATGGCAAATGTGGGTGTAAATCCAAGTGTGACAAAGGCTATGCAAGAAATCCACATTGATATGCATGTGAAGCTCCTTGATTATTTTGGTACTATATTTGTATGATCTAAAAACAATGAAACATTTGCCACTTTCTAAAATTGTACTAAAATTGAAAGGCTTACAAATCCCATATTCACTCAAAATCAATCGAAGCCCACCAATAGATGAACTTGGAGAATTTTTTTTTGTTATCACTTGCATTTTTTCAATGTTTTAATTTGGCATGTTCTTGATGACAGAAAACATGATGTGCCTCTTGCAATGAAAGAAATATAATACCAATTTGTCCAATGGAAAAATTGATGTCAATCTATAAGGTTCCACAGTTCTACAATGAAAATGACTTATTGGTGAAGAAGGCTTATTTTTTGGGGATGAAACATTTTGATAAAGTAACTGTTCATATTTGATCATAGGGCTGAGATCACACCACAATTAGGGCTTCAAGATTGATGGTAATGGGTAAATATTGTCCCATTCACCAAATCCGTCGCCCCTCTTCAAAATGTTTGTGGGCGCAATTTTTTCATCACTCCCACGAAGTTTTGCATTCCTCCGAAACAACTACCAATGACATTCCTCTTAATCATTTCCTCATACATTCCTCAACTCTCTTCTCTCTTTAAGGTCTATCTCTTTGAATGTTCCCTACTACTAATGCCAACAATGGTGATTCGTGCCTTTTTCTCATCTTTCTCAACTTAGGTGCAAGGGAGCTTTGAACATTTTCACTTACTTTTTCCAACATATCACAAATAGGTCAAACATGGCTCCAATAGCTTGTGTGCAGAAGAATAACTCTTCAAGGGCATTGTTGTTGTTGCTCCTCCTAGCAAGCTCGATTCTTGTAGACCACAATTGACTCAAGTTCCATTGTGTGCCATCTCTTTCTCCTATTGCTTTTGTTTTTGGGTTTTGGCAACTATTGTTACTTGTGCTTCTCCTTGTGGTGAGAAAAAAACTGATGCTACAACATTGGTTTGATGCATGGGAGCAAACCAACAGATGATGGGAAATGATGAACCAACAAGATTAGGACCTACAGCTTCCTCTCGCAACAATGGCAACTGCCTCATTAAAAGTCTATTTGCAACTATGTGGCACAGTTATACTGCTTTTTTGACAACCCCTTTTTGATCTTGTTGCAAGCAGCTTTGTTGTACAAGAACTCCTCTTATTTTTCCTCTTCTTCTTTTCCCATTAGTAAATAGGAACTTCCATGGTTTTAACAACATAACCATTAGTTGTTGTTGAGCACTCATCGTCATCTTCACTTCTTTTACAAGCTTTTTCATTTTCTTTGGGCCTTGATTTTACCATGGCAATCCCTGCTAGTATTTTCCCCTTTGTTACCTATTGCTCACAGTTCTCTATCCAAGTTCAATGTATCTCAAACAAATTGATGGTCCCCATTTTTGTCACCTTTTAATTATCAGTTGAACCTTTTTCTTTCAACCATTGTTTAATTAAACCTTTTCTCTCAACTATTGTTCAAACATTCTAACCTTTTTTTCATCTATTATTTAGTTGTTACTTTGTTGTTGCTTTTCTTTTAGTTGTTATTCAATTCCTACCCTTTTATCAACAATTGTTACCTTTCTCTTCGCAACTGCAACCCAGTTGTTTATTCTTCAATCACTAGAAGGTAACAACCTTGATGTTCAGTGCACTTGTGATTATTATTTAACTCATGCCCACATCCTTAATTGTTGTTAAACCCATGTTGTGCAGCCTAAATTCACCCCCATGCACTTGCATAGATCTGCTCAAAGACTTGCTTGAAAATTATGGTGAAAACGATCACCCACTCAACAACAGCGGCTAGAATCCAAGTTGTAGTGAACTTTGCTTTAACATGTTTCTCAATAGTTTTTTGGGTTGTTTGTTTTCTTGCAATACCTAATTTTGCTTCTCATTTAACTTGCCTATCTTCCTTACCCTTTCTTTTGCATACTTTAATTTCTTTAACAACTACCTTTTCCATTAATTTTCTCTTTAAGATTTCAAGGTATTCAAAATTAGTCACAATGTGTGATTAACAATATTCAATTAATGGTTTTTCCCCCTTGGTGCGTCTTGCAAGTAAATGAACCAGCAATAACAAGTTATGCACCCTCATAGATTCCAGGGTCAAATTTAAAGGCAGCTGATTTTTTTGCAATAGCTCCTAAATATCCATTGCCTACTGCCCTTGTCTAGGTCTACAACATCAATATATGTTGGATGTTGTTCTATCACTATAGGGCTTTGGGGCATATCTACATAATAATGTTGGTCATTCTTTGGCTTGTAGATAGGTGGATCTTCAAATGTTGGACGATGATTTGTTTTAACTATATGGAGAAGTTCTATAGCAACAAATTTTTCTCCCCATTGAGGATTATTTTCAGCTTCATTCGTTGTTGTGTACTCCTCTTGATTCCATGCATTGTTTAAGTTTACTACAATGTAAACTTGTGATGGTTTAATCTTGTTATCCATTGCCTTTGGCTTCAAAGGCCATATTCTTGTATTTCTAAACCTAGACCTATTTTATTTTTTGTGAATGATTGCTTTAAGGCTTGATCCACCCATCTAGCTATAATATTTTGTTTGGTTCCATGTGATTGTTTCTAGACATACCTACATCCTTAAATTTATAAATGCAGTCTTAAAAGGTTTGAAATAAGACACATCTAGTGGTTGTAACGAATGTGATGTGTGTGATGGCAATGTTATCTTGTTTAACCCAAAGTCTTTCGCCTTTTCTATTGCTTCGATGGTAACATGGCTACCACATCTATCTAGAATTAACAGGTGTTGGTTGTTGAAGGACACTCCACCTGGAACTGATTTGTTAAAGAAAGATATAAACTCCTTAAACAAGAAAGTAGTCATCCATGTTTTTTTCTACATTGCCATACAAGTGTTTGATTTGTAGAACCTTGTGTCGTCATCCCTTAGTCTCTCACCTCTAAAGATGTAGAAACCAAATTAAACACCCCCGACAACATTGACTGCGCATTTTACAATTGACCATTCCCAAGATTTTGGGATGGTGATGTAAACTATATTGATCTTCTTTTAGCAAAACTCTTGATCCAAATTGTCTGTTAACTTGAATCTTGTTTGATCATAATTCCATATATGATCAAAATTGTACTTGTGTTGGGTATATAATGATTGTAAGCTAGTGTAGAAAGAGTTGTAGGAATTGGGTGTCAACCCTTATGTTCTTCACACTTCTAGTCTTTCTACTTGTCAAATGTTAACTTCTGGATGTCTGCTCTTGAACCAAAACCACTAGCTATTGCCTAGTATTCCATCCTAAAAATGGTGTAACCCTTATATGTGTTAATTCTACAACCTTCATCTTGAGTTGTTAGAGGTTAATGGATAGTCTACACGCTTGCATTGTTAATGTCCATGCAATCATTGTTGAATCCTTTTCTTCTATAAGCACCCCTCCTGGCCCCATCTTTATAGATCTAGTTTTTCCACTCATATGGTCAAAAGGGGAACTCATTGGGATGTTCCATGACAAGTTGGCCTTCCTTAAGGAATGTGTCCCTCTTTCAAAACCATCAATGGTTGTTTTTAATGTTTCATCCGTCCACATGCCTCTTCTAGTTGTTGAAGGCACTTGATTCAATTATGGTGATGATCTTCTTCTTTGTGGGTCAGGAGCAAGGGGAAGGTTTTCTTTGTTTGATGCAAGGTCTATGGCTTGCAAATCCAACATGCTAGTTTGTCTCCTACAAGGTACTATACAATTCATGATTTCTTTTCTCATCTTGCGCCTAGCCTCCATCAACTTGGTGGAGTGCGTCATGGCCTCACCAAAGGTATACCTTTTTTCCCCTAGTAACCCAATAATCCACAAAGTGTAGTAAATTTGAAAACTTTGCTAAAACATATTCATGGATTGTTATAGTAGAATATAATAACTTATAAAATTCTACAAAAATCATTCCAATCTAAATTAACATCTTTTGTTGTTGTGCATGCAGCGGGGAGAAATATGTAGGAGTGATTAATATGATTTAACTAATCCCCAGCTCTCTTGGAGCTCCTTGATGCAGCATTACAAACTATGGATTTTTGGATTCAACAATAATCCAAATATTTTTGGACCCTCTGATTGTAAATATAATCTACAATTTCAACTTCTATGTCTTTCCTTGATCCTTCTTCTACATGCTTTACTTTTACTTTTTGCAGATCTAAACCTAGTTTTAGCTCTTCTACTTGCTCTACTTTCACCTTTTGCAAATCTATTTCTGAATTTAATTTATGCTCTTCTACTTGCTCTACTTTCTCTTTGAGATGTATTTATTACAAGTAAACTCTTAGATTTGGACTAACATTCTCTACATGTTTTACTATCACTAGCAAATTACCATTTTTTAAGACTACATTATTAGGACCTAGGAATTTTAAACAATGTTGAAATTGTTTTTCTATTCTAGCTCATAGAGAAGACATATTTGGAGCTTAGATTAAGAGTAGAGAATGATCATGTAAACCTTGCTTAAGTTCAAACTTCGATTTGTCCCTTCTTTTTTTTGGAGGGAAAACAAAGTTCTTATGCATAGCAAGAATCTTTGGGGATTTTCCTTTGGGGATTAATAAATGTGCTGCCAAAGTAGGATGTCCTTTGCTAATCCTCGTGCATTGTATCCTTGTTAGGGTTCAGGGTTTATTAATGCACAATTTCATGCCCTTTAATGAAAGCCAAAACCCCCATAACCAAACTTTTTTTTTATAATTTGCATTTTGTTTATCTTGGTTCTCTATTAGACCTACCCTTAAAAGATTCATTGCCACCATTTATTTTTTCAAATATGTGAATTACAATGTGATGGTGTTTTCCCATAACCTACATGACTACATATCCAATGTGTTGCTCCTCTCCCATAAAACAAAATTATATATAACATTGTGTTTTTTTTTCACACTCATAACTACATCAAAATAAAATAAAATAGTTTGGATTACATAAAAGAAACCGAACACATTTTTTCAAGTCCAGGCATTTGATCATAAGGTTTCATTTAGACACTTGCACAAAGGATTACGACCATTCACCAATGTAGGTATGCACAAGAGGCATGTTCGGTCAGCAAGTGATATTCACTAGGGGACATGTTTAGGTCTGATTTTCAAAACCAAAACCACAATTGAAATCTCCTTTTTTTTAAACCCGACCCAAAATTTAAAGTCAAGCTCCCACACATAGAAAATAGTGCAAAATTTTTACAAAACCTAAAATAAATCTCAAAGAGGAAAATGTTTTGTTATAGTACGAAAAAAAAACATGCAACAAGTAACCAAGAAGATGCCCAACAAGAAAAAGACAAATAAAAACAAGGTAATGTGGCTTTTGGTGACAATGGCAAAAAAAAACACATTGTTATCACAACGAGGAGGCTTGAAAGGCAAGATTGGAAAAGAAATGATCATTATAGGGTTACAATAGGGAGCTCATTAGTAAATTTTGCATCAAATTGTCAATGATGGGGCTAAAACAATAGTGCAATGGAGATGTTCTTAGAGTTTCAAGTTTGAAAACATTTTTCCCAAACCCACATGTATTAAATATGGTTTTCATTTCACATTTCTATTTGTTTTTTAAATATATATAATTTGAAAACAATACAAATTTCAAACTTGAGTTGAACAATATCCCTCAAGTAATTGTGTTATGCTTTATATGGGTCCTTTAGATTTAACTTTGAACAAGGTCAACAAGCATTCTTTGCACCAAATGCCTTGTGCTTATTTTGTCACATTGGTTTTGGCCTTCTTAATCTTCTAGGTCATGATTATAGGCCATGAACAATATTGTGCAAGTATTGCAATTGACACATACTATACTAATTTTCATACCTATGTCCAATATTATGCATGGAATATAGCAATATGGTCTTGGAATGTCACTAACCTCAAATATATATATATAATTTTTTTTTTGTAGGATGGTAATGATTAAGTTTTTAAAAATTCATTCAAGGGGTATATTAACCCTAATATGGTATGTCCTTATGAAATTTATGAAACATGCAAACATTCAAGCATGGCAACACATTCAAATAAAATAAACACTAGTTTGCATGACTTGACTACACAAAAACAACCATGACCCATGGACAAACATGTTCAATTTAAAATTGATGTCCAACAACCAATTTTATAATATTCACAAAGGTTCAAGGTTTATGATATTGTACACAAGTGTTCAAGCTAAAAGTTAAAACCTTATTAAAGTTAGAAAATACAAATCTAAACCAAAGCAAAACTATGGACCATGTGAGCACTTCAAAAACTTGGTGAATACCAAACAAAAATAGTAAACATGACAAAATGTATTCATTAAAAAAATGTCCCAAGTTTAAATCTTAGAGGCATGAGTGAAACTAATTTGAAATTCTCATGGAAGGGATGAAGGTAAAAACATAGACCATGCGAGAGTATCAAAAAACTTGTGAAGACCAAAAAACAAAGTGAAATGGCCAGTATGATTACAACCATTAAAATGCAACCACTACACATCCTCCTTGAATTAATCAAACTTGCCCAATTAAACTTCATAGATTTTAAGATCATATGTTTCGTGATTTAAAAACTCACAACATCTTTGTTTGCAAGGTGACACCCAATTCAAGCATCGTTTAGTTAATTATTGTAGATCGTGACAAAAGCATCAAGATTTTAAAGCCCAAGTCTACAACATGACAACTTACTTAAAATTCCAACCATAAAAAAAGAATATAATTGTCTTAATCTACAAATTAGGAATTGCATGTATTTATTTGTTCAAAAGGGCCAAATTGGAGTACAATCTAGCATGTTTTTCCACCAAACCAAAGGCAACCAAGTATCATCATTGATGTTGACAACATAAAAACAAAAAAAGGAAAATTCAACTACCAATAATCTTTTGCTTGCCTTTTCAAATGAAACTAAAACATCATGTAATGAAATTGATGAAGAGCATTTTACAAAGAAAAGGTATTAGAAATTTTTGAATTTTTGAATTTGTTGTTTTTTTAAAGAATGGGGAGCAAAAACAAATTGTCACTTTCTATTGTAAAAATTTTGGCCTTTTCACACACCACATAATTTTGCCAAATGAATTCACTAAACACTTGTGCTTGTAGGTGCAAGGATTGCTTGTCATAAAAATATTGTGTTGATAACATCAATATATTTTAAAGTTTCCTAAAAAATACAACCCTATAAATTTGCAAACCTTGTTTTCACCTATGTTTTCACATCCTTACAAGTAAACCAAATACAATGCAAGCCTTGTCCCACATTTTGATAACCTTTTCCATAAAAAGTCCATTTGATAGTGTTAAAATTGTAGTTTATAATGATATCATTGTTTAAGTGGGGATTAAAGGTGGTTAATAATAAAAATTATGTGAATAAAAACCTTACTAAATAACTTTTTAACATATATGTCAAAGGAAAAAACATTAAAATAAAAAAATGAATATGATATGAACTTTTGAAAATAAGGTCCATATTTAGACATTTTAAAGTTCATTTTTTTGGGTTAAGGTTTTTTTAACAATGTTTTGGCATCTATGTTATTTTTGCTTTAATACATATAATCTATTGAATTCTTATACGAAAACCCAAACAAAATTCATAAGCTAGATTGTATTTGTACAAAGCCATTGAAAAAAAATCAATTCATTTTTTTCAACTTCAAAAGTCAAATATTGTATATTTGAATAATATATGTTATAATTTTGTTTGTAAATTTCTTTTATTCAAGTTGAAAATTTTTAGTTCAATATAATTTTTTTGGCATAATGATGATTTTATGGGATGTTAATGGCACATTAATGCATGACACTTTGCAAAAACTTGCAATATCACACAAAAAATGATCGACCTTTTCTTGCACCCATCCCATTGAACCAATCCCTTATCACTTCATGTTGTGTTATGACCAAACTTGTTGCAAATGCATATCCAATGTTTGATTAGGATTTGGCAAATGATGCACCTCATCATCTAGTTTGTAATCATGTTAAGTATTTTAATTCTCACATGCAACAAAAGAAAGCCCACATTACGCCCTTTCCTGGTAGGACATCCAACACTCTTGATTAGTTTTCAATGTATATCATAAGATTCCAACTTGCCAACTATTCGATAATTAATATTTAATTTTGGGTTTCAACAATTTCTTGCACCTCCACATCTACACATATAATTTCATGTTGTGACTTATCTTGTGATTCAAAGGCAAAACATACATCTCCCCCTTCATCATCCAAGCAAGCTTCATAAGTAATGTAGTTTGTCCCTTCCATGGAACC
>Ga0116226_10006041_pt1 | contig 10855 bp, 10 predicted proteins | sample S1TSphfallax_FD_89692 | JGI IMG/M metagenome (GOLD analysis project Ga0116226, IMG submission 89692) | Host-associated microbial communities from peat moss isolated from Minnesota, USA - S1T2_Fa - Sphagnum fallax MG | ecosystem: Host-associated > Plants > Peat moss > Unclassified | place: USA...
CTATTTTCCCGACCGAGTCGAACCCATGCTGCCCGAGGCCCTCTCGGCGGATCTCTGCTCTCTGATGGTGGGGGAAGATCGCGCCTGCCTCGCCGTCCGCATGGTTTTCGACCGCGACGGCGTTCGCCGCTCCCACCGCTTCGAGCGGGGCCTGATGCGCTCCGCCGCCTCTCTCTCCTACGAGCAGGCCCAGGGCGCGGTGGACGGGGCGCCCGACGACATCACCGCCCCTCTCCTCCCCGGCGTCCTGGAGCCCCTGTGGAGCGCCTACAGGGCCATGTTGCGGGGCCGCCTGCGTCGGGCGCCCCTGGAAATCCAATCGAGCGAACGCCGCATCCAGCTCGGAGCGGACGGTCGGGTGGCCGACATCACGCCCCGCGCCTCCCTGGAAGCCCATCGCCTGATCGAGGAAATGATGATCCAGGCCAATGTCTGCGCGGCGGAAACTCTGGAGAAACGTCGCACCCCGCTGATATATCGCATCCATGACGCGCCAAGTTCCGAGAAGCTGGATTCGCTGGCGGAGTTTCTGGAAACCCTCGCCCTTCCCTGGGCCAAGGGCGAAGCGGCCCGGACCGACCGGTTCAATCGCCTGCTGAACGAAACGCGCGACGGCCCCAACGCCGAGATCGTCAATGAAGTCGTCCTGCGCACCCAGATGCAGGCCGTCTATTCGGCGGACAATATCGGTCACTTTGGACTCAATCTGGACCGCTACGCCCACTTCACCTCGCCCATTCGCCGTTATGCCGATCTGGTGGTCCACCGCGCGCTTATCCGCGCCCTGGGCTTTGGCGATGACGGCCTGACCGAGCCCGAGGCCCGGGCCATCGCCGAAACGGCCGCGCACATCACGGTCACCGAGCGGCGCGCCATGGCCGCTGAACGCGACGCCAATGACCGCTATGTGGCGGCGTTCCTCTCCGACCGCGTCGGCGCGACCTTCGAGGGCCGGATCACCGGCGTGACGCGATTTGGTCTCTTTGTACGCCTCATCGAGACAGGTGCGGACGGGCTCGTTCCTGTTTCGAAGCTGGGCGAGGAGTATTTTGTCCATGACGAACGCAGCCACGCTCTTGTCGGCGAGCGCACGGGCGCGCGCTGGCGCCTCGGCCGCCGCGTGGATGTGGAGCTAAGAGAGGCGACGCCCATGACCGGCGGTCTGCTCCTCACCATGCTCAGCGAGCCCGAGCCGCGCGATGAGTCTCAAGGACCCCGGGGCCGGGGGCCCCGCAAGCCGGAAAGGCCCTTCTCAAAGTTTGGTAAGCGGCGGCGCTAAACCAAACCGATCCCAGACAAGCCCCCGAACACCCCCAGCAGACAGGTGAGGGTCGCCACGGCGATGACCACCCACAGATACCAGCCCCTCAGCCTCACCTCTTTGGGCAGCGCCATACGCGCCAAGGCGACGAGGAAGCCCAGCACCACCGGAAGGAGCAGGGCGTTCATCACCTGCACCCCGATATTCAGGGCCACGAGGTTCGGAACCAGGTCCACCAGGACGCAGCCGCCCAGCACCGCCGCCGCATAGACCCCGTAGAACCATCGCGCTTCCGCCGGAGGGTGTTCGAGGGAGTGCTTATAGCCGGTCACTTCTCCCAGGCCCCAGGCGAGCGCCAGGGACGAGACGATAGCCGCCACAAGGCCCGCGCCGAGAATTCCCAGTCCAAAGACAAGCCGGCCAAAGCCAATCCCCAGAAGCGGTGTTAGCGCCGCGCTAAGCTGGCCCACGGTATTGAGGTCACCTCTCACGCCGTGCACCGCCAGGGTCGCGGCCGCGGCCACCAGCACCGCGGCCATCACCAGTTGGGTCACCAGGGCGCCCACGGCTGTATCCCACCGAGCCGCCGTGAAATGCTCGGGCCGCAGGCGTTTATCGGCCACCGCGGACTGTTGGTAAAAGACCATCCAGGGCATGATCACCGCGCCGATATTCGCCGCCACCAGATAGAGATAGCGCTTATCGGCGATCGGAATTTGGATCGACTGGCGCGCCATATCCGAGACATTGGGGTGCGCGGCCCAGGCGACGCCGAAGAAGGCGAATTCGAAGAGGCCCACGGCGATGGCCGCACGCTCCACCCGACGATAGGAGCCGGTCAGCACGACCAGCACAAGCGCGCCGCCAGCGATGGCCAGGCTTACGGGACGCGGGACGCCGTAGAGTTCCCCGACCCCCGCGACCCCGGACAGTTCGGTCAGCAAAGCCCCGCTTGTGGCCACGGCCAGGCCGGCCACGGACACCCAGGCCCAGACTCCGCCGAAGGTCTCCTTGATCAGCTCGCCATGGCCGCGACCGGTGAAGATACCGAGCCTGACCGTCAGCTCCTGAACCATGAACAGGATCGGCACGAGGACGAGCTGCAGCAGCAGCAGCCGGTAACCCCACTGCACGCCGCTCTGGCCAGCGGTGATGATGCTGCCGACATCGGTGTCGGCGAGCATGACCACGAGGCCCGGACCCAGGACGGCGACGAAGTTTGTCAGGCCGACCGGTAATTTCGGGCGCTGAGATGTCACGGTGGTGGTCGGCAAAGTGAGGCCCTAAAGGCAAAGTGAGAATGCGTCGCAGTCACGCCGCGTGACCTATGGCAATGGGACGCGGAGTCAATGGTCGGCGCCAGAAAGCATCTCACGCCAACCCCTTACAGAACCATCGCCCGCGAACCTTTGACCCTGCGTCGGGGCGCCCTAGGCTGAGACGTCATGTCGCCCTCCGCCTTCGATGATGTCGTTCCATCTCCCCCGGGGCTTCCGAGGATGGCGCGTCCCGTCCGACCACGGGATGCCGCCACACTCATTGTCATCGATCATAGCGGCCCAGGTGAGGCCCGAGTCCTCATGGGTCGCCGCCACGGCGGCCATGATTTCATGCCCGGCAAATGGGTCTTTCCCGGGGGCCGCATAGACCCCAGCGACTTCCGCGCGCCCTTTGCCAGCGATCTACGGCCTGAGGTCGCCGCGCGCCTGCAAAAAACAGCGCCCCCTCTTCGCGCGCGGGCGCTGGCCCTCGCCGCCATCCGCGAGACCTTCGAGGAAACGGGCCTGCTCCTGGCCACACAGGCGGCGGCCAGGCCGTCCGTCGGCCCCTGGCGTCAGTTCCTGGGCCTCGGCGCCCTTCCTGATCTGGCGGCCCTGGACTTTGTCGCCCGCGCGGTGACCCCGCCTATGGCGCCCAAGAGATTTGACGCCCGTTTCTTCCTGGCCCGCGCGGATCGCCTGATCAGCCTCGAACGGGAGGCGGATTGCGGGGAGCTTGATGAGATCGCCTGGGTCGACCTTTCCGCGGCGCGGGACCTGGATCTGCCCAGCGTCACCCGATTCGTTTTGGCGGAGCTTGACCTGCGCCTGGCCAACCCCGGCCGCGCGGCGCCCTACTTGAGGTTCGTGCGCGGACAACAGCGGCTTGCGCATCTTTGAACCAACATTGACACGACGGCGCTTGGCCCTATTTTGCGCGGCCTTCAATTCACGGCCAACGCGCCGTAGCAGAACTGGATTTCGTCGCCATGGCCAAACCGGCCTCCATCAAGATCAAGCTCAATTCCTCCGCCGGCACGGGCTATTTCTATGTCGCCAAGAAGAACGCCCGCACAATGACCGAGAAAATGAAGGTCCAGAAATACGACCCCGTCGTGCGCAAGCATGTCGAGTTCATCGAAGGAAAGATCAAATAGTCTCTGAGGCCTTATCGCGGCTTCAGGAATCCATCGATCGTTTCGAGGAAGCCGCTTAAGGATATGGGCTTGGCGATATAGGCCTCGCATCCCGCTTCACGTATTCGGTCCTCATCGCCCCGCATGGCGAAGGCGGTCACCGCGATAACGGGTATGGCCGCGAGCTCAGGCTCGTCCTTGATCCAACGGGTGACTTCGAGCCCCGATATGGCGGGGAGCTGGATATCCATCAGGATCAGATCGGGCTTCCAGGCCCGCGCCAATTCCAACGCCTCCAATCCCTCGCCGGTGCGCAAGGTGGCGTAACCCCGCGACTCCAGGACATCGGCGAATAACTTCATGTTCAGCTCATTGTCCTCGACGATGAGCACGGTCTTGGGCATATGACGTCTCGGCCGAAAGCGCGCGGGTGTCGCGCGGCCAGTTTCGAGGCGCACTAGACACCCCAAGAGTCTTAAGCCGAAGTTTAGGGGGAGCCTGCGCTGACCGACGCGATCGCATCCCTCACTCCCGCGGACCTGAAACTCGACCGCCAAATTCCGCTCGTCGTGGTGGATGTGGACGAGGTTCTGGCCATGTTCATGCGCGGTTTCGAGCGCTTCATCGGCCAGCATGGATGGGAACTGCGGATCGAACGTTTCGCCCTTTTCCAGAATATCTATCGCCCCGGGACCCACGAGACCATCAGCATGGTCGAGGGACGCCGGTTGTTCGATGCGTTCTTTGCGCTCGAGCGTCATGACATCGATGTCGCGCCAGGCGCCCAGGCGGCCCTCAAAGGCTTGGCGCGGCAGGCCAACATTGTGATCCTCACCAATGCTCCCGAGGCGGGCCGGACGCCCCGAATGCGATGGCTCACGGAGAACGGCTTTCCCTACGAAATGCTCATTGGATCTGGGCCGAAGGGCGCCTTGGTGGCCGATATGGCCGCGCTGATCGATGGCCCAGTCGCCTTTGTCGATGATCTTTTGCCCAATCTTGACTCGGTGGCCGTCGAGGCGCCGGACGTGCATCGGTTCCAGATGGTCGCCGATGAACGCCTTCGGCTCATGGCGCCCACCGCGCCGGAGCGACATTGCCGCATCGATGACTGGGACGAACTGGGCGTGGCGATCGCCTCCCGGTTGGGCCTCTGACCGAAGAGTCGGGATATGATCCGCATTGGCGTCGATTTCGGCGGCACAAAGATCGAGGCCGCGGCCCTCGACACGAAGGGAAATTTCGTCTCCAGGGTCCGGGGGCCGAACCCCGGGGCCTATGAGCCGGCGATCGACACTGTCCGGCGCCTTGTCGCGGAAGCGGAGGAACAGGCCGGGGTGACTGGCGCGGTCGTGGGGGTTGGCATGCCGGGCTCCCTATCGCCGCTCACGGGCCGCGTACGCAACGCCAATAGCGTCTGGCTTAACGGCCAGCCGTTCGACAAGGACCTGGAAGCCGCCCTGGGCAGGCCTGTGCGCCTTCACAACGACGCAAATTGCTTCGCCCTGTCCGAGGCGACAGACGGCGCCGCCGCTGGCGCGGCCGTCGTGTTCGGCGCGATCCTGGGAACCGGGTGCGGCGGCGGGGTCGTCATGCAGGGCGCTTTGAACCAAGGCGTCAATCACATCGGCGGCGAGTGGGGTCACACGCCGCTTCCCTGGCCGGCCGCGCGGGAACATCTCGCCCACACCTGCTGGTGCGGACGGACCGATTGCCTGGAAACCTGGATCTCAGGCGTGGCCTTCGAAAATGATCATGCCGAAGACACGGGTTGGCGGATGAGCGGGGAGGCTATCGTCGCCGCAGCCCGGCAAGGCGACGTGGGGGCGCGGGCAGCTCTTGATCGCTATATTCACCGCTTGGGCCGCGCTCTGGCCGTGATCTGCAATATCCTCGACCCGGAGGTCATCGTCTGCGGCGGCGGAATGTCGAATGTCGCCGAAATCTATCCCGGCGTCATCCCGGTGATCCGGGACTATGTGTTCTCCGACCAGTTCGTCACCCGAATCGTCCCGGCCGCCCATGGGGACTCGTCAGGCGTGCGCGGAGCCGCGTGGCTCTGGCCAGCGGCTTAACCCCGCGGATTGATCCTTAACCAAAGCAAAAGTTTTGCGCCGTCGCCGGGACCTTAGGGCGCGCACGCGCATTCTTTGGTCACAACCGTGACGCCGTAGCCGAATGGGGCTTCCAAAGCGCCAGAGTTTCCATATCTAATCCTTGTGCGGGCAGTCGCCCCCGCGTTGGAGAGCTGTCGTGGCGGACAAGCAGCAGGGAAATACGACCATCGGAACTGGAACGGCCATCGTCACCCAGACGAAGACCAAGACTCAAAAACCGTCAATGTATCGCGTCCTGATACTGAACGACGATTATACCCCGATGGAATTCGTGACCTACGTGCTTGAGCGGTTTTTTAACAAATCCCGCGAATCAGCGCTTCGTATCATGCTTCATGTTCACCAGAACGGTGTCGGTGTCTGTGGAGTCTTCACCTACGAGGTTGCTGAGACAAAGGTGGCGCAAGTGATTGAAACCGCCCGTCGCCACCAGCACCCGCTCCAATGCACCATGGAAAAGGATTGAGAGGCCCTCATTGCCATCGTTTTCGCGGAACCTCGAAGAATCTCTGCATCGCGCGGTCGCTTATGCGAACCAAAGGAAACATGAATATGCGACGCTGGAGCATCTGCTCTTGTCGCTGACGGACGACGCTGACGCCGCAGCCGTCATGAAAGCCTGCGACGTGGATCTCACGGCGCTGAAGAAATCCCTGACCAGTTATGTGGACACGGACCTCAAATCCCTGATCGTGGAGGATGGCGAGGACGCCAAACCGACGGCTGGCTTTCAGAGGGTGCTCCAGAGGGCGGTCATTCACGTCCAGTCATCGGGCCGAGATGACGTCACTGGCGCCAATGTGCTGGTGGCGGTGTTCTCCGAGCGAGAGAGCCACGCCGCCTACTTCCTGCAGCAACAGGAAATGACACGCTACGACGCGGTGAATTTCATCGCCCACGGCATCGCCAAAAAGGCGGGCGCCTCGGAAGCGCGTCCGACCAAGGGCGCGGGCGAGGAAGACGAGAAACCCGCCGTGAAGACCGGAGGCGAGGCTCTTGAAGCCTATTGCATCAACCTCAACGAGAAGGCCCGCCAAGGAAAAGTCGATCCTCTGATCGGACGGACCAATGAGGTGGAACGCGCGATCCAGATCCTCTGCCGGCGCACCAAGAACAACCCTCTCCTCGTGGGGGATCCCGGCGTCGGAAAGACCGCTATCGCCGAGGGCCTGGCGCGGAAGATCGTCACTCATCAGGTGCCCGACGTCCTCGCCCAATCCACCATCTTCAGCCTGGACATGGGGACGCTCCTGGCCGGAACCCGCTATCGAGGGGACTTCGAGGAGCGGGTGAAACAGGTCATCAAGGAGCTGGAGAATCACCACAACGCGATCCTGTTCATTGATGAGATTCACACGGTGATCGGCGCCGGGGCGACCAGCGGCGGAGCGATGGACGCCTCGAACTTGCTTAAGCCAGCCCTGGCCTCAGGGACCCTCCGGTGCATGGGGTCAACGACCTATAAGGAGTTCCGCCAGCACTTCGAGAAGGACCGCGCCTTGGTGCGCCGGTTCCAGAAAATCGACGTGAACGAGCCCTCGGTCGAGGACACGGTGAAGATCCTCAAGGGCCTGAAGACCTATTACGAGGACTTCCATAAGCTGAAATACACCGGCGAGGCCCTGCGCGCGGCCGTGGAGTTGGCCGATAAGTACATCACCGACCGTAAACTGCCGGATAAGGCTATCGACGTCATCGATGAAGCCGGCGCCTCACAGATGCTCCTACCTGAAGGTCGGCGCAAAAAGGTCATCGGAATCAAGGAGGTCGAGGCCGTGGTGGCCAAGATCGCCCGCATCCCGCCAAAGTCGGTGTCCAAGTCCGACACAGAGGCCCTGCGCCAGCTCGAGAACGACCTGAAGACGGCGGTGTTCGGCCAGGACGAAGCCCTCCACCAGTTGTCGTCAGCCATGAAAATGGCCCGCGCCGGCCTGCGCGAACCCAACAAGCCGATTGGCTGTTATCTCTTCTCGGGCCCCACCGGGACGGGCAAGACCGAAACGGTTCGCCAACTGGCCTCCACGCTTGGCATCGAACTCCTGCGGTTCGACATGAGCGAATATATGGAGCGGCACACGGTCAGCCGACTGATCGGCGCGCCCCCCGGCTATGTGGGCTTCGATCAGGGAGGCCTGCTCACCGATGCGGTGGATCAGCATCCTCACGCCGTGGTCCTCCTCGACGAAATCGAGAAGGCGCACCAGGACGTCTACAACATCCTCTTGCAGGTCATGGACCGCGGCGTCCTCACCGACGCCAACGGCAAGAAGGTCGACTTCCGCAATGTGGTCCTCATCATGACCACAAATGCGGGAGCCTCGGACGCCCAGCGCAACTCCATCGGCTTTGGCCGCGGTAAGCTTGAGGGTCAGGACGAGGAGGCGATCAAGCGGCTCTTCACGCCGGAATTCCGCAACCGCCTGGACGCGATTGTGGCCTTCAAGCCTCTGACTCAGGACGTGATCCGTCTCGTGGTTCAGAAGTTCGTTCTGCAATTGGAAGCTCAGCTCGCCGACCGTCACGTGACCATCGAGACTTCTGACGAGGCCATCGATTGGCTGGCGAAGAACGGCTTTGACGAACTCTATGGCGCGCGCCCGCTGGGACGCGTCATTCAGGAACAGATCAAACGTCCGCTAGCGGACGACATACTGTTTGGGCGTCTCGCCAAGGGCGGCCACGTCAAGGTCGTTCTGAAGGACGGGAAGATCGGCTTCGAGTTCGACACCAAGGAGCCCTCGGCCGACGGCCCGCCCCGCGAGATCACCATTCACCCGGATGGGACCTCAGACGCTCAGGAGCCCGCTCTGGCTGAGTGACGGGGTGGGCCCACGGCCTAGTCGGGGCCAGCTACGGGGCGATTGCCGCGGTGATCCTTGCGGCCGTCGCCCGCAGCTCCGCGGGGTCCGCCATGTCGCCGCCGTGCGGGCGCAGCGCTTCCCCTTGCCAGCGGGGGATGATGTGCACGTGGAGGTGGTAGACCGTCTGGCCCGCCGCTGCCCCATTGAACTGGGTAATCACGATGCCGTCAGGCCTCAGAGCGGCTTGCACGGCGCGCGCCACCTTCTGAACCGTGAGGGTCAGGGGCCCAAGAATTTCCGGCGCCGCGTCGAGGAGATTTCGGGCCTGCCCAGTTTTCGGAATGACGAGACAGTGGCCATGGCTCTGGGGAAAGGCATCCATGAAGGCGAGGCTGTCGGCGTCCTCAAAGATCAAAGCCTTGGGCAGTTCGCCCCGCAGAATTCGCGCGAAGACGTTGCTGGGATCATAGCGGCCCTGAAGGCTCATGGTCTTGACTCCGCGATCATCGCTCCATCCCCTACAAGGAGAAATAGAGGAAGTCATGAGCGAGCCCCATCTCACCGAACGCCAGGAGAAATGGTTCGCCTCGGTCCGATCTGGCATCGAGCGTGATACGGGAAAAACCCTGGCGGAGTGGGTGGAAATCGCCAAGACCTGCCCAGAGACCGGCCATCGCGCCCGCCTGAAGTGGTTCAAGGACACTCACGGCCTGTTACAGAACCGCGCGTCCCTGGTGCTTAATGAAATCTCGGCGTCGACCATGCCCTGGTCAGCGCCGTCAGGCCTGATAGAGGCTCTCTGGATTGATCCGGCAGCCCGGGCGATTTATGATGTTTTGGATATTCAGGCCATGGCCCTGGTGGGCGCCATTCGCACGCCGCGGAAGGGCTATACGGCCTGGGCGAGGCGATTTCAGTTCGCCGCCGCCAGGCCGCTGAACACGGGCGCTGTCAGTCTCGGATTAGGTGTCCCGCCGGAGCTGGACTCCCGGCTTGAGCCGCGAGGCAACCAATCCTGGTCGGAACGCCTGCCCGCGCGCCTTACGATATCCCGCGCCGCGGACGTCGACGGATCGGTCGCGCGCCTTATGCAAGCCGCCTGGGAAGCCGCCTGAGGCGCTCTTAGCCGATCTCCTCCAACCTGTAGTCCAGGTGCCGGCGCACGGTGGGCCATTCGCTCTGAATGATGGAATAGACGCAGGTGTCGCGCAGAAGGCCGTCTCGGGAGAGGCTGTGGTTGCGCAGCACGCCATCCAGCTTGGCGCCCAGCCGCTCAATCGCCCGCCGGCTTTGGTGATTGAAAAAATGGGTGCGAAACTCGACGGCGAGGCAGTCCAGGGTCTCGAAAGCGTGGGCCAGGAGCATGCGTTTGCATTCGGTATTGAGCGCCGAGCGCTGGACGTTGCGACGATACCATGTGCCGCCAATCTCCACTCGGCGGTTGGGGGCGTCGATATTCCAGTAGTTCGTCATCCCCACGTGAGCGCCGCTGGCCGGGTCAAGCACGACGAAGGGCAGGCATTGTCCAGACTCGCGCCGGGCCAGGCGACTGGCAATATCCTCGGCCATGGTCTCGGGGCTGGCGATATTCGTGTACCAAAGGTTCCAGAGTTCGCCATCCTTGACGGCTTCCGCCAGGCCCGGGGCGTGTTCTGGCCTCAAGGGCGCCAACCAGGCATGACGGCCTCTCAGCTCAACTTCGGGCGGCCACGGCGCCCCGGGCTCAGCGACGCTCACGCCTGAACCTCGCGAAATGGGGAGCACTCTTCCGCCAGCCAATCCATCTCGCCCTGCACGCTCCGCCGCTCCTGTTCCAGAAATCGCGCGACGGGCTCGCGGAGGGCGGGGTCAGCGATGTAGTGGGCCGAATAGACGGCGGTGGGCAGATAGCCTCGGGCAATCTTGTGCTGTCCCTGCGCGCCAGCTTCCACCCTGGCCAAGCCGCGCTCAATCGCGAAGTCGATGGCCTGATAATAGCAAAGCTCAAAATGCAGGAACGGCACCATCTCAAGGCACCCCCAGTTGCGGCCGTAGAGGCAATCGCCGCCGATCAGATTGAGCGCCCCGGCGATCCATCGCCCGCCTCGCCGCGCCATGACGAGCAACACCCGATCGGCCATGCGCTCACCCAGGAGCGAGAAGAAGCGCCGGTTGAGATAGGGCCGGCCCCACTTGCGCGCGCCAGTGTCCATATAGAAGGCGTAGAAGGCGTCCCAGTGATCCTCAGTGATATCCGAGCCGGTAAGCCGATGAATCTCCAGATCGGCCACGGCGTCGCGCC
>Ga0116226_10006042_pt1 | contig 10853 bp, 11 predicted proteins | sample S1TSphfallax_FD_89692 | JGI IMG/M metagenome (GOLD analysis project Ga0116226, IMG submission 89692) | Host-associated microbial communities from peat moss isolated from Minnesota, USA - S1T2_Fa - Sphagnum fallax MG | ecosystem: Host-associated > Plants > Peat moss > Unclassified | place: USA...
ACCCATTTTCTTTGGCCAAGCTAACTAGGACCTCTCCATACAATGAAAAAAACAAAGAATGTAATAGTTCTTTAACCTAGATTTTCTATTGATTCTTGCATCAAGACAACAAATTTAAAATGATCATTGTCATGAATTTCAACTAACCAAATTTTATTTCTTCAGTTGGAATTTTTTGTTTCATGTTATGGAAAGCTTATAAAATTGTTATGTATATGTTTGCAAACATGGATTTGTAAAATTGAAATTACATACTTGAAAAGTGTGAAAATTTTGGTTATTCTAGATCATAAGGTTTTACTTACATAGTGTGTCGTGATTTTTTCCATTAATATTAAAAGTGTTGGGGTTATAATAGTGGTGAAATGCAAGGTTGCCAACAACTTTGGACATGTATTCACTTTGGTGCATAGGAACTAATGTAGGCCATTTTTAATTATAGTTATTAGGGATTTGGACTACTAGTTCAAGATTTTGAAAACAAATTTCATAAACAAAACCAAAATTGGCAACTAGCCAAAAATTTGAATTGGAATCAACAAACAACCTCCAATTAAAACTAAACCTAGAACTGAAACCATCCCCAAAACCTAGGATATCTAGGTTTTTGTTCTTAAAAAATAATAATAAATAAATAATAATAAGAAATTAAGGGTTTTTTTTCTTCACCAAGGTTAGACATGTTAGTTTTGTATAGTTGATGGGACCTTCATCTATGTAAAAAAATAGGTAGACTTTCTTTTCATCATTCATTTTACAACAACTTTATCCTTAATTGTTTTTTTTCCCCTTTTTGCCCAACTCCTTGCAAAGCAAATGAAGTTGTCGACATTGGCAAGAAACTTTGTTTGCACTCCTTTCTTTTTGCATCTTCTTTCTCTCCATTGCTTGCCCTAAAGCTTGTATAATACACAAGGCAAGCTATCACTTTCAAGCTTTGTGTGTGTTACTTTTTTTTGCAACTTCTTTCTCTCCATTTGCATATTACATGAAACAGTCATGATCAAGTTTTGTGAGTGATGTATCACTTTCATTTGTGTGAGGTTTGTAGGTTTTTTTTTTTCCGTAATTTAAAAAAAAACTGGAACACAACAAAGTTTTTTCTTCCTTGTAGAACACATGCGCTTCTTTTTCTTTTTTCTTCTTACATTTATCATCTTCCTTTTCATCGTGATCCCTATTGTTTGTTGTGTTTTTCCTCGCAAAGTAACTTCGCCCTCTTTTTATTGGTGCATCAAATTACTTTGAACTTTTTGATTATGCATACAAACTTTTCAAGTGGAATTGAATTTGTTTTCTTTCTCCACCTATATTTTCTTTTCTTGTTATTCGTTTTTTACTTTGTTTTCTTTATTTTATATTTCTTCTTGTTCTATTTCATCATTTTGTTTTCTTGTTTTGCAAGTTTGTTTTGTCGTAGTTCTGTCCCATCTTAGGTTGGTTTTTGCAATAGCATCTTGAGTTTCCTACAACAACATTTTGAGTTCGAATATGAGTTTGGTTCCTACAACAACACCTTGAGTTTCAAATCCCATGTTGGTTCTTGTAGTAGTATTTTTCATTTTTCATCCCAAGTTAGTTCTTGTAACAATTTACAATTTAGCAAGACCATAAATGAAAACATTAATGAGTTTAACAACATTTTGAATTTTTTTGGCACACCAAAAGAAACAAGAATTTTAGTTCTTTTCCTTGTGATTTCTACATATGTAATTTGGTCTTCCATATTTTCATTAGATTTTGATCTTCATTAAAATTTCATAATTTCTTAGTGTATACATTTAGTTTCACTTGTTTTGGACCTTTGAAACAGTTTCAAAGCTTCCTTATTTGAGCTTCTTCATTTGCCATTTTTTTTAGTAATGATTACAAAAAGCATTTAATTTTATTTTTCAAAATTTGATTAGTTATTGAATTTCTCAAAATTCCTTTACAAAATTGTAAAAATTAATTATTTATTTGAAAATTTGAAATTTTCGAAATTGAAATTAAAAGGAATAAAATAAAGATAAATTTTTAAAAAAACATTTACAAAGAAGTTAAAGAAAATTTACGGAGGTATAACTTCCAAAATCTAGAAGGCCCGATGCTAGCTTGGCTTGCGCCTTCCAAATTTTGGAAGTTACACTTCCAAAATTCAAGCTACTGAGCTACCCAAAAATACAAAGAAAAAGTTTCACTACTTCTTTACAATGGGAAAAAAACTCGAAGTTTTGAATATTAACAACATTTTTTGGAATAATGATTTGGGGGGTGGAGCATGCACTATACATATAGTTCTTACTTTTGGGACATGTTTCAAGTATGCAACTTTTATTTTAAAACATTGGGTTTAAACATGTAGTTGATATAGGTGGTACATTGCTAGTAAAAGAGAAAAAAATTAGTTTTTGGGTTATGTGTGGGTAGGTAGAATTGTATCCAATTTGGAACTAAATTCATTTTTAAATGTTTTGTAAAAAAATTACAATCAAGGGTCTTAAAATATGAAGAATTAGGTTCAAAATTAAATTGAAGGTTTTATCATATTAAAAAAATCCTTGAACTAAAACCACAAGTTCTTTTAAAATTTTGTTAAAATTAAAACTTGGACGAGAGGTTTTCTTGGAAAATAAGGTACATCTAACAACGATAAAAACCACTAATTTTAATTTTGGTTCATAAGAATTAAACTAGAATTGGTTCTGATTTTTAGAATTGGAAAATGAATTAAATTTTTATTTTCTTGAAGAACTAGACCTAAAACCATATTTTTAGTTCTATTAGTTTTAAGTTTATGGTTAAGAGTTTAAACAAAGGGATCCTACACAGTCTAGATCCAATCTTTCTTATTCATTGAACTTTGTTCAAGTTTTGTTTTTGGTCAAAACGCAATGCACACTACGTCACATGCCTACTTTAAGGTTTTGGCAAATTTTTAGTTTAAGGTTTAGACAATTTAGGAATTAGGATTGTGCACAATCCTAATGCAAACTAGACTTGCATATTTGTCATGCTTCTTCCCATACTTATCCATTGTTAATTTTTCATAGCCTTTAAGAAGGCAATCAACTAAAAGGTGTGAGATTAAAGGCTTTCTTATAATTTGGTAGCATGTTCTGCTTTCGACAGAAATTTGGAGCTTGGAGTTTCACAGTGCACATGGATCAATAGTTGATGCTGATCAATGGCTCACAAACTTTCTCTATTTATGTTTTTCAACTTCCTTTTATTTCTATCTTTTGTATGCATTTTAAAAATTTGAAATGTTGGATGACACATTTGGAAATGACATAAAAAGATGTTGTGATGTTTGACTTCTTCAAGTCTAGCATGAATCCTAAGGACAATTCTCCTCTTGTGATCCCTCCTAAACATAAACCAATTCCATTTTTTATAGCAAGTTCAAGTGGTAGCAAGGTTGAGCCAAATTTTGATTTCAATCACAATAATCCTATTGTGCAGTTTGTTTATCCTAGTGGATTGCCCACTTATGTTACCTTTGTGGCATATTTCTCAAAGATCCATGTCATGATAAAGGAAGAGGAATCAAAATTACCCCCATTTAAGAAAACCTAAAAGAATTATGACATATCACGGAAATGTCAAGATGTGTGGGCTACTCAATTCCCATGGGTAGAAATGTTGAGAAGTGAAATTGGAGAAATTCACGATGTGAAATGCTTAGTATGTTCATTTGTGAAGGGCAAAGATGTGATCCTAGGTCTAAAGGCTAACACTCTTGGAAAACATGCAGGGAAAACAAGGGTTGTTCAGGACATGTCGCACTTGGGCAAGAAATAAGGAGAATGGTATGTTAACAAGAAGTGCAACCATGCAAATAATGAGGTTGCTTATTTTAAAAAGATTCACCTCACAATTGCATAAACAAGTTCAAGGAAAGGTTAAAGGGGAGTGTGGTAGAAAGTGACAACAATTTGCTACAATTTTGCACTTACTATAGCAAGGTTGACCCATGCTTGAATTTGAAGCTTTGAAGTTTTTATTTTCTTTCATGAATGTCCCCATGTTACCAAAACAACACTAGAGTGATTCAACGAAATGGGTTATGGTTGGATGTATGCATAAACAAATCATCAAGAGGGTACAAGAAGTTATTGCAAGTTCAAAGGACCTTGCATTATCTTGTGATGAGATAACCATAATTGAAAATCAATCATGGATTTCTATCCATTCCTATGTTGTTTAAGATTAGTGTTGCATACGTGTATTCATTTTTTTAGAGCAAGTTATTGAAAGAAGGGATGCACAAATAATCTAATTGAAGTTATTATGGGTGCTTTGAAAGAACACGGTGGTATTTTTTATGCAAATATTGTTGCAAAACTAATTTCCTTTGGGGTTGATGGAGTGATTGTTTTAAAGGGGGTGTGCAATGGTGTTACTTGCTAAATGTAAAATAAGTATTCCCTTGATTTGGAAGGCATTAATTGCAAGCACATGGTGAAACATGTTAAAATATACCAAAAAGTAGTATTTATGAAATAAAAAAACACAAATTTGTGACGAATATATTAGAAAGTAGGTGATGCCTTAGTAGATTGTCCTTTTGAACTACATTAGGGCATCAAATGTGATATGTTGAAGTTTTTGAAAGTTTCGAAAGTTGTATCAACCTTTTTAAATACCTAATTTCAATCTACTTTGCAAAATTTGCTAATTTGTCCTATTGTGAAAAAGTAGATTCATAGTATTTCAAAAAGATTTAATTTGGAAATTTCACTCATATTTTGCATTTGAAAGGGTTTGGGGCATGATTTAAATATCAAACACATGCAATGCACTTTAGTATCATATCAAAAACATGTTTTGGATGCCAAATATGAGTTTATGGAAATTGTATTTTTAAGGGGTTTCAAATTGTCATAATCCAAAAATTTTAATTCCAAAAAATTTGTATCAAGGTGCATAATGGCTCAAACATAAATAACACGTCATTTGAATTGTTTGATTTGAAAAATGTGTAATATCAGCCAACATAATTAAATTTTAATAAATAAATAAATTAGTAAGAGTAATAATATACATAAAAATGATCATACATGGTTTATTTAATATGATAAGTACACCCCAAAATTTATCGCATGACTAAAATGTCAAAAATGCAAAAGATTCCAAATCTACTTTTACTTGTTGGTAGGGATCACCAATCAGTATACTTTATTGTGCTTTCATCCCACATTGCACCAATCTAGTTGTGCAAACTTTGTTTCAATTCCCTATAGTGAAATCTATAAAAGATTTATTGTAGTCTTTGTATTTTATTTTTTTCTCATAATTCAAAAAGACATCAAATGAGTTTTTGGAGTTAGCAAAATTAATGAAGGAGAAAGTGAAGAATTTTTTCTAGAATGTTAGAACACACTAGAATAACATGTTTAGTCTATCAAAAAGGGTGATGGCAATGTATATGCCATTATTGGCAAACATGGCTAAAGATAGTCCATCAATTATGTTTGCCAAATTGAATTTTAAGTTTTTTTGTGATGTAAAATTTTTCATATTTCTTTTTTGTTTTTTTTTTTGCCCATGTTAAAATTTGTCCATGCATCGATCAAGTTTGCACAGAAGAGAGATGTCTTTGTTTGCCATTATGTTATTGCCATAAAGATTTGCTAGGGTTAGTTTTACTTTCATTATGTGGATTTGGCAACAAAATATGTTTATGATATTTTCAAAGACTTCCAAGGCTTGATTGCTTGTAATCATAACAATGTGCATCTAAAATGGAAGACCAGTTCACTAGACTTCAATACCTCTAGTGGTTAATATTTACCCTTTGATTCACCAAATTACACATTTTGGGCTACATGTGTAAATGCCATTGGTGAGAAGGTTTAAACGACCTGAAAGGTCTTCATTAATCTAGTGGAAGATGCAAAATCATCATGTTTAGGTTTTAATTCTACTGTTCTCCTTGTGTTTGTATGTGTTTTTGTGTTGTGTTGTTTGTTTGTATTTCTTTTGTTTAGAGTTTGGTCTTGCTATTTTTTTGGTCTTTTGTTTGCCTTGGATTTTGCAGTTGTGATAGAAGCTTTCATTCGTGAGATGACTACAAGGTTTCTAGCATCCCATTCGATGGATGTTATTGGTGCCCATTTGTTATTCGCAATATTGGTTCCAAGGCAATGCTGAAAATAATTTTAATTGACATCTAATGTTGATTAAAAGACATTACTATTTTGAAAAACTATTTGAACTTGTCAAAACTTCAAAGGCAAGTTCACCTCTTGTTGCAACCAAAATTTGTTTGGCAATTCTATCTGCAAATGCTCTTAACAAGTATTCTAGTATTTTAAAAATCATTATGAAATCTAATGTTGTTGTTATGGAGGCACCATTTCATGTTAATCCCTTAACTTGACTTTTGCAAATTTTATTGGCTTCTCACATTTTACAACATTCTTTCCCTAAGTTTTTCAAATTGGTGAAAATTGCGGTAGTACAAGTGTTGGGTTCAATGGAAGATGAACGAACATTTTCCACTATTTCTTTCATGAAATGTAAATTGAAGGAACATTTCAATGAACACTTGAATACTATTGTGGGAATTATTAAACTTTTTATAGTTTGAACATTTTCCCATATGACACATGTTTTGAAGATTGGAAAGAGTAAAAGCCCAAGTGAACATTGGATTAAACTTTTCTATTGGGATTTGGGTGGGGTTTATTGTTCTAATTCCTTCAATAGTGAACCATTCTCAATGATGTCATTTATCAATGGCTAAAGTCGGGTCATTTTGTCATTTATAAGTTAAAATTCAAAATTTGTGAGGGTTGCTCCATGGTTGTTTTTGGTGTGTGTCCATTGTCAATCTTGCTTTTGAATTTCTTTCTAGTGTCAAACACTATCTTTTTATTTGTCTTCCTTGATTATATGTTTGATTATGTTTGCCTATGTCTACATTTATCTATTTATGTTTACCATTTTTTGCTTCTGCTGGCCTCTATCTGCTTTTGTTTTCCTTTCTTTGCTTCTACCTCTGTCCAATGTTTACTTCTATGTCTTTTTGTCTACCTCTATCTGGACTTTGTTTGTGTCTACCTTTATTTGCTTATGTTTGCTTTTATTTACCTATGTTAGTATATTTGCTTCTAAGTCCTAAGTTATGTGAACTTTTAAGTTCTAAGTTTTGTTTATTTTCCAAGTCGTTTTCATTCCCTATCCACTATCATGTGGTGGTGTACTATCTAGTTGCCAATGTCTACCTTGGTCCTCTATAATTTACTGTCTAATATCTATTTTCCTTTAATTATTTTTATGCCCAATGCCCATTGTTTGATTTCATTTTCCTTCAATTATTTGTCTACCAACTTCCATATTTATAGAGTCTAGAGTATGTTTGTCTTTCTTTGATTCATTGATTCTCTATTTGTGTTTTGACTTTCTATTAGGATATGTATTTTACGTGTAATTTGTAATGTGTATGTTAATGTTGTTTGCGGGTGTGTCACTATCCAATGTCTTATGTGGTCTTGACTTTGATTGTGATAAAATCACCATGAATGACCAAGCCTCAAGGCCATTTTTGTGCATATAACAATGGTCACATAGTAACTAAAAGATTTTCATGGTCAAATTAGGTGCATTGCCAATTAGTAGCATGGGTCAAAGGTTATGTAATCATATGTTCTACTTTCATTTTCTAATTAACGCCAAATTTGCTACTATAACATTGGACATCTTGGCAATTTTTTATGAAATGTTTCTCTTGCACATAGCTAGTTTTCAATTTATTGAATCTTTAGATCACCATAAATTGCATTGTTGAACATTTAAATGTTGCCAAATATGCACAAATTTTTGCTTAATAAAAGCCACCAATTCAAAATTTCAAAAACCTTATAAACAATGCTAACATTAATACATAAAGCCTACAAGATTTATAATGCAAAAATTCACTCACGCTCATTTGTGCTATGTAATTCCATCAAAGCAAGCAAGACTATATATAATTGTCATCAACTTCCACCTTGGGGATGCAACCCCACGCTCCTAGAGAGTTACCCTACACTAGCCTTATAACCCGGCCACAATGAACCAACACCCACCAGTGCACCATGAAGGATGAATGGTAAGTGGTTAGAAAACAATTTTCTGTTGGGTTTTTGTTCTCTAGCTAACCATGGTGGTTAGCTCCACTACTTTTTTTTCTACCTTATCTACTAACAACCCACAAGCAGGTTGTCAGTACGTAGGTAATAAAAACAGCCCTTACCTATGTATAAACCATCTACTTACCTAGAAGTTGCCTATTTTCTTACCTATCTGCTTATATATGAGACCTATTTCCTACAGAATTGGTTACCAAGATGAAACCCAACATTAATTCAGTTGAGATTCATCTGCAACTGAGTAACAACGGACATCCAGTGGATGGTGCGCTGGTGGGTGCTGGTTCACTGTTGCCCTATAACCCTTATCAGCATTTATAGAGGAGGGCAAGAAGATTGAAACCAAAAGAGATGGGAACCAATGATTGCTGCACTTGGACCTACTTACTTGACATTGCACTTCACTCTTGCTCACACACTACACTCTAACAATTTGCTCACATATTTTCGATTACTCCACTCTTGCTGACATTGCATTCAACCATTTGCTATGGTGCACTCTACTGTTTCTTCTCTGGAGGGTGCCGCAATCATTTTCATTAATACATAAAAACCTGGCATTACAAACCTAATACTCTTACAAAATGTATCATGGCCACCAGGCTATAGGCTTTATAAAAACCGTGGAGATGAGATTTTCGATTTTTGTGAAGCTTGATGGCCATCTTTTTTTTATATTCTTTTTCTTATGATACATGGTTGCTACTTTCAACTATTTGCTAATCTCGAGAGTGACACAACTATTTTCATTAATACATCATAACAAAAAACCCTGGCCTTATGAAATGGATAGGTACTCTTACAAACATATTGTGGCTATCGAGCCTTATGAAAATGGGGGTGGACATTATGTTTTTGTGAAACCAGATGGCCATTTCCGCCCCCCCCCCCATAATAATACGCAGTAAGGTTTTTACCTATAAGAGAAGGTTCCATATAAGGGCGTTTCAGATTTTCGACCTCCTATAGAGAAGTACTGGCCTTGGGGATATCAACTCCAAAAGGCCCTCTATATCAAACCTTCACATGCCAAAAGAATGGGTTTTTTTTTTAAGAAACAGAAATTTTAAATGGAAAATAAATTGTTGCATCACCCTCCCAAGAGACATGGTTGAGTTCACACTAGCAAACGGTTGAATATACCAACTGGGTATCACAGAAAAAAATTTAATGTCAAGCTTCACAAAAACGAAAAGCCCAATGGCCATAATATGTACATAAATTGGAGGTCCCTTATTTCTGTAACACCTGTCCTGGGGCTTCATTACCCTACACCATTATTCATCCATTATGCTCCTCTCCCATTTCAAGAGTCTCTATCCCCATTTAGGACAGAGCCGAACAGATGGGGTTTCAGTTTTATCCGGGTATAAGTACGTGAGATACCCGGAGGGTATGATACGATCAGTTAACCATAGAGGCAAAATGTGTGTTACTGCGGTTGAAAACAGGAGTTGTTTTTACTCGTTTACTGTGATGAGAAATTCCCGGAGGCTTCGTCCCCGTGTGTAGACTCTCTGACAAGAGGGAAGCTCCCTTGCGAAGCTCGGCAGATCTTCGTAGTTTAGGATCAGCGCTCTCGGGCGCGCAAGGCCCGGATACAGCGGTAGTTGTAGCGGGACACCAAGCTGTCGAGAGAGACAGATTTCCGGAGGAACCCAAAAAGGTACAAGTTGTGGACTCAGTTTTCATCTGGAAATTTATTTTTGTCTTGTTTTCGCTTTGCTTTTGGCTGGAGTTCATGCAGGTTGCGCAAGTTTTTTGTGTGTTCGTGTGTTTGTGTTCGTGTGTGGGGTCTGTTTTTCCGTTGGATTTGATGGGCAATTCCTGAGGATTCGCTTGAGATTTGTGGAACAGAGAGACAAGTAGGTAGATTGGCAAGCACTGGGCTTCTTCTTCAACGATAATTCGTGGAGTTGACGTCGCAGTTTTTGTGGCTCTGATTGAGGAAGAGGCTCTTGTATTTCCGACATTTTGGTTGCGTGCAATCTTGAGCCTTGTTTGGGGATTCAAGCTGGAACCAGAGCTGAGAGCGTCTGAGAGACTTCAGGTTTACTTCCAACACCAGTTTCTTGGATCGCGCACACACATCGGCGAACTTTTGTGGTGGGTTTCATTTTGGTATCACTTGTTATGGACGAGATTTTTGGAAGGTTTTTGGTGCGGCGGAAGCCGAATATTTGTTTGAGATCCAAGAAGCTGCAAAGAGCGTAAGCTCTGGGAGAAATCTCTTAGAGAGAACCAATTCTAATAAGAAGACAATGGGAACAGCGGTAGAGACGATGGCGACGTCAAGCCCGTTTGCGACGAGCAAAGGAGAGACCAACTTGTGCAAGGCAGCGTCAGAGACAACCGCCGCCATAGCCGACATGGTGGAGAATTTCTCGAAATTCACCTTCACGGTACCCGTCAGAATGCCTGAGAAAGTAGAGGAGGAGGAGGAGGAGGAAGAGCTGCTCTCCAAATGCGAGTGCTGTGGTCTCGCGGAAGAATGCACCCGTGCATACATGGAACAAACCAAGGAAACTTTCTGTGACCATTTTGTGTGTGGATTGTGTTCGGAAGCTGTGAAGGAAGAGAGCAGGCGCCTCGGACCAAAAAACAACGCAGACATGGAAGAGGCTCTATTGAGTCACATGAAGGTCTGCATCAAGTTCAACACCTTCACTCGAGCAGATCCTGCTGCTCATCTAGCAACGGTAATGCGGCAGATTCTAAGGCGGAGTGTGGAGCTGG
>Ga0116226_10006043_pt1 | contig 10852 bp, 5 predicted proteins | sample S1TSphfallax_FD_89692 | JGI IMG/M metagenome (GOLD analysis project Ga0116226, IMG submission 89692) | Host-associated microbial communities from peat moss isolated from Minnesota, USA - S1T2_Fa - Sphagnum fallax MG | ecosystem: Host-associated > Plants > Peat moss > Unclassified | place: USA...
AGATGGTGGTCGCATACGCGCGCCAAACCTCGCTCGGCAAGCTCTCGCCCCACGACCTGCGCCGCACCTGCGCAAAATTGTGCCGCAAAGCCGGCGGCGACCTCGAACAGATCCAACTGCTGCTTGGCCACGCCTCCATCCAAACCACCGAACGCTACCTCGGCACCGTCCAGAACCTGGCCGTCGCGGTTAATGATGATCTGGGGCTGAGGATGGATTGATCGCTTGAATCAAGGGTTCTGTTGCAAAAATTTTCCAAGCCCCAAGATGTTGGGGTCGGAGTACAGGCAAAGAACCCCACAGCTAGTATGCTAACGAGCGTTTGTGGAGTTTTTGCAACAGAGCCAAAGTGCATAACCCGTGATTGGCCGTCCGAGCAGCTCTCACTCCCAACTTCTTGCCGCTCTCCGAGCAATGGGCGTCGTAGCTATCACCCTGTGACATATTTTTCTTGACAGAGCTTTTCACCACGATCTAAGGTTATGCCGATCTAAAGATGGAAGCAGTAATTCCCTTTTGGAATCAATACCATACTGCCTCCCGCTTTGCTGCTTCCCCCTCCCCGCGCCGCCCCTGGCCTGCGAAACTGCCCCTGTTTTCTTACCACGGTTTTTGGGCTTGTAGCCGCTTCAAAGTTATTAATGAGCACCGGGCACAACGCAATCGATACCGCACCGGCCGCACTATAGATTCGGGACGTTGGTGATTCGCAGCCGCGCCCCAAGTCACATTGGAAGTCGACACTTTAGGAGAGTATGACGTGAGTTCAAGAATGTACCCACTGCCCGAAAAGCAGCGAGGCTCCCGCACGATCGCTATGCTGCTTTGCTGCATAGCATTGCTCGTGCTGTTTGGTTTAGCGACCCCACGCCTTCAGGCTCAGGCCAACGCCGGCCTCACCGGCACTATCTCTGACAGTTCCGGCGCGGTCGTTCCCAACGCCAGCGTCACCGTCACCGACCTCGGCACCGCCCAGCAGTTCCACACAACAAGCAGCACCGCCGGCACCTACTCCGTCACCGGCCTCACCCCGGGCACCTACTCCATAACGATTGAAGCGAGCGGCTTCAAAAAAGAGATCCAGAACGAGGTCAACATCGAGGTCAGCACGACCGCGACCATCAACATCTCGCTCTCCACAGGCACCACGTCTGAGACGGTGCAGGTTACGGCCAACTCGATCGCGCTCAATACCACGCAGCCGCAGATCGGCTCCACCATCGAACCGGCTGTCGTGGCAGCGCTGCCGAACGAGGTCTCCGGCCGCGGCCGCCAGATCGACGCCCTGCAGTTTCTCGCGCCCGGCACCACCGGCAGCACCTTCTCCCACCGCGTGAGCGGCGGCGTCGACTTCGAGCAGGAGATTGTCTACAACGGCATCCCCGCCCCTCAGCCTGAGACCGAGGGCTACACGACCAACTTCAATCCACCCTATGAGATGGTGCAGGAGTTCCGCGTCGAGCGCTCGACCTTCTCCGCCCAGTTCGGCCTCGGCCAGGGTGCGCTCACCTACCAGATGGCCTCGGGCACAAATACCGTGCATGGCGACCTGTTTGAGATCAACCGCAACAGCTTTTTTGACTCCGTCGGCTTCTTCAACGGCCCGGCGTGGGGCGGCTCAAACACTCCGCCCGTGGACCACGAAAACAATTACGGCTTCACGGTCGGCGGCCCGGTGTTTATTCCGAAGCTCTATGACGGCCGAGACAAGACCTTCTTCCACTACAGCCAGGAGTGGTACAAGCAGAACCAGGAAAATACGAACGTTTCGACCGTGCCCACCGTACAGGAGAAAGGCGGCGACTTTAGCGACTATGTCGACGCCTCGGGCAACATAATTCCAATTTACGATCCTTTGACCGGCCAGCCATTCCCCGGCAACGTCATTCCTTCAGGCCGCATAAGCGCCAACGCGGCCGTGCTGATTCCGTTTATCCCCAACCCTGATCGTCCAGGCACAGGCAATGGCGGGCTCACCAGTAACAAGAGTTTCACACCCTTTATCAATCCCCATATTCAGCATGTGTTTGGCTTCACGATCGACCAAAAGCTCAACGCCAAACAAGGCCTGCATTACAGCGAATGGCGCAACAGCTTCAGCAACTACAGCTTCGATTACAACCCACTGGTCATCGCGCCCAATCCGCTCAACAGCATGAAGTATGAGCCGGCGCTCGGCACCGGCTTTATGCTGACCTACGACAACACCCTCAGGTCGAACCTGGTGATGACGGCCGGCGCGGGCTGGCTGGGTGAGTTGAACAACCAGTTCAATCAGACCAAGTACAGCTTCCCGGGTGTTCAGGAGGGGATTATCCCGCCGAATATTACTTTTGACGGGCCGACCGGGCTAACCAGCTGGGGCACCAGCGGCTCCTGGGTGCAGTCGATCAACCGCAAGCTGGGCCTTGCGGCTGTCAACAACTTCTTATGGACCAAGGGCCGCAACACCTTCAATATCGGGCAGGAGGCGCGTCGCACCTATCAGGACGATAACGAAGAGCAGACTGCCGGCGGCCACTTCAGCTTCAGCCACGATGAGACTTCGACTCCGAACTCGAGCGACCCGAACTTCGGCAATTACGGCAATTCCTTTGCGAGCTTTCTGCTCGGCCTGCCCGATGCAGTCAATCGCAGCAACTCGCAGGAGTTGCGCCTGCGCAACTTCGACTACTCGCCTTATATCCAGGACGATATCAAGCTGACTCCCAAGCTTACGGTCAATGTCGGCCTGCGCTGGGACATCATGGTGCCGTTCACGGAGAATCACAACCTGATCGTCTTCTTCAATCCTTCGATCCCGAATCCAGCCGCAGGTGGATTGCTTGGCGCGGCGACCCAGTTCGGCAACTGCTCAGGCTGCGCCGGATACACCCGCGCCACAACCCACTTTACCCACCTAGGGCCACGCGTCGGCTTTGCATATGAGTTAAATACCAAGACTGTTCTCCAGGCTGGCTTCAGCATCGCCTTCCTCAACGGAGGCGCCTATGAATACGGTACCAACAAGGTTGCTGTAAACTACGGCAACCTGTTGACCGGTTCTTTTACCCGTCTCAGCACTACAACCAATCAATCGTCTTTGGGCAGCTGGGATACGACCCAACTCGAGAATCCGGCAGCCACGCCGTTCAGCCCGAGTCTCGGCGTGGGCACGCAGATCAACGACTTTAGCAAGAATGACGGCTATGCCCCGTACAGCCAGCAGTGGAACGTCAACGTGCAGCGCGAACTGCCTTACAACACATTTGTGACCGCTGCCTGGGTTGGGAATCGTGTGATCCACTTGCCCAGCCAACTCAACGTACCCAACCAACTCAATCCGAGTTATCTCTCACTCGGCTCGCAGCTCGGTTTGACTTTTAGCGATGGAACAGCACAGGCCGCAGGCTTCTCGCTGCCCTACCCCACTTTTGTGAACGACTTCGGCGGCTCAGCAACGGTTGCACAGTCGCTTACGCCGTATCCGCAATACTCAAATATCTTCAACAACTTCGAGGCTTTTGGAACCACTTACTACGAGAGCATGCAGGTAGAAATAGATAAACGTTTTACCGACGGCTTGTCTTTCCTTGCGGGCTACACCTTGTCGAGGCTCATGGATAACACAAGCAGCGGCTTCGGCAGCTTTACCGCGAACGCCGTCAACAAATACAACCAGAAGCCGGAGTATGCCGTTTCCAGCTCCGACGAGCCGAACACGTTCAAGGCAAGCGGCACGTATGAGTTGCCGATTGGTCCAGGCAAGAAATATCTCAACAATCGCAAGATCACCGGCCAGCTTGCAGGCGGATGGCAGGTGGGCTGGATCCTCGACTATGAGGCTGGCTCCGCTCTCAATGTTACCGAGAACGGCGTCCCTTATCCGAATGGAACCGACCGTCCGAACCGCGTTCCTTCGGTCAAACTCAGCACTGCCTCTTATAGCCGCGCCCGTGATTATTTTGTCGGCAAGGCGCCCGTTGCGCAGATCTTCAATCCAGCCGGATTTGCGGTAACCCCGTCGGAATATGTACTGGGCAATGCGTTGCGCAACTACGGAGAATTGCGCAGTCCCGCCCTCTACAACGAAAATGGCAACATCAGGAAACACTTCTACTTCGGGGAACGCGTCTCAGGAATTCTTCAGGTGGATTACTTCAACCTCTTCAATCGCACGCAATTCAACGGTCCGGATACAAATGCCAGCGACAGCACATTCGGGCAAGTAATCAGTCAAGGGGCGAATAACAGCCCATCGAACCGGCAAGGCGAAGTTACCTTCACGCTAAAGTTTTGATCTCGGCTCACTCTGCGGTTGATCTTTTAGCGCGGGCTGCGATTGCAGTCCGCGGTTTTTTCTTCACGACGAATCCATGCGGGAACCTATAATCGAAACGGTCATGATTTTCTGCCGGTTCTTTTGTTCGCGATCTATCGCTCTGCTCCTTCTGCTCGGGGCACCGGTATGGGCGCAGTCCGCGAGCGACGAGGTTACGCCCCAAGTACAGCGGCTCTATGCCGAAGCGAAAGCGGCCCAGCAAAAGGGCGATGCGCAGCTTGCGATCGAGCGCTACCGGCACATACTCAGGCTTGCTCCGCACCTGGCGCCGGCCTATAACAACCTCGGCATGCTTTACTTCAACCAGCGCGACTACGCCCACGCGGCAGAAGTGCTCGAGAAGGGCCTGGCGCTTGACCCTGAGATGAACACAGCACAGGCAATGCTTGGTATCAGCGATTTCAACCTCGGCCGCAACGAGGAAGCAAAAGCAGCGCTTGAGAAAGCGCTCGCCGCGAACCCCTTGGACGATCATGCTGAGATTGCGCTGGCTCGCCTGTTGATCGCGACAGCGCAGCCCGAGCAGGCAACCTTGCGGCTGCGACATTATCTCGCGCGGAACCCACGCGATCAGCAGGCATGGTATCTCCTCGGCAAAACATATCTGCAACTCTCTGAGGATTCGCTCGCAAAGGTCAACGAGATCGACCCAAACTCGGTGACTGCTCATGAAGTTGCAGGAGAGATCGACGAGAGTATGCATAATTACGACGGCGCGCTGAGTGAATATAACAAGGCGGTGCAATTAGCCCCTGGTGAGCCCGGCACCCACTATCACCTGGGCAATGCCTTTTGGCTCGAGGCAAAATGGGACGCGGCCCAGCGCGAATTTGAAGCTGAACTCAAGAATGATCCGCGCAACTGCACGACCGAATGGAAGCTCGGCAACACTTTATTGTCTGCGAACCAGCAGGCATCGCAGGCGCTGCCATATCTAAACCGCGCCATCGACCACTGCCCTGGCCTGATGCAGGCGCACGTCGACCGCGCGAATGCGCAACTGCAATCAGGTGAGCCGGCGAAAGCAGTCGACGATCTGCTGCCCGCCGAAAAAGAAAGCCCCAACGAGCCATCGATTCACTTTCTTCTTTCCAAGGCGTATAAAGCTCTCGGTAACTCGCAGGAGGCGCGCGAGCAGATCGAGATTTACGGTCGCCTGCAGCGCGAGGCAAGTGAGGCGACCGCTGGTCAGGCAAGCGATGTTATCCGCATTAAAGATGCTGCGCACTAAGTTGCAAGGGCGGATCCTGCTACTGGCATGCTCCCTTGGCAGCACAGTGTGCCGGGCCCAAGCAGGCGGCGTAAGCACGGGCGCTGTTTCCGTTCCTGTATACGATGCGCAGCACCGCCCCATCACCGCAGGCGGATTTGTCGAGCGTGGAACCATCGTCTTTCAGGATCGAACCCGCCAGGCCGGCCTTTCAGCATGGTCGCATCACGAAGGCAGCGACAAGAAGGCTTATATTATTGAGTCGCTTGGCAGTGGAGTCGCGCTGCTCGACTATGATCGTGACGGATGGATGGATATTTATCTGGTCAACGGAATGACCTACAGTGCGCTCGCTGGAACCTCCGAACCGCCCCACGCTGCGCTCTTCCACAATAATCACGACGGTACCTTCACTGACGTCACAGCAAAGGCCGGCGTTGCGAATGATCGATGGGGGGTTGGCGCAGTCGCTGCCGACTATGACAATGATGGATGGGTCGACATATATGTAACCAACGCAGGCATAAATCGTCTTTACCATAATAACCATGACGGCACCTTCACCGACTTTGCCGAGCATGCAGGAGTAGCGCTCGGTGCGTGGTCCACAGGCGCTACCTTCGGCGACTACGATGGTGATGGTTGGCTCGATTTATTTGTGCCCGGTTACACGGCTTATGATGTTTCTCACCCGCCGGATCCGGGCTCGAATGCCGTTGTATCGAATACCTGTAAGTTTCGCGGAGTAAGCACCTTCTGCGGCCCTCGTGGCCTAGTCGGCGCTCCGGATCATCTATTCCATAACAATCGAGACGGCACCTTCACCGATGTAAGTGAAAAGGCCGGAGTCGGCGACAAGCCCGGCTACTATGGCTTGGTATCGCTCTTCGTGGATCTTGATGAAGACGGCCGCCCGGAGTTGCTTGTCGGCAACGACTCAACCCCGAATTATCTTTATCGTAATAAAGGCGACGGCACATTCGAGGACCAGAGTTTTGAGTCCGGTTACGCTGTCAATGGACAAGGGCGCGAGACTGCGACGATGGGCATCGCGGTAGGCGATTATCTAAGTACAGGACTGCTCGGAATTCTCAATACTGACTTTTCCGATGACTACAAAGTGCTCTACCGCAATGACGGTAAGCTGAGCCTTACCGATGTGAGCCCCGAGGCAGGAATTGCCCAGCCCAGCATGTCGTACTTGAGTTGGGGCGCCGGCTTTCTCGATTATGATCGTGATGGGCGCAAAGATATTCTGATGGCGAATGGTCACGTCTATCCACAGGTGGATCAGCATGACTGGGGCACAAGCTTTGCGGAGAAGCCGTTGTTGTTCCATAATCTTGGCGCTGGCAAATTCGCGCCGGTCGAGGCTGTGCGTGGCACAGGCCTCGCTGCCGTCACAACCGCGAGAGGGGCAGCATTTGGAGATATTTTTAATCGTGGTCGTATCGACGTAATCATCAACAATCACGAGGGCCCGCCTACTCTGCTCAGCAACGAAGACCCTAACACTGATCACTGGATCGAGTTCAAGCTGATAGGTGGGCCTAAGGCGCCACGAGATGGAATCGGTGCCAAGATATTCTTAACATCCAAGGGAGTAAGGCAGCGGGGCGACGTGCTGAGCGGTGGTAGCTTCGCCTCGTCAAGCGACCCCAGAGTGTTTTTCGGCCTAGGCGATGCCAGCACAATCGAGAAGATAGAAATCGTCTGGCCAGACGGTGAAAGGCAGAAAGTCCCCGCGCCGCCGGTAGACGCAATTTATACCGTGGATCAACAAGGCGGTATCATTGAGGTGTTACGTTCCAGCATGGCTGCCGCGTCGCCATTTCAGTATGCGAAAGTTAGAGCAGCATCCAATGCTCACTAACGCCGGAGCTCCTGGGTACAAACTCAGGCGAACTGCGTTTCTTATCGCTGGGTTATTGTTTGTCATGACCAGTTCACTCATCGCGCAGCAGTTCATATCAGCGCTCGAACAGGCGCGTCAGCTTATTATTAACAATAATTTCACCGCGGCTCAAGCAATTCTGCTAGCCGCAATTCACACCTCTAAGGAGCCCGGCGAAGCACACTTCCTCCTCGGATTCGTCTATTTTCGCGAGCATGATGCAAGGCAATCGCTCGCCGAGTACACGCTTGGCGCGGCCTCACGACGCCCCACAGCAGCAGAGTTTCGCGTCATCGGCGCAGACTACGTGCTCCTCAAGGACTTCGCTGATGCCAGCCGATGGTTCGAGGAAGCAACCACGCAAGAACCGCTCGATCCCTCCGGATGGTACCTGCTTGGCCGCTCAAAATACAATGAGGGCGACTATTTGAGGGCCGCAGAATGCTTCCAGCGCGTCCTCGCCATCCATCCTTCCGACGTGAAAGCAGAAGATAATCTGGGTCTCGCCTACCAAGCGCTCAACCGCTTACCCGAAGCTAGGAAGGCATTCGAAACGGCGATCTCCTTTCAGCAAGTATCGCCATCAAAATCCGGCGCGCCCTTTCTCGATCTAGGCGAGCTTCTGCTACAGGACGGTCAACCGGCGAAAGCTGCCGAAGCTCTGCGCAGCGCAGTACTGCTTTCCCCTTCAAATCCAAGAGCCCATGAGCAGTTAGGCCTCGCGCTTAGGCAAATCGACAATGTACCCGAGGCTCGCATCGAACTCGAAAAGGCCGTCGCCCTCGCGCCAGACTCATCGCCGGCACACTTCGAATTAGGCCAGGTGTATCGCCGCTTGGGACTCAAAGAGCAGGCCGCGCATGAACTCGAACTCTGCCAATGGCTAACCGCAACGCATTCATCGGTTGAAGTGCCGAATTACGACACGTCGCAGGATCCTGGGCTGCCATAATTTCACTCATCTTGTCTTGTGAAAACTATCAGCGAAGCACTCCTGTTGACCGCTCTCGATCGCATCGAGTTTGCTGCGAACCTTCGGTGTGTCAGGGCTGTAAATCAAAATGCCTCGCAGTACATGCAATGCTCGATCGCGCTCCCCTAGTAAGCATTCCACGGTGGCGAGATTTTCTCCCAGCGTGAGTTGGTCGGCGTTCCGCTCAAATGCGGGCCGCCATAGGCTCGCCGCTGCCGTCAGGTCACCCGCTTTGGCGAGAAGCGTACCAAGATTTGTGGTCGCAGTCAGAGACGTGGGTTCAGCCTTCAGCGCTGCCCGGTAAAATCCCTTCGCGCCAGCGCCGTCGCCGTTCCATTCGGAAAGAACTCCAAGCGCTTCCAGCACACGTGCGTCGCCGGGCGCAGACCGCGCTGTCTCACGCAACATCGTCATAGCCTTGTCTTTTTGTGGGGTATCACCCTTCACAGCAAGATCGTAATAACCCAGCGCAAGATCGCGAGCCGAGGCGCCGTCGAGCAGTATAGGCAGCAGCGTTCTCGCTTTATCCCTTTGACTCGCAGGTGCATCGATCAAGTCAGGATGCTGGCGGATGCGATGGTCTGTCCAGGCAACATGTGCAATATTGCGAGCGCCTGTCTTCGGCATATGGCAACTCGTGCAGTCACGATTCGCCGGATAATGGGTAGCTGCGAGGGAAGCCTGGCTATGGCACGTGAGGCACTTGGCGCGATAGAACTCAACGCGCTCGGTAGCCACGGGCGACCGGTGCGGATCATGACAATTGGTGCACGACATGGCCGCACCACTCACCTGCTTGCATCGGCTGAGGCTGAACTGCTCAATCTCGCTCACGCCCCGCTCCGTGCTACTCTCATGCGCTGCGGCAAAATAGGCAACGAAGTCAGAGATGTTATCGCCCGGCTTGTAGTCCAGCGCCGAATGCCCGCGCCGCTCCACGCTCGTCGTGCCCTCAAGATGACACGCAATGCAGACTGAATCACGCCGGGCCGGATCAAGTTTTGTGAGATTTACGACCGTTGCCACTCCATCTGTCGCAATATGCCGACGCGTGTCGCCGTGGCAACTTTCGCAGGTAATGCCCGAGTGCAGAAATGGAAGGCCCTCATAATGATTGGCCGTTCCCGCATCAGCCGGTTGCACAGCGCTCATATGGCAGCGAAGGCACGTCGAGTCGACAAGTAACGCGCCGGGCAAATGCGCCATATCTTCGAGCCCGGGCTTCATCGCATATGTCTTCAAGTCAGCAAAATACGCCACCGGAGACTCGAGCAGATATCCGCTTTTCGAGTACAGATAAGTCAGCCCGAGATGGCCAGAGCCAAGAAAATATTGCAGCCGGTCGCGGCCTGCGATCTCCCTGTCGCTGGGCTTGCGATAGGTGAGCCACTCGCCGTCATCGTCAGTTGAAACGCTATAGTCTACACCTGAAGCTGCATCGCGAAAACCACCAAGAATAAGACGCTCACTCGCAAGACCGCTCGCGTTCGCCATGGGCGTCTGGATATAATTCTCAAATATCGCCTGGTGGCATTTTGCGCATACGCGATCAGCCTCGCGAACAGGCGTAGGCCTGACTCGGGCTGATGCCGCGTCTGCGCGACACAAGGCGCAGAGCAACAACAGTGTCATGGTTACAAGCGATGTATGACTGACTGAAACCCAGCGCATAGTCAGCAACAGTATCTCGCAAATTGGTGCGCATATTTCGGCCTGTCGCAAAGTGCGCACTGCTTTTCCGGATGGCGCCAACAAATCGGGATGTGCGTATTCCGGTGATGTGGGCAGGCGTCGGAGCGGAGCGACGCTGGTTGCTTTTTACAGTAGCGAGGCTGCCCACATGAGTCAAGAAAAGAGCGATAAAGCATCGAGTAGCATCATTTCGTTTCCTGTTCTTATGAGAGGCAGGATTTCGGATTCCGCCGGATGTGGGCAGGCACTACGTTGGATGTGGGCAGCGGTTCTGTTTCATGGGGGCAGGCATTGCGTTGAACTGGGGCCGCTGTTCCAGCGAATTTGGGGGCAGCCGAAGACTGCCCCACAGTTTGCGGCAACAGGGCGCCGCTGCAGGCTCTGTTGCAAAGTTTTGGGGGCCGCTTGAAAATGGGGCGAACGCGAGCGGAGCCGGTCATGTCAGATTTCAAGTGGCGTCATTTTGAAGGCGAGATCATCCTTTGGGCGGTGCGCTGGTACTGCCGCTATGGCATCAGCTACCGCGATCTGGAGCAGATGATGGGTGAACGCAGGGTGCCAGTTGACCACTCCACGATCTATCGCTGGGTTCAGAAATACGCGCCGGAGATCGAACAGCGGCTGCGCTGGCAGTGGCGCCGCCCTCGCTCGACGAGTTGGCGGGTCGATGAAACTTACGTGAAAGTGCGCGGCAACTGGGCCTACTTGTACCGGGCGCTCGACAAGTATGGCAACACGATCGATTTCTATCTCTCGCCGACA
>Ga0116226_10006044_pt1 | contig 10851 bp, 8 predicted proteins | sample S1TSphfallax_FD_89692 | JGI IMG/M metagenome (GOLD analysis project Ga0116226, IMG submission 89692) | Host-associated microbial communities from peat moss isolated from Minnesota, USA - S1T2_Fa - Sphagnum fallax MG | ecosystem: Host-associated > Plants > Peat moss > Unclassified | place: USA...
GGATTTCAAGATGGCGGCGAAGGCATCGCGTTCCGCCTCGTCCCACTGCAGGAGATCCTGTCGATGTGCATACGGCAGCACGAGCGTCTCGAAGGGCCAGGTGGCCCAGAACGGCACGACCGCCATGAAGCGCTCGTTGGCACACACCACGCGCGACCCTTCGCGCAACTCGCGCGCGGCATAACTGCATAGCAGGCATTCGCCGTGCTCGCGCTGATACTGCTGTTGGCCGCGCGACTCCTTCTCGAGCTCCGGTGGAATGCTGGCGTTCGCCCAGACCTGACCATGGGGGTGGGGACTGCTGGCGCCCATCATGGCGCCCCGATTCTCGAAGATGGTCACGGCATTGACGGCGGGCATTTGCCCCAGCTCGCGAAACTCATTCGTCCAGACATCGATGACCTTGCGAATCGCCGCAGCGGGCATGGTGCCGAGCGTCAGGTGATGCAACGGTGAATAGCAAATGACGCGGCAGAGTCCGGCTTCACCTTCGGCGCGCAGCAGTGCATCGCCGGCGCGGGCGGTCGATGAATCCGGACGTAAAGCGCCGAAATCATTGTCGAACACGAACGTCGACGTGTAGGGCGGATTGGCGACGCCGGCGGCACGCTCATTGCCGGGACAGAGGAAACAGGCCGGATCGTGTGCCAGTGCCGGGATGCCACCCGGTGTTTCGGTCTGGCCCTGCCACGGTCGGGCGGTTCGATGTGGCGATACGAGCACCCAATCCCCGGTCAGTGGGTTGTAGCGGCGATGGACGTCGCGGGTCAGATCGAGGGCCGGCACGGCTTCAGGTCGCGGCATCTTGAACCCCGATTTGCGCGGCGCCGTCCGCCGTTGCGCAACGATAGATTGCCGGCGTGCGGCCCGTGGCCGCCGCATACCGGCCGGACACCTCGGCGACGAACGCCTCGACGGCATCCTGGCGCACCCAATTGACGGTGCAGCCACCGAAGCCACCCCCGGTCATGCGTGCACCGAACACGCCGTCGATGTCGTCGGCAATGGAGACCATCAGGTCGAGTTCGGCGCAGCTGACCTCGTAATCGTCGCGCAGGCTCCGGTGTGAGCTTCGCATGAGCTCGCCGAAGCGGATGGAATCCCCGGCTTCCAAGGCATGGACCGCTTGGAGGACGCGGTCGTTCTCGGACACGACGTGCCGGGCGCGTCGCCCGATGACGGGATCCAGGTCGGCGCCGTGGGCGGACAAGTCGGCGAGCGACACGTCGCGCAAGCTACGGATGTGCGGCAAGGCGCGAGCCAGATGGCTCACGGCCGCCTCGCATTCGGCACGGCGGCGATTGTATTCCCCGCCGGCATGCGCATGCCGCACCATGGTATTGCAGACCACCAATGTGGCGGCCAGTCGCGTGCCCGGTTGGGTGGTGCCGCCGAGCGGCACGAGCCGATGCTCCAAGCTGCGGCAGTCGAGCGCCAACGCATGATTCTCGCGCCCGAACACCGACGCGAATTGATCCATGATGCCGCAGCGGGTGCCGACGTAGTCGTTTTCGGCTTCCTGGCACAGCTTGGCCAGAGTGAGCGGGGATAAGGGACTCTGCGACGTTTGAGACAGCGCCAGTGCAAGGCAGACTTCGAACGACGCGGAAGAGCTCAGTCCCGACCCGAGCGGAATGTCGCTGGCGACGAGCAGGTCGGCGCCGGCGATCGGCACGCCATGCCGCCACAGCGCGAGTACTACGCCGATGACATAATCGCTCCAATGTCCGCGCGGACGCGATTCGCGCAGCGCCGCACGATCCTCGAGCGCGATCTCGATGCTTTCGTCGAAGACCCGCGATGTGATGCGAAGCCTCGGTTCGGCGCGACGGGCAATGGCGAGCGTCGTGCCCAATTGCAGAGCCGCGGGCATGGCGAGGCCTTGGTTGTAGTCCGTGTGTTCGCCGATCAAATTGACCCGCCCGGGCGCACGAAACAACGATGGGGTAAGTCCGTACCGTGCCTCGAATGCGCGCTCGAGTTCTGCCAAATCAGCCATGGGCAGATCAGCCATGGGGTTTTGCCCCAGCGCGATGCGCGAGCAGCAGCATGGACGCACCGAACAGCATGAGCACGCCGCCCCAGACGATATCGATGGCGGCCGATGCGGCGATCGGCCACGCCGACAGCGCGCCATACACCGCCAAGATGGCGCCGATCAGCGTGAAGATCGATCCCAGCGGCCAGCGAATGTCGAGCGGGCTCATGTGCGTCACCAGAACAGCCAATTCAACAAGCACGCGGCAATCAGCGCCAGCACTCCCAAGGTCGCGGGCCGCTGATGCCACGAGGCCGCCGTGTCCTTCAGGCGTGGCGTCGCCGCGTACGCGAGTCCCACCAAATTGCGCGCGGGCGACGCGCGCGTCGCTAGGCTCACGAGAATGGTGCAGAAGAAACAGGTCGACCAAGCGAATATGGCGGTCCAGAGGTTTTGCGCCATTTCGCTGGGATAGTGATGCAGCACGCCGAGCCAACCGCCTTTGATGCCGGGGATGGAGTGGGCCGGCAAGGTCAGACCATGATGCAATGCCGCCGCCGCCGTGCCGGCGATGAGCCCGACGAACGCGCCGTGGCCATTCGCCGGCCGCCAAAACATGCCGAGCAGGAAGGTCGCGAACAAAGGCGCGTTGACGAAGGCGAACACCAGCTGCAACACGTCCATGATGTTGTTGAACTGGGAGACGAGGTAGGCCGCGAGCAACGACAGGGCGACGCCGACCACCGTCGCACAGCGGCCCATCCACAGATAATGTTCGTCGCTGGCGCCCGGCCTGATGTAAGGCTGATAGATATCGTTGGTCCACACGGTGTTGAATGCCGTGACGTTGCCCGCCATGCCCGACATGAAACTCGCGATCAACGCCGTCATGCCCAGTCCGAGCACGCCGTTCGGAAGATAATGACCCAACATGATCGGAATGACGAGGTCGTAGTTCAGCGTGCCGTCGGGCTTGGGCGGCAGCGCAAAGCCCGAGCCGGGGTACCGGGTCAGCGCGATGGCGATCATGCCCGGCACGATCACCAGAAACGGAAACAGCATCTTCGGGAACGTCGCGATCAGCGGCGTACGGCGCGCCGCGGACATGGAATCGGCCGCCATCGCCCGCTGGACGATCAGAAAATCGGTGCACCAATAGCCAAACGACAGAACGAACCCCAGCCCCATCACCATGCCGAACCATTCGACGCCGAACGGATTGGCGGCCGCCGAACCTAAGTAACGCCAGGATTCGCTGAACGCACCCGGCGCGAATCCCTGCAAGACGGCGACGTGTTCGAGACCGGCACGCAATCCCGGCCACCAACCGACGTCGCGCAGCCCGAGGAACACCAGCGGTGCGAAGCCGAACACGATGAAGAAGAATTGCAGCACTTCGTTGTAGATGGCCGACGTCAGCCCACCGAACGTGATGTAGGCCAGAATGACGCCGGCGCAAACCAGCATGCTCAAATCGAAACTCCACCCGAGCAACAACTGCAGCAACAGACCCATCGCGTACATCGAGATGCCGGACGACATGACGGTCATGATCGAGAAGGAGATGGCATTGAACGCCCGCGTCTTCTCGTCGAATCGCAGACTTAAGTATTCGGGAACCGAACGCGCCCGTGAACCGTAGTAGAACGGCATCATGAAAATGCCGAGGAACACCATGGCGGGCACCGCGCCCACCCAGTAGAAATGGCTGGTGATCATGCCGTACTTCGCGCCGGACGCGGCCATGCCGATCACTTCCTGGGCGCCAAGATTGGCGGACATGAAGGCCAGACCCGCGACCCAGGCGGGGATCGAGCGGCCCGCGAGGAAGAAGTCCGCGCTGGTCTTGACTCCCTTTTTGAGCACGAAGCCGATGCCCAGCACGAAGATGAAATAAATCACCAGGATCAACCAATCCACGGCCCGCAGATGAATGGCGAGCGCAGTGCCGGTCACGGGTGTGGGATACCCTGCTTGAGTCGCTCGAGGGAGCCTTGCAGCTGCCCTGCGACTTCACGCGCGCGCTGCGCCGTCAGCGGCGCAAACATGCCGCGGGCTTCGACAGGAATATGCGCCATGGGGTCACCGTGCCGTTCGAAGACGTAGGCATCGAACAGCGACCGCCACCCGGCGCGCTCGGCCGGCGGCAGGTCGCGCAGCGTCAGCAAGGCGTGCAGCATGGTCTCGAACGGCGACAGCAGGTAGGGCGCGGCGGCATGCCACCAGAAGTTCATCATCAACCCGAACGTGTCGAGCGACTCGGCGTGATGCACCCAGAGACTGGGGATGTAGATCGCGTCGCCGGGTCCGAGCTCCGCGACGAGCGCGTGCTGAAGCGCATCCCGGAACCGCGGCTGGCGCACAAAATCGGGATCGTGAAAGTCGACGAGGCTGATCGGTGCGCCGGCCGGCGTTCGATCGAGGGGACCGAAGTACAGATTGGCCGCCTGGTCGATCGGGAACAACGTGTAGCGCCGGCGGCCGTGGATGACGCATGCCACGTTTTGCGGTTGATCCCAGTGGGCGGCGATGCGGCTTCGGTTACCGATCCAGAGCGAGGTTTGGCGCCGGATCGATGCATCGATCAGGTCGAGCGTGTGACCGGCCAGGAGTCCGGGTAGGTGCTCGGGCACCGACACGCCGCCGGCATAGAGCCCCGGAGCCGCATCGTTAGCCAATTCTTGCAGCAGAAACTTAAGGAGGGCACCGAGCGGCAGCAGCCTCTTCTGAAAGTTGAGTCCCATGAGATCGTCGCGATAAAAGAACCGCCCTCGGGCACTCGGTTCGGCGACGAAGGTCTGGATCGGCTTGGCACTGCCTTGGGCGCCCAGATACTCCGCAAGCCGCTGCGGCGATTCGCGCGCCTTCGCGACGGCTGGCCAGTGGTCCACCAAGCCGCGTAGCACCGCGGGTTCGTTCGACGGTTCGATTTCCGAACAGAACCGCGCGGCATCGACGCGCTCCCAAACGCGCATCGGCTGCATCGTCGCCCAGATTGACGTGTTCATTGACCCCCAGCCCGTTCCCAGCCGCTTGCAAGGCCCGCTTTCTTGCAAACGTTTGTAAGGTAGCATAGATTGCCATGCCGGTTGCAATGGGTGGGTGTATGGCGTGCGACCGACAAAACAAATAACACCGCCACTTTGAGCGGAGGGCCGGCTGGATGAGCGAATCCGCACAGCAAAACATCTCCGTCATCCGCTGGCTCACGTTCCTGATGTTCATGATGTTCGCCATGACCACCGACTCGGTCGGCGTCATCATTCCGCAAATCGTCAAGGAATTCCGTCTTAGCCTGACTGCGGCCGGCGCGTTCCACTATGCCACCATGGCGGCCATCGCGGCCGCCGCGATCCTGCTGGGATTTCTCGCGGACCGACTGGGCCGCAAACAGACCATCGTGCTCGGCCTCACGATATTCGCGATCAATTCCTACCTGTTCATTTTCGGCAATACGTTCGCGTTTTTCCTCTGTCTGCTCACGGTGTCCGGAGCCTCGATCGGCATCTTCAAGACCGGTGCGCTCGCGTTGATCGGCGATATCTCCTCCTCGACGGCGCAACACACGTCGACGATGAATCTGGTCGAGGGATTCTTCGGGGTCGGCGCCATCATCGGACCCGCCATCGTCACGTTCCTCATCAACGACGACGTTTCATGGAAGTGGCTGTATTCGATCGCGGGCACGCTGTGCGTGCTGCTCATTCTGACTGCATTGGCGGTGCGGTATCCGACGACGATGAAGGCGGCTGAACAGACGGTGGACTTGCGGCGCACGGTGCGCATGATGGGCAACCCCTATGCACTCGCGTTCGGCGTGGGCGCGTTGCTCTACGTGGCAATCGAAGCCTCCGTCTACGTGTGGGGACCCCTGTACCTGGCCGATTATCGGGGGCCCTGGGTGTTGGCGGCGAGCTACGCGATCTCGGGGTTCTTCTTCCTGCGCGCGGCCGGGCGCTTTTTCGGCGCCTGGATGCTCGCGAAGTACGACTGGAGTTGGGTGCTCGTCATCATGACCTTCGCGATTCTGCTGTGCCTCGCGGGCAGCGTGTTCGGCGGCGTGACGGCGGCCGTCGTGCTCCTGCCGCTGTCGGGATTGTTCATGTCGGTGATCTATCCTACGCTCAATTCCAAGGGGATCAGCTGCTTTCCGAAAGCCCAGCATGGCGCCGTGGCAGGCGTGATCCTATTCTTCACATGCGGTGGTGCCGTGCTGGGACCGCTCGCCATGGCGGCGGTCATCGATGCGCTCGGCGCGCCCAAATATGCGTTCTTGATGGCCACGGCGTTTGCCGCGCTGCTGCTTGCCGGATTGGTCTACAATTGCCTGCGCCAGCCGACGCGCGCCATCCTCGCCGCGCTCGACGAGCGAGAGTATGGCATCGCCGTCACGGCGCGGTCCTGACGCTGCTTTCGCGCACGATCAGCTCCGTCGGCAGCATCTGCGACGCGGGACGCTTGCCGTCGACCACGTCGAGGAGTGCATCGACCAACGCTTTCCCACCGCTCGTCACCGGCTGTCGGATCGTCGTCAACGTCGGGTGATAATGGCGCGCGACGACGATGTCATCGTAGCCCACCACGGCGACGTCGTCGGGCACCCGCCGTCCCACCGCGCGCAAGGCGCCGATGGTCTCCATGGCCAACAGGTCGCTTGCGGCGAAGACCGCGTCGAAGGCGGTTTTCTTGGCGAGCATTTTCGTCACCGCTTCCCGGGCGGTGCCCTCGATGAACAGAGTGCGATGCACGAGTTCCGGAGCCACCGCGAGTTGGTGTTGGGACAGCACGCGCCGATAGCCTTCGAACCGTTGCTCGATTTCGGGCAGTTCGATGTCGCCGAAAAATGCGATCCGCCGGCAGCCCTGCGCGACGAGATGCGCCGTGGCCAGCATGCCACCCGTGATGTTGTCACCGCCGATGGTGCAATACAGTTGTTGCTGAAGTTGCGCGCCCCACACCACGACGGGCGACTGGCGGGCGGCGAGTTCATTGAGTTGATCGTGGTGATGCCACTGCCCGATCATGATGACGCCAAGGGCCCGGCCGGAGGCGGCGATATCCCCGGCCAGCGTCAGGCGCTCGGCATCGATGCGCGACACCAGCATGTCATAACCGCGCGCCGTCAACGCATCCGCGAGGCTGCCCATGAGGATCACGAAGAACGGGTCGGACACGCTTTGCCGGGTCACCGAATCGAACGGCAGCACGACCGCCACGGTCCGATTGCGCTGCAAGCGCAAATTGCTGGCACCCACGTTCACCGAGTACTTGAGCGAGCGGGCCAGTTGTTCGATTCGTTCCCGGGTTTCGGCGTTGACCAGCGTGCTTTGTTTCAGCGCGCGCGACACGGTCGAGATCGACACGCCCGCCAGTTGCGCGATGTCCTCCATTTGCAACTTACCGCCGCGCGCCGGTAATTCGCGCGTTTTTGCGCGTTTCGATGCGAGTGACCTCGCCGTTTTCTTCTTCATGCCGAGCGTCTTGTATTCGGGGACGTCATGATAGCAATCGATTGCATTTGATATTATGCTGCGGCCACGGGGGCACCAAGCATTTATGAAAAATAAGGTTCACCTGATCACCTACGTGGATCGCTTCGGCGGTGGCGGCCTCCGCGAGCTGCACTCCTTGCTCGAGACCTCCTTGAACGGGGCGTTCGGCGCGGTGCACTTGCTGCCGTTCTACGATCCGATCGACGGTGCCGATGCCGGTTTCGATCCCATCGACCACACGCGCGTCGACCCGCGTCTGGGGAATTGGAATGACATCAAGGAACTGTCCCGTGATTGCGCCGTCATGGCGGACGTCATCGTCAATCACATTTCCGACCGCTCGCCGCAATTCGTGGATTATGCCCACAACGGGACCGGATCGCCGTTCAACGGACTGTTCCTGACTCAGGAATCCGTGTTTCCCGGCGGAGCCTCGACGGCCGACGTGGCGGCGATCTATCGGCCACGGCCCGGGTCACCGTTCATCGACCGGACCCTTGAAACCGGCGAACGGGTGACCCTATGGGCCACGTTCACGCCTCATCAACTCGACATCGACGTGCTTCACCCGTTGGGACGGGAATACCTCACCAAGGTGCTCTCGACGCTTGCGCAAAACGGCGTCAGCATGATCCGGCTCGATGCGGTGGGATATGCGATCAAGAAGGCCGGGACGTCCTGTTTCATGATTCCGGAGACCTTCGATTTCATTGCGGAAATTGCCGCGAGGGGACGTGCGCTCGGCGTCGAGGTGCTGGTGGAGGTCCACTCTTACTACGGCAGACAGATCGAAATCGCCGCCCATGTCGACTGGGTATACGACTTCGCGCTGCCGCCGCTGCTGTTGCACGCCTTTTCGTTCGGCACGGCCGACTATCTCAAGAACTGGATCCGCATCCGGCCGACCAACGCGGTCACGGTGCTGGACACCCACGATGGCATCGGCATCGTCGACATCGGTGCGGATCCCACCGATCGCGCCGGCCGGCCGGGATTGGTGCCGCCCGAACAGATCGACGAGCTGGTCGAGCGCATCCATGCGGCGAGCCACGGGCAGAGCCGCCAAGCGACGGGCGCGGCTGCATCGAACCTGGATTTGTACCAAGTCAATTGCACGTACTTCGATGCCATGGGTCAGGATGAGCGGCGTTATCTGCTGGCCCGGGCAATACAGTTCTTTCTCCCCGGTATTCCGCAGGTCTATTACGTGGGTCTGCTGGCGGGTGCCAACGACATGACCTTGCTCGAGCGAACGCGGGTCGGCCGCGACATCAATCGACATTACTACGATCGTGCCGAGATCGACGCCGAACTGAAGCGCCCCGTGGTCGCCGATCTCGTGCGCTTGATGAAGTTGCGCAACGAGCATCCCGCGTTTGGCGGCACGTTCGAATTGCTCGACAGCGTGGCGACGACGCTGCACATGCGCTGGACGAACGGTGACGCGGTCGCGGAACTCTCGGTGGCGTTGGGTAGCGCCGACTATTCGCTGACGTACTCCGGCGACGGCCCGACGCATTCGCTCGCGTTCACGTCCCCCGCACGTCGAATGCGATGACCAGCCGTTCGCCGGTCGCGAACGGCAGGGTGGCATGCCACATGGTGGACGGGAATAGGACCAATCGCCCCGGCCGCGGTTCCACCCGCAAGTACGGCTCGAGCTCGAGCCCCAATTCGGGCGGCGGTGCGCCGAAGACGAGCCACCCCGCCGGCGCCTCACCCAGGCCACCGTTCGGCAACGAGACATAAAACGCCGAACTGATCCATCCCCGGGGATGGATATGGCTCACGTGGAAACCCCCACCGGCGAGCCGCACGGACCAACTGCCCTCGAACAGAATATCGCCGCGCACGGTACCGAGCAGCGGGTGCGCGGCGTCGCGCGCGGGCAGCGCGTCCACATAGGCCGCGATTGCTCCCAAGATCCGCTGCTTCGTCAGTTGGATGATGGGTTCGTGCCGGAAGAACAACGGGCGGTCGGTCTGCGTTCCGCCCCGGACCGATTGCTCGAGGTGCGGCGCCTGGTCGGTGTGCAGCGAGCGCAGCAGCGCCGCGAGTTCGGCGAGTTCGCCCGTCGTCAATCCGAGATCGAAAGAGCGCACATAGGGCGGCGAGCCATCGAGCCATTGCGCGCGGTCCTCGCCACGGGGCTGGCCCTGCAAGCGCCAGATGAGCGACAGATAGGGCCACGCGAGTCGCCCCGATGCGGAGCGACTCAGCCGCAGTGCCACGACCTCGGCTTTGGCGAGTTGCCGCGTGCGCAAGAAATGGCGGATACGGCACACGTCGAGTCCCGCATCGTCGACGGCCGCGCAGCGTTCGATCAGTGCCTCGGCTTGTGACGCATCCCCCGATTCGCTCGCGACATAGAGTCGGGCGAGCGTGAAGGGTGCGCCGCCCAGGATGCGCTCGCCCGCGTCGAGGATGCGACGTGCCGCTGCCCAATCGCGCACCATCGCCATGGTATAGAACCAGGCCAGATGCAGAGCCGAGTTCTGGGGTTGCGCGCGGATGGCGGCGGCGTAGCTGCGGGCGGACTCGGTGCCCTGGCCGGACTTCCAGCGCAGTTCCGACAAACTCCGGTGGCCATCCAGCCAATCCGGACGTACGTTGAGCGCCGCCTCGAGGAGCGCCTCCGCCGCGGCGCCTCGACCTTCGGCGTGCAATGCCGCCGCCGTCAATTGCAGCGCCGCGAGATGGCCGACCTGCCGGTGGAGGCGGTATAGAAGATCCGCGGCGGGCAGTCCTGATGCAAAGCGCACCTCGGCGTGTTCCCAGGCGATCGTGAGGTCATGCGGTGCGAGCGCCGCGGCGCGCGCCAAAGCCGTGGTCGCCTCGACCATCCGTTGCCGGTCGCGATGTGCAAGTCCCAGTTGCCGCCATCCTTGTGCGTCCTCAAGGGACGGATCGCATGGTGGCTGCGGCATGAGGTCAGTGCCGCGCCTGTCCCACCGCCAACAGCAGCACGCCGTGTGCGGGTACGGCGGCCGCGAATCCGGTCGTGAGCGGCGCGAGCGTCCTCTGGCGCCAGAGATCGCGCAGCGGCACACCCGCCGCCAATTCCGGGACGCGACCCTCAAGCTCCAGGCGCCGGAACTGGCCGCCGAAGTTGAACACGCCGATGGCATGGCGACCGTCGGCGAGCTCACGCACCCAGATTTCCCAGTCGTCCGCCGCCCAAGCTTTGCGGGCCGCATGGCCGAGCGGGTCCTGGTCGATGGCGATCACCTCGTCGTTGGTCAGTAGATTGCGCGTGAAGGGATCCAAGTGCGTCAGATCATTGCCGAGCAGCAGCGGGGCGGCCAGCAAAGACCAGAAGCTCAAGTGACTGTATTGCTCGTCCGGCGTCAGTCGCGACGGGTGGAGTGCGCCGCCCCAACC